>ERZ1023334.2-NODE-2-length-361815-cov-13.166804_pt1 | contig 361815 bp, 312 predicted proteins | sample MGYA00521094_ERZ1023334 | MGnify/ENA primary metagenome ERZ1023334 (study PRJEB32759, sample SAMN07749900) | skin metagenome | biome: transportation; feature: city; material: polyester macromolecule | host: Homo sapiens | place: Hong Kong:ISLAND line | collected...
CCCTGCAGCAACAGAAACCCCACCCCACAAAGGTGGGGTTTCTGCGTTTACGCACCCCGGAAAGCCCCTCACGTACGCCGCTCACTCCTTGCCGATCCGCAGCGCGTTCGCGTAACCCGTCAGCTCCAGATACGCACGGCCCACGTCCGCACCGTCGCGGTTCACCCGCACCGCACCTTCCCAGTACACCGCGCCGGTCGACTCGCGCGAATCAAGTTCCTGATCGTCCATCAATGGATCGAGGCGCCATGTAAGCTCGCCGGTCTTGACCGTCATCGAGACGGGATAAGACGTGTTCGTGCGTGGCGATCTCCATGTGCGAACCGGAATGAAGTCGACCTGATCCTGATTGAATGTCGTCATTCGGCCATCGCGATTTCTGAGTGCTGCATGCGCCCATATCGCATGTCCGTCGCGACTGCGAACCTTGAAAGCCATCAAGGCCGAACCATCCGTCAGATTGGCACCGAGCCAATCCCATCCGACTGCGTCGCTATCGAGCAGCGTGCTCGACCATTCGTGATCGAGCCACGCCGCGCCGGTCACGACTGTTTCCCCTGTCGATTTGCCGCCTGCCGCAACTGGTCGAACGACGCTGCCGGTCACGCGCAATTGCGGCTCGCTGTAGTAGTAGCTCGCCTGTTCGGGCCGCGGACCTTTGCGGGAATAGCCCTGCTCACCCTGGATTAGCGGTGGCTGTGTCGGCGTCAACGCGAGGTGCAGCGCGAATCCGTTAGCGTCCGCTGTAACGTCGTAGTGGCCGTCAGCGGCACGGATGATTTTCCAGGCGTCGAGTTTGACATCGGTATTGTCCGGCTTTGCATACGCCAATCCGAAGCCTTGGCGGGCAATGCGCTGATCGTGGGCAAGATGGCCGAGTGCGGGATCGCTCAACGCGGCATGCGCAATGATCAATTGCGATGGCGCGAACGCACTCGGATCGGCGGGGTCGTGGCCGGTTGCCGAGCGAAAGAAGGTGATCTGGAAACCGAGCGGCCGGTTGTCCGGCGTAGTGAGCCAGCCGGTTGCGTACCACCATTCGGTGCGAAAAGCCGGGTGTGCGCCGGTGTCTTGCGGAAAGACGATCGGATGATCCGGCGTGACCGCAGTGAACGCGGGTGCCGCGGCGAATGCCGGCGCGATGGCAAGAAAGCCCATGCAAAGCAATGCGGCGCACGCCTTGGCGCTTGGCCGCCGCGCACTCACAACGCGAACCGTCATCGCACGCGGCAATCCCTTCATCACCAATCCTCCTTCACCGCGCGCACCGCATCCACCGATACCGCGCCGCGTCCCGCAATCACCGCCGTCGAACACGACGAGGCCAGCATCACCAGCGCGACCGTGCCGAGCACGGTCCATGGAACGTGTAATGACATGCTCCAATGAAACGACTGCGGATTGACGACGAATACGAGGATCAGACTGATCGCGAATCCAAGCACAAACCCCATTGCGATACCACAAGCGGTGAGCATGCCGCCTTCAAGTGCAAGGATCGCGAGAACCTGCGAGCGGGTGACACCTACGTGTCGCAGCATGCCGAACTCGCGGGCCCGTGCGAGCGTCTGCGCGGAAAACGTCGCCGCCACGCCGAACAGGCCGATGACGATCGCGACGCCCTCGAGAAGATAAGTGACGGCGAAACTTCGATCGAAAATTACCAGCGTATGCGCGCGAATTTCACCCGGCTGCGACAGCTCCAGCGATGCACCGAAGGGCAGTGCACGCAGGCCGCTCATCACACGCTCGACACTCGTCCCCGGTTGAACCGTGACAGCCACATCCGTCGCGTTCGTGTCGCCGGTCAGGCGCCGGTAATCCGGAAGCCGTATCTGGATTGCGCCCGTCTGGCGCGCGTAATCACGCCAGATGCCGGCCACGACAAACACGTGGCCGCGCTCGCCGAGCGGCAACTGCAAGCGCTGGCCAAGCTTATATCCATACAGATCGACCATTGCTTCGGAAACCCAAACAGGTGTTTCCCCATCGTGAAGTTGAGAGGGCGGCAAGACCGCTCCCGTCATCTGCAGATTCGCGCCGGGATCGGCGGCATCGATTTTACGCGCGAGCAGGGCAACGTCAGGGCGTGCCGGGTCGAGCGTGAGATGCGAGAAGCGCGCGAACGCAGCGGTCCTGATGCCGGGCACACTGGTAAGCAGCGTCTGCTCGTCCGGGCGCAAGCCGCCTGTGTCGCCATTCGGCGCCACGCGAACGTACAGATCGGCGGAGAGCAGGTGGCCCAACCAGTCTTCGACAGAAACGCGGAAGCTGGCCACCATGATGGCCATCGCGACGATCAGCGCAAAGCTCGACAGCACGCCGCCCATTGCGATCGATGCGTGGCCCGGCGCATTCGCGAGACGCGCCAATGCCAAAGTGTTCGCCGCGCTGGCGCGACGCCGCGCGCCAAGCGCACGGTTCGCTGCACCAAAGATCGAAGCGGTCACGCGCGGCATCAGCGCAATCCCACCGATCAGTAGTAGAGCGACGGCCAGATAGCCGCCGATCGGCATGTCGAACAGAGGCGGCGCCTGCGTGAGAGCGCCGGCAACCAGCAGACAACCCAGCGCGGGCCACGGCGTAGCCAGTTGCGCCAGGGCGCCTTCTTCGGCGCCGGCTTTGAGCGCCGCCGCAGGCCGCGCATGCGCTGCCTCCAACGCGGGGGCAAGACTGCCCAATACCGACACGGCGACGCCGAGCGTCAGAAACAGTGCGCTCGCCAGCGGCTCGAAGCCGACGTGCGGTTGCACGCCGGGAAAGTAGCCGCCACCCAGATCGCTGCCGAAAAAGCGCAACGCGCCGCTCGCCAGCGCATAGCCGAGCGCAAGCCCGGACAGTGAACCGAGCAGGCCGAGCAGCGCGCCTTCCATCAGGATCTGACGCAGCAACTGACCACGCGTCAAGCCAAGCACCCGCAGCATCGCAAACTGCGCGCGGCGCCGCACGACACCTAGCGCCTGCGTCGAAAACACGAGGAACGCGCCAGTGAAAAGCGCCACCAGTGCGAGCACATTCATGTTGATCCGATAAGCGCGCGACAGACGATCGGTGCGGCTTTCGGCATCGCGTGTTTCGGCGATCACCCACCGGTTGCCGAGTCGCGCCTGCAGATCACGCTTGAAGCGTTCGCGATCGACACCGCGTTCGAGTTGCACGTCGACACGCGACAGCTTGCCGACCTTGCCGAACTGCCACTGCGCGGCGGCAATGTCCATCACTGCGAGCCGCTGCCCAGGCCGGGTTCTCACGAGACCGCCGGCCACGCGCAAGTGCACGATCGATGTGCCGCTTTGCAGTGCCACGTCATCGCCGATCTTCACCTTCAACCACTGCTGCGCCGCGGTCGAAAGAAACACCGTATTAGCGGCGAGCGTATCGAACGGCCGCTCCGGCGCCGGCACGCCGATCAGTTCCGGCGCAATGCGGCTTGCCTTGAACACGTCGATGCCGAGCACGGGCAGCGCGGCATTCCGATCCGGCACGGTGACATCGAGAGCGAGTACTGGACTCGCCAGCGCGACACCCGGCTCGGTCGACAGGCGCGGATAGATGGACTCGTCGATCAAGGGCTGGGCGCCGCGCACCTGCAGATCGGCCTCGCCCGAGAGACTACGGGCCGCCGCCGAGAATTCATTGAAGGCCGCGCTGTTGATCAACTGAACGGCATAGCCCAGCGCGACACCGAGCGCGATCGTTGCAATTGCAACCAGGGCGCGGCCGCGATGACTGCGCCACTCGGCGCTCAACAGCCAGCGCGCGAGCAGGCGATGGCCTCGAATTCGCTGTAGCGGGCGTGGATCAGCGTGCATCGTCGGCTGAACGCGCAGTGGATCGAGTAGCGGGTGGCGAGCCGGAAACGGTGTTGCGTCCCGGTGACGCGTGCAAACCACCGTCGCTCAGAATCAGGATGCGGTCTGCGACGGCCGCGGCTGCTTCCGAGTGCGTGACCATGATAGTGGCCGCACCGGTGGCTTTGCTTTGCGCGCGGAACAGGCCGAGCACGTCGTGGGCGGTATCGGGGTCGAGATTGCCGGTGGGTTCGTCGGCGAGAATCAGTTTCGGATGATGCACGAGCGCCCGCGCAATGGCGACACGCTGCAACTCGCCGCCCGACAACTGCCGCGGAAAATCATCGCCACGGCCGCCCAGGCCGACGGCCGCGAGCATATCGAGCGCGCCGGCCGTGGGCAGGTCGTTTAGCAGTAGTGGCAGCGCGACGTTCTGCGCCAACGTGAGATGGGGCAATACGTGGAACGCCTGAAACACGAAGCCCAGCTTTTGCCGGCGCAACCGCGTTGCCGCGTTGTCATCCAGCTGCGAGACCGTGCTGCCGTCGATGATCACGTCGCCGCTATCCGCGCTGTCCAAGCCCGCAATCAGATTGAGCAACGTCGATTTGCCGACGCCTGAGTCTCCCATGATCGCGACGAATTCACCCGGCGCGAGCTTGAAATCGAGGTGCGCCAGCACAACGCGGCCGGCGCCGTAGGTCTTGCCGAGTTCGCGGCATTCGAGCGCGGGAACGACACCTTCATCACAAAGCAGCATGCGGTATCCGATAGGTCTGGCCGGCGGGGGCGGCATCCAGCCGTGCGAAGAAACTGCGCTGCTGCGCACGTATGCCGGCCCCTGAACCGCCGAAGTATATGCGGGTTCTGTAAGGCTCGCAGGCTACGTTGCCATCGCCTGATACCTGTCTGAAAGCAGGCGGGCGAGTCGGCCGTGCAGGCATTTTTGAGCACATACCGGCGTTTCTTTAGAGTGCCGGATCAAAAAAAATTTCTGTTCGCGGCCGCGCTAAATTTTTGCTGGCAGCCCGAAATCAGGCCCGAAGGCATGTTCTGCGCCTGCATGAACTATTCCGGTGCAAGCCTCGCGGGAAAGCATTCCTGCAAGAGTGCTTAATTGGCGGGCTATTGCTTTCTTCTGCATGCAAAAAGCATGGGCGATAACCTGTTGGAGCGAATTTGTGCGTCTGCACATTTTTCGCTATTTCGCAAGCGTGGACGTGACAACAATGCATTGCCAAGGGCGTTGCGGCGTTGTTGCGATGCAAAAGTATTCTTATCTTGGTAATCTCCCACCCTTGGTCATTCGACTGCGGGTAAACGCGAAGCGGGCAGCACCGCTTCGGCGTCAAATTCAGCGAAATCCAGCCTACAGATCCATTTCAATGCTTTCGTTTTCGAAGGCGTTGGAGCGGCGTTTTGTATTTCAAGTTTTCAACAGAACACATGCCATTGCCTCCGCTTCTTAGCCTACTCATCTGGATCCCTATTGTCGCCGGCCTGGTGGTTTTGCGTGCCGGATCTGACGCGGCACGTAGTCGCACGCGATGGCTCGCGCTGATCGGCGCGATTGCCGGCTTCCTGCCGGTGATCCCGCTCGTGTCGAACTTCCGCAACGACGTGACGTCGATGCAGTTCGTCGAGAACGTTCGCTGGTCGCCTACGTTGGACATCGCATGGCATGTGGGCGTGGACGGGATTTCGCTGTGGCTCGTCGCGCTGACCGCGCTGACCACGATCATCATCGTGGTCGCTTCATGGGAGTCGATCACCGAGCGTACCGCGCAGTACTTCGGCTCCTTCCTGATGCTGTCGGGTTTCATGCAGGGCGTCTTCACATCGATGGACGGCATGCTGTTCTTCATCTCGTTCGAAGCGACGCTGATTCCGCTGTACCTGCTGATCGGAACCTGGGGCAATTCGAACCGCTCGTATGCCGCGGTGAAGTTCTTCTTTGTCTCGTTCCTCGGCTCGCTGATGATGCTGATGTCGATGCTGTACCTGTACAGCCAGACGCACAGCTTCGACCTCGCGTTGTGGCGCGAAACGCATCTGGGCACCTGGGCGCAGGTGCTGGTGTTCCTCGGTTTCCTGGCCGCGTTTGGCGTCAAGGTGCCGATGTGGCCGCTGCATACGTGGCTGCCGGACGTCCACCTCGACGGCCCGACCGGCGCGGCCGTGATGATCGGCATGCTCAAGCTGGGCGGTTACGGCCTGTTGCGTTTCGCGTTGCCGATCGCCCCGCAGGCGAGCCACTTCTTCGCGCCGATGATGATCACGCTCTCGCTGGTGGCGGTGATCTATTCGAGCCTGCTGGCGCTCGTGCAGACCGACATGCGCCGCCTGCTCGCGTATTCGACGATCGCCCACATGGGGCTCGTGACGCTTGGCCTGTTCGTCTTCAACCGCATCGGCCAGGCGGGTGCAATCGTGCAGATGCTGTCGTACGGCGTGGTTTCCGGCGCGATGCTGCTGTGCACGGGCATGCTCTACGACCGCACCAAGACCGCTTCGATTGCGGAATACGGTGGCGTCGCCAATACCATGCCGCGCTTCGCCGCCTTCGTGATGCTGTTCTCGATGGCCAATATCGGCCTGCCGGGCACCTCGGGTTTTGTCGGCGAATTCATGGTGTTGATGGGGGCGATCCGTTTCAATTTCTGGATCGGCGCAATCGCGGCCACGACGTTGGTCCTGAGCGCGGCCTACACGCTGTGGATGTACAAACGCGTGATTTTCGGCGCGATTGCCAACGCACGTGTCGCGAAGCTGCAGGACCTCGGCAAGCGCGAGTTCGTGCTGCTCGGCGCGATGGCTTTGCTGGTGCTGGCCATCGGTATCAATCCGAAGCCGTTCACCGATGCGATCGATCCGTCGGTCGGGACGCTGCTGGCTCAATCGGAACGGAGCGCACATCCTTCGGATTCCGTACCGGTTGACGGTGGCGAACATCTGCAGGCGGCGGCGCCCGCAACGGTGGCGGCACGCACGCCAGGCTGATCAGCGCGAAGCGTCGAGCAGGTGCAGCATTCTTTGCATGAATGCGGCCTTTTCCTGACGCGATTTTCGCTCCGATAAACGTCCTTTTTCGAGCATCCGGCGCAGCACGATCATCCAGATCGTGCTGCGTTTTATCGCTTGTTTAAAGGGACTTTCGTGATCCGGCTGCTGTGCCGGCAGCGTACGATTGAGCATGGCGGACCATCACGCGCACCCAGGCCTGCGACAACATGTCGCGCGGTGTTGCGACGCAATAGATTGTTGCAAAACTGTGTGTTTATATCCGTTCGACGACCCCTTATTATGCGATCGCTTATAAAAAGGAGAGCGGTCGAATGACGTTCGTTGAAGTCGTAGAAAGAAGGCAATGGATATGAAAGGAAAGACTCTGCGAGGGTCGACAAGTTTCCTTTCCACCGGCCTCGTGTTGTTGCTCTCGGGTTGCAGCAACCTCGATATTTTGAATCCGAAGGGGAGTGTGGGGCTGGCCGAACGTGAGCTGATCGCCACGTCGACCTGGGCCATGCTGATTGTCGTGGTTCCGGTTATCGCGCTCACGCTGCTGTTCGCATGGCGCTACCGCGCTTCGAACAAAAATGCCGAATACCGACCGGGCTGGGTGCATTCGACCGGTATCGAAATCGCCATCTGGACGATCCCGACGCTGATCATTCTGTTTCTCGCCGTGCTGACGTGGAAGAGCACGCACGAGCTCGATCCGTACAAGCCGCTCGAGTCGCAGGTGAAGCCGATCAACGTCGAAGTCGTCGCGCTCGACTGGAAGTGGCTCTTCATCTATCCCGACCTCGGCATTGCCTCGGTGAACCAGTTGGCGTTCCCGGTCGGCACGCCGGTCAACTTCGTCATCACGTCCGACACGGTGATGAACTCCTTCTTCATTCCGCAACTCGGCGGCCAGATCTACGCGATGGCGGGTATGCAAACGCGTCTGCATCTGATCGCCGACGAAGCCGGCAATTACGCGGGCACTGCGGCGAACTTCAGCGGCCGGGGATTTTCGGACATGAAGTTCCGCGCGCTCGCCACCTCGCCCGAAGAGTTCAATGCGTGGGTCGCCAAGGTACGCGCCTCGTCCGACCGTCTCGACATGGACCGCTATCACGCGGTGTCGGCGCCTACCGAGAAGGAACCGGTGCGGTACTTCTCGTCGGTCGACCCGAAGCTCTTTCACAACATCATTGCCCGATACAACAACGGTAACGTCCTCGACAACATGAAAGACGCTAACTGTGCGCCAAAGGGTAAGGGGTAACGCATGTTCGGAAAACTCTCACTAGACTCGATTCCGTACCACGAGCCGATCATCATGGTGACGGCTGCCGGGATCGCCCTCGGCGGTGCGCTCGTTCTGGGTCTGATCACCTATTTCGGCAAGTGGCGCTACCTGTGGACCGAATGGCTCACCTCGGTCGACCACAAGAAGCTGGGCGTGATGTACATCGTGGTTGCGCTCATCATGCTGTTCCGCGGCTTTGCGGACGCGATCATGATGCGCACCCAGCTCGCGCTGTCGTATAACGCGCCAGGTTTCCTGCCGCCGCATCATTACGACCAGATCTTTACCGCGCACGGCGTCATCATGATTTTCTTCATGGCGATGGCGTTCATGGTCGGCCTGATGAACATCATCGTGCCGTTGCAGATCGGCGCCCGCGACGTGGCGTTCCCGTTCCTCAACTCGTTGAGCTTCTGGATGACCGCGATCAGCGCGATCCTGATCAACATCTCGCTGGTGATCGGTGAATTCGCGCAAACGGGCTGGCTGGCTTATCCGCCACTGTCCGAATTGCAGTTCAGTCCGGGTGTCGGGGTCGATTACTACCTGTGGAGTCTGCAGCTATCCGGTATCGGCACATTGCTGACTGGCGTGAACTTCTTCGTGACCATCGTGAAGATGCGCGCGCCTGGCATGACCTGGATGAAGATGCCGGTGTTCACGTGGACCGCCCTGTGCACGAACGTGCTGATCATGGCCGCGTTCCCGATCCTGACCGTCACGCTCGCGCTGCTCGGTCTGGACCGCTATCTCGGCATGCACTTCTTCACCAACGACGGTGGCGGTAACGCCATGCTGTACCTGAACCTGATCTGGGCATGGGGTCACCCTGAGGTGTACATCCTGATCCTGCCGGCGTTCGGTATCTTCTCGGAAGTCGTGGCGACGTTCGCCAAGAAGCCGCTGTTCGGCTACAAGACGATGGTGTGGGCAACCTGCGCGATCATGGTGCTGTCGTTCCTCGTGTGGCTGCACCACTTCTTCACGATGGGTTCGGGCGCTGACGTCAATGCGTTCTTCGGTATCGCGACCATGGTCATTGCTATTCCGACCGGGGTGAAGGTGTTCAACTGGCTGTTCACCATCTACAAGGGCCGTCTGCAGTTCACGACGCCGATCCTGTGGACCCTCGGCTTCATGGTCACTTTCACGATCGGCGGTATGACGGGCGTGATGATGGCGATTCCAGGCGCGGACTTCGTGCTGCACAACAGCCTGTTCCTGATCGCTCACTTCCACAACGTGATTATTGGTGGCGTGCTGTTCGGCTACCTCGCCGGATTCAACTACTGGTTCCCGAAAGCCTTCGGCTTCAAGCTGAATGAGAAGTGGGGCAAGGCGTCGTTCTGGTTCTGGCAGGTCGGTTTCTGGGTCGCGTTCACGCCGTTGTACGTGCTGGGCTTCATGGGCATGACGCGTCGTCTGAATCACTACGACAATCCGGATTGGCATCCGTGGCTGATGTTCGCATGGGTCGGCGCTGTGCTGATCGCCATCGGTATCGCTTGCCAGGTGGTGCAACTGGTCGTCAGCATCCGCGATCGCAACCTGGCGAAAAACCGCGACGTGACGGGCGATCCGTGGGACGGTCACACGCTGGAATGGGCAACGAGCTCGCCGCCGGCGTCGTACAACTTCGCGATCATTCCGGACGTGCGTGAACTGGACGCCTTCGCTGAAATGAAGTCGCGCAAGAATCAACCGAAGCCGGTGTATCGCGACATTCACATGCCGTCGAACACGTCCGCGGGTCTGGTTGTGGCGATGTTCTCGCTGGTGCTGGGTTTTGCCGCCGTGTGGCACATCTGGTGGCTCGCGATTGTCGGTCTGGTCGGTTCGATCGCTACTGTGATCATTTACAGCTTCCAGAAGAACGAAGGCTTTTACATCCCGGCTGCCACGGTAGCGGCGATTGAACAACAACGCTCCGGCGCCGGTGCGCAGGTCGCGATTGAAGAAAAACGCTCCGGCGCCGATGCGCAGGTCGCGTTGGAGGTGGATTGATGTCAAACAACACTCTTGCGGCGGGCCTGCATCATCACGATGCGCATCATGCCGATCACCCGCCGTCGCATTCGGTATTCGGCTTCTGGCTGTACCTGATGACGGACTGCATCATCTTCGCGTCGCTGTTCGCGGTGTTCGCGGTGATGCAGCACCAGTTCGCGGGTGGTCCGACCGGTAAGGATCTGTTCGAGATCCCGGGCGTCGCGCTCGAAACGTCGATGCTGCTGCTGAGCAGCATCACGTATGGTTTCGCGATGCTGGGTGCGCACAAGAACAGGAAGGGCGTGCTGCTGTTCTGGCTCGGCGTGACGTTCCTGCTGGGCCTCGCGTTTCTGGTGCTGGAAATGCGCGAGTTCTCGCATCTGATCGCCCAAGGCGCGGGCCCGAGCCGTAGCGCGTTCCTGTCGTCGTTCTTCACGCTGGTCGGCACGCACGGTCTGCACGTGACGTTCGGCCTGCTCTGGATGGCGGTGCTCGCCGTGCAGGTGATGGGACATCGCGATCTGACCGAGCGCGACATGATCCGCCTGACGTGCCTGAGCCTTTTCTGGCACTTTCTGGACGTCGTGTGGATTGGCGTCTTCACCTTTGTCTACCTTGCGAGCGTGATCTAAATGGACCATAGCCATCACTCACACCTGGCACATCCGGACGAAGGTCATAGCGGCGAAAGTCACGGCAGCTTCGGCAGCTATACGGTGGGTTTCATTCTGTCAGTCGTATTGACGGCGGCCGCATTCGGCCTCGTGCTAACCGGCACGTTGACGGGCGAGAACGCGTTGCTGGCGATCGCGGGCCTCGCATTCGTGCAGATCGTCGTGCACCTGATTTTCTTCCTGCACATGAATGCCTCGTCGGCACAGCGCTGGAACATCATGGCGTTCGGCTTCACCGTACTGACGGCCGTGATTCTGATCGTCGGCTCGTTGTGGATCATGCATAACGTCAGCATGCACATGATGTCCCGCTAGGCGGATAACGCAGCGGATCAAGAGAAACCCCGCAAGGCGAAAGTCTTGCGGGGTTTTTTCATCTGCGCCCAGGACATGCCATGCCGGCACTATCCGGCGATTCGCAATTGACCCGCCTCGAAACACACGGTAGCATCGTTTCCATGATCGCATCTATCCATTCCCGTTCGCATTCTTTGCACGCATGCTGTTGCAGCCTGCCAAGGGGAGTCCGCGTCTAGCGAGTCGATCTGTATCGTCCGTGTCCCTGAGGCCACCCGTCACTAGACCGGTGGCTTTTTTGTTTTGGCCATTCTGCTCCGCATTTTTTCCGCGTTCAACACCACGGGAGTTCACATGCCGCTCGTCCTGTACGACACCTGGTCGCGCACCTTGCGCGCTTTCTCGCCGATCCGGGCGGACCACGTCGGTCTGTATTGCTGCGGCCCTACCGTGTACGACCACGCGCATATCGGCAATCTGCGGACCTACATCTTCGAAGACGTGCTGCGACGCGCATTGGCATTGAACGGCTACAGCGTGCGGCACGTTGTCAATATCACCGACGTGGGTCATCTGGTCTCCGATGCCGACGAAGGCGAAGACAAGATGGAGAAGGGCAGTCGGCGCACCGGCGAGTCGGCTTGGGCAATCGCGGAACGCTACACCGCGGCGTTCATGAACGACTGGCGCGCGTTAAACCTGCTGGAGCCCTCGCTATGGTGCCGGGCGACCGATCACATAGCCGAACAGATCGACTTCATTGCCGAGATCGAGCGTAACGGCTATGCCTACCGCACGACCGACGGCGTTTACTTCGACACGAGCAAACAGGACGATTACGGCTTTCTCGCGCGTCTCGATGCAGCGGGGCTGCAACCGGGCAAACGCGTTGCACCAGGCGAGAAGCGGCACGCGACCGACTTCGCGCTGTGGAAATTCACCCCCCCGGATACCGTGCGGCAAATGGAGTGGGATAGTCCATGGGGCCGGGGCTTTCCGGGGTGGCATATCGAATGCTCGGCGATGTCGGCGAAATACCTGAGCCCGTGGTTCGACATTCACTGCGGCGGAGAAGATCACATCGCCGTGCATCACAGCAATGAAATCGCGCAAACTCTGGCATGCCATGGAACCCGTCTCGCCAACTTCTGGATGCACGGTCATTTCCTCATGCTGGATGCCGGCAAGATGTCGAAGTCGGGTGGCGACTTCGTGCGCCTCGCGACGTTGACCGCACGGGGCATCGATCCGCTTGCGTATCGTTACTTGTGCCTGAGCGCGCATTACCGCAGCAACCTGCGTTTCAGCATGGAGGCGCTGGAGGCCGCGCAATCCGCGTTGGACCGTTTGCGCCGCGCGTATGTGCAATGGCCGGAAGGGGGAACACCCGACGACGTGTACGTCGATCGTTTCAGGCTCGAGGTCGATCAGGATCTGAATCTGCCACGCGCGCTCGCCGTGCTGTGGGAGGTGGTGAGAAGCGATCTTCCGCCGGCCACTCGGCGGGCAACGGTCGATTGCTTCGACGCCGTGCTCGGACTTCGGCTCGCCGACTGGGAGGAGGACGTGTCGGCGATTCCCGCCGATATCGCGCGTCTCGCCGCTGAACGTGAAAGGGCCCGCGTGGCGAAGGACTGGAACGCGGCAGACCGTCTGCGTGACCGCTTGAAAACCGAAGGCTGGCAGGTAGAGGACAGCGCGAGCGGGCAGGTACTGCGTCGGCTCGACAAGGCGCAATAACGTGCGGAGCGCGTTGGCAGTCCCCCGTCGCGCGGGCGCACGTCATTGTCATGCCCAACCTCACGTCTACTGCGATTACGCTCCACCGTCATGCACAAGCGCATTCGGCCTGGTCAATGGAGGCTTCAGCCCTGCACGCTGCGCCATTCGGCGAGCAGGGCGGGCAATTCGCCCATGTCCCGGAAGACGTGAACCGCGCCCGCGCCATGCAGCGCAGTCGCGCTGCTGTGGCTCAATTCTTTCGGGCAGTAGCCGAACACCGTGGCGCCGGCGGCCACACCGGCCGTCACGCCCGTGACCGTATCGTCCACCACGGCGCAACGTTGCGGATCTACACCTAAGCCTGCGGCTGCGGCGAGATAGACATCGGGATAGGGCTTGTTGCGCGGTGTTTCGTGACCGCTGGAAATACGCCCTGTGAAGCAGTCGAGAATACCGGCCTTGGCCAGTTGCAACTCGACCTTGACGCGATCGGCGCCTGAAGCAACGGCAATGCGGCCGTCGAGTGTCGCGTAAAGCGCGCGCACGGCCGAGGCCGCGCCGTCAATCGCCACCAGTTCGCGATCGAGCGCCTCATTGCGGCGCGCGCGAAACTGCATGAGCCAGTCCGCGGTAATTGCGAAACCCGTGCGCGCCTCGATAAGTGCGGCTTCATCTCGAACGGCCTTGCCGACAAAGATCTGCATCGCCTCTTCGACGCTCAATTGCCAGCCTAATTCGCCGAGCATTTCGGTGAGCACGCGATTGGTGATGGGTTCGGAGTCGACGAGCACGCCGTCGCAGTCGAAAAGTACGGCGTCGAAAGGGAAATCAGCCATCGGGCAGGGTACGGAAAGTGGTCGCGGAACCGGCAAGGATACCTCACCGGCTCGCGCGGCGCCGCGCAAACATTATGCAAGCGCTACGCGACCGTTGCCCGTAAGCGCTCAGGAACCGGGCTTGTACCCGTCACTCAGCGTTTTCATAAACGCAATGATGTCCTGAATATCCTGATCCGTCATGGCCGGCTGATCGCCGAATTTACGATCGAACGGCGCGTCGGCGACGTCGACATTGGCGTGGTACTGCGGCGGCAGATCGTTGTATTTCTGTACCTTGCCCGACGCATCCCGCGGATAGATCTTCTCGGGCGCCGTATTGCGCAGGTTGTAGAAATCCATGACCTGTTTGAGGTCGTGATAAACGCCGTTATGGAAGAACACCTTGCGTTCGGCAACGTTACGCAGGGTCGGCGTCAGGAACATTCCGCAATACTGCGTCTCCGTCTTCATGTCGTCGCGGAACGGCCCGCACACGCCCATATCGAAGAACTTCGGATCCTTGTTGGCGGGAATCGCCGGATTGCGCGGCACACCAAGCGCCTCGTACTGCGTATCGGTAAACACCGGCGGCAGACCGTCCTTGCTGGGCTGGCTCAGGTGACACCCGGCGCAGTTAGCCTTGTCCTTGTCGTTGAACAACTGCAAGCCATGCAGCTCCGCGTGCGTCAGGCGCGCCTTGCCTTCGAGCCAGTAGTCGTACTTGCTGTTAAAGGCATGAAACGACTGATCCTCGGTCTGATACCGTCCCACTGCGAACATGGCTTCCGAAATCAGCAGACTCGGATTGCTGACGATGCCCGGCCCGAAGATCTGTTTGAACTGGTCCAGATACTTCGTTTGCAGCAGCTTGCGCGCGACATCTTCCTGCGTCGCATTGGCCATCTCCACCGGGTTGGTCAGCGGACCGATTGCCTGGATTTGCAGCGTATCGGCGCGGCCGTCCCAGAACAGGCCGCCTTGCGGCACCATTGCCGGAGCGGCCGGCGCGGCGAGCGCCGTCTTCTGTGCACGCTGTACGCCGGCGGCCTGCGAGGCCAGTTGCGTCATATCCACCGGCACGTCGGTATCGCCCTGATCCGGCCCGATGCTGAACGGAGCCTGGCGATACAGATAGGCCAGCGACGGCGGCGGCCGGTAGCCGGCCTGATTCATGTGCGCGCCGCCCAGTTGCACCGGAAACGCGTTATCCGGTGCGTACGAATGCTGCGGCGAGTGGCACGACGCGCACGATTGCGTGCCCGAAGCCGATAGCGACGCGTCGAAAAAAATCTGTTTGCCGAGCAGCGCAACCGCGCTCAGCGGCGCGTCTTGCGGACGCATCAGTTGAACCGGATTCGGATTCGCGCCGGTGATTTCTTCGACGATCGCGCCGACGGCGGGCGGCATCCGTTCCGGATAGACGAGCGCGTACGCGCAAACCACGAAGAGCGCAAGCACGATGCCGGCGGCACTCCACACGAGCAGCCCGAGCCACGGGCGACGGGTAATGACGGGACCCGGCTCACCGCCGGCAGGCAGGTGCGAGGGCAGGGCGGCGTCTGAAGGATGATTCATGGCGGTAGTGACAAATAATTCGATCGGGTTCGATCAAAAAGCAAATCGAGCCAGCACGTTTGCACTGGCTCGACGCCCAGCTACAGCTTGATGTGCTTCATACCCTGCTGGTGCCGCGCTTCGTCAGGTCACGCACGAACAGCACGCGTGCATGACCTGAGGTCGAATCCGTCAGAAGCGCACCAGAAGAGCCATTCACACGTGTCGCTCAGCTCGCCGGCGGCGCCGACAGCCTGGTGCCCAGGTTCTGGTCCAGATACACCGTCGGATTGTTGCCGGAGCCCGAGAAGTTGAACATGTTCATGATGCTGCCGGCGGTTGCATCGAACGAACCGTTGCCAAGGCGTTGACCGCCGAGCCAGTTGTCCTCGATGAACTTCACCACGGAGGCCTGAGTGATCGGCGTATCGTCGACGTAGTTGACCTTCGCCCACGGCGACACCACGATAAACGGCGTACGCGTACCCGGGCCGCAACGGCCGTTCACCGTGCCGCCATTCACACCCTGCGGTTGAACCGCGCCCGTTGCCGTGCACTGACCCGTACCGCTCAGGTTGTCGGTGCCGGCCACCGTCACGCCGCCCGCGGATTGCGCCGTGGTCGAATCGAACGACGAGTTCTTCGGCGCCATGAAGCGGTGATCGTACCAACCGTCCGAATCGTCGTAAGCGATGATCACGGCGGTGTTCTTCCAGTCAGGCTGTTGCTGCAGGAAGTTGATCACCTTCGTGACGAAAGCCTGTTCGTCGATCGGGTCCGAGTTGCCCGGGTGACCGTCGCCGACCGCCGGCGCCTTCAGGAAGCTCACCGACGGATAGTTGCCGGCCTTCACCGCGGCGAAGAAGTCGTCGGTGTCGTACTGGTGGTGAACCGGCGTAGCCGAGTTGTCCAGCGGATCGGTCATGCCGATCACCGCCGTCGACGACGGACGCGTGTGCGCGAGGTTGGCCGTGCTCGCGTAGTACTGGAACCACGCGTGATGCTGCACGTAGTCGGGCTTAGTCGCGTTCAGCACTTGCGAGAAGGTCGAACGGGAGCAGCCGGTGGTGTTGTTGGCGTTCACCGTGCTCAGGTTGAAGCCGCCCATGAAGCCGCCCCACGTGAGGCCCTTCGCGTTCAGCAGGTCGCCGATGTTCTTGTTGGCAGACGACATCGCGGCCGTCACCGTGCTCTTTGCCGCGATCGTGCAGACGTCGCCGGTCGGGTCCAGGTCGCCGACCAGCGTGAAGCCGCCGGTCGAATCCGGAATCGCGTTGGCCGAGGTACCGCCCGTCACCACCACGCCGTTGTTCTGGCCCGAGACCACTTCAATCGCGCCCGGCGTCGACGGACCGTACGTGTCCGTGTACGCGTTCTGGTTCATCGCGAAGTTCTGCGCGTAGTTCCACATTGCCGTGACCGTGTTGCCGTCGAAGTAGCCGAGCACCTGGCCCTTCGTGGCAAACGCGCCGGTGCTGCCGGCAATCGTCGAACCGGCCGCCGTGAACAGCGGGAACGAATCCATCGCGCCGTTGTTATACGCGAGCTGTTCCGCGGCATACGCGTGGTTCTGGCTCGACGTATTGGCTTGCGAACGATCGAGACGGAACGGCAGCAGGTCGGCAGCCGGCAGACCCAGGCCCGCGACTGTCACGGAGCCGACCGTGCGGCCCGCCGTGTTCGGCGAGGTCGACAGCGCGTTCGGGTTCGCGGTGATCAGATTGTTGCTGGCGAGGTTGTTGACCGTGGGCGTGCCCGCCGCCGCGGTGAATTGCGGCTCGCCGACCGGGTTGGAGGCCTGCGGGTAGGTGGCGAAGTAGTGGTCGAACGAAACGTTCTCGCCGAAGATCACCACCACGTGTTTGATCGGCGTGGCCGTCGCGACGGCATCCTGCGCCGATACGGTTGCTGCCGGCGTCGAAGCGGTAGCCGGCGCTGACGCCGGCGTGCTCACGTTATTGTTGCCGCATGCTGCGAGCGCAAGCATCGCGGCAAACGGGATGGGTAACAGGGTTCTACGGAACATGTGACTGGCTCCAGATTCGACTTCGCCGTTCAGCGTTTCCAGTGATGCACGTGTGGATATTCGCTGGGGATATTGTTAGGAAGTTAGAAGGACAACTGAGACGTCTTACCGCTAGAAACAGCGCGCATTGAAACATCGGCTGATTAAGATTTCGGGGCGCGAACATTACGTTGCCTATCGGTTGCCATTCATTTGAATAACTTTCGCTGTCGTTCCACTTTCTGCGAGTCGCCCCGTGAGGGTGGCGCTGCCGGTCACGACCCGTACGCCACATTGAGTTTCTTTCAGTGCCAATCAAAACGACGGATTTCTCCGGCTGTTGCGTTCAAGAAGAAACGCAGCCGCTTCTGGCTTCGGCACTTAAGGGAGAAACCAGCATGACATCGACCAGACCGGTCCGCCTTCTGACTTCCGTTCTCGCTGCGGGGATCACGTGCGTTGCAGCGCTGACGACCGTGCCCGCTCTGGCGCAAGCGGTGATCGTCGCACCCATGGCGCCGCCGCCGCCGCGCGTCGAAGTGATGCCGGCGCCGCGTGCCGGCTACGTCTGGGATCAGGGTCGCTGGCGTTGGGACCATGGCCGTTACGTATGGGTGCCCGGCCACTGGCGGCCGGTCCGGGCCGGCTATCGCTGGGTGCCGGGGCATTGGGTGCAGCGCGGCCCGAACTGGCGCTGGGTCGAAGGGCATTGGGCCTGAACGTCGAGCGCCGTGGCGCGCTTTGTAATCCCACCGGAAAGGTTGCCATGAAAACGCTTGTGATCATTCTGCTGGCCGCTACACTCGCCGGTTGTGTCGTCTACCCGGCGCGGCCGGCCTACTATCGGCCGGCGGTCGTCGTATATTGAGCTCAATGCACCTTGCCACCTGCCCGGCGCGCACTGTTCGTAACGGTGCGCGCACAACCGATCGATCCGCGCTTCGCATTTTGCGTGCGTTGTGGAGCCGCATGCCTTGAGCGAACGCGATCCTGATGCGGAGCTGTTGGCAGGGGTTGCCAGGCAGGACCCGGCCGCCGTCCGTTCGCTCGTCGCGCGCAAACTGCCGCGTCTGCTCGCACTCGCCACGCGCATGCTGGGAGATCGCATGGAAGCGGAAGACGTGGCGCAGGAGGTCTTCGTGCGGATCTGGAAACAGGCCCCGCGCTGGCGGGAAGGTGAGGCGAAGGTCGATACGTGGGTGCACCGCGTAGCGCTCAATCTTTGCTATGACCGGTTGCGCGGCCGCCGCGAAGTCCCCGACGACGACCTGCCCGATGAAGTCGACCCCGCCGCATTACCCGACGCCACCCTCGAAGCGCGCGCCCAGGACGAGCGCGTTCGCGAGGCGCTCGCCGCATTGCCGGCACGACAGCGCGAGGCACTGGTGCTCAATTACTACCAGGAGATGTCGAACATCGACGCTGCCGCCCTGATGGGCATCACGGTCGATGCGTTGGAAAGTCTGCTGGCACGTGCGCGCCGCAATCTGCGCGCCCAACTGGCCGGCAGCGGCCTTAGCAAGGACAAATCATGACGCCCGAAAGATTCCATCAGATCGTCGAAGCCTACGGCGCCGATCCGCGCCGCTGGCCGCAACAGGAACGCGCAGCGGGGCAGGCGTGGGCCGCTGCGCACCGTGCCGAGGCCGATGCGATGCTGGCGGACGCGGCCGGCATCGATGCGTGGCTCGCGTCCGACAAGGTCGAGCCGCCGGGCGCGGCATTGCAGCAGCGCATCATCGGCAGCGCGCCGGCGCGGCGGCCCAGTGTGCCGCGCAAACGGTTATGGTGGTCGGGCGCGGCGGTGGCGGGCGTTGGACTGCTGGGCGGCGTGGCCGGCGCTTTTGCGGTGTCGTTCTTCGTGTTGACGTGGACGGCTCCGCCTGTGCATGAGTCTTCTTATTTAACCTCGAGCTTCGGTGGTTCATCTGCCGATTGGAGCGGCGAATGAACGGCCGGTCATGGAAAATCGTGCTGGTGGCTTCGCTGGTGCTCAACGTGTTCCTGGTGGGTGCGATTGTCGGTGGTGCTTATCAATGGTTCGCGGCACATGGCGCGATGACGCCGGTGCAGGCGCAGCAACGCACGGCGCTGCGTTTCGCGGCCGAAACGCTGTCGGCCGAGCGTCAGAAGGCTTTTCTCGAAAGCTTGAAGAAAGCGCGCCGCGAGGGTCGCGATTTTGCCCGCGATGCCCGCGAAGGGCGACACGAAGTGTTGCGGCTGCTCGCCGCGCCACAGTTCGATCGCGCGGCGCTGGATGCCGCGCTGGCCCGCACGCGTGAAGCGGACAGCAGCTTGCGCGCGCAAGTGGAGGGCAGTGTGGCGGATTTTGCGGCCACGCTGTCGCCCGAGGAGCGCGTCGAATTCGCCGACAGCCTGAAGCTGCGCGGCCAATGGCGCGAACCGCAAGCGGCCGCCAATGCGAAAAAACCGCCGCAGCCGGCGGCCTCCAGTCCGACCTCGAGCGATGCTTCGAGTACAGCATCAGGGGCCGCTTCGGGTGGATAAAAATTTCTGGGCGAGCGCGACGGATTTCATCGTTGCGCTCGTTTAAAGAAATATCCAACGCCGAAGAGGACGGTATGTCTACCTCACCGAACATGAATGCCGCGGCGATTGCACTGAACCGCTTCGGCCTTGGCGCGCGTGTCGACGACACGCCGCCCGCCGACCCGAAGGCGTGGCTGCTCGCGCAGTTCGAACAGTATCAGCCGCGGCCTGCTGCTTGGGCGAACCAGCCCGACTCGGTGACGCTGTCCACCGAACTGATCCAGCAGCGCATGGAGCTAAATCAGATGGTCCGGCAGAATCCGCAGAACGCCGGCGTGGGTGCGCTCGCTAGTCAGAGCAATGCGCAGACGAATGCGCAGACGGGCACGACAACTACCGGACAGGCTGCAACAGAAACTGCGGCCCAAACTGCTAAGCAAGCCGAACGAAAAGCGCTGCGCGGCGAGATTGCCGCAATGTACCGTGCCTCGGTGAACGCGCGTGTCGCAAGCGCGCTGACCACGCAGACGCCTTTCGTGGAGCGGCTGGTTCATTTCTGGGCGAACCACTTCGCGGTGTCCACGGAAAAACCCGGCGTCGCCGCGCTGGCCGGCTCATTCGAAGCGGAGGCGATCCGTCCGCATGTGCTTGGCCGTTTCGAAGACATGCTGGTCGCCGTCGAACGTCATCCGGCCATGCAACTGTTTCTCGACCAGACGCGCTCGGTCGGACCGGACAGCGTAGCGGCCATGCGCGCCGAGCAGCGTAATCCAAACGTCAAACGCGGGCTGAATGAGAACCTCGCGCGCGAAATCATGGAGATGCACACGCTCGGTGTTCGCAGCGGTTATACCCAGGACGACGTCACCGAATTCGCCCGCGCGCTGACCGGCTGGAGCCTCGCCGGAAAACCTGGCAATCCCGGTAATGCGGCTAAGCGGGGCCGGTTTGGCGCGCAACCGGACGCGGCCCCTGGCACCTTCGTGTTTCGCGTCGCGCTGCACGAGCCGGGCTCGCGAACCATCATGGGCCGCCGCTATGACCAGCCCGGAGAAGAGCAGGCCCTGGCGGTCCTGCACGACCTCGCGAGTTCGCCTGCGACGGCGCAGCACATCGGCGGCAAGCTCGCCCGTCACTTCGTCGCGGACAATCCGCCGCCTGAAGTGAGCGAGCGGTTGGCGAGCGCATTCGAGCGCAGCGGCGGCGATCTGCCGACCGTGTACCGGACGCTGATCGACCTGCCGCAGGCGTGGTCGCCCGTCGCCACGAAGTTCAAGACGCCGTGGGAGTGGACCATTTCTTCAATGCGCGGGCTCGGCTGGCAGGACCTCGGCAATCTGCAGACCGCCCCTATCCTGACGCAACTCGGCCAGCCGGTATGGCGACCGGGTTCGCCCGCCGGATACGACGACATCGCCGCGAGTTGGGCGGCGCCCGATGCACTCGTGCGCCGGGTCGATGTCGCGCAGCGCTTCGCGGCCCGGGTAGGCGACCGGCTCGATGCGCGCGCGCTCGGCCAGACCCTGTTGGCCGGCTCGCTCAGCGCCCCGACCGCCACGGCCGTGTCGCGTGCCGATAGCGCGTCGACGGCGATCGCGCTGCTGCTGGTCTCGCCGGATTTTCAACGGAGATGAATGCCATGCTTTCACGCCGCAAGTTTTTGAGCGTCGCCGCCGCAGGCGCGGGCGCGATTCTGGTGTCGCCGCGGATCGCTTTTGCAAGCGTCGCAACCGAGCGCCGCTTCATATTCGTCATCCAGCGCGGCGCGGCCGACGGGCTGAGCATCGTCATGCCGTATGCGGAACCCGCCTACGCGTCGCTGCGCGGCGCACTCGCGATCGACACCGGCAACGCGACAAAGCTCGACGGCACCTTCGCGCTGCATCCCGCGCTGGTGCAGACCGCCGCGATGTATGCGAATCGTCAGGCGCTGTTCGTCCACGCGGTGGCGTCGCCGTACCGCGACCGCTCGCACTTCGACGGGCAGAACGTGCTGGAGACCGGCGGCACCGCGCCGTATCAGATGAAGGACGGCTGGCTGAACCGGCTCGTCGCGTCGCTGCCGGCCACGCGCGAGAATGCGATTGCCTTCGCGCCGACCGTGCCGATGGCGCTGCGTGGCAAGGCGGCGGTGACGTCGTACGCGCCCTCGGGCTTGCCGCCCGCGCCTGACGATCTGCTGATGCGAGTCTCGCAACTGTACGACCAGGACGCGCAATTGCGCCCGCTGTGGGAATCGGCGATGACCGCGCGCGGGCTGGCGGGCGAGGCCGGTGCGCGTCAGGACCCGGCGAGCCTGGGCAAGCTTGCCGCCGGCTTTCTGTCGCGCGACGACGGTCCGCGGATCGCGATGATCGAAACCGGCGGTTGGGACACGCATACGGCGCAGAACGCGCGTCTTGCCAATCAGTTGAAAGCGCTCGATACGATGCTCGCGGCGCTGCGTGACGGCATGGGTCCGGCGTGGAACAAGACCACCGTGTTGGTGGCCACCGAGTTCGGCAGGACTGTTGCGGTCAACGGCACGGGCGGCACCGATCATGGCACCGGCTCGGTGGCGATGGTACTGGGCGGGTCGGTAGCGGGCGGACGCGTGCTGGCTGACTGGCCCGGCCTGAAACCGGGCGACCTCTACGAAGCGCGCGATCTCAAACCGACCATGTCACTGGACGCGCTGATTGCCGGTGCCGCCAGCGAAGGTCTCGGCCTCGATCCGCAGCGTACGGCGAACACGTTGTTCGGCCAGAACGCGGGAATGCGGCCAACTACCGGGCTCGTGCGTGCATGACTTGAAATTACCAGGGAGAGCCTATGAAAATCAGATCGACGATTTGTGCCGCATCGCTTGCGGGACTGTCCGCTGTCATGTTGTCAGCGTGCGTCGTTGAGCCGGCGCGGCCGCCACAGCCCGCTCCGCTCGTCGAGGTGATGCCGCCCGCACCCGCGCCGGGTTATCACTGGGTGAAAGGCCACTATCGCTGGGAAGGCAATCACTGGGCGTGGGTGCCGGGACACTGGGCGGGTTGAGCGAGCGTTGCCGGCGCGCCGCGCGTGCCGACCCGGTGATAACTGCGGCCGTAGTAGATCAGCGCATCGCCGCCGGCCTGCGTATGCGCGGCCTTCACCGCGCAAAAGAACACCGTATGCGTGCCGACTTCGGTGACTGATTCGATCTCGCAGTCGAGCGAGGCAAGCGCGCCGAGCAGGACGGGCGCGCCTGTCGCGAGCGTGTTCCATTGCGCGGCGGCAAAGCGCTCGGCCATGGGCAGCGAGCCCGTGGCGAAATGCGCCGCAAGGGCTTGCTGATCCGCGCTCAAGACGTTGACGCACAGCGCGCCGTTAGCGCGGAAGGCCGCGTTGTTGCGGCTGCCGCGGTTGATGCAGACGAGCAGGGTAGGCGGCTCGTCCGTCACGCCGCATACCGCGGAGGCCGTGCAGCCTGCGAGACCTGCGACGCCGTCGCTGCTGATGATGTTGACGGCGGCGCCAAGGCCGGCCATGGCGTCGCGAAAGATGTGCTTGTCAAGCATGGGAATCCGCGCCTCCGCGAAACCGGGCCGCCGTGTGGCTGGCAGGCAAACGCGCGTAGCCGAATAGTTTTTCGCGCAATGTGCCGTCGCGATAAGCGTGTTTATAGGCGCCACGTTCCTGCAGAATCGGCACCACGAGTGCGATGAAATCGTCGAAGCATTCCGGCGCGACCGTGCGCGAGAGATTGAAACCGTCCACGCCAGTTGCTTCGGTCCATGCGATGAGTTCGTCGGCAATGTGTTCGGCCGACCCGACGAGCGGCGCCTGGCGGCTGCCGAGCACCATCTGTTCGAGCAGCTTGCGCCGGGTCCATTGCGGGCCGGCGGCGCGCGTCATCGCTTCGACGTTCGAGACGATAGCCTGGCTCTTGCCGGTGTCGATCGGTTCGTCGAGGTCATAGCGCGCGAAGTCGATACCGAGCGACGCCGCCGCATGCACGAGCGCAGCCTCGCTGCTTACGTAACGCCGGTATTCGGCGAACTTCTCCTGTGCTTCGCGATCCGTGCGGCCTGTGATCACCGTTTGCCCGAGCAGCACCTTGATATCGTTCGCATGGCGCCCGTGCGCCACGGCGTGAGCGCGAATATCGTCGACGATGGTTTTCACGGCGGGCCTCGCCTGACCGTTGACGAACACGCACTCCGCATGCGCTGCGGCGAACTGCTTGCCGCGCGCCGACGAACCCGCCTGGTAGAGTACCGGCGTGCGTTGCGGCGACGGCTCGCTCAGATGCATGGCGTCCACCCGATACTGCTTGCCGTGATGATGAATCACGTGGACTTTCGATGCGTCCGCATAGATGCCTTGGGTTTTGTCACGCAGCACGGCATCGTCTTCCCAACTGTATTCCCACAGTTTGTAGACGAGTTCCATATATTCGTCGGCGAGATCGTAGCGGTCGTCATGGGCCATTTGTCCGGACAGACCGATCGCGCGCGACGCGCTGTCCAGATAGCCCGTCACGATGTTCCAGCCGACCCGGCCACGGGTTAGATGATCGAGCGTCGACATGCGCCGCGCGAACAGATAGGGCTGCTCGACGGTGAGATTGGACGTGACGCCGAACGACAGGTGACGCGTAACGGCGGCCATGGCAGGAATCAGCAACGTGGGATCGTTCACCGGCACCTGCACCGCACCGCGAATCGCCGCGTCGGGATTGCCGCCGTAGACGTCGTACACGCCCGCCACGTCGGCGAAAAAAATGCCGTCGAACAGACCTGCCTCCAGCGAGCGCGCATAGTCGGTCCAGTACTGAAGATCGGTATAGCGGGTGGACTGATCGCGCGGATGAGTCCACATGCCTTGCTGGATGTGGCCGACGCAGTTCATGTCAAAAGCGTTGAGAACAATTTCCTTCGGCATGGTGTCTTCCGGCTGAGGTGGACGGATGCTTACGGTGCAGTTCAGAACAGGCGAGCGGGCGGTGAAGCCGTGCGGGTATCGTGCGTTTAATATAGTGGACGAAAAATCACTATGCAAGACATTGATTCTGGCCTTTAATGAGGGCTCAAAGTGAACGAGCTCACGGTAAGCTCACCTTTTTCCGGTTCCGATCCTTTCATGTCCGAATCCTCTGCTATCGATTTGACCGAGGCGATTTCCTCACGCGTCAAGACGGAGCGCGAAGCGCGTAACTGGTCGCTGAGCGAACTGGCGGAGCGCTCGGGGGTGTCGAAGGCGATGATCAGCAAGATCGAGCGGGGCGAGGCGAGTCCAACCGCTACCGTGCTTGGCCGTCTCTCGGGCGCTTTCGGTCTGACCTTGTCGACCCTGCTGGCGCTTGCCGAGCAGAGTGGCGAGCGATTGGTGCGGCGAGCCGGGCAGCCTGTCTGGCAGGACCCGGAAACGGGTTATACGCGGCGGCGGATTTCACCGCCTACCGGCGGGGTGCTCGAGTTGCTGGAGATCGAATTGCCGGTGGGGGTGCGGGTGCCTTATCCGCCGGATGCCTTTGCGTTTCAGCATCAGCAGATCTGGGTGACGCGAGGGGTCCTGACTTTTCGTGAAGGCCGGCAGGTGTATCAGCTTGCGGAAGGGGATTGCCTGCAGCTCGGCGCGCCGCTCGAGTGTGAGTTCTTCAATGGCGGGAACACAGTTTGCTGCTATGTCGTCGGCCTGGTTCGACGGTGAAGGTTTTGTTAAATGCCGGGGCGGAACAGAACGAGGCGGGACGACAGGCAGCGCCGCAAATGGGCGCTTGCGACGCTCTCTATCGCAACCCGCCGTCGCTGATCAATTGCGCGGCGCGATCAACCTCCACCGCCGCCTTGCGTGCCGAGTGTCAGCTTGTTGTTCACCGATTTCACGCCTGCAACACCCTTGGCGACTTCCTCCGCCTGCGAAATCTGTCCGCTGTCGGGCACCGTGCCAGTGAGCGTCACCGCGCCGCCACGCGCGCGGACAAACACGTTCGACACATCAAAACCCTGGGCTTTCGACAAAGCCTTGCGTACGTCCAGACCCAGCTTGCGGTCCGCCTTCTTGACGGTTTTAGGGCTGGCAGCCGGGGCGGCCATGCTGTCGGAGGCCATTGCATCGCTCGCCTGGGCATAGGCGCTGGATGCCGTCGCCACACACAATGCGATGCCGAGTACCTTCAATAGATTGACTGTTTTCACGTTTTCTCCATTCCTCGAAAAGTTGATGTCGCATCGTTGCATGCAAAAAACACGCGCCTGCAAGCACTTTTCCGCCTGCACGGAGCTCCCTGTCTTGTAGAAGAGTGACGTCGTGAAGCTTCCAGCGCGTTTAAACAATACTCCAGCAAACGCGCAAGTGCTGAAAAAACTCACCCTGCCGCCCGTTGCCGGTTGCCCTATCATGGCGGCTTCGATCATCAAAGGCGCACCGCAGATGTCCGATGGCGCACAGCAACGATTGCACGAAACACGCACGGAACCCACCAGATCGTCGATCGATTACGGCTTGTGGGCATTGACCTTCAGCTACGTGCTCAGTCAATTTTTCCGCAGCTACATCGCCGTGATTGCCACTCAACTGATCGGCGATTTTCATTTCTCGCCGCAAATGTTCGGCTGGTTTGCGGGTTCGTTCTTTCTCGTGTTCGCCATCGCGCAACTGCCGGTCGGTCTGATGTTCGACCGCTACGGCGTGCGCGGACCCACCGCGTTTCTGATGGCTATCGGCGCCGCCTGTGCCGGCGTCCTTTCGATCACAACGAGCGCAACCGTGGCGCTTGTCGCGCAAGCCGGCGTCGGGTTGGGCTGCGCGCCCGTCTTCATGGGACTGCTCAATTACGTGCTGCGTAGCGGCCACGGCACGCGCAATGTGCGCGCGGTCACGACGGCGAGTGCGATCGGCATGGCGGGTGCCTTGCTTGCCGCGTTTCCGCTGAGCCGGGCGACGGCCAGCTTCGGCTGGCGTCCGGTCATGGTCACCGCCGCGCTCGCCATGCTATGCGCAACGCTGGGCGTCTTGGGCTTCGTGCAGCGGCGCGATGCCGTCGAGCATGAGCGAAGCCTCGCTGCATCGCAACATGCGGCCGGCGCGGTGAGGCGGTACACGGGTTTCTGGACCTTGATGCCCGCCTGCCTCGCGCTCTCGGTCGGCAGCACGTTTCGCACGTCATGGGGCGGACCGTATCTTGCCGACGTCTACGGCTTCGACGTCATCGCGCGCGGCAATGCGATGACTGTCACCAGCGTGATCGGAATCGCCGCTTCGTTTGGCATCCCGCTCGCCGTGCGATTCTGCGCGCCCAAGCTGATCTCGTTGCTGTGGCTGATCGGCGGCGTGCTGGCGGCACTCGTGCTTGCGCTCGTTCCGGACGGCAACTGGGTACTCAGCGTCGCGTTGATCTGTGTGTTGTTCTCGGTCGGCTCGATCCATCCGCTCGTGATGTCGCAAGCGCGTGCCATCGTCGCGCCGCGCCGGCTCGGACTAGGCCTGGGGCTGCTCAATAGCCTGGTTTTTCTTGGCGTGGCGCTAACCAGCAGTTGTTTCGGCTGGATCGCGGGCGCCGCAAAGCGAGCGCATCTATCGGACGCGGGAATCTACTCGGCGCTGTTCGCCGTGACCGTCGTGCCGCTTGCGATCGGCGCGATCGTCTATTTCTTCAGCCCGGTGGTGGCTGCGCCGAAAGAAGAGGCCTGAGCGGCGGCTTGCGTTTGTCTATAATTCCGCAGCCGGATCACTCGCGATCCGGGCCACGGTTTGTCTTTCAGATGGTGCCGTTTCGCAGGAGCGCGTTTCATTTTGAGCAAAACCAGTCAGAGCCCAATCGATAATCCGGCCGAGAATCTGCGCGCCGGCGACACTGCATCGCCCGCGGCATCCGCGAGGACAAGTTCAGTCCTCGCGAGCCGGACGGCACACGAGGCGCATAAGGACGACCGGCATTTCGTTACGGCGCTCGCGCGCGGACTCGAAGTGCTGGCGTGTTTCCGCTCGGGCGACAAGTCACTGAGCAATCAGGAGCTCGCCTTGCGTTGCAAGTTGCCGAAATCGACGGTCTCGCGCCTCACTCACACGCTCACACTGCTCGGCTATCTGATTCATCTGAAAGAGAGCGGTAAATACCGGCTTGGCACGGCCTCGCTTGCGTTGGGCAGCGCGATGCTGGCGCGGCTCGATGTGCGCAAGATTGCGCGGCCGGTGATGCAGGAATTGGCGGAGACCATCGGCGCGAGCGTGTCGTTGGGTACGCGCGATCGCCTCTCGATGATCTACGTGGAAAATTGCCGGGGCTCGGTAGCGCTCGCATTGACCCTGGAAGTCGGTTCGCGTATTCCGGTCGCCACGTCGGCGATTGGCCGTGCATGGCTTGCGGCGATTCCTGAACACGACCGTCTCAGCTTCATGGAGCAGGTGCGTGAGCTCGATCATGTGGCGTGGCCGAAAACCCGCCGCGGCATCGAGAATGCGCTCGAAGACTACCGCACGCTCGGCGTCACGACTTCGTTTGGCGACTGGCAGAAAGACGTGAACGGCATCGCGCGCGCTTTCCAGCCGGGCGGAGAATTGCCGATCATGGCAATCAATGTCGGCGGCCCCTCATTCAGGCTCTCGAAAGAATTCCTGCTCGAGGAGGTGCGCCCACGCCTGATCGACGTGGTGACGCAACTGGAAAGCGCACTGTCGCATTGAGCAGGCGAGGGCGTTCAGAACCACCGCGGCGCCATGCTGAGCGTCGTATCGTCGAGATCGCGCAGTGTGGCAAGCATTAGCGACACGCGCGGCAATTCCCAACGGAAGAACCACTGGCACGCATGCAGCTTGCCGCGATAGAAGTCGCCGTCAGCCTGGTTCTTCGCTTCAGCTTCAGGTAAGGCTGCGCTCGCAACGAGCGCCTGGCGCAACCAGGTCCAAGCAAGCACGATATGACCGAACGCTTCGAGAAAAGCGTTTGCGTTGGCAAGCGCGCGTTCGCTTTCGCTTGCCAGGGTGGGCAGTAACGCTTCGACGGTGCCGGTCAATTCGCTCCATGCGTTGGCGAGTGAATCCGCGTGCGCCTGCAGCGCCGGATGAACGCGCGCCGCCTCGATGCTGCGTTGTATTTCACGCCCCAGCAGTGCGAGCGCTGCGCCTTGTTTCATCACGACTTTGCGGCCGAGCAGATCGAGCGCCTGGATGCCGTGCGTGCCTTCATGAATCATGTTCAGGCGGTTGTCGCGGTAGAACTGTTCGACCGGATATTCGCGCGTATAGCCATAACCGCCGTGAATCTGGATCGCCAGGCTATTCGCCTCGAGGCACCACTGCGAGGGCCACGACTTCACGATCGGCGTCAGCAGATCGAGCAGCAGGCCCGCTTCGGCGCGCGCAGTGTCGCTCTCGCCGGTGTTCTGCTCGTCGACGAGGCGCGCCGCGTACAGGCACAGCGCGTAGGCGCCTTCCACATACGCTTTTTGGGCGAGCAGCATGCGGCGCACGTCGGCATGTTCGATCAGCGGCAATTGCGGATCGAGCGGGTTCTTGTTGTCCGGGCGCCGTCCTTGCGGCCGTTCGCGGGCGTAATCGAGCGAGGCCAGGTAGCCGCGATAGCCGAGCATGACCGCGCCGAGGCCGACGCCGATGCGCGCCTCGTTCATCATGTGGAACATATACGCCAAACCATGATGCGGTTCGCCCACCAGTTCGCCGATGCATTCGCCGCGTTCGCCGAACGACAGCATCGTCGACGTGGTGCCGCGCCAACCCATCTTGTGAATCAGCCCCGCCAGCGCGACGTCGTTGCGCGCGCCGAGGTTGCCGTCGTCATTCACGTGGAATTTCGGCACCGTGAAGAGCGAGATGCCTTTGACGCCCGGCGGCCCGCCAGGAATGCGCGCCAACACCAGGTGGACGATGTTCTCGCTCAGTTCGTGATCGCCGCCCGAAATAAAAATCTTGTTGCCGCGGATCGAATAGGTGCCGTCTTCATTGGGCACCGCACTGGTGACGAGATCCGACAGGCTCGAGCCTGCTTGCGGCTCGGTCAGCGCCATCGTGCCGAACGCGCGGCCCTCCAGTAATGCCTGCAGATACTTGCGTTTTTGCGCCGCGCTGCCAAAACGTTCGATCACGTTGGCATTCGCCGTGGTCAGCATCGCGTAAGACGAGGTGGCGATGTTGGCGCTCTTGAAGAGCGACAGGCACGCAAAGGAAATCACCGCGGGCAACTGCATGCCGCCCAATTCGTAATCTTTGCCGGCAGCGAGAAAGCCTGCGGAGCGGAGCGCGTCGAGCGCTTCCTTTATCGCGGCGGGCATCGTCACGCGCTGACCGTCGAATTGCGGTTCGTGTTCGTCGCAGAGGCGGTTGTGCGGTGCGAATTTTTCGCTGGCGACCGCGTGCGCTGTTTCGAGCGCCGCGTTGAAGGTCTCGCGGCTATGGTCGGCATGGCGCGCGCGCTGCGTGAGCGTCTCGGCCTTGAGCACTTCGAATAGCTGGAACTCCAGATCACGCGAGTTGATGATCAGCGCATCTTGCATGGAAGAAGACCCGTCAGAAGTGAGCCGCTATGCAGAACAACGACGCCGCACGCGTGTCGGCACGCACGGCTCGCATGGGCGCGGCTCGATTAAAAGTGCGGTATTCGGGTAAGTCCCGATGATCCGCCCATCGGCGATGCGTGTCAGTTTAAAGCAAAAGTGAATGAGCGTGCTTTTATTTACACGGTGAATTTCGGCACGTATGATGGTTGAAAAATCCGGAATGAAAGTCTGCATTGCAGAACAACTGGAGGAGCGGCGTAATGTCTGTGAAAGACCTGTTTCAACTGGACGGCAAGGTTGCACTGATCACCGGCGGCTCTCGCGGGCTGGGCCTGCAAATGGCCGAGGCGCTGGGGGAAATGGGTTGCCGTGTGGCGATCACCGCGCGCAAGGCCGACGAACTCGCCGAGGCGAAAACGCATCTGCAAAGCCTTGGAATCGAGGTGCAGACGCTGGTCAACGACTTGCAGCGCTTCGAGGGTATCCCCGGCCTCGTGGATGAAGTGATCGGCGCGCACGGCCACATCGACATTCTCGTGAACAACGCGGGCGCGACATGGGGCGCACCGGCTGAGGACTATCCGGACGAAGCGTGGCACAAGGTGATGAACCTGAATGTCCATGCGCCGTTTTTCGTCGCTCGCGAAGTCGGCAAGCGCAGCATGATCCCGCGCCGCGCCGGCAAGGTCATCAACATCGCTTCGGTGGCGGGCCTGAAAGGCTCGCCACCCGGCATGAACACGATTGCGTACAACACGTCCAAGGCCGCGGCGATCAACTTCACGCGGGCGCTCGCGGCGGAATGGGGCAAGTACAACATCAACGTCAACGCGATCTGCCCGGGATTCTTCCCCTCGAAAATGTCGGCAGGACTGCTCGACAAACTCGAAGGCGCCATCGTGGCGCGCACACCGTTGCAGCGCCTCGGCGGCGACGAAGACCTCAAAGGCCCGGTCGTGTTCCTCGCGAGCGAGGCGTCGCGTCACATCACAGGCCAGTATTTCGCGGTGGACGGCGGCTCGATCATCGTCTGACTCATGGTCTAACGGAGCGGTTCCGAGGCACTGCGCGTGGGTTCAGGCGCGCCGGGCCCACGCACACAACAGCTTTGCATGAGACGGGAGACGCCGCATGGATTTTCAGCACTCGGACAAAGTCAGGAATTTGCAGCAACGCCTGAACGCTTTCATGGACGAATACGTGTATCCGGCCGAGGCGGTTTTCGACGCGCAGATGGACGCCGCGCGTGAATCCGGCAACCGCTGGCAGCCCGCGCCGGTGATCGAGGATCTAAAAAAGAAAGCGAAGGCCGTGGGTTTGTGGAACCTGTTTCTGCCCGAGTCGAAATACGGCGCCGGGCTCACCAACCTGGAATACGCGCCGCTGTGCGAAATCATGGGGCGCTCGCATATCGGTGCGGAGCCGTTCAACTGCTCCGCGCCCGACACCGGCAACATGGAAACGCTGGTGCGTTACGCCACGCCCGAGCAGCAGGAGCAATGGTTGTTGCCGTTGCTCGACGGCACGATTCGCTCGGCCTTTGCGATGACGGAACCGGAAGTCGCTTCGTCGGACGCGACCAATATCGAAGCGCGTATCGAGCGCGACGGCGGCGACTACATCCTGAACGGCCGCAAATGGTGGACCTCGGGCGCCAACGATCCGCGCTGCAAGGTGCTGATCTTCATGGGCAAGTCGAATCCGGATCACCCGAACCGGCACCAGCAGCAGTCGATGATCCTCGTACCGATCGACACGCCGGGCGTGAAAGTGCTGCGCCATCTACCAGTATTCGGCTATGACGACGCTCCGCACGGCCACGCCGAAATCGCTTTTGAGAACGTGCGAGTACCGGCCGGCAACATGCTGCTCGGCGAGGGACGCGGCTTTGAGGTCGCGCAAGGGCGGCTCGGACCGGGTCGCATCCATCACTGCATGCGTTTGATCGGGCGTGCTGAGCGCGCACTCGAGGCGATGTGCCGCCGCTCGCTCGAACGCGTGGCGTTTGGCCGCCCGATCGCCGATCAGGGGGTGACGCGCGAGCGGATCGCGAACGCCCGCATCATGATCGATCAGACGCGTTTTCTGGTGCTGAACGCGGCGCACAAGATGGATACGGTCGGCAACAAGGACGCGCGCCAGGAAATCGCGATGATCAAGGTGGCCGCACCGGCCATGGCGTGCCAGGTGATCGACTGGGCCATGCAGGTGCACGGCGGCGGCGCGGTCAGCGACGACTTCGGCCTCGCACGCGCATACGCGAGCTCGCGCACGCTGCGGTTTGCGGACGGCCCCGACGAAGTACACCGCAATGCGATCGCGAAGATGGAGCTTGGACGTCACCTCGGGCGTTTGTGAAGCCGCCGGCGGCCACCTCTGATTCACCGGATTCATCAGTTGGCCGCATCCGCCATGCGGCGGATGTGAACGAAGCGCGTGCCCAGTGCAACGCGCACAGACAGTCAGGCAGGAGACGCCTATGAACGAACGCCATTATCCGCATTGGCCGCCGCACGTGCCAAAGCATCTGACGCTGCCCGAAGCCAATATCTTCTATAACGCAGAGGTGTCGGCGGCACGCTATCCCAACAAGCCGTTCATCATCTTCTATGACACGCCGGTCACGTTCGCCGCGTTCAAGGACGAAGCCGAGCGGATTGCGGGATTTCTGCAACAGGAGTGCCACGTCAAGGCCGGCGACCGCGTGCTGCTCTATATGCAGAACAGCCCGCAATGGATCATCGCCTACTACGGCATCCTGCGCGCAAACGCCGTCGTGGTGCCGGTCAACCCGATGAATATGAGCGGCGAACTGGCGCATTACGTCGAGGATAGCGGCGCGACTACGATCATTGCACCGCAATGCCTGTTCGCGAACGTCGCGCCGCTGATCGGCACTGGCCCGGGGCGCGGCATCGAGCATGCGATCGTCGCAACCTATAGCGACTACGTGAAGGGGCCATCGTCGATTCCCGTGCCGGAACTGGTGGCGGCGCCGCGCAAGACCTTCGATATGCCGGGCGTCACGCCGTGGCGCGAGGTGCTCGAAAAACATCTCGCGCCGGGCCCGCTCACCACAGGTCCAGATGATCTGTGCGTGATGCCTTACACCTCCGGCACCACCGGTAAGCCAAAGGGCTGCATGCACACGCACCGCAGCGTGATGAGCACGCTGCTGGGCGGTTGCGTGTGGTTCTCGGCGCCCTCGGACGGTGTGTATCTCTCGGTATTGCCGTTGTTTCACGTGACCGGCATGCAAGGCGGCATGAACAGCGCCGTGTTCTCCGGGGCAACCATCGTTATATTGCCTCGCTGGGATCGGGAAGCGGCGGCACTATGCATGCAGAAATATCGCGTGAGCGCGTGGCAGTCGATCACGGCGATGATGGTCGATTTTCTGTCCAACCCAAAACTGGACGAATACGATCTGTCGAGCCTGACAGGCGCGCGCGGCGGCGGCGCGGCGATGCCGGAGGCCATCGCCAGAAAGCTCAAGTCACTGACGGGGCTCGATTACGTCGAAGGCTATGGCATGTCCGAGACGATCGCCGGCACGCACATCAATCCGCCGCATCGGCCCAAGCCGCAGTGTCTCGGCATTCCGGTGTTCGACGTGGACTCGCGCGTGATCGATCCGGTCACGCTGCAGGAACTCCCGCAAGGCGAAACCGGCGAGATCATCGTGAGTGCGCCGCAGGTGATGCAAGGCTACTGGCGCAATCCGAAGGCGACGGAAGAAGCGTTCATTCAACTCGACGGCAAGCGTTTTCTGCGCACCGGGGATCTCGGTCATATCGACGAGGACGGCTATTTCTTCATGACGGACCGCCTTAAACGGATGATCAACGCATCGGGCTACAAGGTCTGGCCGGCTGAAGTCGAGGCGCTGATGTACCGGCATCCCGCGATTCACGAGGTGTGCGTGATCGGCGTGAAGGACGCGAAGCGCGGAGAAACCGTCAAGGCGCTGGTGGTGCTCGCCGCGGCGCATGCCGGTGCGATCAGCGAGCAGGAGATCGTCGACTGGGCGCACGAACAGATGGCGTCTTACAAGGCGCCGCGCATCGTCGAGTTCGTGACGTCGCTGCCCAAGTCGGGCAGCGGCAAGATTCTGTGGCGCAAGCTGCAGGAAGAGGATGCAGCGCGCACGGCGGCGGCCAGTCAGAGCGAAGGCGGCGCCCCATAGCGGTGACGGTACGGGAGGCGCATCGAACCACGATGTCTGACGGGGCATCGCAACTGGAAACGGGACAACGCATGAACAATTTTGCAGGCAAGGTCGCGGTGATCACCGGTGCGGGCTCCGGTTTCGGCCGGGAGTTTGCTCGGCTCGGCACGAAACTGGGGATGCGCCTCGTACTCGCCGACGTGCAACAGGACGCACTCGACGAAACGTTTGCCGAAGTAAGCGCGGCCGGCGCGCAGGCGATCGCGCGCCGTGTCGACGTCGCGAAAGGCGAAGAGATCGACGCATTGGCGCGCGCCACGCTCGACGCTTACGGCGGCGTGCATCTGGTCTTCAACAACGCGGGCGTGGGCGGCAGCGGCGGCCTTCTGTGGGAGAACACCGAGCGCGACTGGCAATGGCTGCTGGGCGTCAACCTGTGGGGGGTGATTCATGGCGTGCGGGTTTTCACGCCCCTCATGCTGGAAGCTGCCAGACGCGATCCGGACTATCGCGGGCACATCGTCAATACCGCGTCGATGGCCGGCATGCTCAATCCGCCGATGATGGGCCCGTACAACGTGTCGAAGCATGCGGTGGTGTCGCTGACCGAATCGCTGTATCAGGACCTTTCGCTGGTCACGCAGCAGGTGGCGTGTTCGGTGCTGTGCCCGTACTTTGTGCCGACGGGGATTGCGAAGGCGCATCGCAACCGGCCGTCCGAACTCGCCAATGACACGCCGCCGACCTTATCGCAGCGTGTGTCGCGTGTGATGAGCGAGAAGGCAGTGAGTTCGGGGAAGGTGAGCGCGCAGGAGGTCGCGGATATGGTGTTCGATGCGATCCGCGAAGAGCAGTTCTATATCTTTTCGCATCCGCACGCGTTAGGTGCTGTCAAAACGCGTGCCGAGGATATCGTCCTGCCGCGTAATCCGACGGACCCGTTTGCGGAGCGGCCTGAAGTGCGTGCGCAGATTATCGAAGCGTTGAAGGGGTAGCCGGGAGTCGGCGGACGCTTCGCAAGGAGGTCTCGGACACGCGAGGTTTCTAAAATTCAAGGCGCCGTGAAAATCACGGCGCCTTTCCTGAATCCTTCTCCGTTCCTATCGCGTCATCACTTCGCCGCGGCCAACGAACTCAATCCCGCCGACTTCAACTGTCCGCCCTGAACCACCGCCGCCAGCGGATTGCCGAGCACAAAGCCGCCGCGTTCGTCGACGCCGCTCACACTGTTCGGATTGGCCTGCGGCGGCAGCGCTTTCACGGCCTTGTCGAACTGATTGCGGATCGCGGTCGCGTCGCTGACCGTGCCGGCCAACTTCATCGCAAGGGCCGTTGCGTATACCGCGGTGTAATTCAGCGAGACCTCCTGGCTCGGATCGCGGCCGCCGTGGCTCTTGCGGAAGCGTTCCACAAACGCTTTGGCATTCGGCGTTTCGTCGCTGGCCAAGGGCAGTACCCCGATCGCGCCGTTCAGCGGCGCATAGCCGCCCGTGACCTTGGCTACTTCGTCGAGCTTGGCCTGGTCCATCACGATAAAGCCGCCCTTGAAGCCCAACTCGCGCGCCTGCTGTGCAATCAGCCCGGTCGGCTCGGATGGGCCGCCGATGAACATCACATCCGGTTTGGCCGCCAGCACGCGGCTTACGCCGCTATAGAAATCGGTGGCGCGGTTATACGACATTGCATTGTCCGCGACGACCGTGCCGCCGGCCGCCTCCCATGCGGGTTTGAATGCAGCAACCCAGACCTTGCCGTAATCGGTATCGGTGGCCGCAAGCGCCACTTTCTTGCCGTACGTCGCCATTTCGTACTTGACGAACGAGTTCAGATACGACGTGAACGCGGGCGGAATACGTACGGTGAGTTTGTTGCCGCGCTCGCTGATCTGCGGCACGCTGGTGTAGGAGAGCAACAGTAGCTTCTGCTGTTCGTTGCTGGTCTGCACGGCGAAGCCGCCGCCCGAGTGCGGCACGAGCACGACCGTGGCCTGCTGCTCCTGCGCGAGACGCCGCGCATTGATCGCGGTTTCGGCGGGGTTGTACTTGTCGTCGAGCGGCACGATTTCGAACTTGATCTTCTTGCCGGCCACTTCGATGCCGGCCTGATTGACATCGGCCGCCGCCATCTGCATTCCGTCGAGCACTTCCTGACCGTACTTCGCCGCGCCGCCGCTCAACGGGCCCGAGTAGCCGATATGGACCACCTGTTGCGCCATTGCGGCGCCCGTGCCCAATAGCGCAGTCGTCGCGACAGCCGCGCACAGGGCCGCCTGTGCGTACAAGCGTTTGATCGTCATACGTGTCTCCTTTGGGATTATTCGCATCGCCCCGGTGCATGATCTTCATGCGCCAGGCCGTGCGTCAATTTCGTTCAGCCGCCGACGTAAGCGCGCCGGATCGCTTCGTTATTCATCAGACTCGCGTGATCGCCTTCCAGCACGATGCGGCCGTTCTCGATCACGTACGCACGGTGCGCGATTTTCAGTGCCGCGAATGCGTTCTGTTCGGCGAGCAGCACAGTCGTGCCCGCGCGATTGATCTGCTGGATGACCTCGAATACCTGTTTGACCACCAGCGGTGCGAGACCGAGTGACGGTTCGTCGAGCAACAGCACCTTGGGCCGCGCCATCATCGCGCGGCCGATCGCCACCATCTGTTGCTGGCCCCCTGATAGCGAACCCGCCGGATGGTCCTTGCGTTCGGCGAGCAGCGGGAAGAGTGCGAACACCTGGTCCAGATTGCGCTGATTGCCGGCTTTGTCGCCGCGATGCACGTAGGCGCCGAGCGTGAGATTCTTCAGTACCGACATACCCGGGAACAGCTTGCGGCCTTCGGGACATTGAATCACGCCGTTCTTCACGATCTGCGCGGGCGTCATGCCGAGCAACTCGCGCGTGCCCAGGCGCAGACTGCCGCTCGCGGCGCGCCGCAGGCCGCTCGTGGCGAGGAAGATCGAACTCTTGCCCGCGCCGTTTGCGCCAAGCAGCACCACCAGTTCACCGTCGTTCGCGTGCAGATTGATGCCGTCCAGTGCGCGGAAGCTGCCGTAATCGAGCGAGACGTTGTCAAACTTCAGCATGCTCGCTCCCCAGGTAGGCGTCGATCACGGCCGGGGTCGCGCGAATTTCGGCGGGCGTGCCCTCGGCGATTTTCTTGCCGTAGTTCAGCACCATGATGCGCTCGGCGAGCTTCATGATCATATTCATCTTGTGCTCCACAAGGCACACCGTCACGCCGTGTTTCACCAGCTTGCGGATCAGTTCGGCAAGCCCTTCGGTCTCTTCGGGATTGACGCCGCCCGCCGGTTCATCGAGCAGCATCAGGCTCGGTTCAGTGGCAAGCGCGAGTGCCACGGCCGCGCGTTTGCGCTCTTCCTGCGAGATGTCGCCCGCCATCCGTTCCGCGATCGCCGACAAGCCAACGAAGTCCAGCGCCTCGCGCGCCTTGTCGCGGCAGATGCGTTCTTCCTGCTTGAGCCGCGCCGAATGAGTCAGTACGTCCCATAGCCCCGAGCGCGTACGCAGCCGGTGACCGACGATCAGGTTGTCGAGCAGGCTGGCCCGATCGAACAGCGCGGTCGATTGAAAGGTGCGCGCGACACCGAGGCGCGCCATCCGGTCGGCGCCCAGCTTTGTTACATCCTGGCCTTTGAAGAGGATGCGTCCCGAACTTGGCAGATGGGTGCCGCTGATCAGATTGAAGAAGGTGGTTTTGCCCGCGCCGTTCGGCCCGATGATCGCGTTGATCTTGCCGGCTTCGATATGCGTGCTGACGTCGTCCACCGCGACGAGGCCGCCGAAGCGTTTGCTGAGCGAGTGGATTTCAAGCATGACGGTCTCCGCGCGCGCGTTGCGCTTGACGTGCGGCCATGCCGTTCTTCGGCGAAGCCGATTTCGCACGCCGGTTTTTTCTTGCGATATACAAACCGACGATACCGTTCGGTAGAAAGATCACCAGCAGAATCAGGATCGGCCCGAACACGACGAAGCGGTACGCCTGCAGGAACTGCAGGTACTGTGTGAGCCATGGTATGGCGAGCGCACCGAGCAGCGGGCCGGCGAGGGTGCCGATACCGCCCACCAGCATGTACATGGTCATGTCGAAGGTGTGCTCGACGCCGGCCAGATCCGGGCCGAGAAAGCGCACGGCGCCCGCATAGAGACCGCCCGCGAACCCGGCATAGACGACCGAGAGCACGAAGGCCAGCACCTTGTTGCGCATCAGGTTGATGCCGAGCGATTGCGCGAGGCCGTCGCTATTGCGGATCGCCATGAAGGTCCGGCCGAGCAGCGAATTGACGATGCGATGCATCAGCCATACACCAAGCACGAGAAACGCAAACACCAGGTAATAGAGCGGCAGCGGGTTCTCAAACGACACGATGCCGAAGCCCGACGGCGCCGGAATGCCGACGATGTCCGAGACACCATGCGTGAGAGCGTCCCATTTCTCGATCACAAGAAACATGATGTAGCCGACGCACAGCGTGAAAATGGAAAAGTAATGGCCACGCAGACGCAACGACACGAGACCGACCAGCGCGCCCAGTATCGCGACAACCACACCCGAGGCAATAAATGCGAGCCAGAACGGCACCTGATGATCGACCGTCAGAATGCCCACCGTGTATGCGCCCACCGCCATGAAGCTGCCGTGCGCGAGATTGAACTGTCCCGTATAGCCGGTAATCAGATTCAGCCCGACGGTAGCCAGCGCGAAGACGTAGGCGGTGGACATCACCGTGAGCATGTAGTCGTTGCTGGCCAGAAACGGGAACACGAGGCCCAGCACGAACAACAGCATCCATCCACGCTTGTCCTCGAATATTTTCATGACTGATTTCACGATGCGCGCAGTTCCCTGGTGAACAGTCCTTGAGGACGAACCGACAGAATCACCACCAGCAGCGCGAAGGCGATGATGTCCTTGTAGTCGGTCGAAATGTAGAACGCGCCGAAACTCTCGGCCATGCCGATGATCAGGCCGCCCGCGATCGCGCCCGGCACGCTGCCCATGCCGCCGAGAATGATGATGACGAAGGCCTTCAGGATCACCAGTTGGCCCATCGCGGGATAGACGAGGTTAATTGGCGCGTACAGCGTGGCCGCCACGGCGGCGAGCAGCCCCGAGATGCCGAAGGTCAGCATCGTCACCTTGTTGGCGTCGATGCCCATCAGCGAGGCGCCTTCGCGGTCCTGCGCCATCGCAATGATGCTTGAGCCGATCACCGTGTACCGGAGGAAGAGTTGCAGCAGCACCACCAGCGCGAACGCCGCGCCGATGATCAGCAGACGCTGCAACGGTGCGGTGACGCCGCCGAGGTCGACGATTCCGGCGTAGGGCGTAGCCATGCGATGAAAATCCGCGCCCCAGATCGCCTGTGCGCCGGCTTCGAGAAACAGCAGAAGTCCGATCGCGGCGATCATCGGATGCAATTCGGACGATTTGCGCAGCGGATTGAACACCAGTCGTTCAGCGAGGATCGCGAGCACGGCGACCGCGAGGCCGGAGCCGATCATGGCAAGCCAGTAGTTCAAGCCGAGCCTGCTCATCAGGTAGAACGAGACGAACGCGCCGACCATGTAGAACGCGCCGTGGGCGAAGTTCGGCACCGCGAGAATGCCGTAGACCAGTGTGAGTCCGAGCGCGACGAGGCTGTAGATGCCGCCCAGCGTCAACCCGTTGAGAACCTGCTGCAAAAACATATCCACGCTTTTACACCCTCCAACGGAAGGCGCGCGGTGCAGTGCTTCCCCTGGTTTCCAGGGAGGCATCGCCACACGCCTGACTACGGACGGGACAACAGCCGCTGCCCGAATCCGGCGGCCGTGATCGACGTTTGTCGACGCTCGTGAACGGTTTGAAACACGCGCGCATCGGCGTCAGTTGCAAAGGCTGCGCGAGAGAAATTTGGCACGGGCGTTCGCTTTCCGTCAATAGGTTTTTCCATTTGATTGTTCTGCAATGCAGATTATTAGGGAAGTCACTGAGATGGCGTATGCACTGAGCCAGTGCGTTTGACGAAGCCGTGAGCATCGCCCGGGAGCCGCGCCGTTACTGTATTCGGCATAGATAGAAAATTCATCCGCTGCGCTCAGAAGCAGCGTCGGTGAAAAGCGAAGTCGGCTTGACTTCACTTTGTGCGCGCCAGTATTCTGCAATGCAGAAATTAGTCCACCGCTAACGCGCTCCCACATCCGCGCGCGAATGCTTCACAAAGCGGCCGTCAACATGATGCTCATCGCCTGGCTCAAGGTGTCCCCATGAACTCCGCACTTGATATCCCCAGCGTTCGTCAGATGGTGTCGCCAGAAGAGTGGCAGGTCCGTGTCGAACTCGCCGCAGCCTACCGGCTGGTGGCGTTGTTCGGTTGGGACGACCTGGTGTTCACGCATATTTCGGCACGTGTACCAGGCCGCGAGCATGAGTTTCTGATTAACCCGTACGGCCTGTTCTTCGAGGAAATCACGGCATCGAGTCTGGTCAAGGTGGACCACGAGGGGCAACCTGTCATGCCGACCCCGTTCGACGTGAATCCTGCCGGCTTCGTGATTCATAGCGCCGTGCACGAAGCGCGGCCCAACGTGAACTGCGTGCTGCACACACATACGGCGCATGGCATCGCGGTCGCCGCGCAAGAGGCCGGCTTGCTGCCGTTGTCGCAGCAATCCGGTTTCGTGCTGACGAATCTCGCCTATCACGACTATGAAGGCGTCGCGCTGCGCGATGCGGAGAAGGCGAGGTTGGTCGCCGATCTCGGTGAGGCCAATTACATGATGCTGCGCAATCACGGACTACTGACCTGTGGACGCACCGTCGCCGAAGCGTTTCAGGCGATGTATCTGTTCGAAACGTCATGTCGTATCCAGATCCTCGCGCAAGCCGGCGGCAAGCTGATCGAAGTGCCGCGATCGATTATCGAAACGATGGGTGAGCAGGCGCGTCTAGTCAGCAAAGGCAAGGGCGCCGATCTGGTGTGGCCCGGCCTGCTGCGGCGTCTGGCGCGGCGCAATCCCGGCTACGATCTGTAGCGCCCCATTCCGCACGATCCGTCCGGCGTGCCGTTTCGCGCGGCACGCCGGCCTCTCGCGTTGCGCACCTGCGACTAGAACATGTGCCGGATACCGAGGCTCACACCGGCGGTTGTGCCGGTCGCTTCGTTCAATGCGTTGTTGACGGACAAGCCCGTATGCATCGCGCCATGGTTGGTGACGAAGCCCGCTTGTCCATACACCACGGTAGCCTTCGACAACGAATAATCGAGCCCGGTGGACGCAAGTATCGAATTGTTCGACGAGTTGTTGCCGTCGCGCGTGACCCACACGCCCGCATCGACGGTCAGCGCGGGGGTGAAGCGATAGCTGGCGCCGCCTGAATAGACTCGATCGTTAAACGACCCCGCCACCTTGTACTGCACGTAGGACGCCTTCACGGTCAGGTTGTTGAATACGTAGCTGGCGCCGATTGCGCGGCCGTCGAATTCGACCACGCTCGGAATGGCGATCGATGCCGCGCTTCCGCCGGCGTTGCCGCTGTAAAGCGCGGCATCGACGGTCAGCGAGCCGAGGTGATAACGCAGGCTCGCCGAGTACTGGCGCCCCGCCTGAAAATCCCCGGCTGTGCCACCAAGCGCCATCATCGCGCTGGCTTGCAGGCCGGCGATTTCCGGCGACGTGTACGAAATGCCGTTCGGGTTGAACAGCCCGGTCACATAGACGTTGTTGAGGTAGGTGACGAGCCCGCTGCCGAAGTACGACATCTCGCGCGGATCGAAGTCGTACACCGCGAGGAAGAAAGGCGAGAACTGCAAACCGGCCTTGACCGTACCGTAGCGGCTATCTATGCCGACCCACGCCTGACGACCGAATTCGTTGCCGTTCGAATTGCTGAGCGAGCCGTTGGCGATGCTGATACCGCTTTCGAGTTCGAAGATCGCGCGCATGCTGCCGCCGAGATCTTCCGCGCCACGCATGCCGAAGCGCGAACCCGACAGGCCGCTGTCGGTAAACGAGTATTGATGGCCGGCGCTCTGGCCGGTCGCAGGATTGAGTGTTTTACTGGTGTAGAGCAGGGAGCCGTCGACGATACCGTACAGCGTGACGCTGCTTTGCGCATGGGCGTTTTGGGCGGCGCCTAGTGCGCATGCGCCGGCTAATCCAAGAATGGTTCCAAGCCGATTGCGATAACTTGCCTGCATGCTTCGTGTCTCCGTGTTTATTGGAATCGAGTGAACTGGCGAAGTAATGCGTGTGCTGCAAGGTTCTGGCGATCTGTTGCGCGATGCGATTTCAATGGGCGACGAAAGACCTTCGCAACCTGCTAAGGATTGCAAAAGAATGGGTCTGCTGGAGCGTACTTCGAGTCCGGTTGCCTGCTGGCTTGTCTCCTGATCTGTGGGGTGGCTCGGCGCGGTTATGAGTTCATTGGTCGCGTGCTTGCGCACAGGATGCAGGCGCAATTTGGCACGACCGTTCGTGCTGTGTCAACGGGGGAAATCGCTCGATTGGACTGCAATGCAGGCCAGAATAGGGAAAACACCTGGCGTTTTCAGTGCGCTTGATTTGCACCGTAAGGCTATGTAATACAAGGAGATTGCGGGAATTATCCGGTTTGAATTGTCACCTATCCGCGTGACGTGGGTGTTCTGCATTGCAGAACTACCTGAGGGTCGATTCAGCGCGCGCCGAGCGCCTCGATCAGCATGTCGACGAATGCCTTGACCCGCGCGGTCATTTGCAATTGTTGCGGATACACCGCGTAAATATCGGCGCCCGGTGTGCGGTATTCGGGCAGAACGTGGATCAGACGGCCATCGGCGAGATACTCCGCGATATCCCATTCCGCCCGCATCAGAATGCCGTGGCCGTCCAGCGCCCACTTCACCGCGATCTCGCCGTCATTGGTGGTGAGGTTGCCTCGCACGCGAACCGTCTCGGTTTTTTCGGCTGAACCGCGTCCGCTGGTTAGGCGCCATAGCCCATAGCCGTCGTCGCCCTGACGGATGCCGATGCAGTTGTGTTGCGATAACTCCGCCGGACTGCGTGGCGTACGCCGTTTAGCGAAATACGCCGGCGATGCGCAAAGCAGCCGCCGGTTGGACGCGACCCGCCGTGCAATCACGCGAGCATCCGGTGGTTCGCCGAAACGCACGCACACGTCGAACGCATCGTCGCTGATCGGCGGTGGGTCGACGGAGAGTTGCAACTGCACGTCCACTTCGGGAAAGCGCCGCACGAACCGCGAAATCAACGGCGCCACGTGACTACGGCCAAAGCCGAGGGTCGCGTTCACGCGCAGCAGACCTTTCGGCGCCGCCTGCGAACCGCCGAGCAATTGAGCCAGGTCGTCCATTTCACTCAGGATGCGCCGTGCGCGGGCCAGATAAAGCTCGCCCTCCGGCGTGAGGCTCATGCGCCGCGTTGTGCGGGTGACGAGCGACACCCCCGCGCGCGATTCCATTTGCGCCAGGTGCTTGCTCACGGCCGCGGTGCTCAAACCCAGTTCACGCGCAGCGGCGGTCAGGCTGCCGCTTGCGGCGAGCGTGGAGAAGAAGGCGAGGTCGTCCGGGTGTATCGCTGAGGTCATCTTGGTTGGGCAATCGACGGGCCAATGCGCGGACTGAGGAGTGGGCTAAGAAGCGGGCCCATGAGCAGATCGGTCAGTGGGGCCACGTGCAGGCCGGCGAGCATCTCCGATCAGAACCCATTGTTAACTTCAGGTTAAGGATGCTTTGAGTTTAGCAGCGTTTTCACGAGCGGTCCTCGTTCTAGGATTGCGGGCAACCATTCAACATCCAGGAGACGCCCATGAAGACCTACCGCATCGCAACCATCCCCGGCGACGGCATCGGCAAGGAAGTCGTGCCGGCAGGCCAACGCGTTCTCGAAGCGATCGCCGCGCGAAGCGATGCCTTCCGGTTCGAGTTCGAGAACTTCGGCTGGGGCGGCGACTTCTACCGCGAACATGGTGTGATGATGCCGGCCGACGGGCTCGACGCTATCCGCAACAAGGACGCCATTCTGTTTGGCTCGGCGGGCGACCCGCATATTCCCGATCACGTGACGCTGTGGGGACTGCGCCTGAAAATCTGCCAGGGCTTCGATCAGTACGCGAACGTGCGTCCCACCCGCATCCTTGCCGGTATCGACGCGCCGTTAAAGCGCTGCGGGCCGAAGGATCTCGACTGGGTGATCGTTCGCGAGAACTCGGAGGGCGAGTACTCCGGCGTGGGCGGACGCGCGCATCAGGGCCATCCGATCGAAGTGGCAACGGATGTGTCGATGATGACCCGCGCGGGTGTCGAGCGCATTCTGCGATTCGCATTCCGCCTCGCTCAGTCGCGGCCGCGCAAGCTGTTGACGGTGATTACCAAGAGCAATGCGCAACGTCACGCGATGGTGATGTGGGACGAGATCGCGCTCGAAGTCTCAAAAGAATTTCCCGACGTCAAATGGGACAAGGAACTCGTCGACGCCGCCACCGCGCGCATGGTCAACCGTCCCGCAACGCTCGATACGATCGTCGCGACCAATCTTCACGCGGACATTCTTAGCGATCTGGCCGCGGCGCTGGCCGGCAGCCTCGGCATTGCGCCGACCGCGAATCTGGACCCCGAGCGGCGCTATCCGTCGATGTTCGAACCGATTCACGGCTCAGCTTTCGACATCATGGGCAAGGGACTCGCCAATCCGGTCGGCACGTTCTGGTCGGTGGTGATGATGCTCGAGCATCTGGGCGAAGTGGCCGCCGCGCAGCAATTGATGAGCGCGATCGAACGCATTACCGATGATCCGGCGTTGCACACCGGCGACCTTGGCGGCACGGCGACGACCGTGCAGGTGACCGATGCCGTCTGCGCGATTCTCGCCGCGGAACCGGCGGCGCAGTTCAAGGCAGCCTGAATCCGGAACCCCGCAACACGCAACACGCAACGCACGTATTTCACAAGAACATAACGCCCGGACGCGTACGTCACGGGCGATTCAAAGAATGGAGACTCGCATGGCCAATGAATTGCAAGCCCGCGTGGTTCGCAAGCTGACGTGGCGCATTTTGCCGTTCGTCATGCTGCTTTACTTCGTCAGCTTTCTCGATCGTGTGAACGTCGGTTTCGCCGCGCTCACGATGAATAAGGATCTGGGCCTTTCGCCGACCATGTTCGGACTCGGCGGCGGCATCTTCTTTCTTGGGTACTTCCTGTTCGAGGTGCCGTCGAACCTCATTCTGAACAAGGTCGGTGCGCGTATCTGGATTGCGCGCGTGATGGTGACGTGGGGGCTGGTGTCGGCGGCGTCCGCGTTTGTCGTTGGGCCGAATTCGTTCTACGTGCTGCGTTTTTTGCTCGGGGTCGCGGAAGCGGGTTTCTTTCCCGGCATCATTCTCTATCTCAGCCAGTGGTTTCCCGCGCGTCAACGTGCAGTCGCGGCCGCGGCGTTCATGGCGGCCGCGCCTTTGTCGACGGCAATCGGTTCGCCCATCTCAGGCGCCATCATGCAGATGCCGGCGCTGTTCGGATTGAAAGACTGGCAATGGCTGTTCATCATCGAAGCGATTCCCGCTGTCATTCTCGGTTTCACCGTGTTGAAAGCGCTCACCGATTCGCCGGAGAAAGCGGCATGGCTCGCCGCAGACGAGAAAGCGTGGCTGATCTCAACCTTGCGTGACGAGCGCGCGGGACGTGAGTCGCAAGCAGGCCACGCAGCGGGCGCGCTCGCCGCCTTACGCGACCCGCGTGTGTGGATCATGTCGATGATTTACTTCGGCACGTCCGCGGGTCTTTATACGCTCGGCTTATGGGCGCCGCTGATCATTCGTCAATTCGGCTTCAGCGCGCTCGGCACGGGCGCATTGAATGCGATTCCCAGCGTGCTCGCCGTGCTCGGCATGGTGATGTGGGCACGCCACTCCGATCGCACGGGAGAGCGCACGTGGCACGTGGTGATCCCATGCGTCGCGGCAGGCGTCGGGCTCGCATGGGCTGGCTTTGCGGACACGGTCGTCGCGGTGGTGCTTGCGCTGATCGTCGTGAACGTGGGCATTAGTGCGGCGAAGGCGCCGTTATGGGCCATGCCGAGTACCTTCCTATCGGGCGCCGGCGCGGCGGCCGGTATTGCCATGATCAATTCGATCGGCAACCTCGGCGGCTTTGTCGGCCCATTTGCGATTGGCTGGCTGAAGAGTCTGACTGGGGGATATGCTGCCGGACTCTACGTGGTGGCGGCAAGTCTTGCGGTATCCGCCATACTTGCTCTCGCCGTTGGCCGGCGAGGCTATCGGGCAGCGCCGGCGCCGCAATGACCTCGCTCGCGGGCGGCAAACGCAGCCCGTCATCGCGCGTATTCAATGATTGAACAGGCGCGAGTTCTTGCCCGCGAAATGCATCGTTGACGATTGTGAAAAGCTTGTCGCAGGTGCGCCGTAACCCGAGCTGTCGCCGTAGCCCGACATCTTGTGCGATGGCTGCTGATTTTGCGTGCCCGGCTGATTGTTCTGCGTGTCGTGCAGCGAAACCGTGGGTGCGGGTGTGGCGCCGTTCGTGGGTGTGTTCATTTGTTGGGCGAACGACAGGGTCGGGATCGCGATGAACGAAGCGATGAGCATGACGTGTTTGAGTGCTTTCATGACGGTTCTCCAATTGGGTGAGGGTGCCGCACCGGCCATTTCCGGCCAGCGCATGTCTACACAATAAGCAGTTTTCCTTAACTTCTCCTTAGGGGAGGCGAAGGACCTTTTTCGTCATTTCGAAGACGGTGCGCCGTCAGCCTCAATCCCCATCCCACCCCTGTCGTTCACGCCATTCGCGGGTGCGCTACCATGCCCGCTGGGCACCGGTGCGCTTGCTGCACCGCCGCAAGTCCGCCCGCCGCTTCTCCGGTTCAGGAGTTTTTTCGCCGGACCGCCCCGACTTGCTCTGGCGCGACACGCACGGCGAGCCCCCTCCATACCCCGCAAACCCTTGTCCAGCCGGGTTTTGGCCGCCGCCGGCCGGAACCCGCGCGGCCGCGGTGTCGTATTTCCACATGTGGTTGTCGCAAATAGTCGGCTAGGCGTACTTTTTTCTGGCAACTATGTATGCACAGCGCGGACGGACGTCCGCCACGCACGGAGAGCATTCAATGAATTCCCCCAAGGTCGTGGTCGAAGGGCTGTGCAAGGTGTTCGGCACTAACCCGAAACAGGCGATCGGCATGCTGGCAGGCGGCGCGACGAAAGAAGAAGTGTTCGCGCGCACCGGTCAGATAGTCGGTGTCCACAACGTATCGTTCGAAGTCAAGGAAGGCGAGATCTTCGTCCTGATGGGGCTGTCCGGCTCCGGCAAGTCGACGCTGATTCGCCTGATCAATCGGCTCGTCGACCCGTCGGCCGGCAAGGTGCTGATCGACGGCCGCGACGTGGTGAGCGTGCCGCGCCGGGAACTCACGGCGTTGCGCCGCAAGGACATGAGCATGGTGTTCCAGTCCTTCGCGTTGATGCCGCAGCGCACGGTTCTGTCCAATGCGGCGTTCGGACTGGAAGTGGCGGGCGTGGGCAAGAAGGAGCGCGAGAAGCGCGCCATGGCCGTGCTTGAACAGGTCGGCCTCGCACCGTTCGCGGAAAAGCTGCCGGCCCAATTGTCCGGCGGCATGCAGCAGCGCGTGGGTCTGGCGCGGGCGCTGGCCGTCAATCCGTCGCTGATGATCATGGACGAAGCGTTCTCCGCACTCGATCCGCTCAAGCGCAAGGAAATGCAGAACGTGCTGCTCGATCTGCAACGCGAGCAGCAACGCACGATCCTGTTCGTCTCGCACGATCTGGAAGAGGCGATGCGCATCGGCACCCGGATCGCGATCATGGAAGGCGGCAAGGTGGTGCAGATCGGCACGCCGCAGGAAATCATCACCAATCCCGCCGACGACTACGTGCGCGCGTTCTTCGAAGGCATCGACACCAGCCGCTATCTGACGGCCGGCGACCTGATGCAGACAGACGCGGTGCCGCTCATGCAGCATTCGCCGCAGATCGACGCCTCGAGCGTGGCCGCGACGCTCAACGGCAGCGCCGACTACGCGTTCGTGCTCGACGCCGAGCGCAAGATTCGCGGCTTCGTGTGCCGCGATGCAATGGGCAGTGCGTCACCGCAACTCAATCACATCGAGTGCATCCGCCGTACCACGCCTCTGGACGACGTCGTCGAACGCGTGGTGGCGAGCCGCGCACCGCTGCCGGTCGTCGAAGCGGACGGCTCCTACTGCGGTTCGATCAACAAGACGAACGTGCTGCACGTTCTCACGCGCCATCGAGGTTCCCATGTCTGAAGTCATTCCACTTGGCGCCTGGGTCGATCACGGCGTTCACTACCTGCTCGACCACGACGCGAAAACCTTCGATTCGATCGGCAAGGTTATCGAAAGTTTTGCCGCGCTGATCGAGCACGGTCTGCAAGCCGTGCCGATGTGGGCTCTGATGGCGTTTTTCGTCGGAATCGGTTTGTGGCGGGTTGGCTGGCGTTTCGCGCTGTTCACGCTGCTGGCAATGTTGCTGATCTATGGCACCGGCTTCTGGGACCAGATGGTGATTACCCTCGGCCTCACGCTTTCGTCGACCCTGATCAGCCTGCTGTTCGGCGTGCCGCTCGGCATCTGGACCGCGAAGAGCCGCACCGTCGAGATGATCGTGCGACCCGTGCTCGATCTGATGCAGACCATGCCCGCGTTCGTCTACCTGATTCCGGCGGCGATGCTGTTCGGTCTTGGCCGCGTGCCTGGGATTCTCTCCACCGTCATTTTCGCCATGCCGCCGGCTGTGCGTCTCACGTCGCTCGGCATCAAGCATGTGAATCGCGAGATCGTCGAAGCTGGCGAGGCGTTCGGCTGTACGCCCTGGCAACTGCTCTACAAGGTGCAGTTTCCGAACGCGCTGCCGTCGATCATGACCGGTGTGAATCAGACCATCATGATGGCGCTCTCGATGGTGATCATCGCCTCGATGGTGGGCGCCGGCGGTCTCGGCAACGACGTGCTGGCGAGTATTCAGCGGCTCGATATCGGCCTCGGTTTTGAAAGCGGCCTCTCGGTGGTCATGCTGGCGATCATTCTCGACCGCATTACCGAAAGTTTCGGCCGCTCGCCGGGCACGGCGCGGGCGCCACTGCTGTCGGGCCTGCGCAGCGTCATGAAGGTGCGCCGCGCGCCGACGGCGCAGCACAGCTGAGCCGCCTATGAAGCGCGACGCGATTCCCACTGTCGAGGCCCCAACCGATTCGCCGTTGTCCGGGCTCGCGCACTTTGGTTTTCTGACGCTGCCGAACTTTTCGATGATCGCGTTCACGAGCGCGGTCGAGGTGCTGCGCATGGCCAATTATGTCGGCCGCGCGCAGCACTACAGATGGTCCGTGATTACGCCGGACGGCGAGCCGGCGCGAGCGAGCAACGGCATCACCGTGAAGCCGACCACGACGCTCGCTGAAGCGGGTATGCCGGACGTGCTGATCGTCTGCGCCGGCTGGCATGTGCGCGATTACGTGAACGAGACGGTGATCGCGTTGCTGCAGGACGTAGCGTCGCGAGGGATTCCGCTGGGCGGGCTGTGCACCGGGCCCTACGCGCTGCTGGCCGCGAACCTGCTCGACGGTTATCGCTGTACCGTGCATTGGGAAGATATGTCGCCGTTGCACAAAAGCTACCCGCACGTGCGTTTCGCCGATGAGCTGTTCGTGATCGACCGCGACCGGCTGACGTGCACGGGCGGCACCGCGCCGCTCGACCTGATGTTGAACCTGGTGGGCATGCGCCTCGGCCATGCGGTCGCGGCGCAGGTGTCCGAGCAGTTCATCGTCGAACGGATTCGCGGTTCGACCGACTATCAGCATATCCCGGTCGATGCGCGGGTGGGTTTCTCGCGAGCGGAATTGATCGAAGTCGTGCGCCTGATGGAGGCGAACATCGAAGAACCGTTATCGCTCGATGAGCTTGCGCGGCTCGTGCAACTGTCGCAACGTCATTTGCAGCGCATGTTCAAGATGTTCCTGAGCGTATCGCCGACGCACTACTACCTGACTTTGCGCTTGCGCCGGGCGCGCGAGCTGCTGCGCAACACGGACGCTTCGATTGCACGCGTAACGGCCGTGTGCGGCTTTCATTCGCCGTGCCATTTCAGCAAGGCCTATCGCGCGCAGTTTGGGCACGCGCCAAGCGTCGAGCGGCGGCTGTCGGCGTGACCGGGTTGACGTAAAAGAGTTGGCTTCGAGTAAGTCGGCGCGATTCATCGCGCCTGGAAAATCCGCTTGATAAAACCAGTCTAGCTTCAATCACCCTGAGGGAACGCCATGAAACGTTTGTGGGCTGCGTCGTTGTGCGCGCTGTCGGTGTCGTCTGTCTTTGCCGTGGAACCTGCCACCTGCCGGGACGTCCGGTTCGCCGACGTCGGCTGGACCGATATTGCGGCAACCACCGGTCTCGCTTCGACGGTGCTCGAAGGACTCGGCTACAAGCCGACCAAAACCATCGCCTCGGTGCCGATCACCTTTGCGGGCGTGAAGAGCAAGCAGATCGACGTGTTTCTCGGTTACTGGTCGCCGACCATGGATCCGATCATCGATCCGTTCAGGAAGGCCGGTCAGCTCACCGTGCTGTCTACGCCGAACCTGACCGGCGCGAAATACACGCTGGCGGTGCCGGATTACGCGTATCAGGCGGGCATCAAGAGCTTTGCCGACATTGCGAAGAACTACGACAAGCTCGACGGCAAGATCTACGGGATCGAACCAGGCAACGACGGCAATGCGCTGATCAAGAAGATGATCGACAGCAACCAGTTCGGCCTTGGCAAGTTCAAGCTGGTGGAGTCGAGCGAGGCGGGCATGCTGGTCGAAGTGAATCGCGCGATTCGCGACAAGAAGCCGATCGTGTTTCTCGGCTGGGAACCGCATCCGATGAACGTGCAGATGAAGATCGATTATCTGTCCGGCGGTGACGACGTGTTCGGGCCGAACTACGGCGAAGCCAAAGTGATGACGGTCGTGCCGACCGATTACTCGACGCGTTGCCCGAACGTCGCGAAACTCGTGTCGAACCTGCACTTCACGACCGACATCGAGAACCACGTGATGCTGCCGATCATGAACAAGACCGATCCGAACAAGGCGGCCAGGGATTGGCTGAAGGCGAATCCGGGCGTGCTCGACAAGTGGCTTGCGGGCGTGAAGACGTTCGATGGCAAGGACGGCTTGCCGGCGGTGAAGGCGTACGTGGCAGGGCAGTAAGAGGGACTCGGGCCTAGATCGCCTGGGCCCGCCCCGGAAAAGTCTCGTCGTAGCCCGAGCCGTCATCCGCTTCCGCCGCCGTGCCGCGTTGCTCGCGGTACATCATCGGCGGCAGGCCGAACTGCTTGCGGAACTCGCGGCCCAGATGCGAGGCATCGGAAAAGCCGCAACTGGAGGCAATGTCCGCGACCGTCTTATCCGAACTCGTCAGCAGCCACGCGGCGGTGCGCAAGCGTACCTGCTTCGCGTAGGCCTGCGGCGCCTTGCCGGTTTCCGCCTTGAAGAGCCGCTCAAGCTGACGCGGTGACAGATCGAGCTTGCGCGCCAGTTCGTCGAGCGACAGCGAGCGGCCCACGTGCTGTTCCATCAGCAGAATCGCGCGCTTCACCTTCGGATGCGCCGCGGGTGCAAGACCCGGTGGATGCGGCTGTGGTGCATTACCTTTCTGCATATCGTCGACCAGCAGAATGCGCAGTGCCTTCTGTACCGTGGCCGTTTCAAAGTGGCGCAGCAGGATCGCCGCCGCCACGTCGATCGACGCGCGTCCACCCGAACACGTGATGCGCCGGCGGTCGATCACGAACAGCCTGTCCGCCACCAGCGTCTCTTCATTGACCGCCGGAAAGCGTTCGATGAAATCCCAGTAGTGAAACCAGCTCACGCAGATGCGATGGCCGTCCAGCACGCCCGCGCGCATCAGCGAAAACACGCCCGTGCACATGCCGACCAGGGTTGCGTCGGTAGCGGCGGCGCGGCGGATGAAGGCGAGCGTTGCGTCGTTCGCGGCCGGCCCGGAATGCAGCAGGCCGCCCACCACCACGACGTAATCGAACGGCTCGGCCTTGTCGAAGGTTTCCCACGGCGTGATCTGGATCCCGCAACTCGCACGCACGGGGGCGAGGGTTTCCCCTATCACGCTCCACGAACAGCGCACGGGTTTGCTGAAGTCGCCTTCGTCCGCGGACAGGCGCAACAGGTCGACGAACCCGGAGAACGCCGTCAGCGTGAAGTTCGGCAGCAGGATGATGCCGAAGCGGATGCGCTGCTTCGAGGGGCCGTCGATCGATTGAAGGGGACGCGGTTCAGCGGAATTCATACATGCAGCCAGCAAAAGAAAAGAGTTGAATCAAGCATAGCACCGGGGATAGCGGCCCATTCAGCGTTGTTCCGAGCATCGCGAACCGCAAGTCCGGCGCCTGTCGAAAATGCGTCAGAAGTCATCGCAAATGCGCCGCTGCGCGTGACCGGCGCTCCGCTTGACGTCACTATCCCACTGTCATGCCGTTTTTATTCTATCGGTCCAATTTGACGTGCGGTGCAATAGCGGCTAGTTGAAGCCAAACCGGCAACCCCGCTAAATCTGGTATCGCAACGTACAAGGCACACCATGAACGTCAGCGTTTTCGATCTGTTCAAGATCGGCATCGGTCCCTCCAGCTCGCACACCGTCGGGCCGATGATCGCTGCGTGCCGCTTCGCTTCGCATATCGAGGACGCCAATCTGCTTGGCTTCGTGCGCCGCGTCAAGGTCGAACTGTTCGGCTCGCTTGGCGCGACCGGCAAGGGGCACGGCACGGATAAGGCGGTGCTGCTCGGCCTCGAAGGCAATCTGCCCGATCTGATCGACCCGGACGTGATCGAGCCGCGCCTGCAAGCGATTCGCGAAACGAAGCAACTGATGCTGCTCGGCAAGCACCCGGTCAAATTCGACGAGCGCGAACAACTGGGCTTCTTCCGCAAGCTGATGCCGGGTGCGCCGGGTTCGAGCGTCGTGCATCCGAACGGCATGCGTTTTCAGGCTTTCGACGAAAACGGCCAACTGCTGGTGGAGAAAGAGTATTACTCGATCGGCGGCGGCTTCGTGATCAATCGCGAAGGCGATCGCGTCAACGGCCTGCGCGCCGGCGCGGACGTGCCGTATCCGTTTCGCACCGGCGACGATCTGATGCGCGTGTGCCGTGAAACCGGTTTGTCGATCGCGGAGGTGACGCTGCGCAACGAATGCGCGTCGCGCTCCGAACAGGAGGTGCGCGAAGGCTTGCTGACGATCTGGCGGGTCATGTCGGCATGTGTCGAACGTGGCTGCAAGGTGCGTGGCGAACTGCCGGGCCCGATGCACGTGAAGCGCCGCGCCGCCGACTTGTGCGCGCAACTGCGTTCGCGCTCGGAAGAGTCGTTGCGCGATCCGCTGTCGATGCTCGACTGGGTCAATCTCTACGCGATGGCCGTGAACGAAGAAAACGCGGCGGGCGGCCGCGTCGTCACGGCGCCGACCAACGGCGCGGCCGGCGTGATTCCCGCGGTACTGCATTACTACGTGAAGTTCATGCATGCATCGAACGACGAAGGCATCGTCACCTTCCTGCTGACGGCAGCCGCGATCGGCATCATCTACAAGGAAACCGCATCGATCTCGGGCGCTGAAGTGGGCTGCCAGGGCGAGGTCGGCGTGGCCTGTTCGATGGCCGCTGCCGCGCTCGCCGCCGTGATGGGCGGCACGCCGACCCAGGTGGAAAACGCCGCCGAAATCGGCATGGAACACAACCTCGGCATGACCTGCGACCCGGTTGGCGGCCTCGTGCAGATTCCCTGCATTGAGCGCAACGCCATGGGCGCGATCAAGGCGCTGAACGCCGCGCGCATGGCGATGAAGGGCGACGGTCAGCACTACGTGTCGCTCGACAACGTGATCAAGACCATGCGCGAAACCGGCGCGGACATGAAGACCAAATACAAGGAGACGTCGCGCGGCGGTCTTGCCGTGAACGTCATCGAGTGTTGAACGGATCAGGAAGCAAAGAGTAACAACAGGACCCAAAGGACCAACGATGAGCCGCTATTCGATATTCAGCCTGTTGCGCAACGGGATGTCGTATCACGAGAACTGGGAGCGTCAGTGGAAGAGCCCGGAGCCCAGGCGCGAGTATGACGTCGTGATCGTCGGCGGCGGCGGGCATGGTCTCGCCACTGCCTATTACCTCGCGAAAGAGCACGGCGTGCGCAATATCGCCGTGCTGGAGAAAGGCTGGATCGGCGGCGGCAATACCGCGCGCAACACGACGATCGTGCGCTCGAACTACCTGTGGGACGAATCGGCCGCGCTCTACGAGAAGGCGATGAAGCTGTGGGAGGGGTTGTCGCAAGACCTCAACTACAACGTGATGTTCAGCCAGCGCGGCGTGATGAACCTTGCGCATACGCTGCAGGACGTGCGCGACACGGAACGGCGAGTGAACGCAAACCGGCTGAACGGTGTGGACGCCGAGTTCCTCACGCCGGAGCAGATCAAGGAAATCGAGCCGACCATCAATCTGAATAGCCGGTACCCGGTGCTCGGAGCGTCGATCCAGCGGCGCGGCGGTGTGGCCCGGCATGATGCGGTGGCTTGGGGGTTTGCACGCGGAGCGGATCAGCATGGTGTCGACATCGTGCAGAACTGTCAGGTCACGGGAATTCGCCGCGATGGCAGCCAGGTGGTCGGTGTGGATACCACCAAGGGCTTCATCAAGGCGAAGAAGGTCGCCGTGGTGGCGGCAGGCAATACGTCCACGCTCGCCGACATGGCCGGCATCCGCTTGCCGCTCGAGAGCCATCCGTTGCAGGCGCTGGTGTCGGAGCCGATCAAACCGGTCGTCAATACGGTGGTGATGTCGAACGCGGTGCATGCGTACATCAGTCAGTCCGACAAGGGCGATCTGGTGATCGGTGCGGGTGTCGATCAGTACACGGGCTTCGGTCAACGCGGCAGTTTCCAGATTATCGAAGGCACGCTCGAAGCGATCGTCGAAATGTTCCCGGTGTTCTCGCGCGTGCGGATGAACCGCCAGTGGGGCGGCATCGTGGACGTGTCGCCGGATGCATGCCCGATCATCAGCAAGACCGACGTCAAGGGGCTTTATTTCAATTGCGGCTGGGGTACGGGCGGATTCAAGGCGACGCCAGGGTCGGGTTGGGCCTATGCGCACACGATCGCGAAAGATGAACCGCATCCGCTGAATGCGCCGTTCTCGCTGGACCGTTTCTACACCGGCCACCTGATCGACGAACACGGCGCTGCCGCTGTTGCCCACTAACGCTGACGCCGAGGAAAACCAGATGCTGCTGATCGAATGCCCATGGTGCGGGCCGCGCGCCGAAACCGAATTTTCCTGCGGCGGCGAAGCGGATATTGCCCGTCCGCTCGATACGGAAAAACTCACCGACAAGGAATGGGGCGACTACCTGTTCATGCGCAAGAACCCGCGCGGCGTGCATCGCGAGCAATGGATGCACACGCAAGGATGCCGCCGCTGGTTCAAGGCGCAGCGCGACACGGTGAGCTACGAGATTCAGGGCTATGAGACCTTCGAGCGTCCGCTGCTCACGCTGGACGCCAATGAGGCAAACGCACAAGGCAAGACAAACGAGGGTAAGGCACCATGAGCCAGAAAGACCGACTCCCCAGCGGCGGCCGTATCAACCGCGCGATCGTCCTGAACTTCACGTTCAACGGGCGCAAATACCAGGGCTACCAGGGCGACACGCTCGCCTCCGCGCTGCTCGCGAACGGTGAGCACTTCGTGGCGCGCAGCTGGAAGTATCACCGGCCGCGCGGCATCGTGACGGCGGGTGTGGAAGAGCCGAATGCGATCGTGCAGCTCGAAACCGGTGCTTACACGGTGCCGAACGCGCGCGCGACCGAAGTGGAGCTGTATCAGGGACTCGTCGCGACCAGCGTGAACGCGAAGCCGAGCATCGAGAAAGACCGCATGGCGATCAACCAGAAGTTCGCTCGCTTCATTCCGGCGGGCTTCTACTACAAGACCTTCATGTGGCCGCGCAAATTCTGGCCGAAATACGAAGAGGTGATCCGCGATGCGGCCGGCCTCGGCAAGGCGCCCGAGCAAACCGATGCGGATCGATACGACAAGTGCTTTGCGCATTGCGACGTGCTGGTGGTCGGCGGCGGCCCGACGGGTCTGGCGGCCGCGCATGCGGCGGCATTGTCCGGCGCGCGCGTGACGCTCGTCGACGATCAGCCGGAGCTCGGCGGCTCGCTGCTGTCGTGCCGCGCGGAGATCGACGGCAAGCCGGCGCTGCAATGGGTCCACAAGATCGAGGACGAACTGCGGCAGATGCCCGACGTGAAGATCCTGTGCCGCAGCACGGCGTTCGGTTACCAGGACCATAACCTCATCACCGTCACGCAGCGGCTCACGGAACATCTGCCGGTGTCGCAGAGAAAGGGCACGCGCGAACTGATGTGGAAGATTCGCGCGAAACGCGTGATTCTGGCGACGGGCGCGCATGAGCGGCCGATCGTGTTCGGCAACAACGATCTGCCGGGCGTGATGCTGGCCTCGGCGGTGTCGACCTACCTGCATCGCTATGCGGTACTGCCGGGCCGCAATGCCGTCGTGTTCACGAACAACGACGACGGTTATCAATGCGCGCTCGATCTGAAATCAGCCGGCGCTCAGGTGACGGTCGTCGATCCGCGCCCGGGTGAATCGAAGGGTTCATTGCCTGCGCTCGCGCGCCGCTACGGCGTCAAGGTGATGAACGGTGTGGCCGTGACCGCGGCGCACGGCAAGCTGCGGGTCGCCTCGGTCGAGGTGGCGTCGTATTCGAACGGACAGGTAGGCGCGAAGCAGGGCGACCTGCCTTGCGATCTGCTGGCGATGTCCGGTGGCTGGAGCCCGGTGCTGCACCTGTTCGCCCAGTCGGGCGGCAAGGCGCACTGGCATGACGACAAGGCCTGCTTCGTGCCGGGCAAGGCGATGCAGGCGGAGACGAGCGTCGGTGCATGCGCGGGCGACTTCACGCTGGCACAGGGCATCCGCTTTGCCGTCGACGCGGGTGTCGAGGCGGCGCGGGCGGCGGGTCATATCGTTGCTCGGCCGAATCCGTTGCAGATCGCCGAGATTACCGAAGCGAAGATGCAACCGCTGTGGCTCGTCGGCGGCCGCGAGCTCGCAACGCGCGGACCGAAGCAGTTCGTCGATTTCCAGAACGACGTGTCGGCAGCCGATATTTTTCTGGCTGCGCGCGAAGGCTTCGAATCGGTCGAACACGTGAAGCGCTACACGGCCATGGGCTTCGGCACCGATCAGGGCAAGCTCGGCAATATCAACGGCATGGCGATTCTCGCGCAGGCGCTCGGCAAGACGATTCCCGAAACCGGCACGACAACGTTCCGTCCCAACTACACGCCGGTGACGTTCGGCACATTTGCCGGCCGCGAATTGGGCGAGTTTCTCGACCCGGTACGCAAGACGGCAGTGCACGAATGGCACGTGGAGAACGGTGCGGCGTTCGAGGACGTCGGCAACTGGAAGCGCCCGTGGTACTTCCCGAAACCGGGTGAGGACATGCATGCCGCCGTGGCGCGCGAATCGCTGGCGGTACGCACGAGCGTGGGGATTCTCGACGCCTCGACGCTCGGCAAGATCGACATTCAGGGGCCCGATTCGGCGAAATTGCTGAACTGGGTCTATACGAATCCGTGGAGCAAGCTGGAGGTCGGCAAGTGCCGTTATGGTCTGATGCTCGACGAAAACGGCATGATTTTCGACGACGGCGTGACCGTGCGACTCGCCGACCAGCACTACATGATGACCACCACCACCGGCGGCGCGGCACGTGTGCTCACGTGGCTTGAACGCTGGCTGCAAACCGAGTGGCCAGACATGCGCGTGCGGCTCGCTTCCGTAACGGACCACTGGGCGACGTTTGCCGTGGTCGGTCCGAACAGCCGCAAGGTCTTGCAGAAGGTGTGTCAGGACATCGACTTCGCGAACGCGGCCTTTCCGTTCATGAGCTATCGCGAAGGTACCGTGGCGGGCGCGGCGTCGCGCGTCATGCGAATCAGTTTCTCCGGCGAGCTGGCTTATGAAGTGAACGTCCCCGCGAACGTGGGCCGCGCGGTGTGGGAAGCGCTGATGGCCGCCGGCGCGGAGTTCGACATCACGCCGTATGGCACGGAAACCATGCACGTGCTGCGTGCGGAGAAGGGCTACATCATCGTGGGCCAGGATACGGACGGTTCGATGACGCCGTATGACGTGGGAATGGGTGGGCTGGTCGCGAAGTCGAAAGACTTTCTCGGCAAGCGTTCGTTGACGCGAACGGACACCGCAAAGGCGGGGCGCAAGCAACTGGTCGGGCTGCTCCCGGACGATCCCTCGTTCGTGATCCCCGAAGGCTCGCAGATCGTCGCCGGTCCGTTCCAGGGCGATACCGCGCCGATGCTCGGCCATGTCACGTCGAGCTACTACAGCCCGATCCTGAAACGCTCGATTGCCATGGCCGTGGTGAAAGGCGGTCTCGACAAGATGGGCGAAACGGTCACGATTCCGCTCGCGAGCGGCAAGCAGATTGCGGCCAGAATCACCAGCTCGGTGTTCTACGACAGCGAAGGAGCACGTCAACATGTGGAATGAAACAAGAGGGACGGTGGCGGCGGTGAACCGCGCTGTCGGCGAACAAACGGGCGTGTGGCAGGAGTCGCCGCTGGTGGGGGTGGATGCGCTGCTGAAGAAGCATCAGGCGACGGCGTCGGCTGCGTTCCGCCTGAACGAGCGGCCGTTCCTGGAGCTGGTGAACGTGCGCGGCGACACGCGCGACGCGGCGTTCGTGAGCGCGGTGGAAAGCGTGCTCGGCTGCCGGCCGCCCGAGAAGGCGAACACCCTGGCGCGCGGGAATGGCTACGACATGCTGTGGCTCGGTCCGGACGAATGGCTGGTGCGTTCGGCGACAGCGCACGACGCGACCCGCACTGCGCCCTTGCAGGCGAAGCTCGGCGCGGCATTCGCGGGCGTGTTCGCGTCGGCGGTGGATATCGGCAGCGGCTATACGGTGCTCGAAATCAGCGGCACGCGTTCGCGTGAAGTGCTGGCGCGCGGTTGTCCGCTCGATCTGCACCCGAAACTGTTCGGCGTCGGACAGTGCGCGCAAAGCCACTATTTCAAGGCATCGATGACGCTGTTGTCCACCGGCGCCGACAGCTTCGACATCGTTGTGCGCCGCAGCTTCGCGGACTATTTCGTCAAGATGATGCTCGACGCGGCTGAGCCGCTCATGTCGTGATGTGCGGCGAACGCTGTCTTGCCAGGGCATCGTTCGCGGTTCTTCCGGCCACCGACTGACATGACGTCGACACGTCTAGCCACCGCGCGTCTCACCGAGCGCGCGTGTCAACAGGGCGATGCGCACGCCGCACTCGCGCTGCTCGATCAGAGCATCGAGTTGCGGCACCGGCGCATCGCCTTGATCCGTTATCTGCTCGCGCAGCAATTGGGTGCGCCGCTGCAGTCGCGGCATCACGAATACGTCGAGAAAATCGCCGCCCGCCTGAGCGCGGACGTGCTCGCGCGCATTGCCGCCGCAGCGAGGGCACGGCTTCGGCCGTAAGGAGCGCCCCTGCGCCCGCTTGGCCAAACGCGCGCCTGCGCCCGCCTGGCTGAACGCACGCATTGAACCCAGGCATTGAACCCCCGCATAAAGCGAACGACGCCCCCGTTCCATCCCGATGACGTATTTCTTCTATGTGGCCGAATTATGTCGGCGTCTACTGAAAATGCACTGATCGGAACGTCCACGCGGCAACTGCCGCATCAACGAGGGGATGACATGTCTACCGCTTTTCAGCCTCGCGCGAGCGCAGCCGCCAGACTCGAGCGACTGCCGTTCTCCGGATACCACCGGACCATCTTCATCATCATCGCGATCGCATTCTTTTTCGACTCCGTCGATCTCGGCACGATGACTTTCGTGCTCGGTTCGATCAAAAGCGAATTCCATTTGTCGAGTGCGACGACGGGGCTGGTTGCGAGTGCGAGCTTCTTCGGCATGGTAATCGGCGCGGCTGTCGCCGGATTGCTGGCGGATCGCTTCGGGCGGCGTCCGGTGTTCCAGTGGAGCATGGTGCTGTGGGGCCTGGCGTCATATCTGTGCTCGACCGCGCAGAGCGTCGAAGCGCTGATTTTCTATCGCGTGCTGCTGGGTTTCGGTATGGGCATGGAGTTTCCCATTGCGCAGACGCTGTTGTCCGAGTTCGTGCCGGCAACGTCGCGCGGTCGGCTGATCGCGCTGATGGATGGCTTCTGGCCGCTTGGTTTCATCACGGCGGGCGTGGTGTCGTATTTCGTGTTGCCGGCGTTCGGTTGGCGCACGGAGTTCGCCCTGCTGGCGATTCCCGCGGTATTCGTGCTGATCGTGCGCCGCGTCGTGCCGGAATCGCCGCGCTGGCTGGAACATCGGGGGCGCCTCGCCGAAGCGGACAAGATCCTCGCCGAGGTCGAAGCAAAGGTCATGAAAGCGGCCGGCCTGAGCCAGTTGCGCGCCCCGGTGATGTTGCAGGAACCGCCGGCCGCGAAGGGCACGAGCGCGTTTCGCGAGATCTGGAGCGCGGCCTACCGGCGTCGCACGATCATGGTGTGGACGCTGTGGTTTTTCGCATTGCTCGGATTTTATGGGCTCACGTCGTGGCTCGGCGCGTTGATGCAGCAGGCAGGCTTTGCGGTGACGAAGTCGGTGCTGTATACGGTGTTGATTTCGCTCGGCGGGATTCCCGGGTTTGTCTGCGCGGCGTGGCTGGTCGAACGCTGGGGCCGCAAGCCGACCTGTATCGCGTCGCTGGCCGGCAGCGCGGTGATGGCCTACGTCTATGGACAAACCGCGCTGCACGCGCAAACGCCGACCTTGCTTATCTGTGCCGGACTGGCGATGCAGTTCTTTATGTTTGCGATGTGGGCGGTCCTGTACACCTATACGCCGGAGCTTTATGGCACGGGAGCGCGTGCGACAGGCTCCGGTTTTGCATCGGCGATTGGACGCGTGGGGTCGCTGATCGGCCCTTATGTAGTCGGCGTGGTGCTGCCGATGTTCGGGCAAGGTGGCGTATTCTCGCTTGGCGCGATGTGCTTTGTGATCGCCGCTGCGGCGGTGTGGATCATGGGCATCGAGACGCGTGGGCTGGCCCTGGAGACGCTGGTGTCCGAAGCTGTAGAGGCGGACGCGCAGGGGGTGTTGAGTCCTGCGCGCGAGTGATTGTCCTGGCGGGGACTAAACCGCCGCCGCTTCGCGTTTTCTCGACGCCACGCCGCGGGCCACGAAGTACGGCGTCTCCACCCGCGCCAGCGCGTCCCGCCCGCGAATCCGGTCGGCGATCTTCTCCGCCAGCATGATCGTCGGCGCGTTCAGATTGCCGGTTGTGATCTGCGGCATGATCGACGCGTCGACGACGCGCAGCGCTTCCATACCGTGCACACGGCCCTCGCTATCCACCACGGCCATATCGTCGTAACCCATCTTGCACGAGCACGACGGATGAAATGCCGTCTCCGCCCGCATCCGCACAAACGTGTCGAGTTGCTCGTCGGTGGTCAAGTCCGCGCCCGGATTCAGCTCGCGGCCGCGATAACGATCGAGCGCCGGCTGCCGCATGATGTCGCGCGTAATGCGGATGCCGTCGCGGAATTCACGCCAGTCGAGCGGATCGGCCATGTAATTGAACAGAATGCTCGGATGCGCGGCAGGATCACGTGATTTGAGCTTCACGCGGCCACGGCTCGGCGAGCGCATCGAACCGACATGCGCCTGGAAGCCGTGCATCTTGATCGCGTTCGAACCGTTGTAGTTGATCGCCACAGGCAGGAAGTGATACTGGATGTTCGGCCACAGATCGTCGTCGCGGGTACGGATAAAGCCGCCCGCTTCGAACTGGTTGCTCGCACCGATCCCTGTGCCGCTAAGCATCCATTCGAGTCCGATGGCGGGCTGATTCCACCATTGCAACGCGGGATATAGCGAGACCGGTTCCTTGCATTCGTACTGGATGTACATCTCCAGATGATCTTGCAGATTTTCGCCGACACCCGGCAGATCGTGCACCAGCGGCACGTCGAGTTCGCGCAGCCACGTCGAGCGGCCAACGCCTGAGCGCTGCAGCAATTGCGGCGAGGCGATCGCGCCGCTGCATACCAGCACTTCGCGGCGCGCGTGTACAGTGACGGCATTGCCATGATGCAGATACGCCACGCCAATCGCACGCTTGCCCGAGAACAGCACGCGATCGGTCATGGCATGCGTCACGATGGTCAGATTCGGACGCGTCTTCGCACGATCCAGGTAGCCGCGCGCGGTGCTGGCGCGTCTGCCGTTCGCCGTAACCGTGCGATCCATCGGACCGAAGCCCTCCTGCTGATAGCCGTTGAGATCGTCGGTACGCGGGAAACCCGCCTGCACCCCGGCCTCGACCATCGCGGCGAACAGCGGATTGTTGCCGGGCTTGCTGGTCGTTACATAGACCGGGCCGTCACCGCCGTGATACGCGTTTGCGCCGACATCGCGTGTCTCGGCTTTGCGGAAATACGGCAGGCAATCCAGATAGGTCCAGTTTTCCAGTCCGGGACGTGCTGCCCAGTTGTCGTAATCGAGCGCATTGCCGCGGATATAGCACATGCCGTTGATCAGCGACGAACCGCCGAGCCCCTTGCCGCGCCCGCATTCCATGCGCCGGTTGTTCATATGCGGCTCGGGATCGGTTTCGTACGCCCAGTTATAGCGCCGCCCTTGCAACGGGTAGGCGAGGGCCGCGGGCATCTGCGTGCGGAAATCGAAGCGGTAGTCGGGGCCGCCTGCTTCGAGCAGCAGCACGGTCACGTCCGCGTCTTCGGTCAGGCGCGAGGCGAGCACGTTGCCCGCCGACCCCGCGCCGACAATGATGTAGTCGTATTCGTTCGAAGCCATCGCCACTTCTCCTCAGAACACCGGTTGATACGGGCCGAGTTCGACCTGCACGGACTTGATGCGTGTGTAGTGTTCGAGCGTGGTGATGCCGTTCTCACGGCCCACGCCCGACTGCTTGTAGCCGCCCACCGGCATTTCCGCCGGCGACTCGCCCCACGTATTGATCCAGCAGATACCCGCTTCGAGACGATGAATCACGCGATGCGCGCGCGCCAGGTTCTCGGTGACGACGCCCGCGGCAAGACCGTAGGCGGTATTGTTCGCTCGCGAGATCGCTTCGTCTTCGTCGTCGAAAACGAGGATGCTCATAACGGGGCCGAAGATTTCTTCACGCACGATCCGCATCTCGTCATGGCAGCCGGTGAAAACCGTCGGCTCGACATACTGGCCGTTGCCGAAATGGCCTTGTGTGAGCCGCTTGCCGCCGGCGATCAGCCGCGCGCCTTCCTGTACACCGCTTTCGATGTAGCCGAGCACTTTCTGCAATTGCGCGGCGCTGACCAGCGGACCGAAGTTGGTATCGGCGTCCGTGGGTGCGCCCACGCGAATCCGCTTGACGCGCTCCAGCACCAGCGCTTCGAACCGTTCCAGCACGCTGCGCTGCACGAATACCCGCGTGCCGTTGGTGCACACCTGGCCGGAGCTGAAAAAGTTGGCGCTCATCGCGATGTCGGCGGCGCGTTCGAGGTTGGCGTCATCGAAAACGAGCAGGGGGGATTTGCCGCCCAGCTCCATCGTCACTTCTTTGAGCGACGAGGCGCCTGCCAGCGACATCACTTTCTTGCCGGTTTCAACGCCGCCGGTGAACGAAATCTTCTCGATGTCGGGATGCGCGGCGAGCATCGCACCCACGCGTCCGTCGCCTTGTACGACGTTGAAGACGCCGGCCGGTACACCGGCTTCGGTATAAATCTCAGCGAGTTTCAAAGCGGACAGCGGCGTGATTTCACTTGGCTTGAAGATCATCGCGTTACCGGCCGCGAGCGCCGGCGCCGACTTCCAGCACGCGATCTGGATCGGGTAATTCCACGCGCCGATGCCGGCGCATACGCCCAGCGGTTCACGCCGCGTATAAACAAACGACGACGGCCGCAATGGAATCTGCTGCCCTTCGATCGCGGTAGCCAGCCCCGCGTAGTACTCGATCACATCCGCGCCGGTGACGATGTCGACCGCCAGGGTCTCCGCGATCGCCTTGCCGGTGTCGCGAGTTTCGAGCAGGGCCAGTTCGTCGTTGCGTTCGCGCAGAAGTTCGACCGCGCGGCGCAGAATGCGCGAACGCTGCATTGCCGTGAGTGCGGCCCATTCGCGTTGACCGGCACGCGCGGCTTGCACCGCGCGATCGACGTCCGCTGCCGAGGCCTGTTGCACGATCGCGAGCGTTTCGCCGGTGGCGGGGTCGACCGTATCGAAAGTTTCGCCGCCGGTCGCGTCGACGTAGGCGCCGCCTATGTAAAGACGTTGCGTTGCGAATACCGCCATGACTTTGCTCCTTTTTCTGAAAATGCCGCCGCTCCGGATGCGTGTTAATTGCGTGCTTCCAGCAGCAGATCGATGTAGTCGTTTGCCACGCGCAGCGCGGCCTTGGTGTCGAAGGGCTCGCCGGACAACGCACCGCGCAGCCATAGCCCGTCGATCAGCGCCGCGAGGCCGCTTGCCGCGCGGCGCGCCGCCGGACGGGGCAACGCTTTGGAAAAATCCGCGCACAGGTTCGAATTCAGGCGCCGGGTGTTCACGTATTGAAGCCGCCGCAACTGCGGCTTGTGCATGCTCTCGGACCAGAACGCGAGCCAGGTTTTCATGACCGGGCCGCTGGTCTGTTCGGCGTCGAAATTCGCCGCGACGACCGCGCGCAGTTTCGAGCGGGGATCCGCCTTTGCCGCACTGCGCCGCCTCGACGTGGCTTGCCACAGATCGCGCAGCACATGACGCATGGTGGCTTCGAGCAAGCTGTCCTTGTCGCCGAAATAGTGGCTGACGATGCCGGTGGAAATGCTCGCGCGCTGCGCCACCGACGCAAGCGTGGCGCCGGCCAGACCGGTTTGGTCGATTGTCAGCAGGGTGGCGTCGATCAGTTGAGCGCGGCGGATTTCGCGCATTCCGAGTTTGGGCATGGTGCTGGAGGCGGCGGGCGCAGGCAGGCCGCCCAAGTGTTCGATGGCGCATGTTAGTTTTTTTATATTGAACGGTCAATCAATAAAAAACGGGTTGCATCAGCGCGCACACGGGTTGCGCCCGGCGTGTCGGTTCCAGCCAAACCCGTGTCGCGTTCGGTGCGTGTCCTTTGTTTCAGCGGGCGCTACGCTCGTTGAACGGCGCGCCACCTCGAATCGGGCGCGCCGCTCACAGAACATGGAGACAGGCAAATGAGCAGCAATCGCGGTGTCGTGTATCTAGGGCAGGGCAAGGTGGAAGTGCAATCGATCGACTTTCCGAAGATGGTCGATCCGCGTGGCCGGTCGATCGGCCACGGGGTGATCCTGAAAGTGGTCAGCACGAATATTTGCGGTTCCGATCAGCACATGGTGCGCGGCCGCACGACGGCCGAAATCGGCCTCGTGCTCGGTCACGAGATCACCGGCGAGGTGATCGAGGTGGGCCGCGACGTCGAAACCTTGAAGGTCGGCGATCTGGTGTCGGTGCCTTTTAACGTTGCTTGCGGACGCTGCCCGACCTGCAAGGCGCAGCATACCGGCGTGTGCCTGAACGTGAATCCGTCACGGGCCGGCGGCGCCTACGGCTACGTCGACATGGGCGGCTGGATCGGTGGCCAGGCCGAGTACGTGCTCGTGCCGTACGCCGACTTCAATCTGCTGAAATTCCCCGACTACGCGCAAGCGATGTCGAAAATCCGCGACCTGACGTGCCTGTCCGACATTTTGCCGACCGGTTATCACGGCGCGGTGATGGCAGGCGTGAAGCCCGGCGCGACCGTCTACATAGCAGGCGCCGGGCCGGTGGGTATGGCGGCGGCCGCTTCCGCGCGTTTGCTGGGCGCGGCCTGCACGATCGTTGGCGATATGAACGAGGCGCGGCTCGCGCATGCTCGCAAGATGGGTTTCCAGACCGTCGACCTGTCGAAGGACGCGACGCTCGGCGAGCAGATCGAGCAAATTCTCGGCAAGCCCGAAGTGGACTGCGCGGTGGACTGTGTCGGCTTCGAGGCGCACGGTCACGGCAGCAGCGGTTCGCATGAAGAAGCGCCGGCCACCGTGCTCAATTCGCTGATGGAAATCACCCGGGCCGCGGGCGCAATCGGGATTCCGGGCCTATACGTGACGGACGATCCGGGCGCCACCGACGCCGCTGCGCGCAAAGGCAGTCTGAGCATCCGCTTCGGTCTCGGCTGGGCCAAGTCGCACTCGTTCCACACGGGGCAGACACCGGTGATGAAGTACAACCACAATCTGATGCAGGCGATCTTGTGGGACCGCCTGCCGATTGCGGATATCGTCAACGTGACGGTGGTGTCGCTCGACCAGGCCCCGGACGGTTACCGGCAATTCGATGGCGGGGCGCCGAAGAAGTTTGTGATCGACCCGCATGGGCTGTTGAAAGCGGCTTGACGTCGGCATCGCGGTGCATGCGTTGTTTGTTCTTCAACGCATGCACAACGACGGCGATACGATCCAGCGCGTACGTCTGGCCCGCCGTGCTGCCTTTAACTGAAGCGCCGACCGCGAATCACGCCGCCATGACAGGCGCGGCGGCGAGGGAGGGGGCCTGCTTGCGCCGCTCGCGCGTCGGGGCGGTGCCGAACGCGTCGCGATAGCTCTTCGAGAAGTGGCAAGCCGACTGGAAGCCGCAGGCCATCGTGATATGCATGATCGACATGTCGGTCTGCAGCAGCAATTCACGCGCACGCCGCAGACGCAGCGTCAGATAGTAATGCGTGGGCGTCATGCCCAGATGCTCGCGGAACAGGCGCTGCAATTGCCGTTGCGACATGCCGGCGAGCCGTGCGAGTTCTTCGCGCGAAAGCGGCTCTTCGATATTGTTCTCCATCAGCGCGATCACTTCGAAGAGCGACTTGTTGGCCGAACCGAGCCGCGCCACCAGCGGCATTTTCTGTTGCGCGCTCGTATCGCGCACATGTTCGACGATGAACTGCTCGGCGATCTGCGTGACCCGTGCGGTGCCGACGCGCGGCGCTATCAGGTTGAGCATCATGTCGAGCGGCGCCACACCGCCCGTGCACGTCACGCGATCGCGGTCGATCACGAACAGTTCTTTCAGAAAGCGCGTGTCGGGAAACTCCTCCTTGAGCGCCGACATGTTCTCCCAGTGAATCGCACACGCATAACCGGCCAGCAAGCCGGCACGCGCCAGCGCATAAGTGCCTGTGCACAGGCTGCCGAGCACGCTGCCCATGCGGGCGAAGCGGCGCAGTGCGATCAGATGCTCGGCGGTGGTCGCGCGTTGCACGTCGATCCCGCCAACCACGAATACGATATCCGGTTGACCGACGCATTCGACCGGTCCGGTATCGACCGCGAGGCCGTTGCTCGCCGTCACCGGGCCGCCGGTGGGGCTCACGATCGACCAGCGGTAAAGCGTTTGCCCTGTCAGGTAGTTCGCCATGCGGAGAACTTCGATCGCGTTGGTAAACGCGATCATCGTGAAGTTCGGCACCGGCATGAATGCAAAGTGCGACAACGACGCCGTGCGATCGGTGGACATGGGGGAAATGATTCCTTCGAATCTGTAATATCGCGTCGCCGTGGGGAGCAGCGACTGCTGCAATTTTGAGGACGGGCGCAACTAACGTGCCATCAGGCTAAACCCTCAGTTGCTTGTCAATAAAGAGGGATAGCTAAACAAACGGCACCAGAACGGAGCCGTCAGCGCCTGCCTGCGCACCCGAAGCGCGCACGACGATCAGTTGCAGTGCAGCAAAAACGCGAATCGCTAACGACCGTTCGAAACCCCTCATCGCGACTTGTCGAAAAAGGACGCGAATGGCGGAAAAGGCAAAGAACGCGTCTGAATTCGTAAATTGGCGCGCGGGGCTAACGTCAAGAATAGACCCAATGCAGAGCGGTGGCAGCAGGGCTTGTTAGCCCGCCCGGCAGCCGCTTGCGGCCCATCGCCAACCTCCTCACGGACCTACCATGTCGAACCCGAATCCTTTCTTCGAAGAATCGCTTGCCACGCGTGATGCGGCGGTGCGCGGCGCCATTTTGAAAGAGCTGGAGCGCCAGCAGTCGCAAGTCGAATTGATCGCGTCGGAAAACATCGTGTCGCGCGCGGTGCTCGAAGCACAGGGTTCGGTGCTGACCAACAAGTACGCGGAAGGGTATCCAGGCAAGCGCTACTACGGGGGTTGCGAATACGCCGACGTGATCGAAACGCTGGCGCTCGACCGGATCAAGCAACTGTTCAACGCGAAATTCGCTAACGTGCAGCCGCATTCGGGCGCTCAGGCTAACGGCGCCGTGATGCTCGCGCTGGTGAAGCCGGGCGACACGGTCCTCGGCATGTCGCTCGATGCCGGCGGCCACCTGACTCACGGCGCCAAGCCGGCGATGTCGGGCAAGTGGTTCAACGCGGTCCAGTACGGCGTGAATCGCGACACGATGCTGATCGATTACGAGCAGATCGAGGAACTCGCGCAGCAGCATAAACCGGCGCTGCTGATCGCCGGCTTCTCGGCCTATCCGCGCGCGCTGGATTTCGCGCGGCTGCGTGCGATCGCCGACGGCGTGGGCGCGAAGCTGATGGTGGATATGGCGCACATCGCCGGGGTGATCGCGGCCGGGCGTCACCAGAATCCGGTCGAGCACGCACACGTCGTCACGTCGACCACGCACAAGACGTTGCGCGGTCCGCGCGGCGGCTTTGTACTGACGAATGACGAAGACATCGCCAAAAAGATCAACTCGGCTGTGTTCCCCGGCCTGCAAGGCGGCCCGCTGATGCATGTGATCGCCGGCAAGGCGGTGGCGTTCGGCGAGGCGCTGCAACCGGGCTTCAAGACCTACATCGACAACGTGCTTGCGAATGCCCAGGCGCTGGGCGAAGTGCTGAAGGCGGGCGGCGTCGATCTGGTGACGGGCGGCACCGATAACCATCTGCTGCTGGTCGATCTTCGTCCGAAGGGCCTCAAGGGCAATCAGGTCGAGCAGGCGCTGGAACGCGCGGGCATCACCTGCAACAAGAACGGCATTCCTTTCGACAGCGAGAAGCCGACCGTCACCTCCGGCGTTCGCCTCGGCACGCCGGCGGCCACGACGCGCGGCTTCGGCGTGAGCGAGTTCCGCGAAGTCGGGCGGCTGATCGTCGAGGTGTTCGACGCGCTGCGAGACCACCCGGAAGGCCACGCCGCCACCGAACAACGCGTGCGCCGCGAGATTTTCGCGCTGTGCGAACGCTTTCCCATCTACTAAGCACGCCTGGAGCAAACGATGAGCACTTTGCACGACAACAGCATCATCATCGACGGTCTGAACATTTCGAAGTTCGAGCGCTCGGTGTTCGAAGACATGCGCAAGGGCGGCGTGACCGCGGTGAACTGCACGGTGTCGGTCTGGGAAAGCTTCCAGAAGACCGTCGACAACATTGCCGAGATGAAGCAGCAGATTCGCGAGTTCGGTGAGATTTTGACGCTCGTGCGCACCACCGACGACATCCTGCGCGCGAAGAAAGAGAACAAGACCGGCATCATTTTCGGTTTTCAGAACGCGCATGCGTTCGAAGACAACCTCGGCTATATCGAGGCCTTCAAGGACCTTGGCGTGAACGTGGTCCAGCTTTGCTACAACACGCAGAACCTGGTCGGCACGGGTTGCTACGAGCGTGACGGCGGATTGTCGGGCTATGGCCGCGAGGTGATTCAGGAAATGAACCGCGTCGGCATCATGGTCGATCTCTCGCATGTGGGCGGCAAGACGTCCTCCGAGGCGATCGCAGCGTCGAAAAAGCCGGTGTGCTACTCGCATTGCTGCCCGTCGGGATTGAAAGAACATCCGCGCAACAAGAGCGACGAACAACTGAAAGAGATCGCCGATGCAGGCGGCTTCGTCGGCGTGACGATGTTCGCCCCGTTCCTGAAGCGCGGCCCGGACGCGACCGTCGACGACTATATCGAAGCAATCGAATACGTGGTGAATCTGATCGGCGAAGATCAGGTCGGTATCGGCACGGACTTTACGCAAGGCTATAGCACCGAGTTCTTCGACTGGATCACGCACGACAAGGGCCGTTATCGCCAGTTGACGAACTTCGGCAAGGTGGTGAACCCGGAAGGCATTCGCACGATCGGCGAGTTCCCGAACCTGACGGCCGCGATGGAGCGCGCCGGCTGGAGCGAAACCCGCATCAAAAAGATCATGGGTGAAAACTGGGTGCGGGTGTTCGGCGAAGTCTGGAAGGTCTGATTCTTCATTCACCGAACCTGAACCCATAAAACCGGAGCCCCCACATGCAACCCCAACTGCCTATCGACGTCGATCCGAACACCGGCGTCTGGACCACCGATGCGCTGCCGATGCTGTACGTGCCGCGTCATTTCTTCACGAACAATCACACGGCCGTCGAGGAAGCACTCGGCCGCGACGCGTATGCCGAGATTCTCTATAAGGCCGGCTACAAGTCCGCCTATTTCTGGTGCGACAAGGAAGCAAAACAGCACGGTATTGCCGGCATGGCGGTATTCGAGCATTACCTGAACCGCCTGTCGCAACGCGGCTGGGGACTCTTCACGATCACGGAAGCCGATCCGTCCAGCTCGCGGGCCCGCATTGAATTGCACCACTCGTCGTTCGTGCTCGCGCAACCGGGCAAGGAAGGCAAGCTTTGCTACATGTTCGCGGGCTGGTTCGCGGGCGCGATGGACTGGGTCAACGATACCGCGCCGGCTGGACAGCGCAAGGGTCCGCCCTCCCATTCGCAGGAAGCGCGCTGCGCGGCCGAAGGCCACGACTACTGCGTGTTCGAAGTGGCGCCGCTCGCGTCGTAAGCGCAACGCGCACCAGGCCGCACACAGCACTCTATTCCGAGGTCGATCTCGATGCGTTACCCGAACCTTTTCAAGCCTCTCACGCTGAACCAGCTGACCTTGCGCAACCGCATTGTCAGCACCGCGCACGCGGAGGTGTATGCGGAGCCGGGTGGTCTGCCCGGCGACCGTTATATCCGCTATTACGAAGAGAAGGCCAAGGGCGGCGTCGGCCTCGCCGTGTGCGGCGGCTCAAGCCCGGTGTCGATCGACAGCCCGCAAGGCTGGTGGAAGTCGGTGAATCTCTCGACCGACAAAATCGTCGATCCGCTCGCGCGGCTGGCCGAAGCGATGCACCGGCACGGCGCGAAGATCATGATCCAGGCCACGCATATGGGCCGCCGTTCGGCGTTCCACGGTGAGCACTGGCCGCATCTGATGTCGCCCTCCGGCGTGCGCGAGCCGGTGCACCGCGGCAACGCCAAGATCATTGAAGTCGAAGAGATTCGCCGCATCATCTCGGACTTTGCCGCCGCCGCGAAGCGCGTGAAGGACGCGGGGATGGACGGCATCGAGATTTCGGCGGCCCACCAGCATCTGATCGATCAGTTCTGGAGTCCGCGCACGAATTTCCGCACCGACGAATGGGGCGGCTCGCTCGAGAACCGTCTGCGTTTCGGCACCGAAGTATTGAAGGCCGTGCGCGAAGCGGTAGGCGCCGATTTCTGCGTCGGTCTGCGCATGTGCGGCGACGAGTTCCATGAAGACGGTCTCGATCACGACCAACTGAAAGAAATCGCTCAGGCGATGAGCGAAACCGGCCTGATCGATTACCTCGGTGTGATCGGTTCCGGCGCGGATACGCACAACACGCTGGCGAACTGCATGCCGCCGATGGCGCTGCCGCCCGAACCGTTCGTGCATCTCGCGGCGGGGATCAAGTCGGTCGTGAAGCTGCCGGTGATGCACGCGCAAAGTATTCGCGACGCGGGGCAGGCCGAGCGTCTGCTGGCGAGCGGCATGGTCGATCTGGTCGGCATGACGCGCGCGCAGATCGCCGATCCGCATATGGTCATCAAGATTCGCGATGGCCGCGAGGACGAAATCAAGCAATGCGTCGGCGCGAACTATTGCATCGACCGTCAGTACAACGGGCTCGATGTGCTGTGCGTGCAGAACGCGGCGACCTCGCGCGAAGAAACCATGCCGCACGTGATCGCGAAGACGCGCGGTCCGAAGCGCAAGGTGGTCGTGGTCGGCGCGGGTCCGGCCGGACTGGAAGCGGCGCGCGTGGCGAAATCGCGCGGTCACGACGTGGTGCTGTTCGAGAAGAACGACTACGTGGGCGGCCAGATCATGCTGGCGGCGAAAGCGCCACAACGCGAGCAGATGGCAGGCATTGTGCGCTGGTTCGATATGGAGACGAAGCGCCTCGGCGTCGATCGCCGCCTCGGGGTTGCCGCCGACGAAAAAACCATCATGGCCGAGAAACCGGACATCGTCGTGCTGGCCACGGGCGGCTCGTCGTTCACGTCGCAAGTCGCGGCGTGGGGTGTCGAAGAGGGGCTCGCGGTCAGTTCATGGGACGTGCTGTCGGGCAAGGTCGAGCCGGGCAAGAACGTGCTGGTGTATGACGGCGTCAGCACGCACGCCGGTGCGGGCGTGGCGGATTTCATGTCGAGCCGCGGCTCGAACGTCGAGATCGTGACGCCTGACGTGAAGGTTGCCGATGACGTCGGCGGCACCACGTTCCCGATCTTCTACCGACGCCTCTACGCGCAAGGCGTGATTCATACGCCGAACTACTGGCTCGACAAGGTCTACGAGGAAGACGGCAAGAAGATCGCCGTGATCCGCAACGAGTACACCGAAGAGCAGGAAGAGCGCGCGGTCGATCAGGTGGTGATCGAGAACGGCAGCACGCCGAACGACCAGCTCTACTGGGCGCTCAAGCCCGAATCGGTGAATCGCGGCCAGGTGGACGTGCACAAGCTCTTCGCTTCCGAGCCGCAACCGTCGCTCAGCGAAGAACTTGGCAACGGCCGCTTCCTGCTGTTCCGCGTCGGCGACTGCATTTCCATGCACAACATTCACGGCGCGATCTACGACGCGCTGCGCCTTTGCAAGGATTTCTGACGATGAGCCCCGTGTTTGTCATCACCGTCCTGTTGTGGTTGTCGGTGGCGGGTCTGGCGTTCGCGCTCGTCAAGCGCGCCGCGTACTGGCGCGAAGGCCGCGCCACCGCGGCGGGCGCGTACGGCTGGACCAATCTGCTGGCGATTCCGAAGCGTTACTTCGTCGACCTGCATCATGTGGTGGCGCGCGACCCGTACATCGCGAAAACCCACGTGGCGACCGCGGGCGGCGCAATCCTGGCGATGGCGCTGGTGTTCGTCAACTATGGTCTCGCGATCTATTCGCCGTGGCTCGACAAGCTGATCTTTCTGGCGGCGCTGGTGATGCTGGTCGGCGCGGTGTTCGTCTGGCGTCGGCGGCATGGTGCGAAGGCCGTGCCGGCAAGACTCTCGCGCGGACCGTGGGATCATCTGCCGCTGCTGCTCGGGTCGTTCGCGCTTGGTCTGGCGTTGTTTATCGCGCTGCCGGCCGCGGCGATGTCGGGGGCGCTTGCGATTATTGTCGCGCTGCTGATCGCGGTGGGCGCGTTCACGATGACCTTCGGCGCAGCGCGCGGCGGCCCGATGAAGCATGCGCTCGCCGGTCTGCTGCACCTCGCGTTTCACCCGCGTCAGGAGCGCTTTGCCGAGCGTAACGACAACGACCTCGTGCCGCCGACCGCATTGAAGGTGCCGCTGCTCGACGCGAAGGAATACGGCGTGGGCAAGCCGGTCGAATTCCGCTGGAACCAGTTGCTGAGCTTCGACGCCTGCGTGCAGTGCGGCAAGTGCGAAGCGGCATGCCCCGCGTTTGCCGCCGGGCAGCCGCTCAATCCGAAGAAGCTGATTCAGGATCTGGTCACGGGCATGGTCGGCGGAACTGACGAAGCCTACGCGGGCAGTCCGACCCCCGGCATTCCGGTGGGCAAACACGGCGGTGCGCCGGGCAAGCCGCTCGTATCGAGCCTGATCGAAGCGGATACCCTGTGGTCGTGCACCACCTGCCGTGCCTGCGTGCAGGAATGCCCGATGTTGATCGAGCACGTCGACGCGATTGTGGATATGCGCCGCAACCAGACCTTGGTCGAAGGCAGCGTACCTGGCAAAGGCCCGATCACACTCGCGAATCTGCGCGAGACCGGCAGTTCGAACGGCTACGACATCGGTGCGCGTTACGACTGGGCCGTCGATCTGCAGGTACAGGTCGCGCAACCCGGGCGCCCGGTCGACGTGCTGCTGATCGCAGGCGAAGGTGCGTTCGACATGCGTTATCAGCGCACGTTGCGCGCGCTGGTCAAGGTGCTGAATCGGGCGGGAATCGACTACGCGGTGCTCGGCGGCGTCGAAACCGATACCGGCGACACGGCCCGGCGTCTGGGCGATGAAGCCACCTTCCAGCAACTCGCTGCGAAGCTGATCGGCACGCTCTCGCAGTACGCATTCCGCAAGATCGTCACCGCCGATCCGCACGTGCTGCACAGCCTGCGTAACGAATATCGCGCACTCGGTGGTTTCTACGAGGTGCAGCACCATACCGCGTTGATCGAAGAACTGGTGGCGAGCGGCAAGCTGTCGCCGAAGGCGGTTGCCGCGTTCGCGGACCGCAAGATCACGTATCACGACCCGTGCTATCTGGGCCGTTATAACGGCGAGACCGAAGCGCCGCGCCGGCTGCTGAAGAGCATCGGCATCAAGGTGGTCGAAATGGAACGCAACGGCTTGCGCGGGCGGTGCTGCGGAGGTGGCGGCGGTGCGCCGTTGACCGATATCCCTGGCAAGAAACGCATTCCGGACATTCGTATCGACGACGCCCGCACGGTAGGCGCCGAGATCGTTGCGGTGGGCTGCCCGAATTGCACGGCGATGCTCGAAGGCGTGGTCGGCCCCCGTCCGGAAGTGCTGGACGTCGCCGAACTGGTTGCGGCAGCGCTGGAGTAACGCAATGAACATGCTCAAACGAATCGACCCGCGCCGGCCGTTCACGATCACAGCCGACGGACTCAGGCGCATCACGCTCGGCATGACGGGCGTTGCCGGCGCGACGGAATTCGCGGTGCATGGCGCCTCGGGGCTGGCGCATCGCGAGCATGCGAAGCCGCGCCGTACGACGGCTGCGGCGCAGCGCGTGCTGCTGGTGGCCGCGCACGCGGATCGCGGCGCGCTGGACGATCACGCGCGCCAGGCGCTCGCCGCCGCTGCGCTGATCGCGAATACCACGACTGAAGTCGTACTGCTCGTATTCGGCGAATTCACGGGCGATGCCGCCGCGCTAGGCGCCGACAAGCTGATCGAGCTACCCATGTTCGACCGCCGTGTTTTTGCACCGCTGGACGAGCTGAACGCACTGGCCGCGTGCGTCGCGGCCTACGCGCCAGCGCACATTTTCCTGCCCGACAACGTCACCGGCGACGGCGATCTCGGGCGCCGCTATGCGGCAGCCGCGAACGCGAGCGTCGCGACGCACGTGGTTGAAATCGATGCCGCACATGTCGCGTCTTATATTCAGACGAATACGGCGTTCGCCATGCGTGCACTGCCCGAGGTCGTGCTGCTCGCACCGAACGCGGTCGATCCGAAGTTGCCGTTCGTCGGCGCGGGCGAGCGCGTGGTCTGGCGTTTCGATGGCGAAGCGGCCTCCTCGAAAGGCATCGTGCGCGATCTGGGCATCGAGGAGATGGACGCAGCCCAACTCGCGCTCGAGGAAGCGGATTTCATCGTCTCGGCAGGCAATGGGGTTAGCGATGTGCCGGCCTTCGAACGTCTGGCGGCTACGTTAGGCGCCGCGATTGGCGCAAGCCGCGTTGCCGTGGACGACGGCAAGTTCAGCCGCGACAAGCAGATCGGCGCGACCGGCAAGACCGTCGAGGCGAGCGTCTATATCGCGTTCGGTATTTCCGGCGCGGTGCAGCATCTGCAGGGCATCAAGGATTGCCGGCATGTGATCGCCGTGAATCTCGACGCCAGTGCGCCGATCGCCAAACGCGCGAATCTGACCGTTATCGGCGACGCGGGAGAAGTCATCGCGGCGCTGAATGAAGCCGCGGCGGCTGCGCGTAGCGCACGCGGCACCGGTGCGGCGATATTGAATTCACCGGCTGTTGCGGAAGGAGCACTGGCATGAAGATCGCCGTACTGGTTTCGGTGGGGCGGCACCCGGTCAGCGGCACTGCGCGTTACAGCCGTAACGACGCCGCCGCGCTGACAATGGCGCTTTCGCTCGCCAGAACACACGGCGCGACGCTCGACATACTGCATGCGGGCGATGCGTCCAATCCGGCGTTGAAGGAATACCTCGCGCTGGGCGCCCATGCGGTCGAAGTGCTCGAAGTGCCTGCTTCTGCCGGACTGCCAGGCGATGCGGCAGCGCCGCTCGCCGCGCGGCTGCGCGGTTACGACCTGGTGTTGACCGGCACTCGTGCCGAAGGCGCATTCGACAGCGGCATGCTGCCGTATCGCGTCGCCAGTGCGCTGGAGATGCCCCTGGTCGGTGCCGCCGTCGATCTGACACTGCGCGACGGTTGCGCGGAAGTCCGGCAATTCATGCCGAAAGGTCTGCGCCGGCGCGTCGAAGTGCGGCTGCCGGCTTTGATCGCGGTGCACCCGATGGCCAACGCGGCGCCGACCTACGCCTATGCGAGGTTGCGCGAAGGCACCATCCGTCCGGTCGTGGAGAAAACACCGGCAAGCCCGGACACTGCCAATGCCGACGCTCTCGCCTGGACGACCCGTCCCGCGACCGCCAAACCGGTGCGCCTCGCCGCCGCCGAGAAGCGCTCGGGCCATGCCCGCATGCTCTCGGCGACGACCACGGAGAGCCGTGGCGGCAGCGTCGTAATTGAAGGGAGTTGCGTCGAAAAAGCACAAGTGATCCTCGCGTATTTGCGCGAGCATCAACTCGTGGATTACTGATTTCCGGTTCGGGCGAACCTGCCGCCAGGAGGGCCTGGCGCGGCGCCAGACGTGACATGCAACGGAGCACACAATGAAAGTTTCGGCAGACGTTCGCGCAATGATCGAACGCCGCAAGAGGAATCACACGCTGGAAGCGCCGTTCTATACGGGCGAGGAAATTTTCGCGCTCGACATGGAGGCGATTTTCCGCAAGCACTGGATCCAGGTCGCGGTGGAACCGGACGTACCGGAACCGGGTGACTACATCACAGTGGAAATCGGCAGCGACTCGATTCTGATCGTGCGCGACGACGACATGCAGGTGCGGGCGTTCCATAACGTCTGCCGCCATCGCGGCGCACGTCTGTGCAATACGGATAAAGGCTCGCTCGGCAATATCGTATGCCCGTATCACAGCTGGACCTACAACCTGAACGGCGATCTGATGTTCGCCGAGCATATGGGCGATCAGTTCGATCGTTGCAAGCACAGCCTGAAAGCGGTGCATGTCGAGAACCTGGCCGGGCTCATCTTCATTTGTCTCGCGGACGAGCCGCCCGCCGACTTCGCCGTGATGCGCGCAGCGATGGAACCGTACCTGTTGCCGCACGATCTGGCCGGCTGCAAGGTCGCGGCATCGATCGACATCATCGAAGAGGGTAACTGGAAGCTCACGATGGAGAACAACCGCGAGTGCTATCACTGCGTCGCGAACCATCCGGAGCTGACGATTTCGCTTTACGAATACGGTTTCGGCTATCAACGCACGCCCGCCAATGAAGAAGGCATGGCAGCATTCGAAGCAACCGTGGCGCGCCGTACCGCGCAGTGGGAGGCGATGAAGCTGCCGTCGGCGGAGATCGACCGGCTGGCGGATCTGGTGACGGGTTTCCGCACGCAACGCCTGCCGCTCGATCGCGACGGCGAATCGCAGACGATGGACGCGAAGGTGGCGTCGAAGAAACTGCTCGGCGGTTTTGAGCAGGCCGATCTCGGTGGTCTCTCGTTCTGGACGCAGCCCAATTCGTGGCATCACTTCATGAGCGATCATATCGTCAGCTTCTCGGTCATTCCGTTGTCGGCGGGTAAAACGCTGGTGCGTACCAAGTGGCTCGTCCACAAGGATGCGCGCGAAGGCATTGATTACGACGTGAACAATCTGACGGCCGTGTGGCGCGCCACCAATGACCAGGACCGTGCGCTCGTGGAGTACTCGCAACGCGGTGCGACCAGCAGCGCGTACGAACCGGGCCCGTATTCGCCTTTCACCGAAGGCCTCGTCGAGAAATTCTGCGAGTGGTACATCGGCCGTATTGCGGAGTACAGCAATGCACCCCAAACCCATGATGCCGGTGAAGCGCCGGTTTCGCACGGCGAAAAAGTCGTGTCTTTCATGCGCTGAGCGCGATACCGCAACCAGGAGCGGGAGAAAACAATGATGCGCGATCAGGCGACGCTTCAGCTCAGTCCCGAGCTGGTTGCGAATCGTGAGCTTGCAGGCAGCGAGACTTCAAGCCGCGTGACGCAGCCGCGGTTCTGGGAGACCTTGCCGGCGCGTTGGAACAGCGATACCGACGACACGCTGGTGTGTTGCCTCGTCCGCCAGGAAACGCACGACGTCAAGAGCTTTTTCTTTCGTGCACCGTCCGAACGCGCGTTCGTGTTCGAACCGGGGCAGTTCATTACGCTGGAACTCGAGATCGACGGCGAGGCGGTGAATCGCTGCTATACGATTTCGTCGCCGCCCACCCGTCCGCACACTATTTCCATCACCGTGAAGCGGGTGCCGGGCGGCAAGGTGTCGAACTGGCTGCACGACAATCTGCACGCGGGCATGCAGGTTCGCGTGCTGGGGCCGTCCGGCGAGTTCACCTGTGCCCGGCATCCGGCGCGTAAGTTTCTGTTTCTGTCGGCGGGATCGGGTGTGACGCCGCTGATGTCGATGAGCCGCGCGCATCATGAACTCGGCGAAGATAGCGACATCGTATTCGTGCACAGCGCCCGGACCCCGGACGACATCATCTTCGCGCGCGAGCTCGATCTGATTGCGTCGAATCAGGCCAATTTTCGCACCGCTTTCGTCTGTGAACGGCTTGGCGCGAGGACCAATTGGCCAGGCATCACCGGCTTTCTGAGCTTGCCCTTGCTTAAACTCATTGCGCCGGATTTTCTGGAACGCGAGATTTTCACCTGTGGTCCCGCGCCTTATATGCAGGCCGTCCGGAACCTGCTCGCCGAAGGCGGTTTCGACCGCAGCCATTATCACGAGGAGAGCTTCTCGTTTGAGACGATCAGCGAGGTGGCCGCGCAACTGACAACCGCGCATGTCGCGGATGCGTTACAGGCACCGACAGTCGCCGCTGAGCGTTTTACCGAAACACGTGAACAAGCGGCCGGATTCACGCCGGCAGAAATACCGCTCGAGACGGAAACGAAATTCAAGGTGAGCTTCGTCAAAAGCAACCGCGAGATCGAATGCGGCAGCGGGCAGCATGTACTGGATGCGGCAAAAAAGGCGGGCGTGCGGCTCGCAGCTTCGTGCACGCAAGGCATGTGCGGCACCTGCAAGGTCAAGCTGGTGTCGGGCGAAGTCGCCATGAAACACGCGGGCGGCATTCGTCAGCGCGAAATCGATCAGGGCATGGTGCTGCTGTGTTGCAGCAAACCACTGAGCGATCTGGTTGTCGATAAGTAAGACGAGAGCAGGCCCCGGGCCCCCGCCCAAGGTCGCCTGCGGACAACTGGATGTCGGAAAACGACGCTACCCGGCAATTCTGGCTGGCGATTCTAAATGCTCAATGGGTACAGGTTGTTTGGACGGCAAACGGGAGAAGGGCGATGAGACTGGTCAGAAAGATATTGATGTTGAGCGTGTTGAGCGCGGCGCTGGCGGCAAGCAGCGTAAGCGTGTCGGCCGATACCAAGCCGACCATCAAGATCGGTTACGTGGAGGGTTGGGACGACAGCGTCGCAACCTCGAACGTGGCCGCGCGCGTGATCGAAAAGCGCCTTGGCTATCAGGTGCAGCTCGTGCCGGTCGCGGCCGGTGTGATGTGGCAAGGCGTGGCGCGCGGCGACCTCGACGCGACGCTGTCCGCATGGTTGCCGGTCACGCATGGCGCGTACTGGAACAACTTCAAGGATAAGGTCGTCGACCTCGGCGCCAACTTCAACGATGCGAAGATCGGCCTGATCGTGCCGGAGAACGCCGACGTGAAGAGCGTTGGGGATCTCGAAGCGAAGAAGGCGGAATTCGGCTCGCGTATCGTCGGTATCGATGCCGGCGCGGGCGTGATGCAGAAAACCAGTGAAGCCATCAAGGCGTACGGGCTCGACTATCAATTGATGCCGAGTTCCGGCAGTGCGATGACCGCGGAGCTGGCTCGTTCGGAGGCGGCGAGCAAGCCGATCATCGTAACGGGTTGGAAGCCGCACTGGATGTTCGCGAAGTACAAGCTCAAATTCCTCGACGATCCGAAGAAGGTGTTCGGCGAGGCGGAGCATGTGGATAGCGTCGTCAATCCTCAACTGGAGACGAAGGCGCCTACGGTTGTCGCGTTCCTCAAGAAGTTTCAATGGAAACCGGGCGAGATCGACAGCGTGATGCTTGCCGCGCAAAACGGCGAGAAACCGACAGCCGCCGCCGATGCCTGGATCAGCGCGCATGGGGATCGTGTGGATAGCTGGCTGAAGTGATTTCGTGCTTCGTATGAAAGAGACGCCGCTCACATCGAGCGGCGTTTTTTTTCGTCAAGGAACGCCGCTCTTTCAGCGGCGTTTTGTTTGGCGGCTATTGCAGCACCACGGTCCGATCGCCGTTGATGAATACCCGTCGCTCGATAAATGCCTTCACGGCGCGTGCAAGCGTGATGCATTCGACGTCGCGTCCTGTCGCAAGCAGGCGCTCCGGGCTGTATGAGTGATCGACGCGCTCCACGACCTGTTCGATGATCGGACCTTCGTCGAGATCGTCGGTCACGAAGTGCGCGGTTGCGCCGATCAGCTTCACGCCGCGCGCATGCGCCTGGTGATAGGGCTTCGCGCCTTTGAAGCCGGGTAGAAACGAGTGATGGATGTTGATCGCGCGGGCCGCCAGCGCGCGACTCGTCTCGCCGGAAAGGATCTGCATGTAGCGGGCAAGGATCATCAATTCGGCGCCTGAGGTGTCGAACAGATCGAGCAGACGCGCCTCCTGCTGCGGTTTGGTATCGGCGCTGATCGGCAAATGATGGAACGGCAGGCCGTGCTGTTGCGCGAGCGGTTCCAGATCGCGATGGTTCGAGCCGATACCGACAATATCCATCTTCAACTCGCCCATTCGCCAGCGGAACAGCAGGTCGGCGAGACAGTGTTCGAGCTTCGACACCATGATCAGCACCTTCGGCCGCGTGCCGACGTCATGCATCGCCCAGGTCATCCGGAAACGTTCGGCGATCGCTGCGAATTCGCGCTTGAGTGTCGCGATGTGCAGGGTCTCGTTGGGATCGACGCCATGAAACACGCAGCGTACGAAGAAGCGCTCGCTGAGGTCGTCGTCGAAAACGGTCAATTCGTCGATATAGCAATGATGCCGGTCGAGAAAGCCGACGACGGCGGCAACCTGGCCCGCCGCACTCGGACAGGCGACCGTGAGAACCAGTTGATCGGGACGGGAATCGACGGACATGCGCACTCCACTTGGGGCTATGGGGCACACCGCGGGGCGCGGTATGCATCATCGCAGTAGAGCAAATCGGCGGGGTACGGGGATAGAAGCTAAACGCCGTCGCGCTGGAATGGGAGCGTCAGAGGCGGGCGGGGCGGCGGAGGCCCGGAGCGCCCCGGGCACAGCTCAATTTCAGGCGTGAGCAGGCGCCGCGTGCAACTCCAGACCAAGAGCGCGGATCACCTTGATGATCGTCGCGAAGCTGGGGTTGCCATCTTCGGAGAGTGCCTTGTACAAGCCCTCGCGCGAGATCCCGGTATCGCGGGCGAGTTGCGCCATGCCGCGCGCACGCGCGATCACGCCCAACGCATGCGCGAGGAATGCAGGATCGTCGCCGCCTTCGACCAGACAGGCCTCGAAATACTCTGCCATGTCCGCTTCGGTCTTCAGGTGTTCGGCCGAATCCCATGGCCGGGTTTTGATTTTTCCCATTGTTCACTCCGATTCAAGGTTCGCCAGCATCTTGTGTGCGGCTTTGATATCTGCGGGTTGAGTCGACTTGTCACCACCACACAGCAGGATCACCAGCACTGCGCCGCGCTGCACGTAGTAGACGCGATAGCCGGGACCGTGATCGATCCGCAGTTCGATAATTGGCGCACCGGCGGAGTTCGTGTCGCCGGGGTTGCCCATCGCCAGACGGTCGATGCGGGCCTGAATGCGGCGCCTCGCGATCCGGTCTTTCAAGCCGTCGAACCAGGCGTCAAATGTCTCGGTGGTGCGGATTTTCAACATTCAGAAAGTGTAATCCATGGACTACACATGTGTCAACCGCAGTTCACACTTCGCTTCCGGCTCTCCGATGCTCGGCCCTCACTCTGCGTCGAGCCCGCACTCACCGATTAACCATTGGCGGAATGCGCTGACCGCCGGTGTTGCCGCGCGCTGCGTGACGAGCAGATAGCCGCGCTCCGTGACCACGGGCGTGTCGAACGGTTCGACGAGTTGGCCGGTGGCGAGCAGTTCGTCGATCAGCGGCGCCCAGCCGAGCGCGACGCCCTGGCCCATGATCGCTGCATGGGCGACTAGCGTAAAGCTGTTGAAGGTGATGCCGCGATGCGCGGCGGGCGCATCCAGGCCGTGTGCCGTAAACCAGTCGGCCCACGACAGCCAGCGCGCCGGCTGGGTGGGTTCGAGATGCAGCAGCGGCAAGCTCGTCAGATCGGACGGCGTACGCAACTGCGGATGCGCCGCCAGAAATGCCGGACTGCACACCGGCGTGACACGTTCCGGAAATAGCTTGAGCGCGCCTCGCGCGGTCCAGTCGGCATCCTCGTCGCCGAACGCAATTACAACGTCCGCCTGATCGTGCGAGGGATCGAATACGGTTTGCGACGTGATGATCTTGACGTCGACGTCCGGCATCAACGCCTTGAACTGCGACAGGCGCGGCATCAGCCAGTAGGTAGCGAAACCGAAATCGGTGGAGAGCGTGAGGGTTTGCGGCGTGCGCCGTGCGCGGATCTCGGCGGTGGCCATGCGGATAGTGTCGAGCGCGTTGCGCACTGCTTCGAAGAGGCATACGCCGTCTTCCGTCAGCGTGACACCACGATGGCCGCGTTCGAAAAGCGGTGCGCCTACGGCTTCTTCGAGTTGCACCACACGCTGACTGACCGCCGGCTGCGTCGAGCCCAGTTCGCGCGCGGCAGCCGTGAAACTCGCAAGCCGCGCGGCGGATTCGAACATCGTCAATGCCTGCATTGGCGGCAAACGATCCTGCCTCGACATAAGGCCCCCTTATAGGCACATAACGATTTGCCGTCTTCACAGCTTCGAATTGGACGGCAATAGTGGTGTTCATGCGGAAGCCGGCGTGCCGGCTATTCCGCTTGCAACGACACCTGCATCCGCAATTGCGATTCTATTCGAGGCGCGCCCCAATGCTTGAAACGAAACAGAATATCCTCATTCTGATGGCCGATCAGATGACGCCGTTTGCGCTGGCCGCATATGGACACCGTCTGACGAAGACCCCCAATCTCGATCGCCTCGCCAAACAGGGCGTGGTATTCGACTCGGCGTATTGCGCCAGTCCTCTATGTGCACCGTCGCGCTTTTCCTTTCTGTCCGGCAAGCTGCCGTCCGCGATCGGCGCCTACGACAATGCAGCAGAATTTCCGTCGCAAACGCTGACGTTCGCGCACTATCTTCGAGCTGTTGGGTATCGCACGATCCTGTCCGGCAAAATGCATTTCTGCGGCGCCGATCAGCTGCATGGTTTCGAAGAACGGCTCACCACCGACATCTATCCCGCCGATTTCGGCTGGACGCCGAACTGGGACGATTTCGAAACACGTCCTACGTGGTATCACAACATGAGTTCGGTGATCGACGCCGGTCCCTGCGTGCGCACCAATCAACTGGATTTCGACGATGAAGTCACCTTCACCACGCGCCAGAAGCTTTTCGATATCGCGCGTGAGCGGCATGCAGGCAAAGACGAACGGCCGTTCTGCCTAGTCGCTTCGCTGACGTATCCGCACGACCCTTACGCGATTCCTCAGAAATACTGGGACCTGTATGCGGATGAAGACATCGCATTGCCCACGCATCGCGATTCGCTCGATGAAGCCGATCCGCATTCGAAGCGTTTGCGGCATGTATGCGAAACCGACCGCACGCCACCGACCGAGCAGCAGATCCGTGATGCACGGCGTGCTTACTACGGCGCGATTTCCTACGTCGACGACCAGTTCGGTGCGATTCTCGAAGCGCTCGAACAGGCGGGGCTTGCCGAAAATACCATCATCGTGGTGACGTCGGATCACGGCGAGATGCTTGGCGAGCGCGGACTCTGGTACAAGATGACTTTCTTCGAAGGCGGCTGCCGGGTCCCGCTGATCGTGCATTCGCCGCAGCAGTTCGACGGCCATCGGGTACGCGAGTCGGTCTCGCATCTCGATCTGTTGCCCACGCTGGTGGAACTGGCGCGCGGCGAACAACCAGCGCGCTGGCCGGATTCGCTCGACGGTCAAAGTCTCGTCCCGCATCTGCGCGGTACTCAAGGCACCCATGATGGGCACGACGAAGCGATTGGCGAATACCTGGCGGAAGGCGCTATTGCACCGATTGTGATGCTGCGGCGCGGGCGCTTCAAGTTCATTCATACACCGGCCGATCCTGATCAGCTCTATGACGTGGCAGCGGATCCGCTCGAACGTGAGAATCTCGCGACGCACGCCGCCTACGCCACCCAGGTGGCGGCATTGCGCGAGGAAGTCGCGCGGCGCTGGGATCTTGCCGCGCTGCACAACGAAGTACTCCGAAGCCAGCGCCGCCGCCGGTTCCATTTCGAAGCCACGACGCAAGGCACCGTCGCATCATGGGACTGGCAGCCGCATGTCGATGCGAGCCAGCGCTATATGCGCAATCACATCGATCTCGACACGCTCGAAGCAATGGCACGTTTTCCCGCTGTGACGCGTTGATTCTCCACTTACGATTCAATCCATTTATCCTCTCAGCTACAGGAAGCCGACATGATGAAAAAGCTCTTCAAACAGGCTGTATCCGGCGTTGCGCTGTTATGCGCGGCGGCCACCTTCGCCGTGGCGGCCGAGCCGCAATCCTGTACGCAGGTGAACATGGCGGGGCCTGGCTGGACCGACATCGACGCCACCAATGCGATGACCGGCGTGTTGCTGAAGGCGCTCGGCTACCATCAGAACGTGGCGAACCTGTCGGTGCCGATCACCTACCAGGGCCTCAAGAAAGGGCAGATTGACGTGTTTCTCGGCAACTGGATGCCGGCTCAGGCACCGCTAGTCAAGCCGTTCGAAGATGACAAGTCGATCGAAGTCGTGCATCCGAACCTGAGCAATGCGAAGTTCACCCTCGCCGTGCCCGACTACGTCGCGGCTGCGGGGGTGCATTCGTTCGCGGACCTCGCAAAGAACGCCGACAAGTTCGATAGCAAGATCTATGGCATCGAACCGGGCGCGCCGGCCAATCAGAACATCAAGAAGATGGTCGACGACAAGGCGTACGGGCTCGGCAACTGGAAGCTGGTCGAATCGAGTGAGACCGGCATGCTCACGCAGGTCGAGCGCGCCGTGCGGGACAAGAAATGGATCGTGTTCCTTGCATGGGAGCCGCATCTGATGAATACGAAATTCAAGCTGACGTACCTGGACGGCGGCGACAAGTACTTCGGGCCGAACTACGGCGGCGCCACGGTCAATACCGTTGCGCGTAACGGCTACGCCGAGCAGTGTCCGAATGTGGGCCGCCTGTTCAGGCAGCTCACGTTCAATGTCGATCTGGAGAACGGCGTGATCACCGAGGTGCTGGAAAAGAAGACCGGTGTCGATGCGGCCGCCACCGAGGCGCTCAAGCGCCACCCGGAATTGCTGAAATCGTGGCTCGACGGCGTGAATACAGTCAACGGCGCCAACGGCCTGCAAGCCGTGCAAGCCGCACTGGGCGTGAAATAAGCGTGGCGTTTCACACATCGAGGTCGCTACTCGACAGATTCATGTCGCATCCGGTCGAATCTTCATAAATCTGGACTCGTATTCTTTAGCCGTCGATGCAAACATGACAAATCGTTACATGCATCGCCGATAGCTTCAATTCGTTTCAACCAGTCTCAGCCGATTTCGAACTGCCCGTCATGCGAGAAGCGCGGTGCGTTGCAAGACAACGCGCAGCGGAGATCGCTTTATCCAACGAAATACGCAGGCAAAGAGCAGGGGAGAATTAGATGAAGAAGAGAAATGCCGTTAGTCTTTCGGGACTTGCTCTCGCGGCAAGCGCGGTATGTGCACCAACGGTGGCCCATGCGCAAAGCAGTGTCACGCTGTACGGGATTCTGGATGCCGGCATCACCTACGTGAACAATGCCGGGGGCGCACACCAGTTCAAATTCGACGACGGCATTTCCTACGGCAACCGGATCGGCTTTAAAGGCGTAGAAGATCTGGGCGGCGGTTTGCAGGCGGTCTTCGTACTCGAATCGGGTTTTCACCTGGGCAATGGCCAACTGGGATTCGGCGGTGCTGAATTCGGACGCCAGGCTTACGTGGGTATCAAGAACGGCTGGGGTACTTTCTCGTTCGGCAATCAGCTCGATATGACGGAAGAGTTCGTCTACCTGTACAACATTTCGGCATGGGCGAGCGGTTACGCGATCCACCAGGGCGACTTCGACCGGATGAACGGCGATCGTCTGCCGAATTCGGTGAAGTTCCTGTCGAACGATTTCTCCGGCTTCACCTTTGGCGGCATGTACTCGTTCGGCAACACCGCCGGCGACTTCCATCAGAAGAGCGCATGGAGCGTCGGCGCGCATTATGACCACGGCCCGTTCAACATGGGCCTCGCGTATACGCAGTTGAACAATCCGTACGGCATCTATGCTTTCGACCCGTACGCGATGATCGGCACGCGGACCTTCCTCGGCCAACCGACCGTGTCCGTCGATCCGGCCACGGGCGCGGTGACCGATCTGTATAGCGCGTCGGCATTTCCGGTGGATAAGCAGGGTGCGTTCGCGGTCGGCGCCGCCTATACGATCGGCAACCTGATGCTCACGGGCGACTTTACCTATACGACGATCAAGGGCTTCGGACAGACCTCGCATATGCAGGTGTACGAAGCGGGCGCGTCGTATAACTTCACGCCGGCGTTGTCGCTTTACGGCGGCTATCAGCACACGAGTTTCGAAGGCAATCACTGGAACCAGGGCTCGCTCGGCTTGCATTACCTGCTGTCCAAACGTACCGATGTCTACGTTTCCGGCGACTACCTGCGCGCCTCGAATGGCGTGAACGCGGTGATCGGCTACAGCTTCGCACCGTCGACGTCGAATACGCAGTCTGACGTGCGGATCGGCATGCGGCATTCGTTCTAAGGGTTTTCAGCGAATTGACGCGGGCGGCTTCCTGGATAGCGGGAGCCGCCCGCTGTCGTTTCGGCGGCCATCGAGGCTCGGCCATTGAGGCGGCCGCCGTTATGCATCCGCGTTTTCCTTACTCCAGAAATCCGGCCGCGCGCCGATATGCAGCCGACCGCCGCGAATCGATCGCGTCTTGTCTGGCGCAAAGCCCGCGCTATGCGCTCAACGTGTTCCAGTTCTCGCACGCGGCAACGCACTGAGCGTGCCCGCCGAGCTGCGCCCCTCTCGGTACTGACACGCATTGCGCCCGCTCGTGAACATGTGCGAGATTGCCGTCCAGATCCCGGCAAAGAATCGCGTTGCGGACCGGTTGCCGCAGCCTTACCCGAAAGTGCCGGGATACCAACGCCGACGGCGCGGATAACGCAAAGCGAGGAATCCTATGTCCCAGCAGAAAGCAGCCGAAATTGCCGCGCGGCTCGACCGTTTGCCGCCATCGCGCACCATCTGGACGATGGTGATCCTGATCTCGCTTGGCGGCGTGTTCGAGTTCTACGACCTGTTCTTTACGGGTTACGTTGCGCCGGGTATGAACGAGTCCGGGCTTTTCAAGCCTGAATCGCTGGGCTTTCTCGCGTCGCTTCAACCGCTGGCCGTGTCCGGCTTTGGCACCTTCGTGTTCGCGACGTTTGCCGGTCTGTGGGTGGGCACGCTGGTATTCGGTTATGTCGCCGACCGCTTTGGCCGCCGTCTGGTCTTCACGTGGTCGCTGATCTGGTACATGGTGTGCACGATAATCATGGCCTTCCAGTCGTCCGGGCTGGGCCTCGATATCTGGCGCTTCATTGCCGGAATAGGGATCGGGGTCGAGCTGGTGACTATCGATACTTACATTTCCGAACTGATTTCAAGCGGCCAGCGTGGACGCGCTTACGCGGTCAATCAGTTCATCACGTTCTCCGTTGTGCCGGTGGTGGCGTTCCTTGCCTTCGTCTTGAAAGGCACCCGGCCGCTAGGGCTCGACTATTGGCGCGTCGTCATCCTGATTGGCTCGGTAGGTGCAATCGTGGTCTGGATCCTGCGGCGCCACATTCCTGAAAGCCCGCGCTGGCTGGCGCGGCATGGCAAGGTCGACGAAGCCGAGCGCATCGTTGCGGATATCGAGCGCCGCGTGGTCGCGGAGAAAGGCATTCCACTCGCCGCACCGCAGGCCGTCATGCCGGAGAGTCAGGCGGCGGGCACGTTGCGAGAAATTTTTACCTCCCAGTATCGCCGCCGCACGATCATTCTGTCGATTTTCAACATGGCCCAGGTGATCGGCTTCTACGGCTTCGCGGCGTGGGTGCCGACGCTGCTGATTCACCGCGGCATTCATGTGACTGCCAGCCTCGGCTACGCCTTCGTCATTGCCATTGCCAACCCCTTTGGCCCACTGCTCGGCACCTGGTTTGCAGACCGGGTGGAACGCAAGGTTCAGATCATTGGCGGTCTTGTCGTCATGGGCGTGGTGATTGCGGTGTTCTCGCAAGCTTCCGAGCCCTGGCTGCTGATTGCGCTCGGCGTTCTGTTCACGCTGTCGTCGAACATCATGTCCTACGCGTATCACGGCTACCAGGCCGAGCTATACCCGACTCGGGTGCGCGCGCGCGCCATCGGGTTCGTCTACTCGTGGAGCCGGATTTCCGCGGCTTTCGCCGGTCTTGCGATCGGGGTTTTGCTGCACGGCTACGGCGTACCCGGCGTCGCGGTCTTTATCGGTATCTCGATGATCGTCGCGATCTGCATGATTCTGCTCGGACCGCCTACTCGCGGGCTGGCTTTGGAGGCGATCAGTCACTGAGTTTCGGGCACCTTTCTTTGGGAACGGCATCGCCTGCGCCGGCGCGCGGCGTAGGCGTTGGCCGGCCGCGATCGGCTCACTGCCACGCCGGTCGATCCTCTTGCACGGCTTAATGTGTCCGCAAGGGTTTGTCTCTAGACATAACCGCACCGTCCATGTCGATAAACAGAGCGGGTAGCCGTGTTCAGGCAACGGCTCGCCGATCCCCGGGTCGCAGCAGCACGGCCGTAACGAGACCTGGGGCGAACCCTCGATAGCGTTGTGGAGCGTGCATGCACCGATTCAGTTTCACGCAAAAGCTCTGGCTGCCTCTGATCGTCAGTCTGATGGCACTCCTCGTGGTGTCCGTGTCGGCGGCATGGTTGTCCCGTCAGACCCGCATCGAAGAGCGTAAGAACGATCTGGTCAATGTCGCCCATGTAGGGCTCAGCATCGTGAAGGAATACGCGACACTTGCGCAGAACGGCGCGCTCGCCGAGGCGGATGCCCGCAAACAGGCACTCGAGCGGCTGCGCAATATCCGCTATGGCGAAGACGGTTATTTTCTCGTGATCGATTCCAGACCGCGCATGGTCATGCATGCGATGAAACCCGCATTGAATGGAAAAGACCTCGCGGGAACCGCCGATGCCGATGGCCGCCATCATTACGTGACGTTCGCTTCGGTCGCGCAGGCGCCCAACGGTGGTTTCGTCGATTACGTGTTTCCCCATCCACACGATCCGGCCAATGCAGCGGTCGACAAGATCGGCTACGTCGTGCGATATGCGCCGTGGGACTGGATTATCGCTACCGGCGCTTATGTGGACGATATCGACGCGGCGTTCAAAGAGTCGCTCTATCTCGTGGGCGGCATATTTGCCGGACTCGCGGTACTGCTGTCGACGCTGGTCTCGTTCACTAACCGCAGCATTCAACGCACGATAGGCGGAGACCCGGCCTATGCAGCCCAGGTGGCCGGTGAGATCACGCTGGGTAACCTCGCCATCGACATCGATACCCGCCGGACCGACGATTCCAGTCTGTTGCATGTGATGCAGCGTATGCGCGACGGGCTCGCCGACACGATTGGACAGATCAAGGACGCCGCCAGCAAGGTGGCGATGGGCGCGGGCGAGATTGCCGCGGGCAACGCCGACCTGTCCGCGCGTACCGAGAATCAGGCCGCCTCGCTCGAGCAAACCGCTGCCAGCATGGAGCAAATGACCGCGATGGTCAGACAGACGGCCGAGAACGCTCAAACGGCAAGTGAAATGACGGCGAATGCGGAGGAAGTCGTCAATCGCGGTGGCGAGATGGCAACGGCAGCGGCGTCGACCATGCAGGAGGTGTCGAGCGAATCGCACAGGATGGTGGAGATCATTTCAGTAATCGAAGGCATTGCGTTTCAGACCAATATCCTCGCGCTCAATGCCGCGGTGGAAGCGGCGCGAGCCGGAGACGAGGGGCGCGGTTTCGCTGTCGTGGCCGGCGAAGTGCGTACGCTGGCGCAGCGCAGTGCGAGTGCAGCAAAAGAAATTCGGGTTCTGATCAATCGCGCGGTGGGAAAGGTGCAGAGCGGCGTTGAACTCGTCGATAAAACCGGGCAGACAATCGAGGCTGCGCGCGATGCGATCGCGAGAGTGTCCGGGGTCGTACACGAGATCACGGCGGCCGCCAAAGAGCAAAGCGCCGGCATCAATCAGGTCAACATTGCCGTTACGCAGATGGATAGCATGACGCAGCAAAACGCCGCGCTGGTCGAACAGGCGGCCGCAGCGGCGCAGTCGTTGACTGAGCTGGCGCAACTGCTGCATGTTTCGACAGATAAATTTCATCTGCGGGAGGCGCCTGGTGGGTTAAGTCGGCCGGAGATGAAGATTCGGACGGAAAACAGGGCGTCGCGCGGGCTGTCGGCAGTGTCATGATTGCGGCGGCACGGCACAGGACGTGCTTCGCGTATTGGTAAACCACGCCAGCGTGAGTCCGGTGTCCTGGGCTGCACTGTGGCCGGCGCCTTCTCGGCAGAGAAGGGCTGCATGACAAACGCTCACGAGTCCGTGCCCGCAGCGCGTCGGCGTTTGTAAATGATGCGCGCAGCGATGTAAGGTTTTCCGGCGAGGTTCATTGTGCATCGTCGAGCAAGACGATGCTTGCGGGCACACAGCTTCGCAAGCAGGGAGTCATATGCGATACGAGCGGCAGATAGAACGGGGATACTACGAAGCGTTCACGCTGGCGCCACGCGACTGGGTGCCGAACAACAGCAAACTCGCCGTAGCGATCTATCGAACGGCGATACCGGGTGCAGGCGGCGATCTGGCCGCCGAATTCGAGGCGCTTTTCGAGCATAACCAGTGGCCGCCGCAATGGCGCGACGGTATCTTCGACTACCATCATTTTCATTCGACCGCGCACGAAGTGCTGGGCGTCGCGTCGGGTTCGGCCGATGTCATCATTGGCGGCCCGGGCGGAAGCGTGGCCACCCTGCATCCGGGCGATGCGCTGCTGCTGCCTGCCGGCACCGGACATTGCCTGCAGGCGTTCAACGGCAATCTGCGCGTGGTGGGCGCGTACCCGGCGGGGCAACAATGGGACATCAGGCGCGACAAGCTGACCCCGGAAGAACTCGCCGCAATGGAGTCGCTGCCGTTTCCCCCCAGCGATCCGGTGCTGGGTGAGCGTGGTCCCGTTATCGAGCAATGGCTCGGCATGGCTTGAACCGACAGGTCTTGCGCCAGTCTCCCGGAAGGAGCGCGACATGCCGGAGATCGCGCGGCAGGAAAGGATTTCGCGCGATGGCAACGGACGGACGCTGACCACTCAGCGGGCCACGCCACGCAAACGCTGATACCAGTTCATCAACGGCGTTGCGGAGATACCGTGCACGACCACGGAAGCGGTCACCACCGCCAGTGCGAGTGGCACGAGCGGCAGCACGTCGGCGCGCGGGCCATGTTCGAGTGCGTACGCGAGATAGTAAAACGAGCCGATCCCGCGAATCCCGAACCAGCTCATCAAGCGCCGCTGCGCGGGTGAGGCCGGTGAGCCGATCAGCGACGCTTCGACGGCGAGCGGCCGCACGAGCACAAACAATACGACGATCAGCGCCGCGTTCGACCAGGTGAAGAGCGCCACAGGGAGTGACGCAAGGACGTTGCCGATGATCATCATCGTCGCCAGTTCGGCGATCCGCTCGAGTTCAACCGTGAAACCCAGCACCGATTCCGCCATGTACGCATGTGCTTTGCGCGGATGCGCGGCGGTCGCCTGGATGTCGCCCGGATCGACGGCCCCGATTGCGGCGGGCGCCGACCGCTTGCCGCTCGCGCGGTGTTCGGCCCGGCGCATCGCGACACCCGCCGCGAATACGGCGAGAAATCCGAACGTGTGGAGCAGTTGCGCAGCGCCGTAAGAAAGTGCGATCAGGCCAAGCGCAAAGAAACCTTCGAGTCCAAGGGCCTGGGCGTGATGAGTGCGCAGCCAGGTGACCGCGTGGGTCGTCGTCCAGCTCAGCAGGGCGCCCACGGCTATTGCGCCGCCGATACCCCATATCGTCATTCCCAGAAAACCGATCGAAAACACCCGCTCGACGCCTGCTTGTGGGTCTGAACACAGCGCGAGGCCGGCGAGTACGAACGGTAGAGCAACACCGTCGTTCAGACCGCCTTCGCCGGAGAGCGCGAAGCGCACCCGGTCGAGATCGCCGGAATGGCGGACTTGCACATCATGCGCCAGCACTGGATCGGTCGGCGCCAGAATGGCGGCAAGCAGCAGCGCCGGTCCCCAGCCAAGCTTCAATATGCCGACGCCAGCCAGGGTCAGGAGCGGCACGGTGACGATCATCGCAAGGAATCCGAGCCGCAGCGGCAGGCTCCACATCGCGTCGAGCACCGGTACCCTCAGTCGTAAGCCGATCGCGAACAGCGACACCAGCAGCGCGATCTGCGTGAGGATGCGCAGCAGGGCGGCGTCGTGGGGAAGGGACAGCGCAAGCAGCCCGACGCCTGCCGGGCCGAGCACGAAGCCGGCAGCCAGATAAAACATCGCCGTGCTGCATGGCAGGCGCTCGAACATTGAACTCGCAATGCCCATGACGACGAAGATGCCGCCGGCGATCAGAAATGACGCTGTTTCGTGCATGCCGCTGAACCGGGGTGATCGTGTCAGCGGTACGTGCAATGCCTATGCCCGGGCTTTATTCGAGCAACCGTAGCGTTGCAAAGCTTCTGCGAGGTGAGGCGAAGCGAAGCGAGGGGATAGCGGATCTACGGCTGCTCAACTGCCACCGGTGAGCACACCGGATTCTGTCCGGTGACGACGATACATTTCGATTGTCAGCGCTTCGGCGTCGTGGGACAGAAACGTCGCCGCGCCTTCGGCCGAAGCTTCGGCGGACTCGATGACACGCACGAACATCAATGTTTCATACTCCGAAACAGCGTCGTCCCACGATGAGTGCGCAGCCAGCAGCCGCGCAAGTTCGGCGGCGTCGAGCATCGCATTGTTCACGCCTTCGCCGCCGAACGGCGACATCACATGCGCCGCATCACCAATCAGCGTAAGGCCAGTGCGGTGCGTCCAGCAATGCCCTACGGGCAGGGCATGAATCGGCCGAACGGCAAATTGATCGTTGCTGGCGCGAAACAGATCCAGGATGCCTTCGGCGAAGCCCGAGTATTCGCGTATCAAGCCTTCCCGGACCGCTTTCGGCGACGTGAAATCGAAGCGCCGTTCCACCCAGCCAGGCGGAACGCGGAAGATCGCGTAGCCGCGCAAATGCGCGTTACCGTTGCGCTGGACGATCAGCCCCTTGCCGTCGCTTTCCACGCCCATCTTGCCGCGACCGACCAGGCGCGCCAGAACGGGATGAGAACGGTCGACGTCGTCGATGCCGAATTCGACGAAACACAGGCCGCTGTATTGAGGCATGTACGGCGACAGCAGTGGCCGTACCCGTGACCATGTGCCGTCGGCGCCGATCACAAGATCGAATGGACCTTCAATGCCGGCATCAAACAGCAGGTTCCAGCGTCCGTCGCCATTGTCCAGTACTTCGCGCAGCGGCCGGTTCCACTGAACCATGCCGTCCGGCAGGGCATCGAGCAGCATGGCGCGCAAAGCCGTGCGGTCGACTTCGGGCCGATTTCCGCTCGCGGTGTCGGGGTCCTCAAAAAGTACCTGCCCGTGTTTGTCTAGCAGACGTGTGCCTTGATCCTCATAGCGGGCGACCGCCTGGAATGCATCGGTCAAGCCGGCGCGTTGCAGTGCCAGCAGGCCGGACTCTTCGTGCAGGTCCAACGTGCCGCCTTGCGGTCGTTCGAGGGAATGCGTATCACGCTCGAATATCGTGGCGGTAATCCCTTGAAGATGAAGCAGACGTGCAAGCGTGAGTCCCGCGGGTCCACCGCCGACAATGGCAATCCTGGGGTTTGCATTCATGAGAGATTTCATTAATATAGGTACCTATGCAATATATATAGGTACCTATTGATATGTCAAGCGAATCGCACACCGAAGATCCGAGCCGGCCCATGAGGCTGATCGGCCAGGTGTATCGAAGCTTCGCGAGGCTGGTCGACACGCCGCTGCGTCAGTTGGGATTTGCGTATGGCCAGTTGCCCGTTCTGGTGACGCTGAAAAAAGCCGGCGCCCTGTCTCAGGCAGAGTTGGCGCGTACGGCGCAGGTTGAGCAGTCCAGCATGGCTCAACTGCTGAGCCGGATGGAACGCGACGGTTTAGTCAAGCGCGTGCCCGATCCGGCTGATGGCCGAAGCCGGCTCATCTCGCTGACTCCCCATGCCGCGAAGCAGATGCCCAACGGCAAGCGGGTCATGGACGAGGTTTGCGAAACAGCCTTGAGCGGCTTTACGTCCGAAGAACGAACGCAATTACTGGAGTTGTTGCTGAGAATCGACGCCAATCTGGAACGGTCGCTCATCGATAGGGATAATGGCTGATACGCAGACGTATCGGGAGAGGACGATGATAGAACGGCATAGGGTTACCACAGCGTTTGAGCTTCCGGGGCACCGGATCGAGCGGTCCTTCGGCGTCGCTCGTGGGATCGTCGTTCGGTCCCGATCCATCGTTGGCTCGCTTGGCGCATCGCTGCAGACAATTTTCGGCGGCAACATCTCGCTGTACACGTCGCTGTGTGAGCGAACGCGGCAGGATGCTTATGAACGGATGCTTGCCCAGGCCGCGGATCTGGGGGCGAACAGCATCATCGGCATGCGATACGACGCGACCGAGATTGCGAGGGGTATTACCGAGGTGCTGTGTTACGGGACCGCAGTCCACGCAACCGTGCTGGATTAAAGCGCATGTGACGAGCGAGGCTGACGGCCCGGACACGCGGTCATATTTAGCGCGCGGCGTGCCGTACCGAAGAGGCACCCGCTGCGGCCCGCATCTGGGCCAGCAGCGCTTCGCCCGACCATGACGGCCGCACGTCGCTTCGCTCGGCTTCGCGCACGAGCTCGCATAGCCGTTCGTTTACCGGCGCCGTCCGGCCAAGGCGATCAGCTAGGCGCACGACTTCGCCATTGATCCAGTCGATTTCCGTGGTGCGGCCCGCGGACAGATCGTCGGACATCGACGAGCGCGCGAGCGGATCGATCATCAGCATCGTGCGGCCCAGCCGTTCGAACAACGCATCAGGCACGCCGAGAACACGCGGTAGCCAGGTGGCGGGAAGTGGCGTTACTTTGGCCGGCCGTATGTTGGCCAGCTTCAGAAGCACGAGTGCTTCTTTCTGCGCCATGCCGAGGCAGATCCGGTAGGCGCGCTGCGAGAGTTCCTCCTTCAGTGGCCGGTTGGACAGCGCGTTGATCGCGTTGTTGAGATTGAGCAGCAGCTTGGCCCACTGCACCGGCAACATGTCGGCGTGCTGGATCAGCGGCAGATCTGCATTTCTGAAATCGTCGACGAACGGCTGCAAGGCCGGCGTTTGCCGGATCTCCAGTTTCCCCGCCGAGCCCTGATGAAACGCCGCCGGGCTGCGTTCGACAACATTGAACGGCACCATACCCTCCAGCACTGTGTGACGCGGCAGCGCCGCGCGCAGCACCTGCGCATTACCGACGCCGTTCTGGAAGCTGACGACCACGGCGCCCGGACGAAGCACGCTCGCCAGTTCCGCCGCGGCGGTGGGTGTCGCGGCGGACTTGACGGTCACCAGCACGAGATCGGCTGCGGCTGCCTTTGCCGCCTGCGTGGATATGTCGATCCGCTCTGGCGGTACGAACCAGTGTCGATTGTCGTAGTGCGACAGGGCGATGCCTTGCTGCTGCAACAGGTCGGCCATACGGGCACGCCCGACAAAATCCACCTCGCTGCCGGCGGCAAGCAGCCGTCCACCGATATAGCAGCCAATGGACCCCGCGCCGTAGATGCAGATTTTCGCCATGTGGATTCTCGAGTGATCCGTCCAATTACAGCAAAATCGCCACAGGAAGCGAGTCGTGGCAAGTACTTTTCTCTGTCACCGGGCAGTCGATGAGTGCCGGCATTGACCGCATCGGCGTCGTCAATCCGCCCCGCGTGGAGGAAGTGGCGGAGTCAGAGCTTTCTTCATTGATGGCGCCGCGTGTAGTACGTAGCTCTCGCGCTCATAGAACGCAATGGCGTCTGGCCGCGCGTCGAGAAAAATTGCGCTCATACCGCGAGCACGGGCGTCGATTTCGGCATATTCCATCAAGGATCGACCGACGCCGCTCCCTCGGCCCGCCGCATCGACCACAAGGTCATCGATATGCAGATGCGCCCCGCGCGCCAGAGTGTGAACGGGCCGCATGCCCATTACCCCGACAATCTTCCCGCCGTCGAACGCGGCTACAAGCTCATAGCCCGAATGCGATTGGCGGCGGGCTCGCTCCAAGAATTCGGCTTCTTCAAGGGACCGAAGTTGAGTGATGACAGGGTATGCGTGCATCCATTCCGGCGGCGATAGTCTTCTAATTTCCAACTTGCTGCGGCTCTGGTCAGTCATGGCTCAAGTCGATTCTCACTCGGAAAGCCAGATTGTTGCATGGAGCATGCGTAGCGAGGTTTTTTGATGGAAGGAGGACACGGAAGCAGCCGCGCGACATTGACGTTGCCTTGCGCGCTTCATCCCGGCGATATGCGATCCTGGGTAGCCGGCCCATGTAACGAAGCTGGATCCCGGCAAAAGTCGCCTCACCGGGGCCACCGTAGTTTTACGCTCGACCGCATCACACCCCGAGCGCACGGCCGTCGCTGCGTGGATCGTGCGCGCCCGATGCGGCACCGTCCGACTCGATGCGGATCATGCCTGGGTGGCCCGCCAATGGGCTCTGCGCCGGAATGACGCTCACCTCATGTCCGCGTGCAGCGAGTTTGGCGAACACCTCGGCGCCGGCGTCCTCTTCGAGCTTCAGGGCATCGCGCGTATCGGAGAAGGTCTTGCCGAGCAGAAAGCGCGGACGGGCGAGGGCAGTGAGCGGGTCCATTCCGTAGTCGATCACGCGCGTGAGAATCGCGGCCAGCGTTTGCGGCTGACCGTCGGCGCCTTGCGTGCCAAATAACAGGTGTGGCCGGCCATGCTTCAGGTACATGCCCGGGTTGAGCGTGTGGAACGGACGCTTGCCCGGTTGCACGACGTTGTGATGCGCGGGATTCGTGCTGAACGACGCGCCGCGATTGTGCCAGAGAATTCCTGTATCGCCTGCCACCACACCGCTGCCCCAGTCGAAGTAAACCGTTTGCAGCACGCTGACGCTGCGGCCTTCGCTATCCGTCGCGCCGATAAACACCGTGTCGCCCGGGCGGAACACATGAGGCCATGGGCGCGCTTCACGCAAGTTGATCGAGCGCGCATGCGCGTCGAGCACGGCGGCCGAAAGCATGTCGTCGACCGGCACGGAGTTGAACTCAGGATCGGACACGAAGCGGTCGCGCTCTACGAACCCGCACTTCACCGCTTCCACCAGCAAGTGGTAGTAGTCGGCCGTGCCCTCGGCGATTTGCGCGATGTCGAAACGATCGAGCATGCCCATAATCTGCAGGGTCGTCACCCCTTGCGTCGGCGGCCGCATGCTGACCAGTTCGCCGCCACGATAGGCCACACGCAGCGGCGCCTCATCGCGTGCCTGCGTTCGCGCCAGATCGTTCAACGTCAGCGGCGAACCGGCCTCGCGCAAACCCCGTGCGATCCGCTCTGCCAGCTCGCCCTCGTAGAATTCGCGCGCGCCGAAGCGGGCAATCCGCTCGATGCTCTTCGCCAGCGCCGGTTGCGCGAAACGCTCGGCAATGACAGGAATACGGCCGTGCGGTGCGAAAGTTGCCGCAAAGCCTGGCAAGGAACGCAATTCGTTCGCGCGCAGTGTGTGCCAGAAATGCTGCGAAGGCGTGACGGGAAACCCCTCCGCTGCATAGCCGAGCGCGCGATCGAACAGCGATGCCCACGATTGTTGCCCGCCCCATGAGGTCCGGCTGATTTGATAAGCCTGATGCCACGTGTCGACGGTTGCCGCCGTGGTGATCGCTGACGCAGCGCCGCGCAAAGGAATGGCGCCGCCGTACGGCGGCAGTTGCGCCGCGGCCTGGCCGATGCCCGATACCGTGCGCAACATGCCTTGCCGGTCGCCGATCACCCAGAATGCGTCGCCGCCGAGTCCCGTGAAATGCGGATAGGTCACGCACAGCGCCGCGCCGATGGCAATCGCGGCTTCGATCGCGTTGCCGCCCGCACGCAGTACGTCCAGACCCGCGGCGCTAGCAGCGGCGTGCGGGCTGGTGACCATGCCACGCGTGCTGCTGGCGAGTTTCAGATTGTGCATCAATGTTCCGCTACTGAAGATTCGCCAAGGTGTGTTGCGAGTATAGATCGCGCGCGAGGGCAAGCAACGCGCGGTCGCTGCCGCGCGCGCCGATGAGCGACAGCGCAAGCGGACGATCGATTTCGTCGGTGAAGGGGAGCGTGATTTGCGGCAGACCGCCAATCGCCGCGATCGAGTTCATCGTGAGCGCATCGTCATAGAAGCGGCCGATTGCGGTGCCCGATACGTCTTTCGGCAACAGCGCAACGGGCGTGGTCGGCATGAGCAGCACGGCATCGGGCGCTAACATCGCGTCGAGCACGCGGCGTAGTTCGTATTGCACGGCGCGCCATTGCACAGCCCGCTTTCGATCGAGCGTCTCCAGCCGCGCAAAGCGGGCCGCAATGGAGGGGCCGAAACGCGGCCGCGCCGAGCGGATCCAGTCGCCGAGCGAGGCGTCGATTTCAAGGTCCTGCACGGCCTGATAACACGCAAGCCAACTCGCCTCGTTCCTCGCGAACAGCTCGAGCGACGTGTGCGCGCCTAACGATTCAGCTAGCGCGTCAAGGCGTAAAGCATCGTCGGGCTCGTTGCGCGCACGCGCGGCGAACGCCTCGGCGACACGAACCAGGCGCGTCGGCTGCCCGGACGGGAAAGCTGACGGGGGCGCTTGCGGCAGCAGTACGTCACCCACCGCGGCAAGCACATCGATTGATCGCGCGAACCAGCCGACCGTGTCGAAACATGGCGCGAACGGCAGCACACCCTCAAGCGAAATCGCATCGTGACTCGGTCGCATGCCCCACAATCCGCAGAACGCAGCGGGAACGCGCACCGAGCCGCCGGTATCGGTGCCTAACGCAAAGTCCACCTCACCGCCGGCCACTGCCGACGCGGAGCCGCTCGACGAGCCGCCCGGCAACGCATGCGGCCAACGCGGATTGAGCGGCGTGCCGTCATGATGGTTCGCGCCTTCCAGGCTATAGGCGAGTTCGTCGGTAATCGTCTTGCCGTCGAGCGTCGCGCCGGCCGCCAGCAGCGCGTCGACACAGGGCGCATGACAACGCGCCGGCTCGTGGCTTCGCCGCCAGTCGGGATTGCCGCCACCCGTCGTCACGCCCGCGACGTCGATCAGGTCCTTCACCGCAAAGCGCAGACCGTCGAGTGGCCCGTTCGCCGTCGCAGGCACCCGTACGCGAGGGCCAGGGATAAATGCACTCATGCGGCTTCCGCCAGGGCATCGACGATACGCGTCGAATCGGTGACGAAGCCAAAGCACTTCTTCACGTTCCAGACAGTGGCCTCCGTGCAGAACGCCGGCGACGACGTCGCGCAGCAGTCTTCCACCAGCACGCAGCCATAGCCGAGAAAGTTGGCGTCAGTCAGCGAATGCAGCACGCACTGATCGGTGTTCACACCCGCGAACATCAGCGTGCGAATGCCGAGATTGCGCAGGATGCTGTCGAGCGGCGTGTCCCAGAAACCGCTGATGCGGTACTTGTCCACGCAGATGTCCTCGGGCAGGGGCTTGAGTTCATCGACTACCGCGGCCGCCCACGAATCCTTTTCAAGCACATGCGCGCCGTTGCTCGCGAGCGGTTCGCCGAGGCCCGTGCCGGTTCCGGTCGGTTTATATAGATGCAACTGGTTCGGCGGCATGTTGGCGAGGTCGGGCCGGTTTCCCCAGTTGACCCAGATAACCGGCACGCCGCGGTCACGCAGCGCCGGCAGCAGGCGCTGCAATGGTGCAATCGGTGCGCGGTCAACCTCGAAATCTCCCCCAATCTGGGCAACCCACCCTCCGTTGGTGCAGAAATCATTCTGCATGTCGATCACGACGATCGCCGTGCTGCGCAAGTCGATGCGCACATTTTGCGGTTCGCACGACAGTGTCGCGACGATTGGTTCGGGCAGAGGTAACGACATGTCGACCAGTTTCTCGCTGGCACTCCAGCGATAGCGGCCGTCGCGGCCCAGCTGGCCGGAAACGCTTGTGCCATATGCGTCGTGCTGTTTCATCGGAGGTTCTCCATCGTGTCTGAATCGCCATAAAAAGGGTGCTGCCAGGACCTTGCCGCACGGTGCGGCTGAGGTGCGCAGTCCGTTGTTTCGAGCAGATCGGAACGAAGTCCGGCGCCGCTCAAAAGCACGGCATGGCATCGAAGTTGCATCTGTCTCGTTCATGAATAACCTACTTACCGAAACCAAACGCAAGAGGAATGCCAGAATGTCGATCAGCAGATTCAAAACCCTCGCCACCTGCGTCGCAGCGCTCGCCGTATCCACCAGCGCGGTTCATGCCTTCGCTGCCGATCCGTTACGGGTCGGCGTGCTGATTCCCGGCTCGAAATCGGACAAGGGCTGGATGGAGTCAGGCTATGACGGACTCGTTGCCGCGCAGAAGGAACTGGGTCCGAAGCTCAAGACGCAGATGATCGAAAACATCAATTACGCCGACATGGAACAGGCGCTGACCAACCTCGCGTCGAAGAACCAGTTGGTGATCGGCGTGGGCGGGCAGACCCAGGCGTCGGTGCTGAAAATCGCCAGGCGCTTTCCCAATGTGAAGTTCGCGATCGTCGGCGGCAACAAGGGGCAGGACATGCCGCCGAACGTGGCGGGCTATGACGTCAAGCAGGCTGAGATCGCTTACGTGGCCGGCGCGGCCGCGGCGATGCTGTCGAAGAACGGCGCGGTCAGCTACGTGGGCGGCATGGAGATTCCGTCAATCGTCAACGCCGGCAAGGAGTTCGGCAACGGCGCGCGCTCGATCAATCCGAAGATCAAGTACTTCGAGAGCTACACGGGCGATTTCGATAACGTCTCGAAGGCGAAGGAAGCGACACTCGCGGCCATCTCCCAGGGCGCGGACGTTCACTATCACATCCTCAATCTCGGCTTGCGCGGCATGGAGCAGGCAGCCAACGAAAAGCACACACATGTGATCGGCAGCTACACCGACCGCTGCGGCACGGACCCGCTGTATATCGCGTATTCGATTACCGGCGTCGGCTATCAGGTTCAGTATGCAATCGACCAGATGGCGGCTGGCACGTGGCAACCGGGCTATAAGGCGTTCGGCCTGGCAATGGGGCCGAAAGCGTCGGGCATGGTGGTTTGCAAACCGACGCCGGAGATGTCGACGAAGATCAGGCAGATCGAACAGGACATCGAGAGCGGCAAGATCAAGGTCTCGGAAGGCTGAGATGGACGTCACTCCAGCTTCTGCCGCTTGCGCAACGGCGTTGGCCGGTGAGGGCGCCACGGCCCACGCGGGTCACGACGCGCCGCGCACCGCTGTCCTGCGCACGGACGGCATCGACAAGCGTTTCGGCCAGTTTCAGGCGCTGAGCGACGTCTCGCTCGAACTCTTCGCGGGCGAAGTGCATTGCCTGCTGGGCGAGAACGGCGCCGGCAAATCGACACTGTGCAACGTGGTGTTCGGCGTGCATCAGCCCGACGCGGGCTCCATGTGGTTGGACGGCGCGCCGTATCGGCCCCACAGTCCGCGCGACGCCCTTGCGTACGGCATCGCGATGGTGCATCAGCATTTCAGTCTCGTCGAAGACGTGAGCGTGCTCGACAACCTGCTGCTCGGCCAGGTCCGCGGCTGGCTCGACCGCAAACGCGAGGCGCAACGGGTGCGCGCGCTGGTGGCTGATCTGGGTCTGGCACTCGATCCCGATGCGCGGGTCGCGGATCTGTCGGTCGGCGAAAAACAGCGCGTCGAGATCGTCAAGTGTCTGATCCGTGAGCCTCGGCTTCTTGTGCTGGACGAGCCGACCGCCGTGCTGCTGCCGGCTGAAATCGATGCGTTGCTCGACACCTGTGCGCGGGTTGTCGCGCGCGGTTGCGCGGTTGTACTGGTGACGCACAAGCTGGCGGAGATCCGTCGAATCGCAAGCCGTGCGACGGTGCTGCAAAGTGGCCGGGTGGTCGCCCGTTCGAGCACGCCGTCAGCCGATGTCGATACGCTCGTGCGGGCCATGATTCAACGGCCGGGGACTGAGGAACACGGCACGGGGCACAGCGCGAATCAAACTGCGAGCCCCGCGCCGCTGAAAAGCCGCAGCGCGTCACCCTACGGCCGGCCGCTCGCCGATGAAGCCTTGCAGATCGACGGCCTTACGGTGCGCGATGCCGGCGGCGTCACGCGCCTTGAAGACTGCACGCTGGTGGTCAACCGCAGCGAGATCGTCGGCATCGCCGGCGTGGAGGGCAATGGTCAGAGCGAACTCGGTGCGGTGCTGGCCGGCTTGCAGCGCGCGAGTGCCGGGCGCTTTTTCGTGCAGGGCAAAGATTGCACACAGGCTGCCCCGCAGACGTTGACGAAGGCGGGCGTCGGCGTGGTGCCGGAGGACCGGCACGCGGTTGGTTGTGTGCCCGACATGAGTCTGACGGAAAACCTCTTTCTCAACCGCCTCGACGATTACACGCGACGCGGCTTCATGCGCCGACGCGCGATGCGGCGCGACGCCCGCGCGCTGATGCAGCGTTTCGATGTGCGTGCCGCGAGTCCCGACGTCGCGTTTCGCGGCCTGTCGGGCGGCAATCAGCAAAAAGCGGTGCTGGCGCGCGAGCTCACGCTCGAAGGGCTCGCCGTGCTGGTGGCGGCGCAGCCCACGCGAGGCCTCGACGTCGGCGCGGTCGCGGCGGTGTATGAGCACATTCGCGCCGCGCGCGACCGGGGCGTGGGCGTGTTACTGATCTCGTCCGAACTCGACGAGCTGATGGCGGTGGCCGACCGCGTCCTCGTTATGTATCGCGGCCGCATCATGGGCACCTGCGTGCCGGATGCGTCGCAAGTCAATCTTCAACGCGAGCGCATTGGCGCATGGATGGCAGGCCAGACAGCATGACTCCCACGACCTCTTCGACCTCTTCGACTTCTTCAACCTCGTCGACTTCTTTGTCTCTGGTCTCATGGCACGGTTCGCGGCGCGTGCGAACCGCGGCCGTGCTGGGAGGTGCCGCGCTCTTCGCGGTTGCAGCGGCGCTCGCGTTGATCGCAATCGTTCACGTGCCGCTCGGCGACGCGCTCGCCGCTTTCGCCGACGGCGCGTGGGGCTCACCTTACGCGATCGGCGCATCGATCAATCGCAGCCTCGTGTTCGCGCTGGTCGGCAGCGGCTTCGTGCTGGCGAACCGCGCGCAGCTGACTAACGTCGGCGGTGAAGGGCAGATCGCGATGGGGGGCATCGCCGCCACCGCGGTCAGCCTCTATGGGCACGTCGCGCACTTGCCGCTCGGCATGTCGTTCATCATGCCGATGCTGGCGGCCGCGCTGGCCGGCGCGGCATGGGGCGCGATTCCGGGCTGGCTGAAGGCGCGCGCCGGCACCAGCGAGGTGATTAGCACCTTGCTGCTGACGTTCATTGCGGTGTGGTTTCTCTACTGGTGCGTGCAATCCGAAGCGCTGCTGCGCCAGCCGATGACCAACGCAGCCACGCTGCCCGAGTCGCTGGATATTCCCGACTCGACCAAACTTACGCTGCTGTCGAGTGCAAGCTCCACGGGGCTGCATATCGGTTTGCCGATCACGCTCGTGCTGTGCATCGTGGTGGCGCTGGTGCTGGTGTATAGCCGCTTCGGCATGTATCTGCGCGCGGTCGGCCTGAACGCACTGGCGGCGCGCCGCGCCGGCATGCCGATCACGTCGACCATCGTCGGCGCGCTGGCATTGGCCGGTGCGCTCGGCGGTCTCGCTGGCGCATTGATGCTGCAAGGCGATCAATATTCGCTGAAAGCCGGCTTCTCGTCGGGCTATGGTTTTGACGGTCTCGTGGTCGGCTTGCTCGCGCGCGGCTCGATAACCGGCGTGTGCGCCGCGGCGTTGCTGTTCGGCTTTCTGCGCTCGGGCGGCATCAATATGGAAATGGTCGCATCCGTTCCGTCCGCGCTGGTGCTGGTGGTGCAGGGCGTCGTGATCGTCGCGCTGGCCGGCGGGTCGCTGTGGCTCGAGCCGCAAGGAGCACGTCGATGAACGCGGAATTCGTAGCGGTTTTCGTCGGCTCCTCGATCCGGTTTGCCGCCCCGCTGATGCTGGCTTCGACCGGTGAACTGATCAGCGAACGGGCCGGCGTGCTCAACATGAGCGTGGAAGGCATGATGCTGTCGGGCGCATTTCTCGGCGCGGCGGGCGCATGGGCGACCGGCAATGCGGCGCTGGGTCTGGCGATCGGCATGCTCGGCGTGCTGCCGATCGCTTTGCTGCAAGCGTTCCTGAGCGTGACGTTGCGCGCCAATCAGATCGTCACGGGCATCGGCATCAACATCCTGGCGCTCGGCGCGACGACGCTCGCTTATCGCGAACTGTTCGGCGAACGCTCGAGCGCGGTGATTCCCGGCCTCGCGCGCTGGTCGCCGCCCGGTTTAGGTGCGATTCCGGTCATCGGCGAGCCCGTGTTCCATCAGGTGTGGCTCGTCTATCTCGGCCTCGCGATTCTGCTGGCAACCTCGCTCGTGATGCGGCGGACCGCGCTCGGTGTGGCGCTGCATGCGGTGGGCGCGGCGCCGAGGTCGGTCGATCAGTCGGGGCTGTCGGTGACACGGCTGCGTTATGGCGCCGTGCTGTTTTCAGGCGTTATGTCGGGCGCTGCGGGTTGTTTCATTTCGATCGGCGACATTCACACCTTCACCGAAGGGATGACTGGTGGCGCTGGCTACCTCGCAATCGCGGCGATCATCTTCGGCAACTGGAAGATCGGCCGCACAGTCGGTGCGTGTTTGCTGTTCGGCGCCGCGAGCGCGTTGCAGTTTCAGTTGCCCTTGATCGGTGTGCATGTGCCGACCGCGCTGCTGGCGATGCTGCCTTATCTGCTTGCGCTGATCGCGGTGGCGGGGCTGATCGGCCGGCAAACCGCGCCGCTTGCGCTAACCCGGCCGTTCCGGCGCTGAGGCCGCGCTTACAATCCCGTGAAGTTACGCAACCCTGACGCATCCTCTTGACGCAACCCAGCCACCGCCAGGCTTTTCACCGATATGAAACGTGCTTCCGCCCGATCGACCTCCGCTGCATCGGCCATGCCCACGACCCAGCGTCAGAAGCTTGCCGCGGCGACCCGTCAACGCATCTTCAAGATTGCGATCGCCGAGTTTTCCGACAAGGGGCTAAGCGGCGCGCGCGTGGAGACGATTGCGAGCCGCTCGAAGGTCAACATCCGGATGATTTACCACTACTTCGGCGGCAAGGAGGCGCTTTATCTGGAGGTGCTCGAGTTCGTGCTGGGGCGCCTGCGGGAAGCCGAACTCAAACTCAAGCTCGATGTCGACCAGATCGAGCCCGTCACGGCCATCGTGCAGCTTTACGATTTCATCGAGGGGCACTTCGCGACCCATCCCGAACTGTCGAAGCTCCTGTCGTTCGAAAATCTGAACCGCGCCCGGGTGATGAAGCGTTCGAGCGCGATTCCCGAAATGTCATCGCCGGTGTTGAGCCTGCTGCGTACGGTGATCGCGCGCGGCGAAGACGACGGCTCGTTGCGCAAGGGCATGGACCCGCTTCATCTGTATGTCGCTCTGGTGAGTCTGTGTTCGTTTCACAAGTCGAACGCATTTACGTTGTCGCGGATTTTCAACACCGACATGCTCGCCACGCAGTGGCAGGAAGATCACAAGGCGCAGGCACATGAGATGGTGCGCGCGTTTGTCGCTGCTGGTGCGACGTAACGCCTGCCGCGCTGTGCGCCAGGTTCGAATGCGGGGCGCAGGAGCCCCGAGTTGGGGAGCGCTGCACCATGACGCGATGATCGAAGGGCTGCAGCGCGGCCCGTCCGAGGCTCCGGGAAATCGTCGCAAAACCAGGCCGGGTAACGCTGACAGTGCGTTAAGCTGAGTCTCGAACCCACTTGGCATAGCGCGTGCTTATTGAGTTCAAACTTGTATTCAAGATTGAACTCAAGGAAAAACCTGTGTCTGTCCCCTCGCTCCTGAAGGTCCGCGGTCTCCTCTCGGCCTACGCCGCCAAACGTCTTACGCCGACAGAGGTCGTGGCGTCGGCGCTGGCTCGCATTGCCGACATCGACCGGCCGGAAGTCTGGATTCTGCGTGTGCCCGCAGCGGATCTCGAGGCCCGCGCCCGCGCGCTCGAAGCGCTTTACGAAGAGCAGGGGGGCGCCGTCTTCGAACGGATGCCGCTATTCGGCGTACCGTTCGCGGTCAAAGACAATATCGACGTCGCCGGCTTGCCGACCACCGCCGCATGCGAGTCGTTCAGCACGACGCCGGACACCTCGGCGTTCGCCGTGCAACGTCTCATCGACGCCGGCGCGATCCTGATCGGCAAGACCAATCTCGATCAGTTCGCCACCGGCCTTGTCGGCACGCGTTCGCCTTATGGCGCGGTGCGGAACACCGAATTTCCGCAGTATGTGTCGGGCGGGTCGAGTTCAGGCTCCGCGGTTGCGGTAGCCGCGGGTTGCGTGGCCTTTTCGCTCGGTACCGACACGGCCGGCTCAGGCCGCGTGCCGGCCGGGTTCAACGGGCTTGTCGGGCTGAAACCGTCGCTCGGCCTCGTCAGCAAGCGCGGCGTCGTGCCGGCGTGCCGCAGCCTCGACACGATCTCGGTGTTCGCGCACGACGTCGACGATGCCTGGCGCGTGTTCAGCGAAATCGCGTGCTTCGATCCGCTCGACGGCTACTCGCGCAAGGTGCCAGGTCTCGGTCTCTTGCGTGGCGCGCCGCGGATCGGCGTGCCGGATCATCTGGAGTTCTTCGGCGACGCGGCGGCGAGTCAGGCGTTCCGCGCCGCACTCGATACGCTCTCGACCCGTCTGTCACTCGAGCCCCAGCCGATCGATTTTCAGCCGCTCAAGCAGGTCTGCGCGCTGCTCTACGACGGTCCCTGGGTGGCCGAACGGCGCGCCGCGCTCGGTGCGTTCTTCGACACGCATCATGACGCGATCGATCCGGTCGTGGCCGCGGTGATCGGCAAAGCCGACGGCTACAGCGCCGTCGACGCGTTCAACGGCCAGTACGCGCTAGTCGAGCTGAAACGCCGCGCCGAACAGCTTTTCGAGGCGATTGACGTTCTGATCGTTCCGACCGCGCCTACGCAACCACTGATCGCCGATGTACAGGCCAATCCGGTCGAGTTGAACAGCCAGCTCGGCTACTACACGAATTTCGTCAACCTGCTCGATCTGTGCGCGTTGGCCGTGCCGTGCCAGCGTCGCCATGACGGCTTGCCGGCCGGCATCACGCTGATTGCCCCGAGCGGCGCGGACCGGCGTCTCGCCGAGTTGGGCGCCCGGATCCAGGCGCTGTTCGCGGGCGGCAACGAACTCCCGAGCGAAAGCGAGACTGCCGCAGTTGCCGAGCCGACAACGCGAATCGCGACAGCGGCGAACGCACTCGAACCGCTGCCGTTTCAGGAGCCGACTGTTGCGCTCGCCGTGGTCGGCGCGCATCTGCGCGGCCAGCCGCTGAATTGGCAACTGCAGGAAGCCGGCGCGCGTTTCGTTATGGCGACGCATACCGCCGCCGATTACACGCTTTACGCGCTTGCGAATACGCAGCCACCGAAACCGGGCCTCGTGCGCGTCACCGACCGGCAAGGCGCACCGATCGCCGTGGAAGTCTGGGAAGTGCCGCTGCGCAACTTCGGCAAATTCGTCGCCGACGTGCCCGCGCCGCTCGGCATCGGCACCGTGCAACTCGCCGGCGGCCTTGCGGTGAAGGGCTTCATCTGCGAGCCGGCGGCGATCTGCAACGGCAGTGGCGCACTCGATATCACCTCGTTTGGCGGCTGGCTCGCTTATCTCGACAGCGTGAACGTCGACTAAGGGCCAACGCTCTTCACCTCTCCACAAGGAATTGGACACCATGACCAGTCGCCGCAATTTCATCAAGAGCGCCAGTCTACTCACGCTCGGCAATATCCTGCCGATTCAGTCGGTATTTGCCGCGCCGAAGACGACGGTCGGCGTGATCTACGTCGGCGCGCGTAGCGACTACGGCTACAACCAGGCTCAGGCGAGCGCTGCCGCCGTCATCAAGAAGATGCCCGATGTGAAGGTGGTGGAAGAGGAGAACGTGCCTGAAACCATCGCCGTGCAGAAGACCATGGAAGCGATGATCGAACAGGACGGCGCCACGCTGATTTTCGCGACCTCGTTCGGCTACTTCGATCCGCATGTGCTGAAGATGGCGGCGAAATACCCGAAGGTGCGTTTCGCGCATTGCGGCGGTTTGTGGAAGCAGGGCAATCCGTCGAACATCACCAGCTACTTCGGTTACATCGACGAATGCCAGTACCTGAACGGCGTGGTCGCGGGTCATATGACGAAGAGCAAGAAGCTCGGCTTCGTCGCCGCCAAACCGATTCCGCAGGTGCTGCGCAACATCAACTCGTTCACGCTCGGCGCGCAGTCTGTCGACCCGTCGATCACCACACAGGTGATTTTCACGGGCGACTGGTCGATGCCCGTGAAGGAAGCCGAAGCCACCAATAGTCTCGTCGATCAGGGTTGCGATGTGCTGACCTGCCACGTCGACGGTCCGAAGGTCGTCGTCGAGACAGCCGAAAAACGCGGCGCGATGAGCTGCGGTTACCACGCGAGCCAGGCGGCTCTGGCGCCCAAGGGCTATCTGACCGGTGCGGAATGGGACTGGGCGACGCCGTACAGGCAACTGGTCGCCGGCGCACAGGCCGGCACCGCGCAGCCGAACGTGTTGCGCGGCGGCTTGAAAGAAGGCTTCGTGAAGATGTCGCCGTATGGCGCGAAAGTCACCGCGCAGGCGAAGCAGAACGCCGACGCGATCAAAAGCAGCATGGTGGCCGGCAATTTCGTGATCTTCAAGGGGCCGATGAAGGACAACAAAGGCGGCACGGTGATCGCCTCCGGCACGAGCCATATACAGACCGACTACACGCTCGAAAGCATGAATTATCTGGTGGCGGGTGTCGTCGGTCAGATCTGACGACGGCCTGTGCGGTTGAGTGAGTGTGCATGCGCGAAGGAGCCGTGATGCGTCCCAATGCCCCTACCGCGAGAGTGATCCTGTCACTCTTGCCCGCGCTGCCGACCGCGTTGGCGGTGGTCGGCACGCTGCTGCTGTTCTCGCTGTTCCTGCTGGTGCAGAGACAGCCGGCGCTCGATGCGATCGGGCTGATCTTCGAGGGCGCTTTCGGCTCGTCGTTCGCGTGGCAGAGCACCTTGCTGCGTGCGGCGCCGCTGATGCTGACGGCGCTATGCGTCGCGCTGCCGGCCCAGGTCGGACTGATCGTGATCGGCGGCGAGGGCGCGCTCGCACTCGGCGGCATGTGCGCGGCAATCGTCCCGCAGATACTGCCGCACGGCACGCCGTGGCTCGTCGCCACGCCTTTGATGGCGGTGGCCGGCATGCTGGCCGGCGGCGTCTGGATCGGCGCGGTCGGCGCGTTGCGGCAATGGCGCGGCGTCAACGAGACGATCAGCAGCCTGCTGATGTCGTATATCGCAATCGCGCTCTTCAAGCATCTGGTGGAAGGGCCGTTGCGCGATCCCGCGAGCCTGAACAAGCCGTCCACCTATCCGGTACCCGATGCGATGATGATTGGGTCGATCCCCGGACTCGACACGCATTGGGGGCTGTTCTGGGGCGTCGTTGCCTGCCTCGCGGCGTGGGTGTTCGTGAAGTTCAGCACCAAGGGCTTCGCGATGCGCGTGGTGGGCGGCAGCCATCGCGCGGCGCGCCTGGTCGGCTTGCCGGTCAATCTGCTGGCCTTGACCGCATGCATCCTGGGCGGCGCTGCTGCCGGACTCGCCGGCATGTTCGAAGTCGCGGCGGTGCAGGGGAGTGCGAATGCGTCCTTGCTCGCGGGTTACGGCTATGCGGGCATCCTCGTCGCGTTCGCCGCGCGCCAGAATCCGCTCGCGATCATCGCGTGTGCGCTGATGATCGGCGGCATCGAGGCGAGTGGGTCACTGCTGCAGCGGCGGCTCGATCTTCCCGACGCCACCACGCTCGTCCTTCAAGGCCTCCTGTTCGCGAACCTGCTCGCGTGGGAAGCGCTTGGCGGGCGCATCGCCGCGTGGCGCGTCAAATTGCAGGCCGTCGCGCAGACCGACCTTCCCGTGCAACTGGAGCAGACCCATGCCTGATATGCACTCGCCCATCGCGATCCTGCTGCTGTCGCTATTCGCCGGTGCGATCCGCGTCAGTACGCCTTATCTGTTTGTCAGCCTTGGCGAATGTCTGACCGAGAAAGGCGGCCGTGTGAATCTCGGCCTCGAAGGCATTCTGGTGTCGGGCGCGATGAGCGGCTATGCGGGCGCTTTTTTGACCGGCTCGCCATGGGCCGGCGTGCTGATCGCCGGCATCGCCGGTTTGCTGCTCGGTTGCCTGCATGGCCTCGTGTGTTCCTTGCCGCGCGTGTCCGATATCGCTTTCGGCATCGCGTTGATGCTGCTCGGCACCGGGCTCGCGTTCTATCTCGGCAAGCCCTTTATCGAACCGCAGGCGCCGATGCTGCCGTTTATCGATCTGGGGATGTGGACCTCGTCGCCGCAATTACACAACGCGCTGCATATAAACCTGCTGTTCGTGATTGGCGTTGCACTGGCCTTCGTTCTGCAATGGGGTTTGCGCAATACCCGCTGGGGGATGGTGCTGCGGCTCGTCGGCGATCACGCTGAAACGGCGCGTGCCATGGGCTACCCGCTCACGTCCGTGCGTATCGCGGCGACGGCGGTGGGCGGTGTATTCGCGGGCATCGGTGGTGCGTATCTGTCGCTCGTCTATCCCGGCAGTTGGAATGAAGGACTCTCCAGCGGGCAAGGGCTGATGGCGGTCGCGCTGGTGATTTTCGCGCGCTGGCAGCCGTTGCGTTGTCTGTGGGCAGCCCTGCTGTTCGGCGCGGCCGGCGCGCTCGGCCCCGCGTTGCAGGCGATCGGCGTGACGAGCGGCTATTACCTGTACAACGCGGCGCCGTATGTGCTGACTCTCGCGATCATGATCGTCAACTGCCGTCCGGATCGCACGCTGGCGGGCGCGCCGGGCGAGTTGAGCCTGACGCGCTGAGCGTGCGCTTGTGCATGCGTTTTTGCGTGCGCTTTTGCGTGCATCAAGGAACCTTATCAGGAACCCAACGAGGACCTCACCACCATGAACCGATTCATCGAAGCGAAGCCCTATCCGTGGCCCTACGACGGCAACCTGCGCGCGGACAACACAGCGCTGGTGATCATCGACATGCAGACGGATTTTTGCGGCCACGGTGGTTATGTCGACAAAATGGGCTACGACCTGTCGCTGACGCGCGCGCCGATCGAGCCGATCAAAAGCGTCCTGCAACTCATGCGCCAATCGGGCTTCACGATCATTCACACACGTGAAGGGCATCGCGCAGACCTCTCTGACCTGCCCGCGAATAAACGCTGGCGCAGCCGCCGCGCGGGCACCGACGGCGTAGGCATCGGCGACGACGGCCCGTGCGGCAGGATCCTCGTGCGCGGTGAGCCGGGCTGGGAAATCATCGACGAACTGAAGCCGCTGCCAGGCGAAATCATCATCGACAAACCCGGCAAGGGCTCCTTCTGCGCGACGGATCTCGAACTGATCCTGCGCACCCGCGGCATCGTCAATCTGGTGCTGACGGGCATCACCACCGACGTCTGCGTTCACACGACGATGCGCGAAGCCAACGATCGCGGCTTCGAATGCACGGTGCTGGCCGATTGCTGCGGCGCGACCGACAAGCGCAATCACGACGCCGCGTTGCACATGATCACCATGCAAGGGGGTGTATTCGGCACGGTATCGGACTCGCACGCGTTGCTCGCCGCGCTACTGGCCACCACGACGGCTCCAGCAGCGGCGCTCGCCACTTCAGGCAGATAAACCATGACCACGGCACCGAAGGCATTGGGCGTGGAAGTGCTGAACGCAAGCAAATCGTTCGGCGCGTTTCGCGCATTGGATAGCGTCTCGATCAAGGTCAAGGCCGGCACGATTCACGCGCTGCTTGGCGAGAACGGGGCGGGCAAGAGCACGCTCGTGAAAGGGCTGGTCGGCTATGGCGTACTCGACAGCGGACAGATCGCCGCCGACGGTCGCGAGGTCCATATCGCGTCGCCGCGCGATGCACAGGCGCTCGGCATCGGCATGGTGTATCAGCACTTCACGTTGGCGTCTGGCCTCTCGGTTGAAGAAAACCTGTTGCTCGCGCGCGGACGGATGCCGTGGAAAATCGACTGGAAGGGCGAGCGTGCCGCGCTTGCCGCATTCATGCAACGCATGCCGTTTCGCTTGCCGCTCGATGCGCCTGTGGCCATTCTCGCCGCCGGTGAAAAGCAGAAACTCGAGATTCTGAAACAGCTCTATCTGCAGCAGCGTTTCCTGATTCTCGACGAACCCACCTCGGTCCTGACGCCGCAAGAAGCAGACGAAGTGCTTGGCCTGATGCGCGATCTGAGCTCACGCGGCGAGTTGACGGTGCTGATGATCACGCACAAGTTCCGCGAAGTGATGGCCTACGCCGACGATGTCACCGTGTTGCGCAAGGGCAGGCAAGTGGGCACGAGCGCGGTTGCCGACACAAGCCGCGACGAACTCGCGGCGTGGATGATGGGGACCGTCGCCAGTCATGCGCCGAACGAAATCCATTCGGGAAACGAAGCGTCATTGATGGCCGCGGTGACCGTCGAGCGTCTGCCACGCAAACCCGTCGACGACATGGCGCAAGTGCGTCTCGCACTGCGCGACGTATCAGTGGAAGACGATCGCGGCCACACGGCGGTCAGGCACGCGACGCTGTCCGTGCGGGCGGGCGAAATCCTCGGGCTGGCGGGCGTCTCCGGCAACGGACAGAAGGAACTGGTGGAGGCGCTGGTCGGTCAGCGCCGTGTGAAAACCGGCGACATGGAGGTGGCGGGCCAGGCCTACCATGCCACGCGTGAAGAGATGACCCACAGGCGCGTGTTCGCGATTCCCGAGGAGCCCCTGAAAAACGCCTGCGTCACCGCGATGAGCGTGGCGCAGAACCTCGCGCTGCGCGACTTCGATCGCGAGCCGTTGCGGCGCGGCGGCTGGTGGCTCGACCGGCGTGCCGTGCGCGAGCGTGCCGCACAGTTGATCGCCGAGTTTAACGTGCGTCCGCCGCTACCTGAACGCGCCATCGGCACGTTGTCCGGCGGCAATGTGCAGCGCGCGGTGCTGGCGCGCGAACTCGGGCAGCCGGTGGATGTGCTGATTGTCGCGAATCCCGTGTTCGGTCTGGATTTCGCTTCGGTCGCCGATATTCATGCCCGTCTGATGGCCGCACGCGATGCAGGCGCGGCGGTGCTACTGGTTAGCGAGGATCTCGATGAACTGCTCGAACTGGCGGACCGTATCGTGGTGATCGCGGAGGGCAGGCTGGTGTTCGAGACGCCGGCGGCGCGCGCGGATCGGGCCGTGCTCGGTCAGCATATGGCAGGGCACGGCGATACCGCGGCGCATGACGCCGTACCCGCGGAAAGAATGAAGGAAGCCATCGGATGACCCAGCAAACCGAGTTGACAATCGACGCCCAACCGGGTCCCTTCACCTTGGACTCCACAAAAACCGCGCTGATCGTAATCGACATGCAGCGCGATTTCATCGAACCGGGCGGCTTCGGCGAATCGCTGGGTAATGACGTGTCGCTGCTGGCCGAGATCGTGCCGACTGTCGCCGCATTGCTCGCTTTCGCGCGCGGGCATCGATGGCTCGTGGTGCATACGCGTGAATCGCATGCACCGGATCTGTCCGACTGCCCGGCGGCGAAACGGCTCAGAGGTGCGCCCAATGCCCGCATTGGCGATGCCGGACCGATGGGACGCATCCTGATTCGCGGCGAGCCCGGCAATGCGATCATCGAACCGCTCGCGCCGCTAGCCGGCGAACTCGTGATCGACAAACCGGGGAAGGGTGCGTTCTACGCCACCCGGCTCGGCGAAGAGCTCGCGATACGCGGCATCACGCATCTGGTGTTCGCGGGCGTGACCACTGAAGTTTGCGTGCAGACCTCGATGCGCGAAGCCAACGACCGCGGCTACGACAGTTTGCTGATCGAAGACGCAACCGCCAGCTATTTCCCCGCGTTCAAACAGGCGACACTCGACATGATTAGCTCGCAAGGCGGCATTGTCGGCTGGACCGCGCCGTTTTCATCATTGACGAAACTCGACGAGGCAATTCCCGCATGGAGATAAATCAGCCCGAAGTGGTCGCTCAAGTGCAGGCAGCCTTTGTCGAATACGAGCGCGCGCTGGTCGACAACGACGTCGCGGCAATGAACGCGCTTTTCTGGCACACGCCGGAGACGGTCCGCTATGGGATTGCCGAAATCCAGCATGGCGGCGAAGCGATCCGTGCATGGCGTGAGCGCTGCGATCCGGTGCCGAAGTCGCGCAAGCTGCATCGCACCGTGGTAACGACCTTCGGTAATGACTTCGCCACCGTCAGCACTGAATTCACCAGCGACGCCACGCCTTTGATCGGCCGTCAGATGCAGACATGGGCGAGGCTTGGTCCCGCCGACGGCTGGAAAATCGTCGCGGCTCATGTCAGCCTTATCGCGATGCCATGAAACGCCGATAATAAGAAAAAGGGGGATGAGGCATCAATGAACGACGATACGACGAATCTGCTCGAGCCCCCCGCAGGGCCTGAAACGCCGGGCGCTGCGGGAACGCAGGGCATGCCTGGCGTGCCGGCCGCCGCCAATCCGCTCGCCGAGCAGGTGTACCAGCAACTGAAGAACGATATCTTCAGCTTCCGCCTGTTTCCCGGCGACCGCTTTTCCGAAAACGGCATCGCGCAGCACTACGGCGTGTCGCGCACGCCGATGCGCGATGGCCTGTTTCGTTTGCAACGCGAGGGCTACCTGGAAGTCGGTTTCCGGCGCGGCTGGAAAGTTGCGCCGATCAATTTCGATCAACTCGATCAGCTCTACGATTTGCGCATTGTGCTGGAAGTGGCGGCTGTCGAACGGGTGGGGGCGGGCGGCGACGTCGCTCATGCGGCCGTGGAAGCGCTGAAGGCGATATGGTGCGTCGAGCCCGAATTGCGTGAGAGCGATCCGGTGAAGATGTTCGGCATGGATGAGAACTTCCACCGTCAACTGGTCGCGGCGACGGGCAACGCGGAGATGCTGCGCGTGCATAACGAAGTTACCGAGCGCATCCGCATCGTGCGTCGACTGGATTTTCTGAAGCCGCACCGTACGAGCGCCACCTACGACGAACACTCGACCATGCTAAATCTGATCGAGCGCAACCGGTTAACAGAGGCGATCATTCTGCTGCGTGCGCATATCACGCAGAGCAAACTCGAAGTGCGCAAGATCACGCTGTCCATGCTGGCCGCCGCGCGCGATAGCAAGTTGCCGTTTGTGTCGTGAGTGAGTTCGGCAAATCGTGGACGGTGCGGCTATTGGGCGGAGCGCCTGTGCGAATGGCTTGCGGAATTTGTGGGCGACGCATGCAAATTTGACCGGAAAAATACCAGTGCCGGTATTCGATATTGAATAGATTTTCATTTTTTCCGCTTCATCGCCTAGCTGTATTTCTAGCCAATAGGAAGCGGAATTTCCACCGTAAAATCACCAAGGGACTGTGCGCGTCGCGGCGTCGCGGCGTCGCGGCGTCGCGGCGTCGCGGCGTCGCGGCGTCGGACACGGCGCCAGGCTATTTTCTGCCCGAGTTGATGCTGACGAATCCTGCCATATCTGTTTTTCGCGTACCCTATGGTCGTTTTTCCGCTGCGCCGACAACGGCCGGCTCGCGCCGATATGGGTAGAGCCGGGACGCACTATAATCGGCCGGATGCATCGATTCATTGAAAATCGATCGACCACCTTCCGCCTTCCGTCATGCCTAAACAAAGAGCCAGCAAACACGTTCAGCCTGCGTTGCGCAGCCGAAAATCCCCGCAGGGCTCACCCACCGTGCAAGACGTCGCGCGTCTCGCGAAGGTGTCGGTCGGCTCGGTGTCGCGAGTGCTCAACGGCCGCGAGAATGTGGCGCCGGCCATTCAGGAGGCCGTGCGCGCCGCGGTAGCAGAGTTGAATTTCGTGCCGAACGTGGTGGCGCGCAGCATGCGCAAAGGCAGTTCGAGCGCGATTGGCTGCCTGATTTCCGACATCACGCAGCACACCGCCGCCCAGATGGTGAGTGCCGCCGAAGAGCGCCTGCGGGCAAGGGGTTTTGAGATTCTGATCGCTAATTCGCACTACGATCTCGAGCGCGAGCGGGCCATTCTGTCGAGCCTGAAGCAGCGCCGCATCGACGGATTCATCGGCGCGATTTCCGACGACGAGACGCCTTCCTATTTCAACTTCCTGCATACCCTGAACATGCCGGTCGTGCTGTGGGAGCGCGATGCCCAAGGCGAATTCAATTCGGTGCTGACCGATCACGCCGACGGCTGCCGTCAGGCTGTGCGCTATCTCGCTTCACTCGGGCATCGCGCGACTGCGCTCGTGGCTGGACACGAAAACACGTGGGTAGGCCGCGAGATGGTGCGTGGCTATCAGGCCGCGTGCGAGGTCGCCGGCATCGCGCTCGATCCTGCGCTCGTGCTGCGTACCAGCGCATTTAACAAGGACGTCTGCCGCGCGCTGCTCACGGGTCCCGGGCGGCCTACGGCCATCATTGCCACGCTGAACGACGTGGCCATCGTGCTCGAAGTGGTGCGGGAAACCGGGCTGTCGATTCCGGCTGACCTGTCGGTGATTTCCATCGGCGAGCATGAGTATTCGGGCATCGCGTCACCTGCGTTGACCGTGGTGACGCAAAACCCGCGCGACGTGGGCCGCGAAGCAGCGGACATGATGTTGCAACTGATCGAAGGTTCCGCGCCATCGGGTATTCGCCGCTCAAAACATCCAATGCGGATGATCGTGCGCGAGTCGTGCGGCGCGCCTCCCAGCCTGGCACGCCGCAAAAAGCGCTAGCCAGATTCGATTCTTAGGGTTTGTCCGACCGCAAAGTTGCTTGACAGCGGATTTTTCGTCGCCGACATTGCACACCTACCGTAAATGAATCGATTCACCAAACTCGAGGCGTGATATGGGCGACAGAAAAACCGGATTACAGTCGAGGCAGGGCAACAGCGAGGAAGGCGGCCGTGCAGGCCGTCGACGGTTTATAAAAAGGGCAGGCATGCTGGCCGGCGCGGTGGCGACCGGACTCGGTCTTGATGGTTGCGGAGATGGCGGAATCAGCGCCGCGTCCGCGCAGAGCGTGGGTGCGCCGCTCCTGGCGATCGTCCCGGCGCAAACGGCACTTGTCGTGATGCATTATCAGACCGACATCCTGGGGCTCTTTCCATCCGTCGCGCCTACGCTGCTCGCCAACACACGCAAGTTGTGCGATGCCGCGCGGGCCAAGGGCGTCAGCGTCTATTTCGCCAAGATTCAGTTCAGTCCGGACTATCCGGAAGTCAGCCCGTTGAACAAGAACGGGCAAGGGCTCAAGCAACTCGGCCTTTTTATCGACGACAAAATCGCGCCGGAACTCGGCCAGCGCGCTAGCGAACCGCTCATCATCGGGCATCGTGTGAGCGTGTTCTTCGGTACCGATCTGCAGGCGCGGCTTTCCGCGCAGGGTATCGACACGCTGATCATGGTCGGCATCGCGTCGACGGGTGTCGTGCTGTCGTCGGTCGCCTATGCGAGCGACGCGGACTTCCGCTTATACACCGTCAAAGATTGCTGTTACGACCCGGATCAGGTCGTGCACGATCATCTTTTTTCCACGGCATTCGATTCGCGCACGACGGTGCTGTCGCTCGCTGACGCCTCGTTGCTGCTCGCCTAGGCGCGCCAAAGAGCGTTCTGAACCCGCTAGCCAGGGTTTCCGATATTCTTAAAACGTTGACTCGCCGCGCCAACCTCACTATTGTCTGTGAATCGATTCACTAGACTGCAGAGAATCGGGCGGCATTGAAAAAAGCAGAGGATTTCATGACTTTCAGCAGCAGGCGACGACAAGTTCTCCGTGCGGGCGTCGCGGGCCTTTCCCTGCCGTTTGCATTCGAAGGCCGCGGGTTCGCGGCTGAGGCAGGCGTGCTGTCGGTCGCCATTCCGAGCAATCCGCAAACGCTCGATCCGATCAACCAGCCGAATCACGACGTGATGGCGATCAATCAGTTGATCTTCGAGAATCTGGTCGGCATTGACGCGCGCGGTCAGCGGGTGCCGCAACTGGCGCGCGCATGGACGATTTCGCCGGACAAATTGACGTACACGTTCGATCTGCAGCGCGGCGTGAGTTTTCAGAACGGTCAGCCGTTCACATCCGCCGATGTGAAATATAGCTTCGACTACGTGCTGAATCCCGTGAACAAGGCGTTCCGCCGGCCGTTCTGGACCGTGATCGAATCGGTGAGCGCACCGGATGCGCACACGGCGGTGATCCGCCTCAAGCGTCCTTACCGACCGCTACTCGACTACATGTCGAAGTACATGGGTATTTTTCCAGTAGGCAGCCGCGAGCAGCATCCGGCCGACTACTTCAAGCAGACGCCGATCGGTGTCGGCACCGGCCCGGCCATTTTCGTGCAGTCGAAGGCGAACGACTTCGTCGAACTGAAGCGCAATCCGGCTTACTGGGGCAAGGGCGAGCCGCATTGGGACAAGATCGTGTTTCGCATCATCCCTGAAGAGTCGTCGCGGCTTGCCTCGCTGATGTCGGACCAGACGCAGATCATCAGTGCGCCGCCGGCCCAGACGTTCGCGCAGATCCGCACGTCGGCGGGCCTCGCGGGCGACAGCCGTCCCTCGCCGACCAGCCCGCTGATGATGTGTCTGAACAACCGCAAGGCGCCGTTCGACGATCCGGCGTTTCGCCGAGCGGTATCGCTCGTGCTGGACCGGGTCAAGGTCTGCCGCGATCTGTGCTACGGCGCGGTCAAAGCGAGCAGCATGCCGTTTGCGTCGGAGTCCTCCTGGTACGACGCGGGCTCGGCTGGAAGCCTGGCGTTCAATCTGGAGCAGGCGCGAGCGGCGTTGAAAAGCTCGAAGTATGCGAGCGGCGCATCGTTCGATTTGCTGTACGTGCAGCCTGCGTATCTGATCGATACATCGTCGACGGCGCTTTTCATTCAGGCGCAACTGGCGTCGCTGGGCGTGCGCGTCAATCTGCGTCCGCTCGATTTCGGGCAGATGATCTCGCAGGTGCTGGTCGGCAACCACGCGGCGGCGTTGACCGGTTTCATCGCGCCGCCGGAGCCGACGTATCTGCTCAACGCGCTCTTCAGACCCGGCGAGAGTCTCTGGAAAGCGAGCGGCTACGAGAGCGCCGAACTGCTGAAACTGATCGACGACAGCTATCCGGTCGACGATCCGGCCGCGCTCAAGCCGATCCTCGCGAAAATTCAGCAGGTGCTGGCGCATGACTGTCCGGCCGTCTGGATCGGCGCGCTGGAAGTGCAAAATCTGTGGCGCAGCAAAGTGAAGGATTTCCAGGTGAACACCGGCTTCTCGTTGAAGCTCGACAACGTTTATCTCGCGAAGGCATGAGGTCGATATGAGAGCCGTTTCGAGGCTGTTTTCGTCTGTGCTCGTGCTGCTGGTGGTGAGCGCGCTGCTGTTCGCGATGTGCCGCGCGACGCCCGTGTCGCCCGCGCGTCTGACCTTGGGCAGCGACGCCAGCGTCGAACAGATTGCCGCGTTCAATCATCAATACGGACTGGACCGGCCTGTCGCCGCGCAATACGGCAGGTGGCTGAACGGTGCGCTCGCGCTCGACTTCGGCAAGTCGTACGCGACCGGCAACCCGATCGGCCCGCAAATCGCCGATACGTTGCCCAATACCGTCGAACTCGTCACGCTGTCGTTCGTGTTCACGATCGTCGTCTCGATCGTGCTCGGCACCGTCGCTGCATTGAAGGAGAACAGCGGCACGGACCATTTGCTGCGAGCCGTGGCGATTGTCGGCTTATCCGTGCCGTCGTTCTGGCTGGGGTTGCTGTTGATCCGCTATGTCGCTTTGAAGACCGGGTGGTTTCCGGTGGGCGGGCTCACGCCTTGGTCCGACGGCATGGCGTCGCATCTGCTCGCGCTAGTGCTGCCCGTACTGACGATGTCCGTGTACTACATCTCCGTTCTGAGCCGTCTCGTGCGGGCGAACATGGTCGACGCGCTATCGCAGGATTATGTGCGAACCGCCAGAGCGCTCGGTTTATCGCCGTCGCGTATTCGCCTCTATGCGCTGAAGAACGCGTTGCCGTCGCTGGTGAGCACGGCCGCGATGAGTTACGGCTACATGTTCGGTTGGGCGTTGATCGTGGAGCAGATTTTCAATTTGCCGGGCGTCTCGCGTGCGTTGCTCACGGCGATTTTCCAGCGCGACTATCCGACGGTGCAGGCCATCGTGCTCGTGATCACGACGATCTTCATCGCGTCTAACACCTGCGCCGACGTACTGCATGGTTATCTCGACCCGAAGGCGAATAGAACATGATGGCTGATTCATCTCTCCCGAACGTGCAACACAAACCGCATACGCTCGGCACATGGCTCGCATCGGCCGGCCGCTTGCTGCGCGCGCTGATGCACGAACCGACCGGTGCGATCGGTCTCGTGACGATCGTGCTGCTCGTCGTGATCGCAGTGTGCGCGCCGTGGCTGCCCTTGAAAGATCCGCTGCAACTCTATATCGAACATCGACTGGAAGCACCGAGCGCGGCGTTCTGGCTCGGCACCGACCAGGTGGGCCGCGACATTCTGAGCCGCACGATCTGGGGCGCTCGTGCATCGCTCTCCATCGGACTGTGCGCGGTCGCGATCGGCCTCGTGCTCGGCACGGGCATCGGCCTCGTGGCAGGCTACAAGGCAGGCTCGTGGCTCGACGAAACGCTGATGAAAGCGATGGAAGTGCTCGCGTCGATTCCGCTATTGATCTGGGCGATCGCGCTCGTCGGCATTACCGGCACTGACACGCTACATCTCGGCATGCTCGCGATTTCGAATGAAACCAAACTGGTGCTGCTGATCGGCGTGCTGTACGCGCCGGGTCTCGCGCGGCTCACCCATAGTCTCGCGAAGGCCGAGTCGCAAGCGGAGTATGTCGCCGCACGGGTTCTGCAAGGCGCGAGCGGGGCGCGCATCATGTTCTCCGACGTTCTGCCCAACATCATCTCGCCGGTGCTGATTCAGGCGACGCTGCTGCTCGGCGTGACGATCATCGTGGAAGCGTCGCTCAGTTTCATCGGGCTCGGCGTGCAACCGCCTACACCGAGTTGGGGTGCGATGCTCTCCGACGCGCGCGCACTGATTTTCACCGACAACTGGTGGGTCTCGGCATTTCCGGGCGCGGCGGTGTTCGTCAGCGTGCTCGCCTTCAATCTGTTCGGCGACTCGATGCGCACGATTCTCGATCCGCGGCGGCGCAATGCGCAGGCGGCCAATGTACCGGGGGCGTCTCTATGAACGAAGCGCTGCTGTCTATTGAAAACCTGCGCGTCGCCTTCGGTTCGGGCAAGACGCAGACCGAAGTCTTACATGGGCTCGATTTGCAGGTGGGACGCGGCGAGGCGGTCGGTCTCGTCGGCGAATCGGGTTCGGGCAAGAGCGTAGCCTCGCTGGCGGTGCTCGGCTTGCTCGGCAACGCGGGGCGCATCAGCGGCGGGCGGATCGTGCTCGACGGCGAAGACTTGAGCCATGCGTCGGAGGCGCGCATGCGGGCATTGCGCGGCCGGCGCATCTCCATGATCTTTCAGGATCCAGCAACGGCGCTCAACCCCGCCTTCACGATCGGCGCGCAACTCGCCGACGTGATCCGCGCGCACCGTCTGCTGCGCGGCCGCGCGATACGCGACGAAGTGCATGCCGTGCTCGCACGCGTCGGTTTCAAAGACGCGCGCGCCACGGAGCGCGCGTATCCGCACGAACTGAGCGGCGGCATGAAGCAACGCGCGATGATTGCCGCCGCGATTGTCTGCGAGCCGGCGCTGCTGCTCGCGGACGAACCCACCACCGCGCTCGACGTGACCGTGCAGGCGCAGATCGTCGAGTTACTGCGAACGCTAGTGGACGAGATGGATCTCGGCCTCGTGTTCATCACGCACAACCTCGACCTGATGGCGGAACTGTGTTCACGCGCCGTCGTGCTGAAGCAGGGATACGTGGTCGAGGCGGGGCCGGTGGAGGATATCTTTCTGCGGCCTTCGCACGACTACACGCGGCATCTGATCGCGAGCATTCCGCGTTTGCCGGTTACTCGTGCCGCGGGCCGACATCAACCTGAGGAGCCGCGCAATGTCCGCTAACGTGCCGAACGCCACCCTGGCCGCGCAGCCGATCTTCGCGCTGCAGGAAGTCGGCAAATCTTATGCGCTGGCGCGTTCCCCGCTCGAGCGCATGTTCAACCGGCGCCGCTTTCATGCGGTGTCCGGCGTGACGCTCGAGGTGGCGAAGGGCGAGGCGCTCGCTATCGTCGGCGAAAGCGGCAGCGGCAAATCGACTGTCGCTCGCATGATGGTCGGCCTCACTGCGCCGACTGCCGGCTCGATCTGTTTCAGAGGCGACGCGTTGAACACGATGACGCGCGCGCAGAACGCGACGTTTCGTCAGCGCGTGCAGATGGTGTTCCAGAGCACAACGAATTCGCTGAACCCGCGCAAGACGATTGCCACGACGCTGGCGGAAGCGATCGGCAACGACGGTGTGCCGGTGCGGGAATTGCTCGACATGGTGCGTTTGCCGGCCTTCGTGCTGGCGCGCTACCCGCATCAGCTGTCGGGCGGTCAGCGCCAACGCGTGGGCATCGCTCGGGCACTTGCGCGCCGTCCAGAACTGGTCGTCGCCGATGAACCGACGTCCGCGCTCGACGTATCGATCCAGGCGGAGATCATCCGGCTGCTGCGCGAACTTCACCAGAGCGCCGGTGTGTCGCTGGTCGTGATCAGCCACGATCTGGCGCTGGTCAGCGAGCTGTGCGAGCGGGTGGTGGTCATGCGGGAAGGGCGCGTCGTCGAAGCGGGAGCCGTGGATCAGGTACTGTTCGAACCACGCGAGCGCTACACGATGGAGTTGCTGGCGGCGATCCCGAAAGGCATCGGCCGGCACCGCATAGGGGTGGCACCAGAGTAAGTGCCAAAGCGCTAATTCTGGTCGACACAGCAGAGGCGGTCCGAGCAGTAAAGAAGAAGATCCGGATCAAGCAGTGAGCCGGCCCACCTTGGATATTTTTTTGAACCATTGGTGAATCGATTCATTTGCTATCATCAATCGATCGCTAGCCGACCGGGGTGTCGCGATTCCTTGTTTGGAGAAAAGCGGTGAAGGAAAAGTTATTCATCATGGCGGCTCTGCTGGGCGGGAGCGGTTTCGTTCATGCGCAGAGTTCGGTCACGCTTTACGGGATCATCAACGAGGCCGTCACTTACTCGTCGAATCAGGGCGGCCATAGCGCGGTGCAGCTGACCGGCAACGGCGAGTACGGCAGCCGCTGGGGACTGCGAGGCGCGGAAGACCTCGGCGGCAACACCAAGGCGATCTTCACGCTGGAGAATGGCTTTAACCCGACCAACGGCGCGCTCGGTCAGAACAACCGCATGTTCGGACGCCAGGCGTTCGTGGGTTTCTCGAATCCGGACTACGGCACGCTGACGTTCGGCCGCCAATACGACGCGATTGTCGGCACTTTGCAGACGATGACATCCAACGGTGCGTGGGGCGGTGTGATGTTTTCGCATCCGTACGACAACGACAACACCGACGACTATTTGCGCGTCAACAACTCGATCAAATACGTCTCGCCGAATCTGAAGGGCTTCACCGGCACGGCGATGTACGCGTTTAGCAACGCGCCCGACGCCTTTGCGAACAATCGCATGTGGTCGGTGGGCGGCATCTATTCGCAGGGCGCTTTTTCGATTGCGGCGGCATATTCGCTCTATGACCAACCGGGCGTGAACACCACGGCGAACGTGAATACGAACGGCGCGATCACCTGCTGCGATGCGCCGATCACGTCCAAACGCGAGCAGATTGCGGGCATCGGTGTGTCGTATGTGATCGGACCGGCCAAGCTGAGCCTGATGTACAGCAACGCGATCTACAACAACGTGGGCACGACGCTGACAAGCGGCATCAACTACCGCTTCAACAACTATGAAGCGAATGCGCGCTTCACGCTCGATCCGACGCTGTTCTTCGGCATGGCCTACACGTACACGAGCGACAACATCACCGGCGGTCCTGGCGGGCCCACGCAAGTGCACTGGCATCAGGTCAATCTGCTGGTCGACAAGTTCCTCTCCAAACGGACTTCCATCTATACCGAGGTGATCTATCTGCGCGCGGCGGGCGGCGGCTTTCCGCGGCCCACGGGCGGACCGTTGCCGGCGACTTCGAACGGCATGCTGGCTTCGCAGATTCAGACCATGTTGCCGTCCTCGGGACAGAACCAGGCCGTGGTCAGCGTCGGACTCGTGCACAAGTTCTAGCTCTGGCAGCGCTGTATTGACCGGCGCAAACGGGCCACGCGTTTGCGCCGCATCGACTAACAAGCAAGGTGTGTAATGACTGAAAGACTTTACCGGGCCGGTGTCGATATCGGCGGGACCTTCACGGATATCGTCGTGATCGGTGATGACGGCGTGATTCATACGAGGAAGGTTTCGTCCACGCCCCAGGACTATGGCATTGCGATCGTCGCGGGCTTGCAGGCATTGCTCGCGTCGCTCGACGCGCAACCGCGCCAGATCACCGAGCTGGTTCATGCAACCACCATCGCCACGAATACCGTGCTCGAAGGCAAAGGCGCGCGCACAGCGCTGATCACCACGCGCGGTTTTCGCGACGTGGTCGAGATCGGCCGCCTGCGCGTGCCGATGCTCTACAACCTCGCGTATCGGAAGCCGGAGCCGCTCGCGAAACGCCGGCACCGTTACGAGGTCGACGAACGGCTGCTCGCCGACGGTTCGATCGACACGCCGCTCGACGACGCGCAGGTGCTGGACATCGCGCAACGTATCGCCGGCGAGAAAATCGAAGCGGTGGCGATCAGTCTGATTCATGCGTACGCGAATCCCGAACATGAGATCCGCATTCGCGATCTGCTGCGCGGCGTGCTGGGCGACGCCGTCTATCTGACCTGCTCGCACGAAATCCTGCCGGAGATCCGTGAATACGAACGCACCAGCACGACCGTCGTCAACGCGTATCTCGGACCGGTGGTGGTCAGCTATCTGCATTCGCTGATCGACAAGCTGCGCGGCATCGGCATGACCGGCCCGGTGCAGATCATGCATTCGAACGGCGGCGTGATGAGCGCGGCCATGGTGATGCAGAAGCCGGCCACGATCATCGAGTCCGGGCCGGCAGCGGGTGTCATCGCGGGCGCCTCGGTGGCCGCCGCGTCGGGGTACGCCGATTGCATTACGGTGGACATGGGGGGAACCACGGCGAAGGCGGCCATCATCGAAAAGGGCGAGCCGGCGCGCACCACCGAATACGAGGTCGGAGCGGGCATCAATGTCAGCAGCAAGCTCGTCAAGGGCGGCGGGCACGCCGTCAAGTTGCCGTTCATCGACGTCTCGGAGATCGGCGCGGGCGGCGGGAGTCTGGTGCGTATCGACGCGGGCGGGCTAGTGAAGGTCGGCCCGGATTCGGCGGGCTCGGTGCCCGGGCCCGTGTGCTACGACGCGGGCGGCACGATTCCGACGCTCACCGACGCCGTGCTGACGCTCGGCTATCTGAATCCGGCGTTCCTTGCCGGTGGCGAACTGCGCATCAACCAGCAGAAGTCGCTCGAGGCCGTGCGCACGCAGATCGCCGAGCCCACGCACACGGATCTCTACGAAGCCGCCTATGGCGTTTTTTCGATTGCCGCCTCCACGATGACGCGCGCGGTGAAAGCCGTGTCGACGTATCGCGGCCGCGATCCGCGGGAATTCGCGTTGTTCGCTTTCGGCGGCAACGGGCCGGTGATCGTTCATGCAATCGCCGAATTGCTCGACATGAAGACGGTCATCGTGCCGCCGAGCCCCGGCGTGTTCAGCGCGCTCGGCTTGTTGTTCTCGTCGACACAACACGAGTTCATGCAAACGATGTTCTGCCGCCTCGATCATTCGGCCGCAGTGCAATTGGCCAACACGCTCGAAGACCTGGTGGCGCGCGCCACCGCGGATATGACGGCCGAGGGTAACGCGTTCGACGATATCGCCGTGACGTGCGCGCTGGATTTGCGCTACACGGGACAGGCCTACGAGTTGACCGTGCCGATCGAATGGCGGGCCGGTCAGCCGCTCGATATCGCGCCGATCACTGCCGCGTTTCACGCGGAACACGAACGCACCTACGGCCACGCCTCCGCGGACGAGGTGATCGAGCTCGTCAATCTGCGCGCGGTCGGGTCGCTGCGCTCGCAGAAAGACCGCGCTTACGACGCGCAACGCGCCGGCGGAAGCCGGGCGCGTTCATCGGGTGCGCGCACGCCGGTGTGGCGCAGGGCGTATTTCGGCAAGACTCACGGCTTTATCGACACCCCGGTGATCGCGCGCGCCGATCTGCGCGCCGCGCCGATGAGCGGCCCGTTGATCGTCGAAGAATACGACTCGACCTGCGTCGTGCCGCCGAATGCCGGCGCGCGCGTCGATGCCTACGAAAACATCGTCATCACGTTTCTGGAGCAACCCGTATGACTACCCAGCAGGCCGCTTCGGCGGGCACCGACGCCATCACGCTTGAAATCGTCAAGAACGCGCTCGGCTCGATCGCCGACGAAATGGCGCTCGTCGTGCTGCGCACGGCGTATTCCCCGATCGTGCGCGATTCGATGGACTTTTCCACCGCGGTGTTCGACCGCGCCGGCCGCGTGATCGCGCAGGGTCTGACCTTGCCGATTCACCTCGGCGCGTTTCCGGCCGCGATGGACAACGTGGTGCGCCGCTTCGGCACGGCCGGCAAGCCAGGCGACATCTACATCATGAACGATCCGTATACATCGGGCGGCATGCATCTGCCGGACGTGTATCTGATTCAGCCGGTGTTTTACGAAGCGCGTATCGAGGGGTATGTCGCGACCATCGTTCACCACGCCGATATCGGCGGCATGGCGCCGGGCAGCATGGCGATCGGCGCGACGGAAATCTATCAGGAGGGCTTGCGCATTCCGTTGATGAAGCTGTCCGATGCCGGCGCTGTCAACGACGCGCTCGTCACGCTGCTGGAAACGAACTCGCGCATGCCGTGCCAGTTGCGCGGCGATTTGCGCGCACAGGTCGCCTCATGCAAGGCCGGTGAGCGCGGACTCGTGCAGTTGCTCGACAAATACGGTACGGACGGTTTCGGCCGGCTGGTCGAAGCGCTGCACGATTACGCGGAGCGGCTGACGCGCCAGGCCATCGGCACGATGCCGAATGGTGAATACCGTTACGAGGATTTCATCGACGGCCTGGGCGACACGCCCGTGCCGATCGCGTTTCGCGTCAAGGTGACGGTGGCGGGCGACACGATCCGCATCGACTGGACCGGCACCGATGCGCAGGTGCAGGGCGCGATCAACGGTCCGTTCGCGACTACGCAGTCGGTCGCCTATGCGGCGGTGCGCTGCGCGATCGGCGTCGATGTGCCGAACTGCGAAGGTTTTTCGCGACCCGTTCAGGTCTACGCGGAAAGCGGCTCGATTGTGAATCCGGTGGAGCCGGCCGCCTGCGCGGCGCGCGGGATTATCGCGTACCGGATGTTCGACGTATTGCAAGGCGCGTTCGCGCAGATCGTGCCGGACACGATTCCGGCGCTGGGTGAGGGCGGCCCGTCGGTCGTGTCGATTTCCGGGCGTAATCCGGATGGCGAGGGCGGCGCGCGTGGCGGCAACTGGTTGATCACCGACGGCGTGCTCGGCAGTTGGGGCGGCGGTCGCAACGACGGCTGCGAAGGCATTGCGAATCCGCTCGGCAATCTGTCGAACCAGCCGGTCGAACTGATCGAGGCACGTCTGCCGCTCAAGATCACCGAGTACGGTTTCGTCACCGACTCGGGCGGCGCGGGCCGGCAGCGCGGCGGCCTCGCCATGCGCCGCGCTTATGAGCTGCGCAGCGACCACGCGTTGCTCGGGCTGCGCTCGGACCGTCGCGCGCATCGGCCGTCGGGTTCGCATGGCGGGTTGAGTGGATCGCCATCGCTCAATCTGCTGACCCGCGACGGTCGAAGCACGTTGTTGCCGACCATGCCGAGCACCGTGACCGCGCTTCTCAAGGGCGACCGCTTCTGCCATATCGCGGCGGGCGGCGCGGGCCATGGCGATCCGTTGATGCGCTCGCCGCGAGCCGTACGCGAGGATCTGCTGGACGACCGCATCACGGAGCAGATGGCGCGCGAAGTCTACGGCGTCGTGCTCGAAGGCGCGGGGCGCGACATCGACGCGCGGCGCACCGCCGAGGTGCGTGAGCGGCTCCAGACGCTTTCCGGGCAGGAACGCGTCGGGAAGCAGGAGGCGCTATTCCTGCAATCGACCGGGGCCGATGCCGCGGCTATCGGCAAACTCTGACCACGACGGGGCGTTATCTATGTCCGCTTCAAATATCGAGCCAGACTTTGAGACGCAACGCGTGCGCTTGCTGCGTCCCAGTTGGGCCGAGCTCGACTACGGCGCCATCGCGGCGAATCTGGCGCTTGCGCGTGAGATGGTGGGACAGGCCACGAAAATCTACTTCGTTTGCAAGGGCGATGGTTTTGGCTTCGGTGCCGCGAAGGTAGCGCGCCTCGCGGCGCAAGCGGGTGTCGACGGCTTTTGCGTCGGCAGTCCGGAAGAGGGCATGGCGATTCGCAACGCCGGCGTCGATCGCGAGATTCTGCTGTTCGCCGCGACCTTGCCGGAGGATGCGGCGCAGGTCGCCGCGCTGGGACTGACGGTGACAATTCAGAGTCACGAAAGTCTGCGCGCGTTTATCGATGCCGGCGTCTCCGTCGATGCGTTCCTCGAGATCGATCCGGGCTTCGGGCGCTTCGGTTTTCTGCCGTCTCAATGGCAAGCCGCATTCGAGGCGCTGCGTCATCAATCGACCGTGCGGCTCAAAGGCGTGTACACGCATCTGAGTTCGCCAGAAAGCGATGATGTGACGCGCACTCAGGCTGACGTCTTCGATGCCGCGCTGGCCGACGCGCGCGCGGCAGGATTCGATAGCTTGACGACAATGCTAGCGAGCTCGCGGGTTATGCTTGCGCATCCACATCTGGCGTATCGGGCGGTCGACCCTGGTCGGTTTCTATACGGCGCGCTCGACGCCGACTGGATGGCGCGCGCGCCGCTGCGGCCGATGTTGCGGGCTGTTCGCGGCCGCATCATTCACGTTCAGGAGCATCCGGCCGGATCCGTGCTCGGGATTGGCTACGCGGAGCCAATCCGGCTCGAGCGCGCTGTGCGCATCGGCGTGGTGCCGATCGGCTTCTGGGACGGGCTGAATCATGTGCCGCCGCTGGGCCGTGTGCTGGTGCACGGACAGACCGCGCGTATCCTCGGGCGCCGCTCTTTCCAGCATACCGTCGTTGATATAACGGAGAACGCCCGAGCCCGTACTGGAAGCGTTGTGACATTGCTGGGACGGGACGGCGATCACGCGATAACGATTGACGAACTCGCAGCATCGTTGCGGCTGCCCGTCATGGAATTGATACCGCGTTTGGCGAGGAGCTTGCCGCACGTTGACGCTGAAGCGACGGATGCAGGCGGGCATTTAAGGCCTGTCAGGCCTTCCAAAGCTTGAATACCGGTTTTTGGAACAGTTGTCGTCTGAGCGACTAAACGAATGACCGCTCCGCCGTAGAAACCAGTCGTAGGAATCGCACGCGCCCGACGGCCGAGAAAGGTCGAGCAGGGACGTCCGGCGAGTGCCGTCCGGAATCCGATCACGGTTCACCACAAGAAGCGGCCCGCCGGGTGGCGTGGCTGAACGGCAAACCTGCCTGAGCGCTCGGCAAGCAAGAGATGTGAATCTACGCCAACGCCGTTGCGACTGAACTGCCGAAGCTGCCCGATGTGCAGAAGGCACGTAAGCGCCTCCCATACAAATGGTATCGCCGAGCATAGCGCACGGCCGAGGGCGCCGGTCGAGAGAGCGCTCGCAAGAACGGTGCGCCGAATCTTTTCGACATGAATGCCGCCGCGCGTACCATGGCCGCGTTTGTGGGCGAACACGCGCCCGATTCCATGCCAGTGCGTCCCGATGCATCCGATTACGAAATCTGCATGAAGGCGCGCACGCTCGCCAACGATTTTGTACTTCGTGCGCTCGGACTTGACGCCAATCAGGCGCCCGTAGTCGCGGCCCGCGCCTGCGCGGCATATGGTGTGCCAATGCCGGCATTCGAAGAACCGGCGCAACAGGTGCTGCGTGCGAAGTGCGAACTGTGGTGGCGGCGCCAACTGAGGCGCCTGCATATCCGGTCGCTGGAACATTCGAATAGCCCCGCAAGCCTCGGCACACGGATTCTTTCCTTCGCAGCTCAGAACCCGGCCGCCTCGCCATTTGCAAGTCGCAAGCTGTCGCCGGCGAACCTCTTCACGGCGGCCGAGCTGGCGACGATCGAGCTGGATGAATCCGCCACGACGCCGGGCATAGGCGTGCTGTTCTCACGCGTCGCCGAACTGCTCGGCATGTCGAAGAAGAAAGACGCGAGCGACGAAACGCGATTCACTGACGTACGCCAGGCCGTCGAGACGCTCGCAGCGCACGGCAAGCAACAGGCCGACGCCGTCGCCGCCCTCACGCAAACCGTCGCGGAGCTGACCGGGTCGCTCAGCCGACGAGCGTTTTCATGACTATCTACGTGTGATGCGTTGGCGCATCGAGCATCCAGAATTCAAGGGGGGATTTCAGAATGGCGGGGATACTGGTTCCAGTGGTGGAAGGAGCGGTCGCGGAACTTGGGCCGATTTTGGCGCGCGCTGGCACAGCTTTGTTGAGCGGAGCGGCCGTAGCGGGAACAGCTAGTGTCTCGGGCGACACGTCGAAAGACGACAGCAAGACCGCACCTGTCGCGCGCGCACTGCCGCGCACCGATGAGAGCTGCAAGAAATGCCCGCCAGAAGGCGGGGTAAAGCTGCGCAAAAATCACGGTGTCAACTGGCCCGCCTATAGGTACCAGGCCCGTATAACCGGGTTTGCATTTGACGTGGAAGAATGCCTGTGGAGTGATGAATAGAACTGGCTTGGCATCGATTTTGACGGTTTTCAACCGGCCGACTGTCTGCTGCAAGAAACCAAGGGCAACTACGATCAATTTTTGGACGGTTCGATCCCAAAAGCTGACAAGTTTTTCAAGGGATTCGAATCAATGGAGGCAACGGCAGTGCGGCAAGGACGTGCGGTGAGTGCAAACCCTCCGGCTCGCTTGATCTGGTATTTCCAGACTCCGCTCGCTCAGCAACGCATGGCCATGCCATTGCGCCGTTTGGGTATTTCTTCCGTGCTTCAACCTTGAGACACTTAATGAATATCACTGCTAGCTTCCGCGATCCATCGCTAAGCGCGAGCGACTTCCCTGAAATCCTCGCGCGCATTTCAAAGATCATCAACGCACTCACAACGCGTGACGATACCCTGCGCTATGAAAACTGGATGCTCAAAGGTGACACGCAGCAAGAAGCGTCCATGTATCACGTCTACGATAGTGGAGGCAGTGCTACGCCGGCGGCAATTGCGGTACTTCGCGAAGAATTTCGCGGTAAGGATGACTTTACATACGTAGCAATGTGGGACGGAAATCTCGAAACCAATGATGGTGCTTCTATCTCGTGCCACGTTGGGGACAAACACTTTCCCGACACCCTTAGCGTTCGCATCGATGGGGACGCTTGGCGCACGTATACAGCAATCGTCGATGTTGTCTCGGAAATAGTTGCGGTTTTTAGCCCTTTGCTCGTCGAAGTAACCTTGGATGCATACTCAACGAAACAAGTCTTCGACGACAAGCCTGGTGTCGGCTGGATGCTGTATCTGCCGAAAGTCATAACGGCGCAGCAGGTTCCCGAAGCTCACGCCCTGCTTCCTGTCCCTGAGAAGGGTAAAAAACAGGCCGGCACTATCATCGTTAGCGTGACTGACGGCCCTTTTTCAACAGACAACCCTGAACACGTAGAGACGGCTAACCGCATCGAAATCAGACTCGTCGACCAAGATCTTTTACCTAGGTATGTTGACCTTTAACGGCGGCGGACTCGGCACCAAAGATTCGTTCGCAAAGCGATCGTGCTTCTCCGCGATCGGACTAGCGGAAGTAGGGAAGGCGCGTGACATAAACCCGCGAGTGGCGGGTTATGACTCTCGCTCGCCATGCACGTATGCAGGCGGCCCGATACCCGCAAACATTCGACCTGAGCGCCACATTCGCGGCAACTCAACTGCCAGCGCGTGCCAGCGCGCGAGCACGGTCGAGAATGTTCCTTCGCGCTTGGCCCGCCGGATTTTGTCGACCACGTTCCAGCCACGCACATACAACGCGAAGCTGCGTTTGCTCGAAAGGAAATGCGGAGCGTGAACACCGACCCACGCGAGCAATTCGGCCGGTGGAACGTCCGGAGCCGCCGGATCGGGCTCGACGTTGGGGATTACGCGAGTTTCGGCGGAAGGCGTTGCATCGCTGGTGTTACCGCGCGCCGCGCTAGTCTCAAGCGCAAGCAGGCGTAGCATTTCGATGCGGTGCCACGGGATCGGGGAGCGGCCGGCGACATAGTTGCGGATCGTTCGCGAGCAACAGCGCAGTTTCCTAGCGACTTCGGCGATTGAAAGACCGTCGGTCAGCGCCAGAAACTCGTGCAGACCGCCATGTCGTTGTTCTGCGAACACCTGAGAACCCTCTGAAGTCTGAAGGGCGCGCAATCTAACGTACACATTAATCTCGCTAAATAGGTTGAAGATTGTAAGAAATGGGGATCGGGTGTTAGCGAGTAGGTTTGACATAATATAAATTATCAACAAACTGCATGTGTAGTAGCTTTATAGAAATGTCGTGTTTTTGAATGCTGGCATGCTGGTCGGTCCGTTGCGAGATTCCGGAGGCGGCCATGTGTCCATGCCTGCAAGAATCACCCACATAGCATGACGGCCCATTGCGACTTACAGAAAACTTTCACATAAGAAATGCTCAAGCAATTAAGCATCCGCTCGCGACGGGATGTCGCACCGGGCATATGGATAAACCATTTATAGTGCACCGCACAAGCCCGTATGACCGGTAGATGTGATCCGATGGTTGTGTTATATTGCACCGCACAAACTTTGTCCGATCGGCAAGCGCGATCCGACAGCCGCGTCCGGCGTTGCCGGGTTGCGGACCGAGATGCCGCTGAAGTTGAGTCGCCGCACCTGTCAGCTACGTCCAGTTTCTGTCTACATCATCAAAATGAGGTCCCTGTGAAATACCTTACCCGTATCGCCGCGTCTGGAGCACTCCTGGTCGTCGCTCTCGGTATTGTCACCTTCGCCCAGATCAAGTTCGCTCCGCAATCGGCAGACAACAATCCGGTGGCACGGATCGTCCTGAACGTCGAATCGCAACTAAACGGTTGAGCGACTCCACCGCCGTATGTAGCTCGCGCCCCGCAGGCAAGGAAAAACCCGCCAGGCTCCGAAGAGAACTGGCGGGTTTGAGCTACTGATTTCGGATTCACATGCCAGGCGATGGTAGCGGAGTTGACGCCTGCTCAGGCTCCCCCAGCGACCAGTCGACCTCCATGTCCACGGCATCCAACACCTTGGCAGCGGTGGCCACTGCCGCATCGGGAAAAAGGCCGCGCCGTCATTGATACCCGACGCGTTGCCCGCGGTCACCGTGCCGTCTTTTTTGAACGCCGGCTTCATCCTCGCGAGCGTCTCCATTGTCGTGCCGGGCTTCACGTGCTCGTCGGTGTCGAATCTCACTTCACCCTTCTTCGTCTGTTTGACGATGGGAACGATTTGCGAATTAAAACGCCCTTCGGCGATCGCCGGCGCAGCCCAGCGGTGAGCTCGCGCCGTTGCGCATGGCGGTGGATAGATAGCCGCCGCGGCTCATCACTTCGACCCCTTCGCCGATGCCATGGTCGCAATCGCCTGGCAAAATATTCTGCGCTGCCGTCACGATGGCCTGCAGGCCGGACGAACACAAACGATTCACCGACATCGCCACCGAATCCATGGGAAGACCGGCTTGGATAGACGCCACGCGCGCCAGGTAAGCAAAGCGGGACTCGGTGAGGATCGTGTTGCCGACGGTCACTGAATGGATCGCCGCCGGGTCGACGCCGGAGCGCGTAAGCGTCTCTTTCATGACCGTACCGGCCAATTCCGCCGGTCGATGCGGGCAAGAGATCCGCCGAAAGTTCGATCGCCGACCGGCCGCGCCCAGCACCACTACATTACGCTTGCTCACAATGACTTCAGTTGCGATTGATTGACAGAGATTCAGCCGGCCTTGCGCCCGCGGGACCAGCAGCCATCCGTATTTTAAAAAAGAGTCTCGCAATCCTTGCCGTACGAAAAAGGGTTGTGTCGCGATGGGCGATGAGACGGCCAGCCGGACCCGGCAGGCCGCCGCGGTGGTCCGCGCGATCGACATCCTGCGATCCGTGCCCATGCCGGCGGCGCGCCTGACCGATGACATTTCGCGGTGGGGCAGCGCGCGCCGTCAGCGCGCTGCAAGCGCAGCGCACCCGCGCCTCACCGTTGGCGCTAATTTTCTCGGGTTTCCAAACCTTTCCCACCAAAACCCGCCTCTCCAAATTTTCCCCGCCGTTTAAGTCACCTCGTTTGCGTTCATGAGAATCTAGTCTGTCGCCTTGAAAGCAACTCCATCGCTTCCAAGGCGACAGACTTTTCTTCTCATCCGTCTACGAGGTTGAAATGGACCGCATCGATTCAGTTGTTTTAACGCAAAATACGGGCTACACGTCGCTCGAAGAACGATTTAATCAGAACACCGTAAAGAAAACGGAAAGGTTGCCGTTTACGGTACAGGTGGCAAGTAACCTGGCTGACCTCGACAAAGCCGTCGAGATGCGTCGCGCCGCCTATCGACGTCACGTGCCGGAATTCGCCGAGACCATGGTCGTCGAGACGTTGGACCGCGCGCCCGGCACCGTTGTGCTACTCGCGCAATCGCGTCTGGATGGTGGCCCGCTCGGCACCATGCGGGTCCAGACCAATACATTCGGTCCGCTAGCCGTCGAACAATCGGTCCGTCTGCCGGACTGGCTGAGTCAGGCAAGCCTCGCTGAGGCGACGAGGCTTGGAGTCGCGCGCGGTCCGATCGGTCGCATGGTGAAGGTGGCGCTGTGCAAAGCGTTCTTCATGTATTGTGCGCAGAATGGGGTCGACTGGATGTTAATTACGGCGCGCTCACCGCTCGATCGGGAATATGAAGCGATGTTATTCGGCGATGTGTACGGCCACAACGAATTCCTTCCGATGGCGCACGTTGGAGGGTTGCCACATCGCGTAATGGCGAAACCGGTTGCTTTGGTCCGTCAGCGTTGGGCGAAGGTTAATCACCCGTTCTACGGCTTCTTTTTTGAAACGGATCACATTGACATCGACATCACCAGCGCATCAAATCAGAGCGCAGCGGGCCATGAGGCTGATTGCGGTGGCCTGACGGGCAGCGCCTCAGGTCATCTGTGGCCGCTGAGCGAAACGTAAAGCAAGATGTCCGTCCGAAGAAATCCGGGCGGACAGGAGATCGGTCGCGTCAGCGCAGTCGTGCTTTCGCGACTGACTATCGCAGCATCACAATGAAACCAAAGTGAAGTCATTGGGGAAGGGCAGCAAATGACACGCGTTAAGTGGGCGCTCCGGGACCGACTGACCGGCTGGGCTTTTCAGCGGTTCTCGGTATACGTAGCGCCATTTGTGATTGTGCTCGGCAGCATCGCAGTCGTGTTCTGGGCGCCGCGCCAATTTGACACGACAGGAATGGTCGCGCTCAGCTTTCCCGTGATTCCGGATCCGTCGGCGACACTGTCACCCGCCACCGCCATCGCCCGCCTACGCGACGCCGCGCCCACTGCACGTTTTAGTACCCATCTCGCTGAAACACCCTTCTGGTTCATGCTCACCGCGCCTGCTCTGGGCGGCGCAGGCCCGACATTCATCGACCTGCCGTCGCGGCACGCACAGGCGCTGTCCTGCTGGCGGACCGGCCCCGTCCTGACGCTGCTCGGCGCGGCCAACCGCCAAGGCACGAGCGGAGAGATGCGCGCCAACAAGGCCGGCTTTGCGCTCAGGCTCGACGAGCACGCCGCTCAAACGCAGATCTTGTGCCGAGGCACCTTCTCCGGACCCGCGTATATCACCGCATCCGCAACGAACGCCGAGGAGCTCGAGGTATCCGCCCTCGACTTTACCCAGAGCGCGTCGCTGATCACTGGCGGCCTGCTGACGCTCGCGATCTTCGTATTCGTTACAGCAATCATCAATCGCGAATGGACTTACGTGATCTTTGCCGCGTGGCTCGTCGGCAATCTCCGGTTGAGCGCCAACGCAATGGGCTTCGATACCGAATGGATGGGCTGGCTCATTCCGCCCGACCATATCGCGCTGTTGCGGGAATTCACGTTCGCTTCCTATTACGTGCTGACCACGACGCTCTTTGTGGAGCTTTTTCGCCGCGAGCTGAAAGCAATCGGCCTGCGCTGGAGCCTGCACGCCGTGCGGTATGGCGGCTGCCTGCTGATGATCGCCGCATGTACGCTGAGCTACGCGCACTTCATTCCCGTGCTCTGGGCGTGCGCCAGCTTCTGCATACTGGTGCTGACCTATTTCCTCGTACAGTTGTTCATCAAGGCGCGCTCACGGACCGTGCTTTGGTATGTCGCGTCAATGGGCATCGTGCTATTCGCGACGCTGTCACAAGTACTCGCCGCCGCGCTCGGCGTGAAGGCGCTGGCCGGCGCGCTGAGCCCCGTGGTGACAGCACTGTCGTCGAGCATGCTTTGTGCGTTCGCTATTGCGGAACGTATGCGCGAAGAGCGCGAGCGGCGCCGGCAAATGCAGATCGAACTGCGCAACACGTATGACGTCACGCCGATCGGCCTCTTCACGCTGAGCGGGGACAGCGCCTTCCTTCGCGCCAATCCGGCGCTGCACTCGATGTTGGGCCTGCCTCAACAGCACCACGGCGCGCATCGCTGGGCCGACTATTTCGCCCCGGGCGCCGAGCGCGCGCTCGCTGAACTCCTGGAGCGCGACGACTCGGCGTCGATCGAGATCGAGGGTACAGCCGGCACGAAGACAGAGGCGCGGCGCTACTCGTTGCGAGCGATTCGCGCGAACGGCTTCATCGAAGGCTCGCTCGAGGACGTGACGGACCGCTCGAAAGCTGTGGAGCGGCTGCACTTCCTGGCCGAGCACGACCCACTCACCGGTCTCCTGAACCGTCGCGGTATCGAGCATGCAATCAGCCGGCAAAGCGGCGAAAACGGTCCGTGGGCGCTCGCGTATCTCGATCTCGACCGCTTCAAGCTGTTAAACGACCTGTTCGGCCACGGGACCGGCGACGAGATACTGCGGCATGTCGCTGCGCGCCTCGTCGAGCGCCTCGGTTCCGACGTGCCGATCGGGCGAATCGGCGGGGACGAATTCGTCTGCGTGCTCGTGAACATGGAAATCGACGATGCGGTCGCGCGCTGCCGTGAACTCGTCTCGGCGCTAAACTCCGCACCGGTTAATGTCGACACGCGAGCGTTCCAGATCAGAGGATCGGTCGGCGTAGTCGAGTGCTCGCAAGGTGAGCGAGTCCTCGACGCCCTCGCCTATGCCGACCGTGCGTGTCGCGCTGCAAAACGCGGCGGCAATGCGCGGCTCGTCGCACTGCGCAAGGGCGCGCCGGCCTTTGAGGAGCGCGCCGCCGAGATCAGCCTGATCGAGGCGCTGGGACAGAGCCGGTTACCCGAGGGGCTGTTCCTCGTGATGCAGCCGATCATGTCGATGCGCGCACCGACAGAAGCGCTCGACTTTGAAGTGCTGCTGCGTCTGCGCATGCCGGACGGCTCGGTCGCGACCGCCGCGAAACTGATCGCCGCCGCGGAGGACTCCGGTACCATCACCGCGATCGACCGATGGGTACTCTCGACGACGCTCGCATGGCTCAGGGACAACCGCGCGTCGCTCTCCACCACTCGCTTCGTATGCGTGAACCTGAGCGGCGGTTCGCTCAACGACGAACAATTTCTCGACGAGCTGTTCGAGCTGTTTTCGCGTCACGAAGACGTCATTCATTACCTGTGCGTCGAAATCACCGAAAGCGTCGCGCTGCACGATCTCGAGCATACGGAGCGCTTCATCGCGCGCGTCCACGACATGGGTGCAAAGATCGCGATCGACGATTTCGGCGCGGGTCAGACCTCACTTCGTTACCTCAAGAAGCTGTCGGCCGACGCACTAAAAATCGACGGCGAGTTTGTGCGCACAATGTGTAACCATCCGGCCGACGTCGCGATCGTCGAGGCGATCATTAGCCTGGCACGCAATCTCGGCATGCGCAGCATCGCTGAATGGGTCGAAGACCTCGAGACCTTGCACGCACTGAATGAACTGGGCGTCGACTACGTGCAAGGTTTTGCGATCGCGAAACCGCAAGAGGCCGAGGACATTCTCACGGCTTCCTCGGCCGCTAGCTTCGTGACCAATACCGACCTCACACGCTATCTGAATGCGCGGCAGACACAGCGCGGCGGCGCTGATGAACAGCGCATGGAGCGTGAAAGCGCGGCCTGACGCGGCTGGCCACGCCCAGACCACTGGCGCGTTCGCATTCTTCGCCGTGCCGCGTAAGGGGTGGCGGCTCTATACAACCGAGGCGGCCTCGCGGCGCTGGCAGGGTGATGGAGCGGCGACGGTAGAATGAAGTGGTGAAGAAACGAAATCGCTTTATCACGGTCACCGCTTCCCTGCCGTCGTCATCAGGTGCGCGGTTCGGTGGTATTTCCGTTTCAGCCTGAGTCTGCGCGACGTCGAGCCGGTTCCACCAACAGGCCACCATGGAACAACAGAATTCCTATCGTGCTCTTCTCAAGATCCCCAGCCTGTCTTCGCTCATTCTTGCGGCGACTCTGTCGCGCCTCGCCGGGCGCATGTTCACCCTGACATTAGTGCTGTTCGTGCTGACGCGATTTTCGTCGCCGGCATTGGCCGGATGGCTGACATTCGCCGCGATTGTCCCAGGCCTGGTGGTCAGCCCCATCGCGGGTGCGCTGCTTGACCGTATGGGCCCGACAACGGCATTGAGGATCGATCTGATCGCGAGCGCGATCTACATCGCCGCCATCAGCATGACCAGTTGGGTTGGCTGGGCCAGCATACCGGTTCTGTTTGTGCTGGTCGTGCTGCTCTCGCTTACCGGTCCGTTGGGCGCGGCGGGAACGCGAACCCTGCTGCCGCGTCTGGTGCCGGCCCACGCGCTCGATCGGGCCAATGCGCTGGACACCGCGGTCTACGCCGTGGTCGACGTGGTGGGACCCGGTTTGGCCGGGCTGATCGTTGCTTCGTTCGGACCCGAGTCCGCGCTGTCCGTCATCGCCGCGGCTTACGCGGGTGCGGCGATCTGTTTGTCTTACGTCCAGAATCTGCCCGGCCTCGCCTCCACCCAGACATCTCTGCTGCGCCAGACGATCGAGGGCATCCAGATGGTCGCGCGTCAGCCGACGCTGCGGGGACTCGCCATTTCCTATTCGTTGTATCAGGCCACCTGGGGCGTTCTCGTTGTGGTGGTTCCGGTATTCGTGGCTAACCACTACGCCAGCGCGGTGGGCAGTTCAGTAACCGGTTTGCTGTGGGCCGCGATGGGTATGGCCGGTGGCCTGGGAGCGCTTCTCGCCGGCCATCTGCGGACCACGGGCCGTGAACGCCTCACCATGGCGGCCGGGATGATCGTCACCGCCCTGGCCGCATGGCCGGTTGCAGCGGAATTCGGCTTTGGCGGCTTAGCCATCGGGTTGATGCTTGCCGGGATGGCGTCCGGTCCAATCGACGTCGCGCTGCTGACCTTGCGTCAGCGGCGCACCGATCCGCGTCAGCTCGGCCGGGTGCTGTCCATCTCGATGAGCCTGAATCTCGCCGGCTTTCCGCTCGGATCGGCCATTGCGGGGATGGTGATCACAACCTCCCTTTCCGCGACGTTCGTGATGGCCGGCATCGCTTCAATCATAGCCGCCATCGCGACTGCATCCATACCCCGCGACCTTGATCGACCGGCCGTTTAGCGTCCTGTCGAGCGTGCCCCCGCTTTCAGTCGGTGATCGGACTTCAGTTCAGTCGACTGGACGCGATCCCGACCGGAGCGCACTCCTCCCCACCCGACGACCCACCAGGGAAAAAACCAGTGGACTGGTCTTTTTCATGGTGTAGCATCCAATCGTTACATCATTCAATGTAACAATAAAAAATGTCATCGTGCTGGGCTGCTGTACGCCCGTCGGACAGCATATTGGGAGGCAGGCATGGGCGAGAAGGCCATTCCACACGTCAACGTGGACGAGTTGGCGCAATTCCGCGAAGTCCAGCAACTGGCGTACCGGTGCGTCGAGAGCATCGGCGACCTGCTTCGACCGGGCATGACGGAAAAGGACGCCGCCCGGCTGCTGAGCGAATGGTTACAGGACCATGGCGTGCATGACTGGCTGCACAAACCCTTCGCCTGGTTTGGTGACCGTACCGCTTTTGAGGGCTTCTCCGGGCTGTCGCACATGGCGGGCTTCAATCTCGCCTTCTTCCCGGGTTCACGCCGTCTGGAAGAAAACATGCCGATCATTCTCGACGTGGCACCCGTGTTGAACGGGGTGATCGCCGATGTCGGCTACGCCACCTGCGTCGGTACGAATCCGATTCTCGAGCAACTGAAAGACGATCTCGCGGAACACCGCGAACTGATCGTCAGTATGGTCAAGCAACGGCGCACACTTGCCGACGTGGCGCGCGCGGTCGACCTGCTATGCAGGCAACAGGGCGTGGAGCCGCGCCATAAGGCCTATCCGTTCAAGGTGCTGGCGCATCGTGTCGCGAAACTGCACAACCCCGCCAAGCCGCGCTTCGTGGCGCGCTTCGGTCTGAACGCCACGCGCAATCTGGTCCTCGACCAGGTGAGCGCCGGCAGGAAAGAAGGCTGGTCGCCGCTGTGGTCGATCGATCGCCGTTCCGATCATGCACCGACGCCCGGCTTGTGGGCCGTCGAGCCGCATCTCGGCTTTCAGGGCGTGGGCGCCAAGTTCGAAGAACTGCTCGTCATCACCGAAGACGACGCCTACTGGCTCGACGACGACCTGCCGCATGTGCGCCGTTGGGCGCAGCGCGGACGGGCGTTGGCCGCGGCATGACGGAGGCGCATATGCAGCTTTTGACCGAACCCGTGCCGCTCACGCTGTACGAGGCGCCGCCCGCGATGCATCGCACGAGTTTCGCGGTGCGCCCGGGCGACGTGACCCTGGCCGCCAGCGCATGGGGCGGCCCCGCCCGGCCGACCGTGGTCCTCGTGCATGGCTACCCGTACCGCGCCAACTTCATCCGCTGCCTGTTCATGCCGCGCAAGCATTACGCGCACGCCCCAGTCCAGGCGATCGTGCCGACGCTGGACAAATACGTCAGTCCGGCGCTATCCGAAGATCTCTCGCGATGGGTGCCGAAGTACCGGCGCCGTGAACTGACCGCACGGCACCAGGTGCCGCTCACCCGCGCGATCGCCCGCATCAGCATGATGCCGCGCTGAACTCAGTGGGCTCACCAATCAGACGTCGGAGACCGTTATGAACCAGGAGCAAACCCAGCACAAGATCAAGGCCCGCCACGTGAAGTTCGACTGGAGCCAAACACCGATTCAATGGATTCCGGGCGATCCGTCGAGCACGCACATCATCAATGTGCTGAACCTGCTGTTCCCGGCCGGCGAGCTATGGTTCTGCCGCGTCTACAACAAGGCGCTGCCGCTCATTACCGACCCGGCCTTGCGCGACGACGCCGAGGGATTTCTGCGTCAGGAAGCGGTGCATTCGCGCTCGCACGGCGGTGTGCTCACGCATTACTACAAGGCACACGGCATCGATACGCAGCCCTTCACGAAACAACTCGACTGGCTGTTCGGCAAGCTGCTCGGCGAACAGCCGCTTGGGCTGAAGATCGGGAAAACGCGCTTCTGGCTGCGCCAGCAGCTTGGCGTGATCGCCGCGCTGGAGCACTTTTTCGGCTATCTCGGCAACTGGGTGCTGAATGCCGACGGGCTCGATGCAGCCCACGCCGACCCCACCATGCTCGACCTGCTGCGTTGGCACGGTGCCGAAGAGGTCGAACATCGCACGGTGGCCTTCGACATCTTCCGGCATATGGGCGGCACCTATTTCGAACGCTGCTTCCATATGCTCTCGACCGTCATGCTTCTGCTGTACTTCCTGACGCGCGGCGCACGCTTCATGCATCAACGCGATCCTGCTGCCGGCAGGTACTACGGCTTTATTCTCGCGTGGCGCGCCGGAGCGCGGCGCCGTTGTCTGCCGTCGTTCTGGAAAATGATTGCGGCGGCGTTGCGCTATTTCAATCCACGCTACACGCCCCATCACGAAGGCTCCACTGAACTGGCGCTGGCTTATCTCGCGACCTCGCCGGCAGCGCGAGCCGCGGCTCACGGGGGCAACTGGGTTCGTAAAGCAGGCTAATGCGTGAGTTGACGCCTTTCCACCTTACATTTTGACATGTTATGATGCGAATCATTCTCATTTACAAAAGCGTCGCATCCACGGATCTGACGCGCCCGGTGGGCCATGGCGGCAAACGAATCGGCCCTGCATCACGAGATGCAGGCGCTCTACAGCAATCATCACGGCTGGCTCCACGCATGGCTGCGTAAGAAGCTCGGCTGTGCGCATCGTGCGGCCGACCTCGCGCACGACACGTTCCTGCGTTTGCTCGCCCGTGATGAACCGCTGGGTCTGCAAGAGCCTCGCGCGTTTCTAACCACGGTCGCGCAACGCGTGATGGCCAATTACTGGCGTCGCGAGCAGATCGAGCGTGCGTATCTGGAAGCGTTGGCGCTCGTGCCCGACAATTTCGCGCCCTCACCTGAAGAGCGCGCGCTGCTTCTGGAAGCGCTGTGCGAGATCGACAGCCTGCTGGAACGGCTGCCGCTCGCCGTCAAACGTGCTTTCCTTCTGGCCCAGCTCGACGGATTGACCCATGCCGAGATCGCCGCACAACTGAAGCTTTCCATCTCGACCGTGAAACGCCATCTGGTGCGCGCCGGCGCACAGTGTTTCTTTGCGCTGAACGTGGCCTGACGGATCGACGGATGAACGCGAGCGCCAGACCCGATATTCCGCAACACATCGCCATGCGCGCCGTGCAGTGGTGGATGGAATTGCAATCCGGTAAAGACACGCACGCCCAGCAACTCGCGTTGGCGCGCTGGTGCGCCGAGCATCCCGATCACGAACGCGCGTGGCAGCACATCTGCAGCGTCAGCAGTCGCTTCAGGGGACTCACCGAAGCAGGCACGGGCGTTGTGGACGCAGGCGGCGCAGCGGCCGCTCGCGCTGCGCTGACGCGTACCGGGTCGGCCAGGCGCCGCGCGAGCGTCAAAGTCCTCGCGACCTTGTTGTTCGCCGGCGGCGCGACATGGCTCGCCGGTGAACACGTGCCGTGGCGCGCATGGAGTGCGGATGCGCACACCGCGCCCGGCGAGCGCCGCACCCTCACACTTGCCGACGGCACCCGCGTCACGCTTAACACCGACAGCGCCATCGATACCGGCTTCAACAGCACCGAGCGGCGCGTGCGCCTGATCAAAGGCGAAATCATGATCGCGACCGGCCATCCCGCCGGCGTACAACGGCCGTTCATTGTCGAGACCGCGCAAGGGCGTTTGCAAGCCTTGGGGACACGCTTCGCCGTCAGGCAGCAGAGTGCGCTTAGCCGCCTCGATGTATTCGAGGGCGCGGTGCGGGTCAGCCCGCGCGACGCAGCCGGCCTTGCGCCGGTGGTCCGTGCCGGACAACGCGTCCGCTTCACGCACGACACCGTCGGAGCGGTCGAGCCGCTCAGCGAGAACGACGCGGCCTGGACGGATGGTCTGATCGTCGCGAGCGGCATGCGGCTCGGCGATTTCGTAGCCGAACTGGATCGCTATCGCGCGGGACATCTGGGTTGCGATCCGTCCGTGGCCGATTTGCGGATCTCGGGCACCTTCCCGCTCGCCGACACGGAGCGTGTGCTCGACACCCTGGCCGCAACCTTGCCGGTCGAGGTCGTATTCATTACGCGCTACTGGGGCACCGTGCGCGCGGCGCGCGCCTGAAACCGGCGAACCCTGGCGTCGCTGAAATTTTTTTCATCTGTTGTGAGCTGTTTTCGAATCTCGCGTGACAAGGGAGATGAGAGCAACACATCGTCACCCTTCCAGCGAGCTTTGAACATGGGACAGTATCGAAAGACCCGCCCCGGCAATAGCCGCCGTGGCAGTCGTGGCGCGATGCGCGCGCGGCACATTGCAACGGCCGCACTGATCTCCGCCGGACTGCCGTTCAACGTGGCGCTGGCGGCCGATGCGCCGTCTTCCGCCGAGGCGCCAGCGCGCAAGAACTACGACATTCCGGCCGGGCCGCTCGAAGCGGCGCTCAATCGCTTCGGGCGCGAAAGCGGGCTGTTGCTGTCCTTTCCGGCGGCACTGACAGACGGGCGCACGAGCGCAGGCCTGCACGGCGATTACGACGTCAGGCAAGGCTTCGAGCGAATCCTGCGCGGCACAGGACTCGGCGCGACGCAGCAGGCCAATGGCGGCTATACGCTCGTCCCGCGCACTGAGGCGGCAGCGGACGACGGCGACCCGCACGGCACCACCCTCCCCGCCGTCACGGTCAGTTCGACAATGGTGAAAGCCGGCAGCTACCGGCCCCCTGCCGACTCGGTGGTAACGCGTTCGGACACGCCGGTGCTTGACACCGCCCAAGCCGTCAACATCGTGCCGTCCCAGGTGCTGCATGACCAGCGTCCGCGTAATCTCGACGATGCGCTTGCGAACGTAAGCGGCATCGTGCAAGGCAACACGCTGGCCGGCACGCAGGACACCTTGCTCAAGCGCGGCTTCGGCGGCAATCGCGACGGTTCGATCATGCATAACGGCATGCCGCTGGTGCAAGGGCGCGCGCTGAACGCGGCGGCCGACAGTGTCGAAGTGCTCAAAGGCCCGACCTCGCTGCTGTACGGGATCATGGACCCGGGCGGCGTCGTCAACGTGGTGAGCAAACAGCCCTTGCTTCAGCCCTATCACGCGATCTCCGTGCTCGGTTCGACCTACGGACACGGCCGCAACGGCGCCGGCGCCACGCTCGATACAACCGGGCCGATCGGCGACTCCGGTCTCGCCTACCGGCTCGTGGTCGATCAGACCGACGAGCAGTATTGGCGCAACTTCGGCGAGCACCGCGAGACGCTCGTGGCGCCGTCGCTCGCGTGGTACGGACGCGATACCCAGGTGGTGGTGTCGTACGAATATCGCAAGTTTCTCTATCCGTTCGACCGCGGCACCGCGCTCGATCCGAAGACCAACCAGCCGCTTGCGATTTCGAGCCGCGAACGTCTCGACGAACCGTTCAACGAAATGGACGGCGAATCGAACCTCGCGCAAATCAGCGTCGATCACCAGATCAACGCGAACTGGAAGGCTCATTTCGGCTATAGCTACAACCGCGAGACCTACGACGCCGGTCAGTTGCGCGTGCAGGGTATCAACAGCACGACCGGCGCGGTGTCGCGCAGCAACGACGCGACGCATGGCGCGCTCAGCACGGACAGCTACGCGATCGCATACGTGGACGGTCATTTCAACCTGGCGGGTTTGCGCAACGATTTGCAGGTCGGTGTCGACAGCGAGTACCGCCGCATCTATCGCAAGGACCTGCTGCGCCAGGCCACGAAATATCCGTTCAACTATTTCAATCCGATCTACGGACGCGAGAGCCCGTCGACCACCGTGTCCGCAAGCGACAGCGATCAGACCGACACGCTGCACGACCGCTCGTTCTTCTTCCAGGACAATTTGCATCTCACCGACAAGTGGATTCTGATCGGCGGCGCGCGTTTTCTGAGCTACAACCAGATCGCGGGAAAGGGCCGGCCGTTTGTCGTCAATACGGACATCAACGGCAGCAAATGGCTGCCGCGCGCGGGCGTGGTCTACAAATGGACCGACACGGTATCGCTATACGGCAGCTATACCCAGTCGCTCAAGCCGACCTCGACGATCGCGCCGCTTGCCACCGGCGTGGTGATCGATTCGTCGGTGCAGCCTGAAGAAGCCACGTCGTGGGAGCTCGGCGCCAAGATTGCCATGCCCAATGGCCTCAGCGGCACGCTAGCGCTTTTCAACATCGACAAGAAAAACGTGCTGGTGCAGCAGTACAACGACGCCACCAAACAGACCGACTGGCGCACGGCCGGCAAGGCACGTTCACGCGGAGTGGAGCTCGATGTGGCCGGGCAGATCGGCCAGCACTGGAGCGTGATCGCAAGCTACGCGTACATCGACGCGAAAACCACCGAAGACCCGTTGTATGCCGGCAAGCGCCTGTGGAACGCGCCGCAGAATACGGCATCGCTGGCTGCGGTCTATGACTTCGGCACGATCTTCGGCGGCGACCAGTTGCGGGTGGGCGCCGGCGCGCATTATGTCGGCCCACGCCCCGGCGATTCGGCCAATAGCTTCACGCTGCCGGCTTACACCGTCGCCGATGCCTTCGCCACTTATGAAACAAAACTCGGCAATCGCCATCTGTCGTTCCAGCTCAACGTGAAGAATCTGTTCAACAAGACCTACTACCCGTCGAGCGCGAACCGCTACTTCGTCGCGGTTGGCGACGCGCGCCAGGTCTCCTTGCTGTCGACGCTCGAGTTCTAGGCGTGCGCACGGACACCGTGCGCACGATACGTGGGTTCAATGGATCAACAGGATATGGGAGTCACGATGAAACTCTGGAACCGTCGCACTAACAAGGGCTTGGCGCCTGCCCGCAAACGCCGGATCTTTCTCACTACCGCGGCAAGCCTCGGTGCGGTGCTGGCGGTCGCGACACCCGCCGCGCGCGCCGCATCGAGCGATCCACGCGCGGGCAAGAGAGTCGTAATGCTCGTGCAACTGAATGGCCCGAGCCTGGCCGTCGACCAGAAGGTCGCGGCGCACCTGACCGCACGCGGCTACAGTGTACGCATGCTGGATCAGGCACAACCGCCCGAGGCGGTGGGCGACGCGGATCTGGTCGTCATTTCATCGACGGTCTCATCGAAACAGGTGGCGGGAGGCTGGCGCTACCTGGCCAAGCCGTTATTGACATGGGAAAACGATTTGCTCGACGACTTCGCGATGACGGGCAAGCGTCACGACGTCGATTTTGGCGAAGCGGAAAAGGAGCGTTACCTGTGGCTGGTCAACGCGCCCCACCCCATTGCGGCCGGCTTGCCGGCGGGCGTGACGAACGTCTACGTCAAGCAGGCCGCGATGAGCTGGGGCAAACCGGGCTTGGGCGCGACGACCATTGCAACGCTGTATGGCCAGCCTGAAAAGGCGGCGATCTTCGCGTATGAGAAAGGCGCCACGATGGACTACGAGTCGCTGGCGCCGGCCCGGCGCGTGATGTTCTTCCTGAACAACGACACCTTCGGCAACCTCTCGCCGGCGGGTAACAGTCTGTTTGATGCGGCCGTGGATTGGGCGCTCGGTTTAGCCTGAATGAGGCCTTTCCCATTCACGTTGAACGCGGGGCGATAATAAAACCTTGCCTCGCGCTGTAGTCCGTCGTCAGTTCCCGTCGGGAAGCAGACCGGGCATCAGTTAGAAGCCGCCCCCGCATCCGCGGCCGGTACGCCAGCCGTCTTGACCGCGCCAGCGCCATCCGTGTGATGCTGAATGTCATAAATCTCCCGATTACGCGCAATCTCCACCGCGGTAGGGGGATAGTCGTTATTGGGCGTCGGCACGAGCCCTTCGGCCTGAGCTTGTTTCAACTGAGCCATAACGTCAGCCCGTGTGAGTCCCGACGGATTGGATTGCGCAAACGCATTCGCTCCGAACGGCAAACTGAGCGCGGCAACAGCAATAGCGGTAAGCAGTTTCATGATGTCTCTCCGGTGAAGTGCAAGAAATGAGTGGTCTGAACCACGTTTCCTATTCTTGTCATTTCAGCTGTCGGAGCACTGACCCGCGGATTACCGTTTTGTTATCTATACGTCGCGCTTAAACAAAAGAACTCAAAGAAGAACGGCAGATAACAGAACCGTAATCTAGCGGACCGTCCCCGGTAAGCGCCTCTTCTCCACACTCCTGACTCATCAAGAAGCCCGCGTCGCGTGCCGCCAGGCGCTCCAGCAGGACGCTCGCCTCCCTCTGCCTCTTTTCAGGAAACCGTCATGTGGATCGTCAAGCTCGCGCTGCGCCGCCCATATACCTTCGTGGTTCTCGCGGTGTTGATCTTTATCGTTGGGCCGCTCACGATACTCCGCACGCCGACCGATATTTTTCCGAACATCAATATCCCGGTGGTCAGCATCGTCTGGACGTACAACGGCTTTTCCGCCCAGGACATGGCCAACCGCATCACGTCGAACTATGAACGTGCGCTGACCTCCGACGTCGACGATATCGAGCACATCGAGTCGCAATCGCTGAATGGCGTCTCGGTGGTCAAGATCTTTTTCCACCCGGGCGCGGACATCAATCGCGCGATCGCCGAGGCGGCTTCCAATTCCGCGTCGATCCTGCGCGTGCTGCCGCCCGGCACCCTGCCGCCGAACATCATTACGTACAACGCGTCGACAGTGCCGATCCTGCAACTCGGACTCTCCAGCAATACGCTGTCCGAACAGCAGCTCTACGACCTCGGCAACAGCCAGATCCGCACGCAACTGGCGACGGTGCAAGGCGCATCGGTGCCGCTGCCGTTCGGTGGCAAGGTGCGCCAGATCATGGTCGATATCGATCCGCGCGCGCTGCAGGCCAAAGGTCTTGCCCCGCTCGACGTGGTTAACGCCGTCAACGCACAGAACCTGATCCTGCCGGGCGGCACCGCCAAGATCGGTACGAAGGAATATAACGTCCAGATGAACGGCAGCACCGACACGGTGGCCGCGCTGAACGACCTGCCGGTCAAGACCGTGGCTGGCGGCGTGGTGTACGTGCGCGACGTCGCCCATGTGCGCGACGGCTACGCGCCGCAAACCAACATCGTGCGCAGCGACGGCAAACGCGCCGCGCTCCTCACCATCGAAAAATCCGGCAGCACGTCGACGTTGACCATCATCCAGCAGGTCAAGGCGATGCTGCCGCATATCGCCGCCGGTTTGCCGAGCGCGCTGCATATCACCGCGTTGTCCGATCAATCGGTGTTCGTGAAGTCGGCGGTGATGGGTGTGGCACGCGAGGCCGTGATCGCCGCCGCGTTGACCGCGTTGATGATCCTGCTGTTCCTCGGCAGTTGGCGCGCCACGCTGATCATCGCGGTGTCGATTCCGCTTGCGGTGCTGACCTCATTGATCGCGCTGTCCGCGCTCGGCCAGACCATCAACATCATGACGCTCGGCGGGCTCGCGCTCGCGGTGGGGATTCTCGTCGACGACGCCACTGTCGCGATCGAAAACATCACCCATCATCTGGAAAACGGCGAGCCGCTGCACGACGCGATTCTGAACGGCTCCGGCGAAATCGCCGTGCCGACGTTCGTCTCCACACTGTCGATCTGCATCGTGTTCGTGCCGATGTTCCTGCTTTCCGGCGTGGCGCGTTATCTGTTCGTGCCGCTCGCCGAAGCGGTGGTATTCGCGATGATCGCGTCGTACTTCTTCTCGCGTACGCTGGTGCCGACCCTCGCGATGTATCTGATGCGTGCGCGCAGCAATGCGCCGGTCAAGGGTAATGGCCCGATCGCGCGCCTGATCCGCTTCCAGGCCGCCTTCGAACATCGCTTCGAGCGGTTGCGCGAACGCTATCGCGGCGTACTTGGGTCGGCGATCGCGACACCGCGCCGGTTCATCGCCATCTTCCTGGTGCTGTGTATCGGCTCGCTGGCTCTCGTGCCATTCGCCGGCCGCGATTTCTTCCCTGCCGTCGATACCGGCGAAATTCGCCTGCATTTGCGTGCGCCGACCGGCACGCGCATCGAAGACACCGCGCGCATCACCGATGAAGTCGAGGCCCGCGTGCGCAGCGTGATCCCGAAACAGGAGCTCGCGGCCATGCTCGACAACATCGGTGTGCCGGTGAGCGGCATCAACCTGACCTACGATTCCTCCGACCCGATTGGCCCGGAAGACGCCGAGGTGATGATCACGCTCGCCGCCGGCCACAAACCCACGGCCGCCTATGTGACGACGCTGCGCACCGTGCTATCGAAGGATTTCCCCGGCGTGACGTTTGCGTTCCTGCCCGCCGACATCGTCAGCCAGATTCTGAACTTCGGCCTGCCCGCGCCGATCGATATCCAGATCGTCGGCAACAAGCTCGACGCCAATCGTGTCGTGGCAAACCGCTTGCTCGAACAACTGCGCGGTGTGCGCGGCCTCGTCGATGCGCGCATCCAGCAACCGGGTGACGAACCCGCGATCAACGTCAATGTCGACCGTACCCGGGCAATTCAGGCCGGCCTGCTGCAACGCGACGTCTCGCAGAATCTGCTGATCGCGCTTTCCGGCAGTTCGCAAACCACGCCGAATTTCTGGCTCGATCCGAAGAACGGCGTCAGCTATCCGCTGATGGCGATGATGCCGCAGTACGACATCAACTCGCTGCAGGCGCTCGCCAATATTCCCGTCGCGCAGAGCGGCGCTACCGGTACGGGCGCGGCGGCAGCGTCCATTGCGCCGACCGGCAACGGCCCCGTGCCGCAGAACCTGCTCGGCGCGCTGAGCACGCTGACGCGCGTCACGCAGCAGGCCGTCGTCTCGCACTACAACGTGCAACCGGTGCTCGATATCTTCGCGTCGGCACAAGGGCGCGATCTCGGCGGCGTGGCGGCTGACGTAACCCGTCTGGTCGATCAGATCCGCCCGCAATTGCCGCCCGGTGCGTCGATCGTGATGCGCGGCCAGGTGCAGGCGATGCACGATTCCTTCAGCGGACTCGCCAGCGGTCTGGTGTTCGCGATCGCGCTCGTCTATCTGCTGATGGTCGTCAATTTTCAATCGTGGCTCGATCCGCTCATCATCATCAGCGGCCTGCCGGGCTCGCTCGCGGGCATTGCCTGGATGCTGTTCAGCACCGGCACGAGCCTGAGCGTGCCGGCACTGACCGGCACGATTCTGTGCATCGGCATTGCCACGGCCAACAGCATTCTGGTGATCAACACCGCGCGCGAATTCCACCATGGCGGCAAACCACCGCTGCAAGCCGCGCTCGAGGCGGGTTTCAGCCGCTTCCGGCCGGTCCTGATGACCGCGCTCGCGATGCTGATCGGCATGCTGCCCATGGCGCTCGGCCTCGGCGACGGCGGCGAACAGAATGCGCCGCTTGGCCGCGCCGTCATCGGCGGCCTCGCGCTCGGCACGGTATCCACGCTGCTGTTTGTTCCCGTCGTCTACGGGACGGTGCATGCATGGCTCGACAAACGCCGCGCGGCTCGCACCGCCGCCCAGGAATCCCGCGTTCCCGCCCGCACACTTTGACTCCGACGAGAGCCCGCTCATGAACAACTCATCACTTCCACCCGATCTCGGCGACGGGCTTGAACCGGCCCGCGAGGCTGATCGCGCCGCCACGGCTGCCGAGGGCAGCGAAGCGTCACGCGCAGCCGACACCGCGCATGCCGCCGAGCCGGCCCGGCCGGCGAGCGCCAGCGAGGACCCACGCGCCGCCGGTTTGCCCACCAGCCTCAAGCCTCGCCGCCGCATGTGGCCGCTGGCATTGACCGGCCTTGCCGCGGCGCTGCTGATCGCCGGCATCGTGCCGCGTTTGCATGCCAGCGCCGCGCTCACGCAACAGACGCAAGCGCAAAGCGCGCTCAGCGTGTCCGTGGTCTTACCGCGCCCCGCGCCTGCTGTCCACGAATTGCTGCTGCCCGGCGCGGTGACGCCCTTCGCCGAAGCATCGATCTACGCGCGCACGAGCGGCTACGTGGCGCACTGGAGCGCCGACATCGGCACCCAGGTGAAAGCCGGTCAGACGCTCGCCACGATCGACGCCCCCGATCTGGACGCGCAGTTGCGTCAGGCGCGTGCCGACGAAGCCACCGCGCAGGCCAACTTCGACTTCGCGAAAACCACGGCGCAGCGCTGGCAGGAGATGCTGAAAACCCAATCGGTCGCGCAGCAGGATGCGGATACGAAGGTTAGCGACATGGAGGCGCGGCGCGCGATGCTGGCGTCGGCGCAGGCCAACGTCGCGCATCTGGCCGAGCTGGTGTCCTACGAAAAGATCACCGCGCCGTTCGACGGCACGATCACCGCGCGCAATGTCGATGTCGGCAGCCTGGTGACGGCGGGCGGCACGCCCGGCACGCCGGGTATGTCGGGCGAGCTGTTTCATATTCAGCAGACGGGCGTGCTGCGCGTGTTCGTCGACGTGCCGCAGAACGACGCGCCCTACGTCACGCCCGACACCGGCGTGTATCTGAGCGTCCAGCAGTATCCCGGGCGGCACATCGCGGCGAGGGTAGCGCGCACGAGCGGCTCGATCGATCCGGCGAGCCGCACGTTGCGCGTCGAGGTCGACGTCGACAACAAGGACGGCGCGCTGCTGCCGGGCGCTTATGCGCAGGTGCATCTGCAGTTGCAATCGACCACCCCGGCGCTCGATCTGCCGGTGAGCGCGCTGCTGTTTCGTCCGGATGGCGTGACGGTTGCCGTGGTCGACGGCAATGGCCGTGCAGCGCTCCGGACGGTGCACATCGGCCGCGATTTCGGCACGCATGTGGAGATCACCACGGGCCTCGCCGCGACCGACCGAGTGATCGACAACCCCGGCGATTCGCTGAGTACCGGTCAGCTCGTGCAGATCGCGCCGGCCGCGCATGGCTGAGCGCCTGTCATGGAAAGGATGAGCCTAATGTCTTCAAACTCGCCGTTGCGTCCGCCGTCACGTCCGCTGTTGCGTCTGCAATTACGTCCGCTGTTACGCCGCTCGTTGGTGGCCGTGCTGATCGGCGCGCTGCTGAGCGCCTGCTCGACGTTGCCGCCGTACCAGCGCCCCGCCGTCCAGATGCCCTCGCAGTACGCAGGCACGGCGCCGGGTTGGGCCCAGGCCGCGCCGGCCGACACCGCGCCGCGTGGCCCCTGGTGGACGATTTTCAACGACCCGGTGCTGAATCGACTCGAAGCCCGCATCGACGTCTCGAACCAGACCGTGCGCAAAGCGGTTGCGCAGGTCGAGCAGGCACGTTCGATGGTGGATTATCAGCGCGCCGGTTTTTTCCCGACGATCACGGCCGGTGCCGCGCAGGACCGTTTCCGGACCTCACAGAACGTCGAGGGCAAATCACTCGCGGGCAAGACCGTACCGGACTATTCGGCCGGCGTATCGGCGAGTTGGGAACCTGACCTGTTCGGCCGCGTGCGCGACAGCGTGACCGGCGCGCGGGCCGATGCCGCTGCGAGCGAGGCCGATCTCGAAGCCGTGCGTCTGTCGATGAGCGCCGATCTCGCGGTCGACTATTTTTCCCTGCGCTCGCTCGACACGCAAAAGAAGCTGCTCGACGACAGCGTAACCGCCTACGCCGCCGCACTGAAGCTGCTGGAGCAGCAACTGAAAGACGGCGCGATCGACGCCTCCGCGGTCGCTCAGGCCACCACCCAACTCGAAGCGACCCGCACGCAGGACACCGACATCGACGTCACCCGCGCGCAGATGCAGCATGCGATTGCCACGCTGATCGGCGAGCCGGCCTCGAGCTTCACGCTGCCGCCGAACGGCTCGGCCGCGACGCCGCCGGCGATTCCCGTCGGCGTGCCGTCGCAACTGCTCGAACGCCGGCCTGATATTGCAGCCGCCGAACGACGTGTGGCGGCGGCGAACGCGCAGATCGGCGTGGCGCACGCGGCGTTCTTCCCCGATCTGGTGCTGTCGGCGAGCGCGGGCCTGGAAAGTACCTTCTTCGCGCCGTGGTTGAGCGCACCGAGCCTGTTCTGGTCGCTCGGCCCGCAACTGGTCGGCACGCTGTTCGACGGCGGCAAGCGCACCGCCAGCCTGCATGGCGCGACGGCGCAGTACGACGGCGCGGTCGCGGACTACCGGCAATCGGTGCTGGTGGCTTTCCAGCAGGTCGAGGACAATCTGTCCGCCCTGCACTCGCTCGCCGACGAAGCCGCCAGCCAGCAGCGCGCGACCACCGCAGCCGATCTGTCGTTGCGGCTCACGACGAATCGCTTCAATGCGGGGGCGGTCAGTTATCTCGACGTGGTGACGGCGCAGACGATTGCGCTGACGAATCAGCGCATGGCGGATCAGATCGCGGCGCGACGGCTGGAGGCGAGCGTGTTGTTGTTAAAGGCGCTGGGCGGGACGCTGCCCGCCCTTAAACCCGCTGGAACGTAAGCACGAAGCGCGTGCTCTGCGCGTCGCTTTCCGCATGCACGGTGCCGCCGTGTAATTCCATGATCGTGCGCACGATGGCAAGCCCGAGCCCCGTCGAACCCGGCGAGCCTTGCGATACGCCGGACGAAGGCAAGGCACTGCGCGACGGATCGATGCGATAGAAACGGTCGAAAATCCGTTCGAGATGCTCGGAGGCAATCGGCTGCCCCTGGTTCGATACGGTGACGCGTACCCTGTCGGCGAAAGCGCGGACATCGAGCGCGATCTCGCCGCCGCGTGGCGTATAGCGAATCGCGTTGGCAAGCAGATTGCTGACGGCGCGGCGGAACAGTTCGAGATCCGCCGTCAGCATCGCGGAACCGGAAACCTGCACGCTGACATTAGCTTCCTCGGCAATACCCTCGAAGTATTCGGCGATCCGCGTCAACTCCTGCGCCGCATCGAACTCGCGCATATGTTTGACGAATTGCGGATGCTCGGCACGGGCCAGAAACAGCACGTTTTCGATCATTCGCGCGAGGCGGTCGCATTCCTCCAGATTCGATGCGAGCAGCGACTCGTATTCCTCGGTGGAGCGTGGCCGGGCGAGTGCGACTTCGGTGGCGCCACGCATATTGCCAAGCGGCGTGCGCATATCGTGCGCAAGATCGGCGGTGAAGCGCGACAGGTGCTGAAAGCCACGGTCGACGCGTTCGAGCATCGCATTGAGTGCGTTCACCAGGGCTTCAAGTTCGCTCGGGACGCGCGCCACCGCGATTCGGGTATTCAGCCGATTGACCGTGACACCGGCCGCGCTCGCCGCGATATCGCGCAGCGGCCGCATCGCGGCGCGAATCAGCAGATAGCTCAGCAGCACCGCGAGAATCACACCCACCGCGCCGGCGATGTGGAGCTTGTCGCGGTAGCGGTCGAGCAGCCGCCAGCGGTCGCTCATGTTGCGCGCGATCAGCACGGTCGCCGTGTCGCCGTCATGCAGGCGCGCATCCGCGAGAATGCCGCGGATCGGCGCACCGTGCCGGCCGGTCCAGGCGCCGATATCCGCGTCGGTAATGCGTGCAGAAGCGGCAATGCGCTTGAGCGGCGGCAACGCGTCGAGCGTCTGGACGCCGCCTGGTTCGGCGGTCTCGCCGGGATCCTGGAGATCGCTTGTCGCGCTCGCGTCGTCCGGCTCGCTCGCCCCACCCACTGCTATGGGAGCACTCGATGCACTGGAAACAGCCGAAACCGCCGAAACCGCGCTGCCGGCCGTGCCGCCCGGCGCCGGGAAGGTTTCCCCGGCATTGTGTTCGATCGCCATATGCCCATCGGGACCGAACACCTCCATCGACATCGCTTCATTACCCAGCACGAGACTGGTCAGGCGGTCGCCGTGCTCGCGGATCCCCTTCGCCGCGTCAAGCTCCTCAGCAAGCCGCCGTGCGTGGCGTGCGGCGAGCACGATGTCGAGATCGTCTTGCGCCTTGATCTGTTTTTCCAGCGCAAGGTACAGAAAACTCCCGACGAGCACGAAAACCGCGAGCGTGGTGACACCGAAGGCAAGCGCGAGCGTTGCGGCGAGCGAGCGGCCACGCATCAAGCGGTATCCTTCAGTTCGAGTACGTAGCCGACGCCGCGCACGGTGTGAATCAGCTTGACGGGAAAGTTATCGTCGATCTTGGTGCGCAGCCGGCGAATCGCCACCTCGACGACATTGGTATCGCTGTCGAAATTCATGTCCCATACATAGGACGCAATCTGCGTGCGGCTCAGCACTTCACCCTGACGGCGCGCCAGCAACTGCAACAGCGAAAACTCGCGCGGCGTGAGATCGATACGCGTGCCGCCGCGTTTCACGCGCCGGCGATTGACGTCCATTTCCAGATCGCCCACCTTGATCAGTTCGCTTTCGCGCGGCGGCCCCCGGCGTGCCAGCGTACGCACGCGGGCCAGCAACTCGACGAAGGCGAACGGCTTGACGAGATAATCGTCGGCGCCGAGTTCGAGACCGCGCACGCGGTCGTCGACGTCGTCGCGTGCGGTGAGGAACAACACCGGCGTGGTCCGCGTGCTGCGCAAGGTCTTGACGACAGTCCAGCCGTCCATGCCGGGCAGCATCACGTCGAGCACGATCACGTCGTACTCTTCTTCCTGTGCGAGGATCAGCCCTTGTGGGCCGTCGTTCGCGACATCGACCGCGTAGCCCGATTCTTCCAGGCCTTTCTTCAGATAAGCCGCTGTTTTGAGCTCATCCTCGATCACCAGGATTCGCATGGGAGTGCTCCGCTGTGCTTGATCGCTAGATCATACCGGCAAGCGGAGCGCGAGATGATTACGATCCGGTAATGTTGGCGGCAGCACGCCGCGGTGCGGCACAACGCCGTTTTCAGGCTGGCCGCGCCGGCCGGTGGAAGCTCCAGCCAGACACGGTAAGATGGATGGCAGCAGCTACTGCCGTCCTACTCGCGCACTACTCGCGCGATCCCCGCGACTCGTTGCGGCGCCGGAATACGGCCAGAAGGAGCCAATCGTGTCTAAAAACCAATCTTGCCGCCGCCCCCTGCTCGCGCTGGTGCTCCTGCTACCGCTTCTGCTGCTGGCCCAGCCAAGGCCCGCATCCGCCAGCGAGGACAGTGCCAACGCCAGCGCGGAAGCCGCGGGCCAGCGTGCCCGCTTCGACCGGGAATTCTGTGGCGTCTCCGCGCAGGAGGTGGCCGAGTACAAGGAGAAGCTGAGAAATGTGCTCACCGAGGCCAGCCAGTTCGATACGCGCTGGCAGAACGGCTGGCGGCGCGGCGATAGCGATACGATCCAGATGCGCTCGCTGCAACTCAACAGCCCGGCGGAGTTCGCGGCGCGGGTCAAAAGCAATTGCGAACGCATCAAATGGCAGGCCGGCAACGCGCTGCGAGTACGCGCACCCAGGTAGTCCGACTGCCGAAACTGTTATTCTTCCCTCTCTGCCGACCGCCACCTGGTCGCCTGCCGCCTCCGGGCGGCATTCCCAAGCGGCGCGCTCACGCGTCCGGTATCAGCGAGACAGGAATTTGAATGTTCGGTTTTCTGCGTGGCTATTTTTCCAACGACCTGGCAATCGACCTCGGCACGTCGAACACCCTTATCTACATGCGTGGCAAGGGCATCGTGCTGGACGAACCCTCGGTGGTGTCGATTCGTCAGGAAGGCGGCCCGAACGGCAAGAAGATCATTCTGGCCGTCGGCAAGGAAGCGAAACAGATGCTCGGCAAGGTGCCGGGCAATATCGAGGCGATCCGCCCGATGAAGGACGGCGTGATCGCCGACTTCAACATCACCCAGCAGATGATCAAGCGCTTTATCCAGATGGCGCACGAATCGCGAATGTTCGCGCCGTCGCCGCGCATCATCATCTGCGTGCCGTGCGGTTCGACCCAGGTCGAGCGCCGCGCGATCAAGGAAGCCGCGCATAGCGCCGGCGCCTCGCAGGTCTATCTGATCGAAGAGCCGATGGCCGCGGCCACCGGCGCCGGCTTGCCCGTCTCCGAAGCGACCGGCTCGATGGTGGTCGACATCGGCGGCGGCACCACCGAAGTGGGCGTGATCTCGCTCGGCGGTGTGGTCTACAAGGGCTCGGTGCGCGTAGGCGGCGACAAGTTCGACGATGCGATCGTCAACTACATTCGCCGTAACTACGGCATGCTGATCGGCGAACAGACCGCCGAGGCGATCAAGAAGGAAATCGGCTCTGCCTTTCCGGGCTCCGAGGTCAAGGAGATGGAAGTCAAGGGCCGCAATATGTCCGAAGGCATTCCACGCAGCTTCACGGTGTCCAGCAACGAGATTCTCGAAGCCCTCACCGACCCGCTGAACCAGATCGTCTCGGCGGTGAAGATCGCGCTCGAACAGACGCCGCCGGAACTGGGCGCCGACATCGCCGAACGCGGCATCATGCTCGCAGGGGGAGGCGCACTGCTGCGCGACCTCGATCGCCTGCTGGCCGAAGAAACCGGCCTGCCGGTGTTCGTCGCCGAGGCGCCGCTGACCTGCGTGGTGCGCGGCTCGGGCATGGCGCTGGAGCGGATGGACAAGTTCGGCGGCGCGTTTTCGTACGAGTGAGAGGGGCGTGGCAGTTGCTTTGCCACGCATCGCGTTGCTTGCATCAGACGCATCGAGCGCATTGTGCGGCTCCAGCGCACGGGCGAACAACCCATTTCACGCCACCTTCTAAGAAACGACCAAATACTTGGTTGCTAGTCCCTGCCCCCCTCCCGTACCGTTCCCAGTTTGCGGACCCGTATTGGAGGACTCATGCCAGCATCCGAATCGCAGCAAAACCAGCATCCCGCTCATCCCGATCATCCCGGCGCAGACGCAGCGGAACTGTTCGCTGAAGACGAGCTGACCCGTCGTTTCATCCCCGTCTTCACCCGCATCGCCGAAGGCGCGGTAGAACGCGAGCAGAATCGCGAACTTCCGTACGCGCCCGTGGAATGGTTGCGCGAGGCCGGCTACACCAGACTGCGCGTGCCGAAACAGTACGGTGGCGAAGGCGTCACATTTACAGCGTTCCTCGCGCTAGTCACGCGGCTTGGCGAGGCCGACTCGAACCTTCCGCAAATCCTGCGGGTACACGGCGGGTTCATCGAAGCACTGCTGGAAAGTAACGACGAACCGCTGCGTGACCGCTGGTTCACGCGCATCGCACAAGGACAGATCATCGGCGGCGCCGTATCCGAGCGCACCGGCACCACCAGCAACAGCGTGCGTCTCACGCAAACCGACGGCGCCTGGCATCTGGACGGCGAGAAGTACTACACCACCGGCACGCTCTACGCGGACTGGGTCGACGTCACCGCACACGACGGACAGAGCGACGTGCGTGTGCTCGTCAGGAGCGACACGCCAGGCCTCTCGCGAATCGACGACTGGGATGGTTTCGGGCAGCGCCTGACCGGCAGCGGCACGGCGCGTTTCGAGCATGTGTCGGTCGCGCTCGACAATCTGTACCGCCGCTATAGCGCGGCCGAACCTCGCCGCAACAGTCTGCTGACCGCGTACTATCAGGCGTTGCATATCGCCAATCTGGCCGGTATCAGCCGTGCGGCGCTGCGCGATGCCGTGACGTTCACGCAAGCGAGGACGAGAACCTTCGGTGTTCCCGGTGAATCGAGTCCGCGTGACAATCCATTGGTGCATCGTGTCGTCGGCCGTCTCGCGAGCCTTGCTTACTCGACACAAAGTATCAGCGCATCGCTTGCCCGCTCGATCGATGCGGTATCCGTGGCCCGGCAGGAAGGCCGGGCCGACGAGCAAACCTATATCCGCCTCGATATCCAGACCTTCCAGGCGCAGCAGATCGTCATCGAGCAGACCCTGCAGGCGGCAACGCTGCTGTTCGAAGTAGGCGGTGCATCGGCAACCAGCGAAACGCGCCGCTTCGATCGCTACTGGCGCAATGCGCGAGTGCTCGCATCGCACAACCCGGCGATCACCCGCGAAGCCGCGATTGGTGACTTCTACCTGAACGGAAAAGCCCATCAGGAAAGGTTTGGTGTGGCGCGGAATCCGGAAGCCGCCACCGCTGCGACGCAGCTTTAAAAGCGCGCACCAAAAACGACTAAGGCCGCGTAAGCGGCCTGAAGAGCGCTGGCGGGAGGGAGGGGAATCTATGCTGATCCGCCCGGACGCCTGCGTGGCCCGGGGTCGCTGAAGAAAACACCACCGAAGGCCTGGGAGAAGCGCTGCGTCGCTGGTTTATCCCACACCGAAGCTCGGCTCGACGGCGCGGTCCAGATACGTGGATCACTTCGCCGGAGGCGTCCAGATACGGATGTCCGTCGCTTTCAAGGCGGCGGGAATCAGCCCGGCCGCGCGGTAGGTGTCGGCGATGCGCTGCTGCTCAGCCAGCTGATCGCGTTTCACCGGCACGATCTCATAGCTGCGGCGGCTATTGGCCAATTCGACAGTCGGCCCCGGAATGTTGCCCCACACCGGGCCGAGAATCTGCGCGGCTTCCTGGGGATGCGCTTTGACCCATTTGCCGGTGGCGTTCAATTCATCGAATACGACGCGCAGCACGTCCGGGTGCTTGTCGGCGAAGGCCGTGGTCGCCGTGTAAAAACGGTTGTATTGGGCGACCCCGCCGCTGCCGTCCGCCACCACGCGAACGTGCGCATCACGCTGCTGTGCGGCGAGGAACGGGTCCCAGATGGCCCATGCATCGATGTTGCCGCCACGGAATGCAGCGAGCGCATCGGGCGCCTCAAGATAGCGCATTTGGATGTCGTTGATCGTCAGCCCTGCTTTAGCCAGAGCGCTCAGCAGCAGGAAATTGCATCCCGAGCCTTTGGATACCGCCACGCGCTTGCCCTTGAGGTCGGCTACCGAATGAATCGGCGAATCCGGCGGCACGATGATCGCCTGGGCGGTGGGCGCGGAGGTTTCTTCGGCGTAGTACGTAAGCGGTGCGTTGGCAGCCTGCGTGAAGAGCGCAAACGCATCCGCGACATCCGCATGCAAATCGACGCTGCCGGCGTTCAGCGATTGCAGCAGGCCCGTTGAAAACTCGTGCCAGCTCACGTCATAGCCGAGCGCGTTGAGTTTCTTTTCCAGCGCGCCGGTTCGTTTCAGCAGGATGAACAGCGTCGACGACCGCTGGTAGCTGATCGACACGGTTTCGTTAGCGCTTGCCACGCTGGCCGACAGGACGCCGCCAATCAAGGTCAGGCACACGCAGAGGCGTCGCAGGATTCGCGAGCGGGAGAAAACGGATGGCATCGATCAACGTCCAAGTGCTTGGGGGAATCGACGAATATATAAAAGAACGACGCCCGCCCAAAGACCGATTTCATCGATCGATATGGGCAGAAATTGGAACGCGTGACGGCGGCATCGCTCATCATTCGAGGTTTGATACGAATTGACGGACACGCTTTCCCGTGGAGATTTCCGCATGACCTCGGCACTCCCTCCCCGCTTCGGCATCTGGGCATTGGTTCACGGCAGCCGTGCCGCGTTGCAGGACCCCGATGAACCGTACGACGCGTCATGGGCGCGAAACAAGGCGCTCGTTCTCGAGGCCGAACGGCTCGGCTACGACTCCGTGCTGGTCGCGCAACATACGATCAACCCGCACAATTCCGATTTCGATCAACTCGAAGCGTGGACTGCATCGGCCGCGCTCGCGGCACTGACCGGGCGCATCGAAATCATCGCCGCGATCAAGCCGTATCTGTATCACCCTGTGGTGCTGGCCAAGATGGCGCAGCAGATCGAGCACATCAGCGGTGGGCGCTTCGCCATCAATCTTGTCAACGCATGGAATCGCCCTGAACTGGAGCGTGCCGGCATCGGCTTCGCGGAGCACGACGCGCGTTATGCCTACGGGCGCGAGTGGATTACGGTGGTCGATTCCTTGCTGCGTGGCGAGCGCACCCGGTTTCGCGGGGCGCACTTTAATGTGGATGACTATCTATTGCGGCCCGCGGACCCGTTTCGCAGCCGTCCGCGGATCTATGTCGGCGGTGAATCGGAACCGGCGCGGAAACTGGTCGCGGACAAAGGCGACGTCTGGTTTATCAACGGCCAGCCCCTCGCCGATGTCAAAGCGCTGATTGCGAATGTCGCGGGGCGCAAGCGCCCTGAGTCGCATGAGCCGTTGCGATTTGGTTTGTCGGCGTTCGTGATTGCGCGCCAAAGCGATGAGGCGGCCAATCGACACCTCGATCATCTCTTCACGTTGGCCGCGAAAGACGCCCCGTTGCGCGAGCAACAGAAATCGAACATCGACCCGAAGGCGGTGATGTTCCAGACCTTCGCGCAAACCCCACGTGTGGGCTCGAACGGCGGCACGGCCGCCGGCCTCGTCGGCAGCTACGACACCGTTGCGCAGCGGATCGCCGCGTTTCATCGCGCGGGAATCGAACTGTTCATGCTGCAATTCCAGCCATTCGAGACCGATATGCGTATTTTTGCCGAAGAAGTTATTCCACGGGTGCGCCGCCTGCTCGGCTGATCCACCACGCCGGTTACGCGGCGATCAGTTCGTTGCCGGCATGTGGCACAGTATCGTCAACCCCATGCGCTACGCTTGGCGACACTGAATAGCCCCGACGAGCCCCATGAAAAACCCGACTGCCTACGAGCCCCCGGTCGACGAAGACCAGCTTCTGCTGAAGTGGATCCGGCGCGCGCGCGAATCCCAGATGAGCCATTACGACATGGCCGACCTGCTCTGCGCGCGAGAGCGCGGCATCGGCTGGCTGGTTACCGTATTGACGGCCTTTGTGGGCACGGCCGTGTTTGCGTCGTTGAATGCGACAGCTGTGTCACCGGCGCTCAGGATTTTCGTGGGCGCGGTCAGCGTGGCGGCGGCGGTCTCCGCCGCGCTGCAAACATTCTTCCGCTACGCGGAGCGCGCCGAGAAGCATCGCGCGGCCGGCGCGCGCTATGGCGCGGTGCGGCGCAAGCTTGAAGCGATCTACGCCGGCGACGCGGATGCCCGCGACGGCCACTATCTGAGCGCGATTCGCGACGAACTCGACCGGCTCGCTGAAGATTCGCCGAACGTGCCGCCCCGCGTCTTTTACCGCACGCAGCGAACCCTCGCCGACGAACCGCGCAGAAGCCGCGATGCCTGAGCGGCACCCCCTTGCCTTAAGGCTGGCGTATCGCGGACACCAGTAGCATCATCGGCCGCTCGCGCTCTTCCGCCAGTTCAGGCCGTGCGGCAAGATCGGCCTCGGTCGGCCCCCACTCGTCGACATGGGCGATAGTGAGGCCCGCGCCGATCAGGTGATTGAGCAAGGTGCCGATGGTGCGGTGCTGCTTGACGACCCCGTCGGCCAGCCAGTTCGTCACGCGCGGCCCTTCCATCTGGTAGCTGTCGAGCGGCCAGTGCTTATGGCCATCCGCATCGACCGACCAGCCTGGCTCACGCGGCGCCATGAAAATCGGGTGTTCGATCGAGAACACTAGGCGCCCGCCCGGCACCAGCGCGCGGTGCACCGTGTCGAACAGGCCGGGCAGATTTTCGATGTAGTGGAACGCGAGCGAGCTGTAGACGAGATCGAAACCGGCCTCCGGCAAGTCGAGATGTTCGAGATCGGCTCGGGCATAGGTCACGCCGGGATCGTTCGTCGACGATTCCGCCCGCTCCAGCATCTTCTGCGAAACATCGAGGCCGAGCACCGTGGCTGCGCCCGCTTCGCGCGCCCACCGGCAGAACCAGCCGTAGCCGCAGCCAAGATCGACCACCTTCAGGCCAAGCATCTCCGGCAGCATCGCGCGCAACGCCGGCCATTCGGCGGCGCCGGCCAGGCCTTGCGTCGAGCGGCCCAATTGACTGTAGTTCTCGAAGAAAATGGGGTCGTCGTAAATGTTCTGTGTCATTTGTAAATTGGCTTAACTTCAATTGAAGCAACGGCGCCGCCTGCTGCATACCTGCCAAACCCGCGAGCGCGCGATGTGCCAGTGAGAATACCCCTATTCGCGAGCACGTTTTTCGATCGGCGGTTCGCAACACAATACGACCGCCGGGACCGCCGGTATTTACTTCTGTCGGGGCCCTTCTTTCGGGGCCTTCACGCCGCTCCGATTATGGTATTGTCCGACCTGCGCTTTAAAGCGCATTGCCACACTCAATCGGGAAGCGCAATCGCTCCCTAAAAAAAATATTATGGAAGTCCAAAACGCCCGTCGTTGGGCACCACGGGGAACACGCGTCTGGCTCACCGCGGCCGCCGCATTGGCGATCGCCAGCGGTGTGCGCATGTTGCTCCATCCGCTACTCGGACCGATCATGCCGGGCACCGCGTTCTGCATCGCGGCGGCCCTGGTCGAGTATTTTTGCGGGCTGGCGCCGGCGCTCGCGGTCATGCTGCTCGGCCTGGGTATCGCCGACTATCTGTTCGTGCCGCCCTACGCAGCCATCACCGTATTCAATAGCGCCGACCTGGTTCTGCTGATCTCGTATCCGCTGGTGACGCTGCTCGTCATCGTCTTGATCGAACGTCTGCGCCGGTCGCAGTTTCGCGCCGAACTGATCGCCTCGGTCGCGCAGTCACGCTATGAAATGCTGCTGCGGCACGACAACGAACGCTTACTCGCACGCCGCGCCGTCGACGAAACGCACCGGCTGCTGCGCCATCTGTCGCACCATCACCGGACCTTCATTTTCATTCAGGCGCTCGAACGCGATGCGCTGCAGCAAGTGGACGACGTCAGGACGCCCGGCCTGTTGCCGCGTCTGCCCAACGAAATTGCGCCGGGTCCGCGTTTTGCCGACGTCGATACCGAAGACATCCAACGGCTCAGCAAGGCGCTGTGGCCCGGCAGTCATCGCGTCCGCATGAAAGGCGCCGACGGCGCGTCGAGGCTGACCGAGTGCATGTGTGAACGCTTCACCACGCACGCCGGCGAATTCCTCGTGCTGCGGATCGGAGACTGATCCATGAGCCAGCCTACGAGCCTGTTCTTAGCCGGCGACGATCATGCCGTGCTGATGCTGCACGGACTGTCGAGTTCGCCGCTCGAATTACGCTTTCTCGCGCGCTATCTGAATGCCGAGGGTTTCACTACTTGCGCACCTGTTCTGCCGGGCTATAGCGCCGGTTCCGAAGAAGCCGCGATGGAAGCGTGGCTCGACGCCGCCGTGCGCGAATACGACGCGCTGGCCGCGCGCTTTGCTCACGTCTCGATCTGCGGGCTGTCGATCGGTGCGGCGCTGGCGCTCGCGCTCGCGCATCGCCGTCCCGCGGCGCGCTCGCTCGTGCTGTTGTCGCTGACGCTCTCTTACGACGGCTGGGCGATCCCCTGGTATCGATTCCTGCTCAACTGGGCGTACTTCACGCCACTACGCAAACGCTGGCGCTACCGCGAGGAAGCACCGTTCGGTTTGCGCAACGAAGCGCTCAGGGCGAAGATCGCCCGCGCCATGCAGCGCAGCGACTTCAGCGAAGTCGGTCCGTCGACGATTTCATTGCCGGCATTGCACGAGGCAAGCCGCCTCGCCGCGAGTGTGCGCACGCAGGTGCGCGACATCAAGACCGATTGCCTGATTGTTCATGCAATCGACGACGAGACGTCGAGCCCGCGCAATGCACGCTTTGTCGCCGCGAATATCGGCGCTGCCTTTTTACGCACAATCTGGCTGGACGATTCGTATCACATGATTACGTCGGACAACGAGCGCGAAATCGTCGCGCGTGAAACCGCGCTATTTCTGCGCGAGAGTGAAGTGGCCCACGGCGGCGACGACAGCGGCAAGCAACCGGTGGTCTCGAAGGCGCTGGCGCGGCGCCTCAGACAACTCGCGGCACTCGGCAAGGAGCGCGTATGACCGCGCCGGTCAAAGCCACGCGCGCATCGCGGCGCAGCACACGCAGATTTGGTCAAACCGCACGCCGGTCGCTGCTGCTCGCCGCGGCTCTCGGCCTGTGCGCCGCGCGCGCGGCCTACGCGGACGATGCAAGTCCGAATGCGACGCCTGACGCGGGCACTGGCGCGGCCGCCGACAGCAAATGGAAAATCGGTGTGGGGCCAGGTCTCGTGATCACCCCCAAATACCCGGGCTCGCGACAGCTAAGCTTCTTCCCGTTTCCCTCGCTGGATATCTCCTACGACGACCGGATTTTCTCGCAGGGTCCCGACGTGCTCGGTGTCAACGTGCTGCGCGGTCCGGCCTATCACGTGGGCGCGGCGTTCAGTTTCGACTTCCAGACTCGCAAGGAGTCCGACGACCCGCGTCTGCATGGACTGGGTGACGTGCATGGCGGGCCGAAACTGAAGCTATTCGCCGACTACACGTGGTGGGCGTTTACCGGCTCGGTGGCGTTGTACCAGGATATCGCCGGCCATCATCAGGGGACCACGGTCAGCACGGATTTCGTGGCGTCCGCGCCGGTTGGCGGCTGGCTGTTTTCCGTGGGCCCGGGCTTTACGTGGGCGAACGGGACTTATACCCGGACTTTCTTCGGCGTATCTGGACAGCAGAGCGCGGCCTCGGGATTGCCTACGTATAGCACCAGTGCCGGCGTACGGGACATCCACATGAACGCCATGGTGACGTACGACTTTTCCAAACACTGGAATGGCTCGGTTTCCGCGACTTTCGGGCGGCTGGAACACGACGCGGCCAATAGCCCGATTACCGAAAAAAGATTCGAGCTCAATACGCTCGCTTCGGTGAACTACAAGTTCTAGTTTTCGGCTGCTCGCGCGCTCACTCGCAGCGCGCGAGCAGCACACGAGCAGCCAAGCGGACTTCAGTCTCCCGCGCCGGACGCTTCATCGATTTCAATGCCCAGTTCACCGGCCATGCGCCGCACCACCGTCTGAAGCCGGCTCAACTCGTCGGCGAGCCGTTTCTGCTCGGCTTTTACCGCCTCGAACGCCGACAGCGGCACCACCTCGTCTTCCCCACCCGGTTGCGCGAGCTCACTCGCGCTGACTTCGCCGCATAGCAGATGCATCCAGCGGTTTTCGCGTTCGCCCGGTGTGCGGGCCAGTTTCACCACGCGCGGCGGATCGTTGGCCGCCAGTTCGTCGAGAAACGCCTCGACCGACGAAATATCGGCAAATCCATGCAGGCGCGCGCTGTTCAGGCGCAACTCGGCGGCGGTCTGCGGGCCGCGCAGCAGCAAGGTGGTCAGCAAGGCCGCCGACTGACTCGGCAAGCCCAGGACACGATTCATGTTGTGCTCGAAGCGCGGCACGCGGCTGCTGCTGCCTTCCATCACGAGGCTCAGGCGCTTCAGGCCATCGACGGCGGTCAGCACTTCGGCTTCGGTCGCGTTGATCACGGGCGATCGGCCGGTCTTCTGGTTGCAGCCCAAGGTCAGTGCGTTCAGCGAAAGCGGATAGCTGTCCGGCACGGTGTGCTGCTTTTCGACCAGCACGCCGAGCACGCGCCCTTCAAGCAAGGTCAACGCGCGGATGGAGGGGCGGGAAACAGCGTCGGGAGTGGAGTTCATAGAGGATGTCGCGGCAAGCGCCGCCGGGTCTCGTGGACAGTGTGCGTGATCGATGCACAGCCCCGTTGCGCAACCGGGCGGCGGGTTTTAGTTGGTGGGCACCATCATAAACGTCCAGGCCACGCGCGGTGTACGAATCTCTGCGATGAACCGGCCGCCCTGACCGCGTTCGCGTCCCTCGGATGTTTTTTTCTCGTTGACGAATTCCCACATTGGAGATAATTTCCCGAATATGGAAAACATGCCCTCCGACGACAACGCCATCGACCGCCGCATTGCCCAGCGTCTGCGAGCGCTGCGCGCCGAGCGCAACTGGTCCCTCGACGATCTCGCGAAACTCAGCAACGTCAGCCGCGCCACGCTGTCCCGCCTCGAAAACGCCGCCGTGAGCCCCACGGCCAGCGTGCTGGGCAAGCTGTGCGTCGCCTACGGCTTGCCGATGTCGCGCCTCATGCACATGGTCGAAGAAGACTTCGCGCCGCTGGTGCCGCGCAATGCGCAGGCCGTCTGGACCGACGCGAGCATCGGCTTCCGGCGCCGCTCCGTGTCGCCACCGGCTCAGGCGCTGAGCGGCGAGGCACTGGAATGCGAACTCGATGCCGGCGCGCGAATCGATTACGACGCATCGCCGCGAGCCGGCCTCGAACATCATCTGATCCTGCTCGAAGGGCAATTGCAGATCACCGTCGACGGCCGGAGTCACGACCTGCAAGCCGGCGACTGTCTGCGCTATCAGTTATTCGGCCCCAGTGCTTTCGCCACGCCCGCGCACAGCGCGGCCCGCTACATTCTCTTCATCGTCTGAGTTCCAGCTACCATGAGCGCCCCCAAAATCACGACCTTCTCCGCCGACGACCTCGTCCGGCATCTGCCCGAACTCGGCGCGCTGCTGCGTGCCTGCGTCCATGACGGCGCGAGCGTGGGCTTTGTGTTGCCGCACAGCGTCGCGGAGAGTGAGGCATTCTGGAGCGGCAAGGTGTTGCCGTCGCTGCGTGCGGGCGCGCTGGTCTTGTTCGTCGCGCGTCATGGCGAGTCGATCGCGGGCACCGTGCAACTCGATTACGACACGATGCCGAATCAACGCCATCGCGCCGAAGTGCGCAAGCTGCTGGTTCACCCGGCGTTTCGCCGCCAGGGCATTGCCAAAGCGCTGATGGCGGAGCTGGAGCGCCGTGCGCTGCAACTGCAGCGCAGCCTGCTGACGCTGGATACGCGCACCGGCGACAAAGCGGAGCCGCTTTACGCCGCGCTGGGTTATCAAACGGCCGGTGTGATCCCGCAGTTTTGCCGCGACACGCAGGAAGAGCGGCTCGACTCGACCACCATCATGTACAAGGCGTTGTGACGAGCCTGAGCGCGTGATTTAACGGCGCGCGTCGAACGCGATCCGCACGGCCAGGCCGGCGAGCACGGTGCCCATCAGCCAGCGTTGCACCAGCAGCCACACCGGCCGCCCGGCGAGAAAGCCGGCGATCGAACCCGCCATGCTGGCAATCAAGGCATTGACCGTGACCGCGATGACGATCTGCACGCAGCCGAGCGCGATCGATTGCGACAGCACGCTGCCGTGCCCCGGCGAAATGAACTGCGGCAGCAGCGACAGGTACATGACCGCGATCTTCGGATTCGCGAGGTTCGTGACGAGGCCCATCGTAAACAGCTTGCGGCGGCTGTCGTGCGGCAGGTCGCGCACCTGGAACGGTGAGCGCCCGCCCGGCTTGACCGCCTGCCAGGCCAGATACAGCAGGTAAAGCGCGCCGCCGAAACGCAGCGCGTCGTAGGCATAAGGCACCGTCAACAGCAGCGCCGTGATACCGAATGCGGCACAAAACATGTAGAACACGTAGCCGAGCGCGACGCCGCCGAGTGACACGAGCCCGGCGCGCCGCCCCTGGCAGAGCGATCGCGAGATCAGGTAGATCATGTTCGGACCCGGCGTAAGCACCATGCCGAGTGAGACCAGCGCGAAGGCGAGCAACGTTGTAGCAGTGGGCACGGCGGCTCCTCTGGCGATTGAAGGCGGGCACTATGCCGCCGAATATAGCCGATGTCATAGCCGATGTCGCCCCCGCCAACCCCAATCGCCGTCCTGCCGATGGGGCTTTTCGGCCTGCCCGGCGCAAGTGCTCGGCGGATCGATTGGGCGCTGCATCGCAGGAAACACTTGCGGCGAAATTTTTTGCCCGGTATTGTCGAGCCGTTCTGCAATGCAGTGCGGGAGAGATCGTCAGAGGCTTGTGACGACGCCGACGGAGCAACCGCCCCGGAAACTCTCAGGCAAAAGGACCGCGCAGCAGGAACATCTGGAGAGCGGCGCCGTGCGCGCCCACCGAAGGGGATTCCCGGCATGGCGCCTAGATCGCGCTCCTTTGTTCGCGGAAAGAAACTCTCAGGTACATGGACAGATGGGGCATCGACGCCGGTTTCGACACGAAATCGACACCGGTGATGCCCAACTACTCTGGATCATGTCATGTCACGAATCGCCATTATCGGCGCCGGCATTACCGGCGTCACGACTGCTCACGCCCTCGCGCAGCGCGGCCACCACGTCACCGTGTTCGAGCGTCATCGCTATGCTGCGATGGAGACCTCGTTCGCCAATGGCGGGCAGTTGTCCGCCAGCAATGCCGAAGTCTGGAACAGCGCCGCCACCGTACTGAAGGGCCTGCGCTGGATGCTCACGCGCGACGCCCCGCTGCTGCTCAATCCCATGCCCACGTGGCACAAGTATTCGTGGATGGGGGAGTTTCTGCGGCAGATTCCGCATTACCGCGCGAACACAGTCGAGACCGTTCGGCTCGCGATTGCGGCGCGCGAGCATCTGTTTTCGATTGCCGAGCGCGAAGGGATCGACTTCGATCTGGAGCGGCGCGGCATTCTGCACATCTACAAGACCCGCAAGGAATTCGACGGGGCGAACAAGGTGAATGCGTTATTGCGCGAAGGCGGCCTCGATCGCAATCCGGTGACGGCCACGGAGTTGCAGCGGATCGAGCCTACGCTGCATGGCGATTTTTTCGGCGGCTTCTTCACGCCCTCCGACTCGACCGGCGACATTCATAAATTTACACGCGGCCTGGCCGACGCCTGCGCGCGGCACGGCGTCGAGTTTCATTACGATGCCGAGATCACAGCGATCGAGCAGCCGGCCGAAGGACGGTTTTCGCTGACGGTCAATCTCGAGGGCGAGTCGCAGCGTTTTGCCTTTGAGCGGATCGTCGTGTGCGCGGGAGTGAAGAGCCGCGACTTTGCGGCGATGCTGGGCGATCACGTGAACGTCTATCCGGTGAAGGGCTATTCGATCACCGTATGCCTCGACGATGAAGTCAGCCAACAGCGTGCGCCGTGGGTGAGCCTGCTCGACGACAGCGCGAAGATCGTGACGAGCCGGCTCGGCGTCGATCGTTTCCGCGTGGCGGGCACGGCGGAGATCAACGGCTTTAACCGCGATATCCGCTCGGACCGGATCGCTCCGCTGGTGGACTGGACGCGCCGGCATTTTCCCGAGGTGTCGACTTCGCGCGTGATTCCGTGGGCGGGCTTGCGGCCGATGTTGCCGAACATGCTGCCGAAGGTGGGCCGCGGCAAACGGCGTGGCGTGTTCTACAACACCGGCCACGGGCATTTGGGCTGGACGTTGTCGGCAGCCACCGCGCAGGCGGTAGCCGGGGTTATTGAATAGGCCCACGCACTCGCGGGCATGCCGTTACCAGAATGCGCGCCTGAAAAGCCAGGTTAACATCATGGCTTGGTTCGGCCGATGACATTAAAGGTGCGCTCACCATTGAGCGCACTGCGGCACTACGCGAGTTTCTGCCGTAATTCCGGGCTCGGACGAGATGTGCACCGAGCCTATTCGCCGATAGTGAAACAAACAGGAGAGCGTCATGCCTCGCGACCACCTCACCGTGCGCAGCACCGGCAGCCCACGCTTTAGCGATGACCAGATCGCGGCGGAAGCCGTGAGGCGGCTCTCCTGGGACGCGGCCGTCCCCAGGGATAAGGTGAAAGTAAAAGTCGAGCGCGGCAGAGTCACCTTGCGAGGCGTACTCCAGGACGCTCATCAGAAAACCGCGGCGCTCGAAGACGTATCCCGCCTGTTCGGCGTCGCGGGTGTCACCGATCGAACCAGAATCAAAGCCGGATAGCATCAACCAGCCTGCAACAGTGCCCGGCAATGCCGTGCAATCTGCTTTTCCTCCTCGGTGTGAATCGCCCTCACCTTCCCCGCCGGATCGCCCTCCACCAGCCCCATGAAAGCGAGCCCATCACAGACGCGACGGCGAATCTCCGCGCTGTGCTCGCCGATGCCGCCCGTGAACACCAGCAAGTCGATCCCGCCCAGCAAGGCCGCATAAGCGCCGATCGTCTTACGCACGGCGGTAGCAAACGCCTCCAGCGCCAGCGACGCATTCGCATCCCCCGCCGCGGCGCGCTTCTCCAGCGCCTGCATATCGCTTTCGCCATCGGCGTAACCGGCCAGACCGCTCTGGCGGTTCAACAGCGTCTCCAGCGCATCGGCATCGAGATGCTCCACGCGCATCAGATACAGCAGCACGCCTGGGTCGAGATCGCCACTGCGTGTGCCCATCGGCACGCCGCCGGTCGGCGTCAGCCCCATCGACGTATCGACGGACTTGCCGTTCTGCAGCGCACACAAACTCGAGCCGTTGCCCAGATGCGCGAACACCGCTCGCGCTGGCAAATCGGCGCCAAGCCGCGTGACCAGCGATTCGTAAGAAAGGCCGTGAAAACCGTAGCGAATCACGCCCGCATCCAGATAGCGGCGCGGCAATGCAAGCTGCGCCACACGCGGCGGCAGTGTCGAATGAAACGCCGTGTCGAAACAGACGAAATGTTGCGCGTCGCTGAAGATCGACGACGCCTCGTCGATCAAGGCGAGCGCCGGCGGAATATGCAAAGGCGCGAAATGCACGGCATCCTGCAAGCGCTGACGCACTTCGGGTGTCAAGCGCTGATGCGCCCGCAGGTGCGGGCCGCCATGCACCACCCGATGCCCCACCGCCGCCGGCCGCGGGTGCTTGTGCTCCGCAAGGACGCGCGCGAGCACCTGCAACGCGTCGGTCTGCGATTCCAGCACGCGCTCCTGCTGCACCAGCACGCGGCCGTCGGGCGCGGTGATGCGCAAGCTGCCGTCGCTGCGGCCAATTCCTTCCGCACTGCCGGCGAGCAGCAACGATTCATCGCCGCCCGCGTGTGCAGCGTGCGCGGCGTGGGTAAACAGCCCGAACTTCAGCGACGATGAACCGCTGTTCAGCACCAGAATCGTCGGAACCCGGGTGGCGTCTTGAGTATGCATGGTCCGCCTCGCTCAGCCTTTCCATGTCCAGTTGCGGATCTCTTCCTTATCGATGCCCTCGGCATGCGCATAAGCCAGATGTTCGATGATCTGCCCACGCAGCCATTCCTTCGCATGATCGCCGACGCCGCGCAACACCGGCACACGGTCGATCACGTCGATCGCCAGCGAGAAACGGTCGACCTGGTTGATGATCGCCAGTTCGAGCGGCGTGTTGATGTTGCCTTTCTCGCGATAGCCATGCACGTGCAGATTGTCGTGGTTGGTACGGTTGTACGTGAGCTTGTGCACCAGCGACGCGTACGAATGGAAGTTGAAAATCACCGGCTTGCTGGCGGTGAACAGCGAATCGAAATCGCGGCTGGACAGGCCGTGCGGATGCGCATGTTCGGGCATCAGGCGGAACAGATCGACCACGTTGACGAAACGGATCTTCAACTCGGGAAAGTGCTCCTTAAGAATCTGCACGGCGGCGAGCGCTTCCATGGTCGCGATGTCGCCGGCGCAGGCCATCACCACGTCCGGTTCGACGCCCTGATCCGTCGACGCCCAATCCCAGATGCCGATGCCCTTGGTGCAGTGCGTGACCGCGGCCTCCATGTCGAGATACTGCAAATGCGGCTGCTTGTCGGCCACGATCACGTTGACGTAATCGCGTGAGCGCAGGCAGTGATCGGCGACGCTCAACAGGCAATTCGCGTCCGGCGGCAGGTAAATACGCACCACGTCCGGGCTTTTGTTGGTCACGACGTCGAGAAACCCCGGGTCCTGGTGCGTGAAGCCGTTGTGATCCTGACGCCATACCAGCGACGTGATCAACAGATTGATCGACGGCACCGGTTGCCGCCAGCCGAGATCGCGTTTCGCTTTCTCCAGCCACTTGGCGTGCTGGTTGAACATCGAATCGATCACGTGGACAAACGCTTCATAGGTGGCGAGCAGTCCGTGCCGGCCGGTCAGCACGTAACCCTCGAACCAGCCTTCGAGCGTGTGCTCGCTCAGCATCTCCATCACGCGGCCGTCCACCGAGAGTTCGCCGCCGTCGGCGTCGCTGGCCATTGTTTCGGCCAGCCAGGTTTTCTCGGAGGCCTTGTAGATGGCGGTCAGCTTGTTGCTGGCGGTTTCGTCCGGGCCAAACACGCGGAAGTTCGTCATATTGTTGCGCATCACGTCGCGCAGAAACGTGCCGAGCACCTCGGTGGGCGACGTGTACGAACCAGCGGGCTTTTTCACCGCCACCGCGTAATCGCGAAACGCCGGCAGGTCGAGCGTCTTGCACAGTGAGCCGCCATTCGCATGCGGATTGGCGCTGATGCGGCGCGTGCCTTCGGGAGCGAGTTCGCGCAATTCCTCGACCAGCCGCCCTGCTTCGTCGAATAGCGACTCCGGCTCATAGCTGCGCAGCCAGTTCTCGACGAGCTTGAGGCTCTTGCTGTTCGTGACCGGATCGAGCACCGGCACCTGGTGCGCGCGCCACGAACCTTCCACCTGATGGCCGTCGACTTCCTTCGGCCCGGTCCAGCCTTTCGGCGAGCGCAGCACGATCATCGGCCAGCGTGGCCGCGCCGCGTCATTGGACTCGCGCGCGTGCTGCTGGATGGCGCGGATTTCGCCGACGCATTGCTCGAGCGTCGCGGCCATCTGCTGATGCATGGTGTCCGGATCGTCGCCTTCGACGAAATACGGTTTGTGGCCGTAGCCGATCAGCAAGGCTTCGAGTTCCTCGCGGGGAATTCGCGCGAGGATCGTCGGGTTGGCGATCTTGTAGCCGTTCAGATGCAGAACCGGCAGCACCGCGCCGTCGCGAATCGGATTGAGGAACTTGTTCGAGTGCCAGGAGGTGGCGAGCGGTCCGGTTTCCGCCTCGCCGTCGCCGATCATCACCGCAACGATCAGGTCGGGATTGTCGAACGCGGCACCGTAGCCGTGCGACAGGCTGTAGCCAAGCTCGCCGCCTTCGTGAATCGAGCCCGGTGTTTCGGGCGTGCAATGCGAACCGATGCCGCCCGGAAACGAGAACTGCCGGAAGAAGCGCCGCATGCCGGCTTCGTCCTCGCTGCGGTCGGGATAGATCTCCGAGTAATGGCCTTCGAGGTAGCTGTGGGCCAGCGTGGCAGGCGCGCCGTGACCCGGGCCGGCGAGATAGATCACGTTCAGATCGAGCTTCCTGATCAGGCGGTTCAGATGCACCAGCAGGAAGCTTTGCCCAGGGTCCGAGCCCCAATGGCCCAGCAGGCGGTTCTTGATGTGTTCGGGTTTGAGTGGTTCGCGCAACAGCGGGTTGTCGCGCAGGTAGATCATGCCGGCCGAGAGGTAGTTGCAGGCGCGCCAGTAGCGGTCCATCTTGCGCAACGTGTCGGGGTCGAGGGTGGTCGGCGGGGTGGGACGGGAGGTTGCTTCGGCCATGGCGTCGCTCCTTGAAAAGGACTGTCAGGCAGGTTAGCGGGTGCTGCAGCGATTGTTCGTGACGCAGCCGATGAAGAAAACCCGCAACGCCAGCCGATCTGTCATGCGCATGACATAACGCGGAGGGATCGGCAAAGGTCTGTTGCTTACGGTTTTTGGGAATGTGGCCGGGAATCGTCAGGGGTGTGACAGGAAGCGCGCGTCATGGTTCGACGCGATTGTCCAACGTCTGATCTTGCGACGGATGTGCGTCGCTTTTGTGTACGCGCGGTGTATGCGCGATGTATGTGTGGACAGGAAGGATGGCGCGTGGGCGGCCCATCGGATTGCCGGCCCGAACACCGGCCGGCGCCGGTTCGCTGCTATCCAGCCGGACGCTTTACGCCTGCTCTTTCTCTTTGCGTTGAGGTGGTTGGTAGCGCCATTTGCTGGCATTGGGATCGTTGCGCGCGTCGTCGCGTTCGCGTTGTTCGGCGCGCGCCTCGTCGGCCCGGCCGAGTTCGGTGCGCCGGTCGCGCACAGCGCCTGGCGAATCGGCTTGACGCAACGGCGATGGTGAGCGCCGCTGAGAAGGTAGTGACATACAGCCTCCCTTTTCGAGGATGTGGGGCGAATCAGTGTTTTTTTCCTGTCCAGCGGCGGTCCGGGCGACGCAGGAGACGAAGCTCACGCAGGTACAGTGAAGCGCCGAACATCAACGCCATGCCACCCACGATGCCGAGGATTGCCGATACCATGATTTCCCCCTGGCGGGCCCGCCCGCCGCGCACCGTTTGATCGCCGGCGACGTGGAGATGGGCACCCGGTTGAGCGCGCGGCCGATTCTGAACCAACCTGACAAAAATGCACGCCAAGCAAGGATCATGCGCTCAATTGGCCGCCGTGTCTGTAAGCCATTGTGCAGCCGGGCCGTTGGCGAGCCAGAGACTGCTGCTCTTGCGCTAGACTTTAAGCGCAAATTAAGTGAAGGCGCTTAAGCTTCGCGTGCCAAATGCGCTATGGCGGATCGCATCTGCCGCGTCCTCTACTGCTCGCCCCTCCTCTAGACGGTCACCATGTCGACAACCAGCCGCTTCAAAACGCCCCTGATTCTTGTTCTGTCGATCGTGCTGTTGTGCGCCGGCGTTGCCGTCCTGGTAGGCGTGTTCGGCTTGCTGGTTAAACTGTTCGGCGTTGGCTAGCACGCCATCGGCTGGACCGGCCCTAACGGGAGACAAGCTAGGCACCCCCTGCTGTCCCTCCGCGCAGCAGCATATCGATGTCGATATCGGCCAGTTCCCCAATCCTCTCGATCGTCACGTCCGCGGGCGGATTGCTGGAAATCTCTTTGGGATCGAAAGCGTAATGTCCCTGGCGAGGAAAGACCGTGGTCAGCCGCTCGCCCCAGGCCTTCTTCATCGCCGTCAGAATCCTTAGCTTGTCATCCACCATCACGTACTGCCGGGCCGGATAACATTCCATCACCTGATCGAGCATCTGCTCCTTATGGATGTAGATCAAAACCCGGCCCTCGACCTCGTCCCATAAGCCCGAGCGGGCAATCTTGCGCGGCTGGAACACCACGTCGCCGTCGGACAGAATCACCGACGGGCCGTATCTGGAAACATGTTTGATCGTATCCAGCGCCCCCGGATACAGCCGGTTCGCAAACGGATAATCGATCAGGAACGACGACATCAGCAGCAGACGCGTGTCCCGCGGATGCTCCAGCCGGTAGCTCTGCAACGCCCCAAGGTAATCGGCGTAGCCCAACTCCGCGCGCAAGCCTTCGAAAATTTCCCAGTAGCGCGCGCTGTTCTGTTCGCCAAACTCGCGCACCATATGCGCGCGCAAATCCGCCAGCACATGATCGTTGTCCAGCAAGGTGTTATCGCAATCGAACAGGAACACGACATCGTGAGACGTGGCGTTAGCGGTTTCCATAACGGCTCCCGTGAATTAGCTCTTATGCCCGTCGACCGGCGTGGCCGCTTTTTCAACGTGGCCGCCGAAGTCGTGCCGCATCGCCGATAACACCCGGTTCGCAAAGTCCGCGTCACCCCGCGAACTGAAACGCGCGAATAGCGCGGCGCTCAGCACCGGTGTCGGCACGCCTTCGTCGATTGCCGCCGCGACGGTCCAGCGCCCTTCGCCCGAATCCGATACGCGTCCCGCGTAGCTTTGCAGATCGGCGTCGCCGGCCAGCGATCCCGCTATCAGGTCCAGCAGCCACGAACCGATCACGCTGCCACGCCGCCAGACCTCGGCGACCTCGGCGAGATCCAGGTCGTATTGGTAAAGCTCGGGGCGGCGCAGCGGCGATGTTTCGGCATCGGCTTCGCGCGCGTGTTTGCCGGCGTCGGCATGGCGCAGAATGTTCAGGCCTTCGGCATACGCGGCCATCATGCCGTATTCGATACCGTTGTGAACCATCTTCACAAAGTGCCCCGCGCCCTGCGGGCCGCAATGCAGGAAGCCCTGATCCGCGGTGCTGGCGCCGGCTGCGCGGCCCGGCGTGGCGGGCGCGGCGCCCGCACCCGGCGCGAGGGTCGAGAAAATCGGCTCGAGCCGCTTCACGACTTCGGCCTCGCCGCCGATCATCAGACAGTAGCCGCGCTCACGTCCCGCGACGCCGCCGCTGGTGCCGACGTCGACATAGTGAAGCTGACGCTTCGCCAGCTCGGCGCCGCGGCGAATGTCGTCGTGGTAATAGGAGTTGCCGCCGTCGATCACGATGTCGCCGGGTTCGAGCAGAGGCACGAGCTTGTCGAGCGTCTGGTCGACCACCGCGGCGGGCACCATCAGCCACACCGCGCGCGGTTTTTGCAATTGCGCGACCAGATCTTCAAGCGACGCGGCACCTGCCACGCCTTCCTGCTTCAGCTTGTCCACTGCGGCCGGCTGTACGTCGTAAGCGATGCATTGCTGACCGCCCTTCGTCAGGCGGCGCACCATGTCCGCGCCCATGCGTCCCAATCCAATCATGCCTAGCTGCATATCTCGCTCCGGAAAATGTCTCGTTGCGCGTTCCGATCTGGTTCGGCGTGCCGGGGTCTTACCGCACGTTTCGTGCGCGGTAAGCGACTTTCCTAACTGTAGTTGCTGTAGTTGCGTTTTGCGTGATCCGACGGACACACGGTAGCAGCCCCGGATCGTCCTTGCAGCGAATCGAGCCCCGCATGCGTCAAACGACGATACGCTTCTTTGCAGAGGTTTTGCGCAAGCTAAAGTTCCGGGCGTGGATCGGTAAGACGCCGTCGTCGTGAGGCAGGCTTCGATTTTGCCAACGATCCTCTTACACTTTCATTGAGCGCTAAAACACTAAAGGACCGGAGCACTGGAGCACCAAAGCGCGATCGCGTCGCGACCACCCTCGCAGCATTGGAGCAGTGAGGGCGACACCGGACGTGCGCAGAGGTGGCTGTACGACTGGAGTCTCAACGCCGCCGTGCCTGAACCTTCCGGTACTGCGTGCGCGCAAAACGCCGCACCGCACGCCACATCTGCGGATAGCGCTCACCCGGCACGGCGAACAGCACCAACGCGCACAGCGCCAGCAAACCGCAGAACAGGAACGTGCCGCGATAGCTGAATGCCTCCACCAGCAAACCGGACAGCACGCCGGACAGAATCGACCCGACCCGCGCAGCATTGAAGAACAATGCGGTCGCGCGGCCGGGCGACTGCGGCATCAGGTCCTGCACATAGGTCATGCCCAGGCACGAGGTCACCGCGACGACGAAGGCGTTGAGTATCTGCATCGGGATCAGCACGTGGACGCTGCCGGCCAGCGACATCGCCACGAAATACACCGCGTGCACCGCCGCGCAGGCGCCGAGCCAGTTGGGCTTGTGCAGCGTCGACGACTTCGCGCCGAGCGCGAGCATCATCGGAATCTCCGTCAAGGCGCCGAGGCCAAGCATGACCGACACGTCCAGATGCGTGCCGTTCAGGCCATGCACGATGTAAAGCGGCAACACGATCATGGTGGCGTTCGCGGCGAGCCCGAGCAAGGTGAGCGCGGCTACGGCCCGGCGAATGTCGTTCGGCGAAGCAACACCCGGCAGGTCCTCGTGCGCATCTTCACCGGGCGCGATCAGCGGTGGGACCGTAATCGAGGCTGACGGCTCGGCGGCCGTGTCTTCCACCGTGTGATCGCCCAGATGGCCTTGCGGCTCCCGCATGCGCCAGACAATGCTCGCGCAGGCCGCGAAACTCGCCGCCGCGAACAGGAAGAGCCCATAGAAGCCCGCGCCGGCGAGCACCAGTGCCCCCACCGACGGGCCGAACACCCACGCCGCCGACAGAATGGTCCGCAAGGTGGCGCTGGCGAAGGCGCGTTCCGCGGCACTCGATACCGGCAGCGCCGCGCGGCTGAACGAAAACACCAGCGACATGGCCGAGCCGCCCGCGCCGATAAAGACAATGCCGACTATCAGCAACAGCCGGTAGTCACGCACCACACATAAGCACAGATAGCCCAGTGTGGTCGCCACCAGTGCTGCCAGCAGCAATGGCCTGTGCCGTCCGCTCGCATCGCTCCAGCGGCCCGCGAAGGTGCTGGCGAGCACCCCGCTGGCTGCGATTAGCGTCATGAAGAGGCCGAGCTTGAGCGGCGTCATGCCGGCGCGTTCAACGCCGAATAGCGACAGATAGGGAGCGGTGAACGACATCGCCACACCGAGCATGAGGGTGGCGCCGGCCAGTGGCTTGAAGCCCGGGATGTGCAGCAGGTCGAAAAAACGGGAGGTTTTCAACGCAAGTGGCGGTGGGTCAGGGAAAACAGGTTCGCGGCGCGCAATGCAAACCGCAGGCTTCGTGGCCGGAACAACCGGGGCATTATCGGCTTAGCTTGCGGGAACGTAAACCTGCGCGCCCCGCATCCCACATTCGGGCAACCAGAACACCATCACAGACAAGCTGCCGCCAAAGGCGCGGCTACTTGCCCTCGCCCGTCTGCTGCATGACTACGTAGCCACGCTTCTCGAGCGTCCAGCGATGCCACTGGTTGCCGTAGACACCGCAGGCAACACCGAACAGCACGGACAGCACCAGTCCGATCGTGCCGATCGTGTCGCCCCATAAGCCACTGAGAAACAGTATCGTGCTGACACCCAGCATAACGAAAGCGGCAAACCACATTCTCTTCGACATCGCCCAGACGAAGCCCAGCAGCAACGCGCCCCAGCTGAAGCCCGTGGCGACCGCGACAACGTCGTCCTGCCCGGGGCGCTGAAGATAGATCCTTTCTGCCATGTCCTTTCCTGAATGCGATGATGCGGCTAGAGCGAATCATGACGTTTAACATGTCACGCTGGCAAGCGTATGCGCCTGCGTGACATCTTGGGGACGCCGCAGCCGCCGGCCGTTCGCAGGCCGCCCTTGAAGTAGCTCAACGCAGCGCAACTGCTGCCGCTCGATTCGCGCCGTTAAATTTTAGTTGCCTTGCTAATCATCTTGCGTTTCAATAGCAACCATGTTCGATCATTGCCTTTACTTCAATTCGTCCGCCTTGTCGCGGCTTGTCGAGCGCGAATGGGGCGCCGTGTACGCCGGCTTCGGGTTGACGCCGCCGCAGGGTTTCGTGCTGCGCGTTGTCCTTGCCACGCCCGGCTGTCTGAGCAGCCAGGTGGCCGATCTGCTGGGCATCGCGCGCCCTACCGCGACGCGGCTGCTCGACAACCTGAGCGACAAGGGGCTGGTGGAGCGCCGGCAGGGCGAAACCGATGGCCGCGAATGGCGGGTGTATGCCACCCGCGCGGGTAAGGCGCTTGAGCGGCCCATCAACGAGGCCAGCGCGCAAATTGCGAAGAATCTGCGCGCCAGGGTGGGCCCGGAGTTGTTCGAAGCAGCCGTTACGTCCATGCATAACGTGCGTAAAGCGCTCGGATGAAACGCTTCGATAAGGCGCTTTTTTTAATCCAATAGTTGTCTTGCTAACCATGCACCAGGGAAGAATCGAATGAACCATCTGGCGAGTCAGCGCAGCGCGGCAGCCCGCAAGCCTAGCGCAAGCGTGTCAGGCGTCACGCGCGTCCAGGCGAACTGGATATTCGGCGCCGCGATCGGGTTGTCGCTTTGCATCCTGCTGGGTATTGCGATTGCCTGTGCACCCGCAGCGGTGCGCAGCAACAATGAGCGCTGCCTGGAAGCGCTCGCGAACGAGCAGCATGTCAGCGTCGAGGACTTTTTTCAGAACCCCGCCAAACAGGACGCTTTGGCCCTCGCGGCGGAGCAATGCGCGCGATGACGGCTTTGCGTCGCATTGCGTTGCCCTCGCCACTGACGATCCCGGCCATAGCTGATACTCTTTACCTAATCCACCCACGGCAGCGTCGCGCGCGAGCGCAAATCGCTGTCTGCGAAGGGAAAAAAGTATCGGAGCATTTATGGCAAGCCCAATCCCCTATTCTCCGCACGCGCCCTCCCGAGCGGAGATCGACGCCCTGCCGGGCGCCACGGTTATAGAATTCGGCACGAACTGGTGTGGTTTCTGCCAGGGCGCGCAAGCGTCGATCGCCAAGGCTTTCGAGCCTCATGCCGGCGTCCGGCATCTCAAGGTCGAAGACGGGCCGGGGCGCCCACTTGGCCGCTCCTTCAAGGTCAAACTCTGGCCCACGCTGGTCTTCATGCGCGACGGCGCCGAGGTCGCACGCATCGTGCGCCCAACCAGCGCCGCGGATATCGCCAGCGCTTTCGCTTCACTTTGATGCAGGAATTCGTCCGCAACCCGGACTAAAGAACGCACACCAGGGACGCACATCAGCAAAGACACCAAGGGAGCACACCTCATGGACACCCGTAGCGAGCTGCAAGCCACCGTCAATGCAATGGTCCAACCCGGCAAAGGTCTTCTCGCCGCCGACGAAAGCGGTCCGACCATCGCTAAACGCTTCAAGACCATCGGCCTCGAATCCAGCGAGGAAAACCGCCGCGCTTACCGCAACCTGCTGCTCACCACGCCGGGGCTCGGCGCCTTCATAAGCGGCGTGATCCTGTACGAAGAAACACTCGGCCAGAAAGCGGACGACAGCACACCGTTTCCGCAACTTGCCGCCAGCAACGGCATCGTGCCCGGCATCAAGGTGGACCTCGGCAAGGTTGCGCTCGCACTCGCGCCCGGTGACGAAATCACCGAAGGCCTCGACGGTCTCGCCAGGCGCTTCGTCGACTATAAACGGCAAGGCGCGCGCTTCGCGAAATGGCGCGCGGTCTACAACATCACCGCGAGCCTGCCGAGCCGCCTTGCCATCGAAGCCAATGCCGACTCGCTCGCGCGCTATGCGGCAATCTCGCAGGAAGCGGGCATTGTGCCGATCGTGGAACCGGAAGTGCTGATGGACGGTGACCACACGATCGGACGCAGCGCGGAAGTAACCGAAGCCGTTCTGCACGAAGTCTTTCACGCGCTGCACCGGCACCGCGTGGTGCTCGAACACATCCTGCTGAAACCGAGCATGGTGCTGGCGGGCGCCGAGCATGCGCAGCAATCGTCGGTTGCCGATATCGCCACGCACACCGTGCGGGTACTCAAGCGCACGGTGCCGTCGGCGGTGCCCGGGATTGTGTTCCTGTCCGGCGGCCAGACGCCGGAAGAGGCAACCGCCAATCTCGATGCGATGAATCGCCTCGGGCCGCTGCCGTGGAATCTGAGCTTCTCGTATGGCCGGGCGTTGCAGGAACCGCCGCTGCAAGCGTGGCGAGGCCAGCCGGGCAACGTCAAGGAAGCGCAGGCCGCCTTGCTCAAGCGCGCCCGTCTGAACAGCGCGGCGGCGCTCGGCAAGTACGACGCAGAGCAGGAAAAGGGCTAGCCTCGACGTGCCTGAGCCCCAGTCTCTACGGCTGCTCACGATTCGCGGTGGTGGCGCGCGCAATCTTGTCGAGCAGCGCCTGCAGCGAAACCGGCTTGCCGAGATGGCCGTCATAGCCGGCGCGGATCGCCCGCGTGGCGTCCTGCGGCCGGCCGAAGCCCGTTAGCGCAAGCGCCGGCACCGAGGCGGTGGCGGGCAGCTTGCGCAGCGCGGCGATCAGTTCGTAGCCGTCCATGCCGGGCATGCCGATATCCGAGAGGATCAGATCGAACGGCTGGCGGCCGGCAACGGCCAGTGCGTCAGCGCCATTGGCCTGAGGCCAGACTTGCGCGCCTTCGAGTTCGAGCAGGCTTTGGAACGCCTGCAGACTTTCCACGGCATCGTCGATCAATAGTATCCGCATGCCTTTGAGCAAGCTGACGTCTCCTGGCATCTCGCGGGTTTCGGGCTGCGCCACCGTACTGTCGGCCGGCAGCCAGACGCGAAACCGCGCGCCCTTGCCGAGGCCCGCGGATTCCGCCTGCACATGGCCGCCATGCATCTCGGCCAGTTGCTTGACGAGCGCGAGCCCGATTCCCAAGCCACCGCTATGGCGCCGATGCGCGCCTTCGGCCTGGCTGAACATATCGAATACGTTCGGCAGAAAGCCCGCTTCGATACCGCGCCCGGTATCCTGGACCTCGATGCAGGCATGACCGTCTTCACGCGAGAGGGTCAGGCTCACCTGCCCGCCCTGCGGCGTAAACTTCACGGCATTGCTCACGAGATTCCACAGAATCTGTTCGAAGCGCACGGGATCGACGTCGATAAAGAACGGCTCGGCCAGGCCGTGCACCGTCACGCTTACGTGATGTGCCAGCGCATCGGCTTCGATCGCGCTGCTCACCTGCGCCGTGATTGCCGCAATGTCCACGCGCGAACGCTCCAGCGCCAGTTTGCCGGTGCGCACGCGCGACAGATCGAGCAGATCGTCGATGATCTTCGCGAGGCTGATCACCGAACGGCGAATCGCATCGGCCGCGTCGCGCACCACGGGCAGTCCCTGCGTCGACGGTGCGCGGTCCAGCATGTCCGCCTTCACGTGGATCAGGTTCAGCGGGTTCTTCAGTTCGTGCGATAGCACCGCGAGGAATTCGTCCTTCAGCCGGCTGGCCGCTTCCACCTTCTGGCGCATCGAGCGTTCAAGAGAAATCTTGCGCTGCTCGAGTGCCTCAGTGCCTTTACGCTGTGTCAGATCGCGCACGATCTTCGCAAAGCCGCTGAAGTTATCCGATGCAACCGGCGTGATCACGCCGCTGCAATAAAGCCGCGTGCCGCTTTTGTGAACGTACCAGCGCTCGTCTTCGGCCCGGCCGTCGTTGCGAGCGCGCTGCCGCTCGGCAAGCGGTTCGTCGGCTTCGCGCTCTTCCGGCAGATAGAGCCGGTCGAGCAACTGGCCGACCATCTCGCTCTCGCTGTAACCGAAAATCCGCTCCGCGCCCTTGTTCCAGGTGACCACGCGGCCATCCAGATCCTGCACGACGATCGCGAAGTCGTTGGTGCTTTGCGCGGCGAGATGCAGGCGCGCTTCGCTCTGGCGCACCAGCTGCTCGGCGCGCCGCAATGCTGTGATGTCGACGATGGTCAGCACCGCGCCGTCGATATGATCGTCGGTAGTACGGTACGGCGACAGGCGCGTCAGGAAATGGCGGCCGTCGACGCCGCGAATCTCACGCTCGATCAGTTGCAGCGAGTCGAAAACAGTGGCCGTGTCGTCGGCCAATTGCGGGTAGTCGAGCCGGTGCGTAATGTCGTGCAGCGGGCGCCCCACGTCGGAGGGAATCACGTTGAACAGCTCCGTCGCGGCCGGCGTATAGCGCTTGATGCGCATCTCGCGATCGACGAATACCGTCGCGATGCCGGTCGAGGCGATCACGTTCTGCAGATCGTCTTTGGCCTTGCCGGTTTCCTCGATCTTCGCCTGCAACTCCGCGTTGACGGTAAACAGTTCCTCGTTCAACGACTGCAGCTCTTCCTTGCTGGTCTCGAGCTCTTCGGTGGCCGCGCGTAATTCCTCGTTGATCGCCTGCAATTCCTCGTTCGACGCTTTCAGCTCTTCGGTCGACGCTTCCGATTGCTCGACCGTGGAGCGCAACTCCTGCTTCGTGCGGTGCAGTTCGTCTTCGAGGTGGCCCAGCAGTGAATCCTGCGCGGCTGGTCCGCTCGGCTGAATGGCGGGCACGGCGGTCCCGGCCGCGCTCTCTTCGAACAGCACCAGCGCGAATTCCGGTGCATCTTCGGCACGCCGGTACGGGCGCACGATAATTCGCACCTGCGCCTCGGACGTGAATTCGATCGGCGCGGTCACGACCTCGCTGTTGCCGCGCATCGCCTGAAACAGCGCACCGCGCAGTTGCAGGCGCAAAGCCGGGTTCGCCAGCATGATCAGGTTATACGACGGTTCGCCGCGCACGAAACGCAGGAAACGGCCGGCGTGCTCGGACATATGCAGGATGTTCGCGTCCGTATCGACCACGACGCTCGGCGGCGCATAGAGCTCGAGAATGCGCTGATGCAAGGCCGAAAACGGCAGGCTCTGCGGCAGCGGCGGCGTGGGACCGGCGCTCGCCGTGGCAGCCGTGCCGCCGCTTTGCACGACCGGCATGCTGATCGGCGGGCGCACCGCGCTGGTCACCGCGTTGGCCCGGTAGATGCGGTTTTTCTTGTCGACCGGCGTGAACAGATCGCCTGCAGCCTCCGCGGATTCCGAACTGCCGAGCAGCAGATAGCCGCCGGGTTGCAACGCGAAGTGAAACATTTGCAGCACCTGGCTCTGCACGCTGCGATCGAGGTAGATCAGCAGATTGCGGCACGACACCAGGTCGACGCGCGAAAACGGCGGGTCGCGCAGCACGTTGTGCACGGCGAACAGCACCTTTTCGCGGATAGCCTTGGTCACACGAAAGTGCGAGCGCTCCGGCATGAAGAAGTGGCGCAGGCGCTGCGCGGAGACGTCAGCGGTAATTGACTCGGGATAGATGCCGGCGCGTGCGAAAGCAATCGCGCGCTCATCGATATCGGTCGCGAACAACTGGACCGGTATGCCCTCCTGACGCTCAGGATGATCGGCGAGCAGCATGGCGAGCGAATAGGCTTCTTCTCCGGTCGCGCAGCCGGCGATCCAGGCACGCACCGGATCGTCCTGCGATTTCTTCTGGAACAGCTTGGGCACGATCTCGTGCTCGACCACCTCGAAGGTTTCACGATCGCGAAAGAAATTGGTCACGCCGATCAGCATGTCCTTGAGCAACGCCGGGGTTTCTTCGGGATGGGTGAGGACGTAGTCCTGGTACGTCTGCAGATCGGCAATACCGTTGACCTGCAGACGGCGTTCGATACGCCGCAGGATCGTGGCACGCTTGTAGTGACGGAAATCGTGGCCGGTGCGTGCGCGCAAGGTGGCGAGCACACCTAGCAAAGCCCGCTCGGCGGTGGACACGGGATCGGGCTGCGCGGCGGCCAGCGTTTCGGGTTCGTCTTCGGCGGGCGGCAAGCGGATCGCGCGGGCGTTGTCGGCCAGTTCACGCAGCTTGCGCGGCATCTGCGCGGCCGGCAGCGAGAGGTCGACCATACCGGTGGCAATCGCGTTCTGCGGCATTTCCGGGTATTCGGCATCCGCCGGTTCTTGCGCGATAGTCAGACCGCCCTGCTCCTTGATGCGGCCGATGCCGGTCGCGCCGTCCGCGCCCGTACCCGACAGCACGATGGCAATCGCGCGTTCGCGGTGGGTGTCGGCGAGGCTGCGGAAAAACAGGTCGATGGCGATCGGGCGGGCGCGCGGCCGGCCGGCTTCGACGGGAGTCAGATGGCCGTCGTCGAACGACAGATCGTTCGACGGTGAAATGACATAGACGTGATTTTTTTCGACCTGGACGGGGTGCTGCACCTGCAGCACCGGCATGTCGGTAGCGTGCTGCAGAACCTGGTCCGCGCTGCTCGCATGGTCGGGCGAGAGATGCAGCACGACCACGAATGCCATGCCCATGTCGGGCGTGGCATTCTCGAAGAAACGCAGCAGTGCCTGCACGCCGCCGGCGGACGCACCGATGCCCACCACTGGAAAATCGAGCGAACGGGTCTCCGGGCCAGGCGTGCGCGCCGCCGAGACGTCCGCGCTGTCGGTATTCGTTGCTGCGTTGTCAGTTTGCGTGTCCGTTGGCGCGATTGATTGCGTGTTTGCCGGAGACGCCCCTGTTTCACTACCCGCCATACCCATCCCTTGTGCGCTACGCCGCGTGACGGCGCCCGCGCAGTCTTGCAGCGTCAGGCCTTCGCCGCTTTCTCACGGCTTCTTCCCGCATTGTCGCGTGTGTTGCGCCGCATTGCAAAGACCGGTGCCCGGCGGGCCCAGTCTTACGGTTCGCAAACCACCAGGGCGTGCAATTCGTCGATATTGAAGGGTTTGGCGAGTATCGCCACACCGAGGCGGCGCGCCCGTTCGAGTTCGTCGGCGTAGCCCGTCATCAGCGCGATCTTCTGCGCGGGCCAGGCGCTGCGCACCTTCTCAGCAAGATCGATGCCGTTGAGCCTGCCCGGCATCTGGATATCGGACAGCACGAGTTCGAATGTCGCGCCGCCGTTCAGCAGATCGAGCGCCTGATCGGCGGTCGGTTCGTGGTGCACTTCGCAGCCAAAGGTCTCCAGCACGGCGGCGACGCCGGCCGCCACGTCTTCGTTGTCTTCCACCAGCAGCACCACGCCTTTTGACGCCAGCGCTGGCTCCAGTGTCGTTTCCACCTCCGGCACCCGGGCTTTTTGCCGTTCGCGATAGCGCGGCAAGTAAAGTCTGACCGTCGTGCCGCGGCCCGGCACACTGTCGATTTTGGCCGTGCCGCCGGCCTGTTCGCACATGGCGAGAACCTGGGCGAGGCCGAGACCGGTGCCCGAGCCGCGCAGCTTGGTCGTAAAGAGCGGCTCGAACGCGCGACGGACAACCGTATCGGGCATGCCCTCGCCGTCGTCGGAACAGGTGATCAGCACATATTCGCCGTCCGGCAACAAAGTGTCGCTGCCCACCAGGCGGTTATTCTGGCAACGGATCACGAAGCGCCCGCCGCGCGGCATCGCATCGCGGGCGTTGACCGCCAGATTCATGATCGCGAATTCGAGGTCGGTCGGATCGGCCAGCACCGGCCAGATGTTGTCGACCATGTTCAACGCAAATTCGATGTTGTCGCCGAGCGATGCGTCGATCAGCGGCGCGGCGTTCGGCAGCCACGTGGCAAGGTCGACCGGCTGCTGTTTGAGCGGCTGCTTCTTCGCCACGCTCAGGAGCTGCCGGGTCAACGATTCCGCCGTGGCGGTGGCGCGCTCGATGGCTTGCACCTCTTTTTCGAGGCTGTTGTAACGCTTCAAACGCGCAAGCTCGGTGTTGGCCGACACCACCATCAGCAGATTGTTGAAGTCATGCGCGACGTTGGCGACCAGATTGCCGAGCGCGCCCATGCGCTGCAATTGCCGGGTCGATGCCTCCGCGGAAAGACGCATGGCCACTTCCCCTTGCCAGCGCTCCCACGCGCGGCGCTCGTCGGCGAGCTGGCGTAACGAGAAAAACACCAGCAGCCAGATCGCGAGGCAAGGCACGGCCGTGATCCCCGCGATCACCATGAAGTGCTGGCGCCATGCGTCGGCGATCGCGGCCGTCGCGTAGGCGCTCATCACATAGAGCGGATAGTCGCCGACCCGGCGAAAAGCCAGCAGCCGTTCGACGCCGTCGACCGAGGAGGTCAGACGAATGTGGCCGAACAACTGCTTGTCGCGCAACGCCGCGCTAAACGCGCTGTGCGGGGTCGGCTTGGCGCCCTTGGGCCACGGGGGATAGCGCACCAGCAGACTGGCGTCCTGGCGGTACAGCCCCAACGAGAGCGACGGATCGCCATTCGTCAGATCGCGATAGAAGCGCGAAAAGTACTCGGTGCGCAGCGCCACGGACACCACGCCGAGGAATTGCCCGTTCTCGCCGGAACGGCCAATCGACGTATTGAACACATTGGTCTGCGACAGCGGCCCGAACATCGGCTGGGAAAAGTACGGCTGCGGCCGCATCGCCTTGGCGGTAACGAAGTCGTCGCGTTGACTCGTCGACATGACAGGCGCCGGATAAGCGCGGCTCGACACCAGCAGATCGCCGTCCGCACCGAGCAGGTAAATCGACGCGACCTGCGGAAAGTCGCCGCCGATTTGCCGCAACCGGTCGTGCAGGCTGGCTTCCTGCATACGAATCCGCGTGTCGTCGTCATTGCCTAGCAGATCGACAATGCGCGAAGCCATCTGCTGGTTGAGGTCCAACACTTTGACGGCCTGCTCCTCGGCCACGCGCGCGAGCCGGTCGATCACGTCGTTCGAGTCGGCAATCCGGCGCTGGTAGTCGAAATAGCCATAACCCGCCAGACAGGTCAGCGGGAACACAATCGACACGGCAAGCACGATCAGCAGCACGCGCCGCGTCGCCGCGAAATTACGCGACGGCATGGGGAAGTCGATTGCGGCACGCTCCGCACGTTGCACGGTCACGATCTCCATGAAAAATGAGTGGTCGGGTGGCAGTGCACAACGCCCCCACGTTGTTCGTGCGCTATTTCCTTTCCACGGAATTTACCGCACTTCCGCCGTTCTCCATAGGGTGCCGGGCCGTGAAAACGTTACACGCGCCGCGGCAGGGATTACAACCGGCTCACGCGAAAGCCACGCCTCGCTCACGTGCCGGCGGGCTGTTCGCCTTCGTCGCTGGTCAATTGTTCTTCCAGACGTTCGAACACGCGCTGGGTTGCGCGGCTCGGCGCGTCGAGTGCGAACAGCAGCAGGGATCGCCCGGTTACCTGATAGGCATCGCCCGCGTTGAATTGTGGCAACTCCGGGCGCACCGGCATGTTCGTATCCAGCAGACAGGTCCACTGATCGCCTTCGGGAATATCCGGCAGCGTGAAATTGACCACGTCGTGATGGGCATTGAGCACCAGCAGCAAGGTCGCATCGGACGCGGGACGCCGGATGCCGCTCGCCTGCGCGCGCCCGTCGATCACGAGGCCGAAGCAGCGCATTGCCGGGTCGTCCCACTGCTCCTGCGAAAGATCGGTACCGTCGGGCGAAAGCCAGCGCGCGTCGGTCACCTCGAGCGCCTCGTTGAATTCGCCGGTGAGAAAGCGTCCGCGACGCAATACCGGCAGACGGTGACGCAGCGTGGTCAGATTCTTGACGAACTCGGTCAACGCGCGTCCGTCGTCGTCGATGCCTTCCCAATCGACCCAACTGATCTCGTTGTCCTGGCAATATGCATTGTTATTGCCCTTTTGCGTGCGGCCAAACTCGTCGCCCGCAAGAATCATCGGCGTGCCTTGCGAGAGCAGCAGCGTAGCCAGCAGATTGCGCTTCTGACGCTCGCGCTGCTGGCGGATTTCCGGATCGTCGGTCGGGCCTTCGACGCCCATGTTCCACGACTTGTTGTCCGAGTGGCCGTCCTGGTTGTTCTCGCCGTTGGCCTCATTGTGTTTGTCGTTGTACGAGACCAGGTCGTTGAGCGTGAACCCGTCGTGCGCGCTGATGAAGTTGACGCTCGCCCATGGCCGCCGGCCGCGATGGTTGAACTTGTCGCCGGAACCAGTCAGGCGTGTCGCGAGATCGGGCACCTTGCCTTCATCGCCCTTCCAGTACTCGCGCACCGTGTCGCGGAAACGGTCGTTCCATTCAGCCCAGCCCGGCGGGAAGCCGCCCACCTGATAGCCGCCGGGGCCGCAGTCCCACGGCTCGGCAACCAGCCGCACGCTCGAGAGCACCGGGTCTTGCCGGCAACTGTCGAGAAAGCCGCCGCCTTCGTCGAAACCGTGCGCTTCGCGGCCGAGAATCGTGGCAAGGTCGAAACGGAAACCATCCACCTTCATCTCGGTCACCCAGTAGCGCAAGCTATCGGTCACCATTTGCAGCACGCGTGGATGAGACAGATTGAGCGTATTGCCCGTACCGGTGTCGTTGATGTAATAGCGCGGCTCGTCAGGCATCAGGCGATAGTAAGACGCGTTGTCGATGCCTTTGAAAGAAATCGTCGGGCCGCGCTCGTTGCCTTCGGCAGTGTGGTTGTAGACCACGTCGAGAACGACTTCGAGGTTCGCGTTATGAAAGCGGTCCACCATTTCCTTGAATTCGCCCACCGGGTCGCTCGACGACGCGAAATAGCGCGGATCGGCCGCGAAGAAGCCGATCGTGTTGTAGCCCCAGTAGTTGGTGAGCCCCTTGTCGAGCAGGTAGCTGTCGTTGACGAAGGTCTGAACCGGCATCAATTCAACCGAGGTGACGCCGAGCCCCTTGATGTAATCGAGCACGACCTGCTGGCCGAGCCCCGCGAAGGTGCCGCGCAGATTTTCCGGTACGCCGGGGTGGCGTTTGGTAAAACCGCGCACATGGGTCTCATAGAAGATCACGCGCTCCCAGGGCAGCGCATTGCGTTCCGGATGACTCCATGAAAAATTGGCGTCCACCACCTTGCACTTCGGCACGAAGGGGGCGCTATCCCGTTCGTCGAATGACAGGTCGCCCTCTTCCGAATCCAGCGTATAACCGAAGATTTCCGGCGCCCACTTCAGCTCGCCGATATGCGCTTTGGCGTAGGGATCGAGTAAAAGTTTGTTCGGATTGAAGCGATGTCCATTTTCCGGCTCGTAAGGACCGTGGACCCGGTAACCGTACACCGCACCCGGTTTCAGACCTGGCACGAACACGTGCCAGACCTCGTCGGTGTACTCCGGCAGTTCGATGCGTTCGATTTCCGTCTCGCCGGTTTCATCGAACAGACACAGTTCGACCCGGGTTGCGTGCGCTGAAAACAGCGCGAAATTGACACCGCTTCCGTTCCACGTCGCGCCGAGCGGGAACGGTGTGCCTTCCGCGATGCGCGTCGAATAGCTGGTCTGGGATGACATAGGGATTCCTGTGGAAGCTGAGAATGCCGCACATGTGTTTGGCATGTGCAAGCTTGCTGCTCCAGCAAATTCCGGACCCAGACACCGCTTAGGCGTAAATTTTATGGTGGCCCGAGCGCAGGCATCGCGGCAGCCGATTCGAGCACGCGCAAGAGACGCTCCGGCGTCAGGGGTTTGGCACAATGCGCGTCGAAACCCGCTGCTTTGGCACGCGCCCGGTCGGCGCGTGAAGAAAATGCCGTACAGGCCACCAGCAGCATGTCCGAAGTCAACGGATCGGCGCGCAGGCGGCGCGCCAGTTCGAAGCCGTCGAGACCCGGCATCTTGATGTCGAGCAGAACTGCGAACGGCTGCCATTCACAGGCCGCCTCGCAAACGGCAAACGGGTCTTCAAGCGCGCGGCACTCGAAACCGTCGGCAGCCAGCAGCATTTGCAGCGCTTCAGCCGCTTCCCGGTAATCGTCGACCACGAGCACGCGACGGTTTGAGGCCATCGCATACGGGATGGGCCGCCAAACCACAACGTCATCGTTCTCGTCCATTCTGTTGTCGAACGTCACCTCATTCTCCCTGGTCTGCGCTGCCACTTCCTGTTTCGTCAACATAGCTCACCGGGCGCGCTGCCGCTTCCTGATTTATGCTGTCTTGACTCGCCCCGATACATCGTGCGCAAGCGCGGGTTGTTGTGCGGAAAGATCGGTGAAACGCCCTTCCGCCGTGCATATCGTGCTGATTACGTGCATTGCGCATAACTTTGCATTCACTTCGACATCATTATCCCGCTGTATACGGACGGATATAGTCCCCTCGGGTTGGGGAAAACACTCAAACTTCGGTAACATTCCCTATTCGCGCCGGGCCCTGGAGTATTTACCGCCATATTTACCGCAGTATTTATCGCTTACCCTGGCCCACTGGCAGGTCACAGGATTCGATCATGAGCTTCAGCAAATACAACGACATAAAGATTTGCGCTAGCGGCAAGCGGACCATGGTGCCGGCGCATGGCGCTGGCTGCAATCCGTGCATGCCCCGTAGCGCCGAGCCGCTGAGCCCATAAGACGATGCAGAGCGCGTACCGTCCGCTGCCCTCCTCCGATGCCCTGTTCGAGCATGCCGCCTGCGGCCTGCTCGTGACCACTCCCGATGGCTGGATCCTGCGTGTCAACACCACCTTTTGCACATGGCTTGGCTATAGCGCGGCGGAACTCGCCGAGGCGAAGTCTATTCAGTATCTGCTGACTACCGAGGGCAAGGTGTTCTACCGGACGCACTGGTCGCCGCTGCTGCACAAACAAGGCTCAGTGGCCGAGGTCAAACTGAACATGCTGCATCGGGACGGCCACGTCGTGCCGATGCTGCTTAACGCAGTGAGCCGCCGTCATGGCGAAAGCAGCTACGTCGAAGTGGCGGCGCTGATCGTCGCGGATCGTCATAAGTACGAGCAGGAATTGCTGCTTGCGCGCCGCAACGCGGAAGCGTCCCTCGCCGGGCATCAGCTCGCGCAGAAAGCTTTGCAGGAAAGCCGTGACGTGCTGAGTCTCGCCATGCGCGGGGCGCGCATGGGTGCGTGGTCGCATGAGCCGGAATCGGGCAAATTCTGGTGGAGCCGCGAACTGGAAGCGCTCGCGGGCTATGCCGAGGGACGCTTTGCAAAAATGCCCGAGGGCTTTTTCGAACTGATCCACCCCGGCGACCTGAGCGCGCTCAAGCAGGCGGTCGACCTTGCCGTGGCAAACGGCGATGATTACGTCGCCGAATTCCGCTTCCTGCATGCGAGCGGCGACTGGTGCTGGATGGAAGGCCGCGGCCGCGCCACCTACGACCAGCACGGCGAGCCGCTGACGATCTACGGTCTCGGCATCGACATTACCGGGCGCAAGGACGCGCAGACCGTGCTGTTGCGTCAGGCCGCGATTTTCGAGCATCTGAGCGACGCGATCGTCATCACCGATCTGCGCGGCAACATCACCGATTTCAACGCCGGCGGCGAGCGCATGCTGGGTTACCGGAGGCGTGAAATTCTCGGCAAGCCAATTGCAATGTTCAATCTGCCGGAAGACGCATTGCGCATTCGCCGGGAAGCGCTCGCCGCCCTCGCCGCCGAGGGCACGTGGCGCAGCGAACTGGTTTTCGTCAGGCGCGACGGCACCCACGGCGTCTGCGAAACGGTCGTCAAACCGCTGGCGAACGCACGCGGCGACATCTATGGCGCAGTTAGCGTAAGCCGTGACATCACCGGGCGCAGACGTGCCGAACAGCAACTGCAACGCCTGAACCTGGAACTCTCGAAGGCGGACCGCCGCAAGGACGAATTTCTCGCCACGCTCGCACATGAGTTGCGCAACCCGCTCGCGCCGATGCGCAACGTGCTCGAAATCCTGCGTCTGAAAGATTTTGCCGACCCGCAGCTAAGCTGGTCGCGCGACGTATTCGAGCGGCAATTGCAACACATGACGCATCTGGTCGACGACCTGCTGGAAGTGTCGCGCATCACGCAGGGCAAGCTCGAATTGCGCAAACAGCGGCTCGAACTCGCCCGCGCGATGCAGGCGGCCATGGAAGCGGCGCGGCCCACCGTGCAGGGCTCGGCGCATCATCTGAGCGTGACCTTGCCGCGCGAGGCGCTCTATCTCGACGCCGATCCCACACGGCTGTCGCAGATGATCCTGAACCTGTTGAACAATGCCGCCAAGTACACGCCGCCAGGCGGCGACATTTCGCTCGCCGCATCGCGCGAAGGCGATGAAGCGGTGATCGTGGTGCGCGATTCAGGCATCGGTATTCCGCGCGAGCATCTGAACAGCGTGTTCGAAATGTTCTCGCAACTCGCCCCTGCGCTGGACCGCTCGCAGGGCGGCCTCGGCATCGGTCTCGCGCTGGTGCGCGGCCTCGCCGAACTGCACGGCGGCACCGTGGCCGCATTCAGCAACGGTCCGGGCAGCGGCAGCGAGTTCGTGATCCGTCTGCCCTTGTCGAAAGCGATCCCTCAGCCTTCCGGTAGCGCGCCGCTCGATGTACCGCGCTCGCAGGGCTTGCGTGTGGTGATCGTCGACGACAATGCGGACGCCGCCGATAGTCTCGCCATGGTGCTCGAACTCGAAGGCCACGAGGTTCGCACAGCCGGTGACGGTATCGCCGGGCTGCAACTGATCGGCGAATTCGCCCCGCATGCGGTGATTCTCGACATCGGCTTGCCGCGCCTGAACGGCTATGAAGTGGCGCGCCGCGTTCGCAGCGATTATCACGATGCCGGCATGCTGCTGATCGCCGTCACCGGTTGGGGCCAGCAGCAGGACAAGCAGACCGCCGAAGCGGCCGGCTTCGACCATCATTTCACCAAGCCGGTCGATCCGCGCGAATTGCAGCGGGTATTGAGGCGCTGACCCGGTGACGAACAAAAAGCGCATAGAAACAACAGACAGAAACTTCAACCGATGCTCGATGAAACCCAGATAGTCAGTGCCCTCGCCGCGCGCCAGATCGTTCCCGATGCCACGCAGCGTGATGCCATTGCGGCGCTCGTCACGTTGCTCGGCGCGAATGATAACGGGCACCGTCTGAAAACCGACGCCGCGCGCGCGCATCAGGGCGTGTATTGCTATGGGCTGCCTGGCCGGGGCAAAAGCCTGGTGGTCGATACGGTGTTCGAGTTGGCGGACTGCCGCAAACGGCGCGTGCACTTTCACGAGTTTCTACGCGAGATGAACCGGCGTCTGGTGAACGAGCCGCGCGGCGACGATCGGCTGGGCTCGGTCTCGAGACAATGGCTCGACGGCGTGGAGTTGCTGTGCTTCGACGAATTTCATGTGCACGATATCGCCGATGCATTCCTGATGGGCCGCTTTCTCGATACCGCGATCGGCCAGGGCACGCGCATCGTGCTGACGTCGAACTACGCACCGGACACGCTGTTGTCCGACCCGGAGTTTCACGAGCGCTTCCTGCCGACCATCGAACAGATCAAACGCTGCTTCACTGTGATTCACTTCGACGGTGCGCGCGATTACCGTTTCGGCGCCGAAGAAGCGGCACTTCCGCATTTTTTTGCACCGCTCGACCCGGCGACGCACGACGCGCTACTGGACATTTTTGTGCGCTATGAAGGCAACGAGGCCTTGGAGTCAACCACCGTCAGCGCGGCAGGCCGGCCGCTCGTTGCACGTGCCGCGGGCGCGGCCCTGCTATGGGCGGACTTCGAGAGCCTGTGCGTGGCGAGCCGTTCGCACCTCGATTATCTGGATCTCGCCGAGCAATGGCATGGGCTGATTCTCGACCACATGCACACCGAATGGCTTGCCAAAGCCCATACGCTGCAACGGTTCATCTGGCTCGTCGACATCTTCTACGACCGCAAATGCGCGCTGTTCATCGCCTCCGATCAGCCGATCGAGGCGGCGCTCAGCGGACTGGAGGGCGCGCACGATCTGTCGAGAACACTCAGCAGGCTTGCGGAAATGCAATCGCATGGTTATCGCAACACGCTCGACGGTACAGCCGGCCGTGTGGAGACTGGAGCAACAGCGGTGCAGACGCTCGCCTGGCCATACTAGCCGCGCGAACGCCTGCAAACAGGCCCTGCTACTGCTTGCCGCTTTTGCCCTTCACCCGCGCAATCTGCTGCTTCGCGGCGTCATAAACGTGCTCGGGCGTGAAGCCGAACTTCTTCTTCAGGTCGGCCAGCGGTGCGGACGCGCCGAACGTATGCATCACCACCTGCGCGCCGAGCCGCCCGACATAACGATCCCAACCGAGCGTTGCCGCCTGCTCGACGGCCACACGTGCGTCCACATCGGACGGCAGCACGGCCTCCTGATATGCCTCGTCCTGACGCTCGAAAAGATCCCACGACGGCATTGACACCACTCGCGCGGCAATCCCTTCGCTTTTCAGCTTCTCGTAGACGTCGACGCAGAGCGACAGCTCGCTGCCCGTGGCGAGCAGAATCACCTCGGGCTTCTGCCCGTCCGGCGCGTCGGCAAGCACATACGCGCCCTTCTGCACGCCGCTGGCCGGCGCATAGCGCGTGCGGTCCAGCGTCGGCAACGCCTGGCGCGACACGACAATGCACGACGGCCGCCGCGGATCCGACATGGCTACGCGCCACGCCTCGGCAACTTCGTTCGCGTCGCCCGGGCGCAATACGGTCAGCCCCGGCACCCCACGCAGCGACGCCAGTTGCTCGATCGGCTGATGGGTTGGACCATCTTCGCCGACGCCGATCGAATCGTGCGTGAACACAAAGATGGACGGCACCTCCATGATCGCGGACAGGCGAATCGGCGGCTTCATGTAGTCGCTGAAAATCAGGAAGGTCGAACCGAACGGCCGCAAATTCGACAACGCGAGACCATTCACCGCCGCGCCCATGCCGTGTTCGCGAATCCCGAAGTGCAGATTGCAGCCGCCATAGTTGTCGTGCTCGAAACTACCCGCGCCTTCGAATTTCAGATTGGTCTTGGTGGACGGCGCGAGATCGGCCGCGCCGCCGATCATCCACGGCACGCGCGCGGCAATCGCGTTGAGCACCTTGCCGGATGAATCGCGTGACGCGATTCCCTTTGGATCCGCATCGAAGGTTGGGATATCGCTGTCCCAGCCCGCGGGCAATTCATGCGCTTCCATTTGTGCGAACTGGCGTGACAGGTCCGGATATTTCGTGCTGTATGCGTCGAGCTTCGTCTGCCATGCTGCACGCGCCGCCTTGCCGCGCGCACCGATACCCTCTGCGAAGCGTTCACGCACGCCGTCCGGCACGTAGAAAAACTTGTCTTCCGGCCAGCCATAGAACTTCTTGGTCAGCGCCACTTCTTCGACGCCGAGCGCTTCGCCGTGCGCGGCGGAGGTGTCCTGCTTATGCGGCGCGCCCCAGCCGATAATGCTGTGCACCACGATTAGCGTCGGCCGGTCCGTGATGCTTTTCGCTTCGACAAACGCGGCCTCCAGCGCCGCGGCGTCGTTCGCGTCGTTCACCCGAAGCGTGTGCCAGTTGTAACCGCGAAAGCGGCTTTCCACGTCGTCGCTATACGCGAGATCCGTATGGCCTTCAATCGTCACGCGATTGCTGTCGTAGATCCAGATCAGATTCGACAATTGCAGATGTCCGGCGAGCGACGCCGCTTCGTGCGAGATGCCTTCCATCATGTCGCCGTCGCCGCATAGCGCATAGACGCGGTAATCGAACAGCGGCACGTCCGGTTTGTTGAAGTGGCTTTCGTACCAGCGCGCCCCCATTGCCATGCCGACGCTATTGCCGAGCCCCTGGCCGAGCGGACCGGTCGTCGTTTCCACACCGGTGGTCAAACGGTACTCGGGGTGGCCCGGTGTCTTGCTGTCGAGCTGGCGGAAATGCTCTATGTCGTCGAGCGAGACGGCGGGCGAACCGGTGGGCTTGCCGTGCTCATCCACGGCCTTTACGCCGGCCAGATGCAGCAGCGAGTACAACAGCATCGAAGCGTGCCCCACCGAGAGCACGAAACGATCCCGGTTTGGCCAGAGCGGCTCGTCCGGATCGTAGCGAAGGTGGTTTTGCCACAGATGATAGGCGACTGGCGCCAGTGCCATCGGCGTGCCGGGGTGACCGGAATTAGCCTTTTGCACTGCGTCCATCGACAGCGTGCGAATCGTGTTGATGCACAACTGATCGAGGGCGGGATCGTTTTGCATAGGGACACTCCTTGTTCGGCGGTTGGGAACTCTTCGCCGGGACGACGTGCATCGGCCGTGCCCGGCGAACCGTGTTCGCGCGGAAGAACGTGGAAAGGACGCTTGAGGACCGCAAGGCCTATCGATGATGCGCCGATGCGCACAAAACTGCACGGCACGTTACATCGAATGCCCCGTTGTACCGATGATTGGCGGCGCCCCTTTCATTCGGCTTGCGGTTTTAATGGTGACCCAGCGGCCTCGTACGCATGCCCCGGTTGATCGACCTAACGCAGCTTCGCGACGTCCTTATCGGTCACCCGCGTGGCCGCCGGATTGCCGAACTGCGTCGTCACATAGTTGGTCAACGCGGCGACTTGCGCGTCATTCAACTGCGTGGCGAAGGCCGGCATGCCGACGTCGTTGGCGGCCGTTTTGCGCTGCACGCCGTGCAGGATCACCTGGACGAGGTTGCCCGGATTGGACGCACCCACCGTCGAGTTGTGCAGCAGCGGCGGATAGTAGCCGTCCGGCGTGCCCTTGCCTTGCGCCTGGTGGCAGCTTGCGCAATTGCCGAGGTACAACCGTGCCGGGTCGAGCGTGCCGTCGCTCAACGCAACGCCGCGCAAACGCGTAACGTCGGTCGATGGCTTGCCCCACGTGCTGCGAGCTTGCGAACTGCCGCCCTCTACGGCGGGCACCGTGTGAACATACGTGGCGATTGCATCGATGTCCGCGTCGCTCATCTTCGAGAAACTGTGCTCGACGGCCTCGCCCATCGGGCCGGCCGCTTGCGCGAGACCCGGCACGCTGCCGCTTTGCAGATACTGCACGAGTTGCGCGTGGCTCCAGCCGCCAATGCCGCTATTGACCGACGAGGTGATGTTGTAGCCCTCCCAACCCGCCAGCACCGAACCGCCGAGGAAACCGCTGCCGGTTTCATCCAGTGCCTTCTCCTGCATCGCGAAGCCGCGCGGCGTGTGACACGTGCTGCAATGCGCGAGGCCCTGCACGAGATACGCGCCGCGATTCCATGCGACGCTCTGATTCGGCTTCGCTTCATACGCACCGTTTTTCAGGAACACCCAGTTCCATACGGTCAGCGGCCAGCGCATGTCGAGCGGCCACGGAATGTCGCTCGCGCGCGTGGCCTCGTTCACCGGTGCCACGCCGTAACGGAAGTACGCATATAAGGCCTTCACGTCGTCGTCGCTGACCTTCGCGTAAGACACGTACGGCATCGCCGGATACAGATTGTGGCCGTCCTTCGAGACGCCCTTGCGCAGCGCGCGATCGAAGTCCGCAAGCGTCCACGCGCCGATACCCGTTTGCGGGTCCGGCGTGATGTTGCTCGAATAGATCGTACCGAGCATCGGCACTTTGAGCGGCAGGCCGCCGGCATAGGGCTTGCCTTTGGCGGTGCTATGGCAGGCCATGCAATCGCCCGCGGTGGCGAGGTACTCGCCGCGTTTGATCAACGCGGTGTCGGTGCCGCTCACCGGACTCGCGGAATCATCGGCCTGCGCCAATGCGGGCCAGGTCAACGCACCGGCCAGCAGCCAGAAAAAGGTCTTTTTCAGCACGTTCAAACTTCCTTCTTCAACTGGTCGGCCATGCGCAGTGCCAGCGCGGCGATGGTCAGCGTCACGTTGACGGTGCCCACGGTCGGCATCGTCGCGCTGCTCGAAATAAACAGGTTCGGGTGATCGAAGGTCCGGCAATGTTTGTCGACCACCGAGTCGCGCGGGTCGCTGCCCATGATCGTCGCGCCGGTAATGTGATTGTTCGGCGCGAATTCGTCCTGATACTCGATCTCGGTGCCGCCCAGCACTTTCGCCGCGTTCGTGTAGACCTCTTTGGTATGGACGGCGCCGCGTTTCACGTAGTCGTCGATCGCGTACGTGATCTCGGGGCGCGGAATGCCGATCGCGTCGACCTCCGTTTTGCTCGGCACGATGCGGTTTTGCGGCTGCGGGAGGATTTCGTGGAAGCAGTCGAACTCGACAAAGCGCGCCGAACGGTCGCGAATCTGCGCGTCCAGTTCAGCCGGCTTGATCAGCTTGCCCTGCTTGAAAATCTTCTGCGTTTCCTGGTCGATGCGTGACAGGTTCGACAGGTGGATCTTCTTGGCGGCCTCGTTCGCGCGGAACGGGCCGTCGCGAAAGCCGATCAGCGAGGTCATTTCCTGTGGACCGCGGCCCGGCCAGAGTTTTTCGTCCGCGTAGAACGTAATGCCCGTGCCCGGATGGTCCATCAGATTGCGGCCCACCATGTCGGAGCTATTGCCCACGCCGTGCGGGAAATCGTGGCTGGTGGACATCAGCATGATCTTCGGCGTTTCGATACCGTTCGCGGCCAGCACGAAATACTTGCCTTCCACGCGATGCTCGTTGCCTTGCGGATCTTTGTACAGCGCGGCGGTGATGCGCTTGTCCGCACCCACTTCGAGCTTGTAGACGACAGCATTGACGATCAGCTTCGCGCCGGCCTGCTCCGCTTTTTCGACGTGTACGATGCCGTTGTACATTGCGCCGATCGGGCAGATCGGCATGCAGTTGTTATTGCCGCAACAGGTTGGGCGGCCGTCGTACGGACGGCTGTTACGCGCAACCGGTTCGGTCACGACGTGATAACCCGAGTCGAATGCGTTCAGCTTGCTCTTGATGGTCTGCTCGTTATACGAGAGCGGCAGCGGCGCCATCGGATACGGCTGGCTGCGCGGCGAACCGAGTTCTTCGTCCGTCGGCCCCCACACACCGAGCTCTTCTTCGGCACGCTGGTAGTACGGCTCCAGTTCCTCGTAGTCCATCGGCCAGTCGCGGCCCACGCCGTAGGTGGTCTTCATGCGGAAATCGTTCGGCATGAAGCGCCACGCGGACGCGGCCCAGTGCCATGTCGTGCCGCCCACCGCGCGGATGTACTGCGAGTTGAATTTGTGCTCGCCCTTCAGAATCAGATAATTGTTCGGCGGACCGTATTCCGGATGCGGCGCCCACGCGCTGGACGGATACGGCGCGGAGTTGTCCGACTTGTCAAACTGGTTGCGAAAGCGCTCGACGATCTCCCAGCGCGGCATGCGCGGGCCTGCTTCGAGCAGGATCACGGACTTGCCCGCCAACGCCAACTGATGCGCGACGATCGCGCCCGCAACGCCCGACCCGACTACGACGATATCGGCTTGTTCAGCCTGGTTTTGTGCATCGGCCATAGCTCAGGCTTGCCTTTCGATGGGTTTGGCGGCCCAGAAACCGGGCTTGTTGGGACAGTACGAACGAATGATCAACGTGTCGGACACCACGTCGTACATCAGCGCCTGTTCATACGTGACAACCTGATTGTCGACCGTGCCGAGATACCAGGCTTCCATGATCTTCAGCGCGAGCGCCTGCTGCGCGGCGTCGGCGGAACCGGCGGCGAGCGCGCCGGCCAGCTTCGGCAACTGCGGCGCGAGATCGGGCGTGGACTTCTGCAACGCGGCCAGCAGGCGCGTGCCGACATCGCGATCGAGAGCGGGTCTCGCCGTCAGCGATTGCGACAGCGTCATGAAGGCGTCGATGGGTGACACGGCCGAGTCGTCGGCCAGCGCCTTGAGCGTGAGCGAGCCGGTGAGGCCCGCGGCGGTCAACGCGAGCGCGCCTTGCAGCCAGCGGCGGCGCGTCATCGTGGACGGTTCATCGCTCGCGGCGAGCTCGCCGTGAGAGTCTTGTGGAGTCAATGTTGTTGTTCCCTTGTGAGTCGTTTTACTGCGTCAAAACTGATGCAACATCCCGACGTACGCACCGGTTTGCGATTCACCCGCGAGTGGGCTTGTGTTATTGGTCGCATCGCGCGGCGACGCTTCGAGCGAGAAATTCGAATTGCTGCCGTTGCGCACGTAACCCACGGTGCCGTACACGAACGTGCGTTTGGAGAGGTTGTACGTGGTGCCGAGCACGTACATCATCGCGTGGCCGGACGGGTCGTGCGCGGCATCGCCGCCGCCGTCGCCGACCTTGATGTAATAGCCGCCCGCCGTCACCGCCCAGCGTGACTGAATGTTGTACGTGGCGCCCAGCCAGTAGTGATCGGCGCTATCGGCCACGCCCACCGGTGAATCCGGCGCCGAGTAATGCGTATAGGCGCCCTGGATCTTCCACGCATCGAAATGCACGTTCGCACCGGCGAAATATTCGCGCGAGGCCTGGAAGATGTTGCTGAAGCGGCCATTGCTGTCGCGCAGTTCGTCGTAGATGCCGCGCACGTCGAAGAGCGGCGAGTGATACGTGAGCATGATGCCGTCGGAGCGGCCAAACTCGCCGGCCGCACCTTTGTTGAACGCGCCCGCCTGGTTGCCGAACGCGTACTGCGCCTGGACGTCGAAGCCCCATAACACCGGGCTGTGATACTCGACGTTGTTGCTGGTCTGCTGCCAGTTGCGTCCGCGCACGAGCGAGGCCGAAGAAAACGCCTGCTGCACGAACGGGTCGAATTCCCACACGCCGTCGCTGTCGATAAACAGATTACGCCCAGCCTGCAATGTGCCCCACTGATTGTCCTTCAGACCGACGAACGCGCGCCGTGACCACAGGCGTCCGCCACTGGTGGTGCCGTTCATGACTTGCAGACCGGTTTCCAGATTGAAGATCGCATTCAGGCCGCCGCCCAGATCTTCGTTGCCTTTCAGGCCCAGCATGCTGGTGCCCCAATCGCCGCCTTCAGCGCTCCAGCGGTTCGATGTGCCGCCCGCGCCGTTGTTGATGTGATTCAGATATTCCACGCCGCCGTCGAGACGGCCATATAACGTCACGCTGGTTTGACCGTATGCCAGCGGACTGACCACCGCCAGCGCCGCCATTAATTTTGTAGGTAGTCTCATTGTTTTTGCCGTGAGTTTCTTTTGTAGAAATGATGCGCAAAGCCGACTGCCGATGATTCAAAACTACTCAGCGTGTCGCACCGCGACCGACTCTGCGTCAAGCCACGAACACTCGGCGCCAGGCCCGTCTGCGAGGCCTCGTGCATACAACGGAACGGTATGGGCAATGACCTGTTGCACCTACCGGGTTACACCGGCGTAATGCTTGTAATGCTGGAGCGAACACCGGATCCAGCCAGTTTGCGATTGAGATGTTGCAAAACTACACGCGTCGCGCACGAACTATAGGTGATCGGTGCTTGATAGCCTATCCATTTCACGCAATAAACTTTTGCGATCAGCGCGCTCGACATTGAGAATCCTCAGTTGAATCCGCATACGCTGCAAATGAAACGCCTGGCGGGGAGAACGAAAGGTACTCACGATAAGATAGTCGGTCATTCGGCCTCAGCCAAATCGAAACGCATTATTTGTTATTTGATCCATCAACATTCACCATTTGCCACTCGCCATGAACGCGCCTGAATTGACCGAAGACGAAAACCTTGGCCTTTACCAACGGGCGACCGAAACCGGCGCGGAATGGTGGCGCGTCAGCGTGGCGGACCGGCCGGAAAACTATCGGCTCGAGCATGGGGTCAATGAAGGCGCCGGCATCGGATCGGTGGATATCGATCTGGTGGTCGACGCGGAGAACCTGCGCGCGAAGCTGAAGAAGTGGCGCCGCGAGGGCTTTGCGATCGATACGCCCGATGTCTCAAACGAAGCAGGGACAGCGGAGCGAGTGGCCTTCATGCCGGAATTGCAGCGCGTCGCGGCGCGAGCCTCGGCAGCGAAACATCATTTGCAGGAACACGAGGATGCACGCGAAACCGTGCGCATCGGCCGGGTCGACGTGCCGTGCGGTGTGGACAATCCGCTCGTGCCGCGCGTCAATCCCGCCTATCTGTTCTCCGAGCGCTTCAACGACATTGTCGAAGACATCGTAGAGAACCGGCGCGTGATGCTGATCGGTCACACCGGCGCGGGCAAGACCAGCTTGATCGAACAGGTAGCCGCACGCTCGCATCACGGCGTGTTGCGCTCGAACATGAATGGGCAAACCACCGTCGGCGATTTTGTCGGCTTCTGGACGGTCAAGGGCGGCGAGACGATCTGGGTGGACGGCGTGCTGCCCACCGCGATGCGCGAAGGTCTCTGGCTGATCGTCGACGAAATCGATTTCGCCGAACCGTCGATTCTCGCCGCCCTCACCGCCGTGCTAGAACCGCACGGCCGCCTCGTGCTGAAAGAAAAAGGCAATGAGATCGTCTCGCCGCATCCCGCCTTCCGGCTGTTCGCCACCGCGAATGCGGTCGGCGCGATGAGCCAGTTCCGTCACCTGTATCAAGGTGCGAATCTGATGAACGAGGCTTTTCTCGATCGCTGGCGTGTCTATATGCTCGACTATCTGACGCCCGCCGAAGAAGCCGACGTGCTGATGCGTACCCTCGCGCCGCATATGACACGCGCGCTCGCCACCACGCTTGCCGCGATTGCCGCCGACTGCCGCGCGGCGTTCGCCCGCGAAGACCTGTCGAGCGCATTCTCCACGCGGCGCCTGCTCGACTGGGCCGAGCTGATGCTGCGTACCGGCGACCCCGAACGGGCTGCCGGTCCGGCGATTTACGCGAAGGTCAGTCCGGAAGACGCAGCGCTGATTCGCGGCATCGTTCGCCATCACATCGCGCCGGCCGCCTGACGCCCGCTGTGCACCCTAGGCGATCGCCATGAACGCAAGGCATCTCACCCGCGACACACAAGGTTTCGCGTTCGAATCGACGCTCAGCAAGGTCGCGCGCGTGCTGACCGGACAATATGGCGTGACGGTCGCGTTCAGTCCGGATGGACCGCGTGTCGAACCCGGCCGCATCGTGATTCCCGACTATGAGTTGAGCGGCGGCGTCGAGCGCGACGTGCTGATCGGCTATCTCGATCTGCTGGTAGCGCGCGCCAAGCACTCGTCGCTCGCGCAGATGGATGCGCTGCCGGCCGGCGTGAGCGCGAATCTCGCACAGGTGATCGAGGACCGCCGCGTCTGCATGCAATTGCTCGACGAGTATCCGGGGGCGCGCTGGTTCATCGGCAAACTGCGTGCACATGCCGCCGAACAGGCGCGGCAACGCTGGCCGAAGCTGCATTGGCGCGACCGGCTGGTCTGGCTGGTGGAGCGCACGCTATGGGACGAGCAGCCGACCCGCACCGAAGCGGTCCACTCATTGCTGGCCGCGCTGCACGCCTCGCAGGATCTGCTGGACGAAGCGCGCAGAAGCCGTTCGAGCGCGCATAGCATTGCGGCGGCGCAAGCCCTGGTGGCGCGCGTGCGGGCTTTGTCGGCGGGCGATGTCAACAGCATGGTATTCACCGCGGATCCGCTTGAAGACCTCGACACGGAAACCGCGGCTTCTTCGTCCGAACCGTTCAACGACGACGACATCGCCCTGCCCGACCAGGACAATGCTGCCTCGCCTCCGTCCGATAAAGGCGGCGGTGCGCAGGCGGAAAATGCGGTCGGCATGGGGCAATCGCTGGCCGATGCGCAGCAGCCGTCCGCGCGTTCCGAAGGCGAAGCCGGCGCAGTGTTAAACGCATCTCGCGACCGGCTATCGATTCCGCTTGCCACCGAGTTCGACGAAATCACCGACGTCACCGGCCAGGGCGACAGCGCAACCTGGCGCGAGCTTCGCGCGCAGGCCCGCGCGGATACGGCGCCGCTCAAGGAAAAACTCGAACGTGCACTGAGCGCCGACGAACGCACCCGCTGGCGCCGCGAACAGGAGCGCGGCGAAATCGATCGCACCGCGCTGGCGAAACTCGCCACGTCGCCGGGTTACCGTACGCCGTTTCGCACGCAGCGGGCGGCTAAAGGGCGCGACGTCGCCGTGAGCTTGCTGATCGATCGCAGCGGCTCGATGGCCGGGCGCAAGATCGAACTCGCGCGCCTGTGCGCGAGTGCGCTGTGCGATGCGCTTACGCAGTTGTCGTTCGACTGCGAAGTGCTCGGCTATTGCTCGCTCGAATCCGCACCGATGAAGCAACTGTATGAAAGGCAACTGGCGGGCGGCGCGGATTTGCGGCGCTATAACCGCTTTGTCGAGCGGCTCGACCTGAAAGTCTACAAACGCTTTGGCGCGACGGATCTGAGCGGCATTGCCGAAATCGACTGCGGTCACGAGAATCCGGACGGCGAGGCGCTCGCCTGGGCCGCGACGCGGCTCGCGGATCATCAGGCCGAGCGGCGCATCCTGATCGTCTTCTCGGACGGCTATCCGTCGACCGGCGACGGCGACCCGCAGGTGCTGCGCTACGATCTGCGCGAACGCGTCGCGGCGATCCACAAACGCGGCATCGAACTGGTCGGCATCGGCGTGCTGACCGATGCAGTCGAGGATTTCTATCCGCACAACGTGGTGGTGAGCCGTCTCGCGGAATTGCCGTCGACGGTGTTTTCGGTGCTGAGTTCGATGCTGCTGACGCGCTAGCGCGGCACAACGCCGGGTCACGGATCGCGGCGGGCCGCGGACCGAACTATCGCAACGCGCAACGCGCTACGCCGATTTGAGCTCGACGAGTTTCGGTTCGAACGGATACTGCTCTATCTCACCGCCCCGTGCGATCACGGCCGTGCTCTCGGGAATCTCCTCCCACCAACCCGGCAGATCCGAAAGCGGCTCCGACAACACCAGGAAGGCGTTATCGCCCACCGCCGTGATGCGCGGGTCGTCCGGATACAGCTCGTGCAAATGCTGGAACGAGGTGCTGTGAAAGAGCGAGCGCGACTGTCTTTCACTCGAATAGCGAACCGCGACGATCTGTTCGCCATCCGTCGCGCAGACCGTCATGTTCAGCGGCTCATCCACCCCTTGTCTGCGCCCGACGTCTTCGACAAATCCCACCATGCGCTCGAGCGCGGTCACCGGCGCAAGTTCGAGACCGAAGGTCAGCGCGAGATAAAACAGCACCTCGGAATCCGTCGAACCTTCAACCGAGGCGAATAACTCGGGATCGATCGCCAGCATCAGCTCGCGGCGCACCAGAGGGAAGTTGCGCACCAGCCCGTTATGCATGAAGAGCCACCGGCCATAGCGGAACGGATGACAGTTGGTTTCCTGTGACGGCGTGCCGGTGGCCGCACGGATATGCGCGACGAACAATGGCGCGCGGATGGCCCGCGCGGCCTCGCGCAGATTGCGGTCGCTCCATGCGGGCTGGATACAGCGGTAGCGAAACGGGATATCGGTGGGATGGCCGTACCAGCCGATGCCGAACCCGTCGCCGTTCGTGGTGGTATGGCCGAGCCGCGAATGCAGGCTCTGGTCGATCAGCGAATGTTTGGCGTTGAACAGCACCGTTTCGAGTTGAAGCGGGTTGCCGGTATAAGCGAGCCAGCGGCACATGAGATTCCCTCCTGTCTTCGCTATTTGACCACGGGTTGCATCTGCGCGATTGGTATCAGGAACTCCGAAAGACCGGTCAGGATAATCTGCACGCCGATGCACAGTAGCAGAAACGACGAGACGCGCATCGCGACCTTGGTGCCGTCCGCGCCGAGATACTTTGCGAAAACCACGGCCCGGCTGTAGACCAGATAGACCGTGACCGCCACGAGGATCGAGATCCCCACCGAAGCGATGCCCGAGAGCACGAACTCCGAGAGTTTGTGCGTGCGGTTCGCGGTCAGCGCGATCGCGGTAGCGATCGAACCCGGCCCGGTGGTAAGCGGAATGGTGAGCGGAAAAAAAGCCTTCGACATCGCGTTATCCGAATCCACCCGCTTGACGGCCGGCTGTTCGGCCGGCGTATCGGGCGCATTGAGCATCTGCCAGCCGCTCACCGCTACCGCGAGGCCGCCGCCGATCCGCAAGGCCTGCATGGAGATGCCGAAGAAATGCAGAATCGGGGTGCCGACAAAGAAGGCAACCAGCAGCACGCACATCACGTTGAAGGCGATCTTCTTGGCAAGCGCGGTACGGTCTTCGGTGGTGAGCGATGCGGTGCGGTCGAGAAAAACGAACGCCATGCCGATTGGATTGATGATGCTGATCAGCCCGGTGAAGCCAAACAGGATATCCGAGACCAGACTTTCGACCATATGCGATCCGTTTCGGGCAGCGGCTCCGGCGGCTTGATTGACTGACTGCCCGCCGGGGCGCTACGCTGAGTTGAAGTGCTGGGGCGCTCCTCGCTCCAGAGCGATGCCCGCGTTGTGTGAGGCAGATGATATCGCGGCGCGGCACGCAAATAGGTAAAAAAGGGACGATGCAAGCCACGCGCGGCGTTGCACCGCAGCAGACAGGCGCGGAAAGATGCGCGTGCAACTTTCAGAAAGCCTACACTTTTTTGACGGACTTTACGGGCTCGAAGCATCAGGCATAAAGTCCTCAGCGAAGCTGCACTTTCAACGAGACGTACTTACCGGTTCGAGGAGTTGCCCCCATGTTGCTTCGTGCACTCGCCGCGCTGCCGTTCATCGGCATTCTGCTCGGCGTCCCGTTTGTGAATCGTGTCGAACCGCTGGTATTCGGCATGCCATTCGTGCTGGCCTGGATCGTCATGTGGGTGGTCCTGAGTGCCCTCATCATGGCGATCGTCTACCGTCTGGATCCGAGCAACCGTCAGCTTGCGGCGGACGCCGAGGAGGCCCACTCATGAGCGCCCTCATCATCATTGCGGCCATTACGCTGTTTGCGCTGTACCTCGGCGTGCGCGCGCGGCGCGGCCACGACATGAGTCTCGAACAGTGGACCGTGGGCGGTCGCAGCTTCGGCACCGCGTTCGTGTTCCTGCTGATGGCCGGCGAGATCTATACGACCTTCACCTTCCTCGGCGGCAGCGGCTTTGCGTACGGCAAGGGCGCACCGGTCTACTACATTCTTGCCTACGGCACGCTGGCGTACATCCTTTCGTACTGGATGCTGCCGCCGATCTGGCGTTACGCGAAAAACCACCGCCTCGTTTCGCAGCCGCATTTCTTCGCGCGCAAGTACGATAGCCCGGCGCTCGGCACGCTGGTCGCGCTGGTCGGCGTGGCCGCGTTGATTCCGTACCTCGTGCTGCAACTCAAGGGCCTGGGCATCATCGTTGCGACCGCCTCGTATGGCGCGATTTCCTCGACAACCGCCATCTGGATCGGCGCCGCGGTGGTGACGGCTTACGTGACCGTCTCCGGGGTGCGCGGCTCGGCGTGGAACTCGGTGGTGAAAGATATCCTGATTCTGGCGATCGTACTGTTCCTCGGCATCTACCTGCCGTTGCACTATTACGGCGGCTTCGCCGACATGTTCCGCGCCATCGACACCGCGCGCCCGGGCTTCCTGAGCTTCCCGGCCAAGGGGTCGAGCGTGATCTGGTTCCAGTCGACCGTGCTCCTCACCGCGCTGGGCTTCTTCATGTGGCCGCACTCGTTCGGTTCGATTTTCACGGCGAAGAACGAGCGTATTTTCCGCCGTAACGCAATGGTGCTGCCGCTCTACCAGCTCATTCTGCTGTTCGTGTTCTTCGTGGGCTTTGCGGCGACGCTGAAGGTGCCGGGCCTGAAGGGCGGCGACATCGACCTGTCGCTGTTCCGCCTGTCGTTGCAGACTTTCGACCCGTGGTTCGTCGGCGTGATCGGCGGGGCCGGGATTCTGACGGCGCTGGTGCCGGGATCGATGATCCTGACGTCGGCATCCACGCTGCTTGCCAACGACGTGTATCGCGGCATGGTGAGCCGCAATGCGTCCGACGCGACGGTAGCCAACCTCGCGCGCTTCCTGGTGCCGGTGGTGGCGCTGGTGGCCGTCGGCTTTACGCTGCACGGCGGCGAGACGATCGTGGCCTTGCTGCTGATGGGCTACAGCTTTGTGACCCAGCTCTTTCCGGCGGTGATCTGCAGTTTGATGCCGAATAACCGGGCGACCAAGTACGGCGCGTTTTGCGGGATTCTGGCGGGCGTCGCGGTCGTGACCCTGACCACCACGCTCCATCTGAGCATTGGGCAGTTGATGCCGTTTTTGCCCGACGCGCTAAAGGACATCAATATCGGCTTCCTGGCCCTCGCCGTGAACATCATCGTTTTCTTCCTGGTGAGCGCCGTGACGCAGCCGCGTCCGGCCGAGCAGACTCACGCGCCGGTGCATTGAGGCGTTCCGCGTAGCTTGCCGCATCGTGGTTAAAGGGGCTGGCCGCCTTGGGCGCCAGCCCCTTCTGTATTTTGAACTCGCGTGAAACCGTCGGCGCTCCACTCTTCCGAGTTCACGCCGTGATGCACGAAGAACAGGCCGTCAGGATCGTATTGGCGTTTCACGGCAGCCAGCCGCGCGTAATTGCTTCCCCAGTTCGCTTGCTGCCAGTCGGCTTCGAAGAAATTGCTCTCGGACAAGTAGGTGCCAGGCTCCGGGACAACCGTACGTAGTGTCTGCGCAGCCTGCGCGATTCGCGTTGCAGCACGTCGTCCCCGCGCTTCATCGGGTTCGTGGCCCGGCATGCCGGGAAAGGCCGGAGCACCCTCGCCTGCAATGATCGCCAATGCAAAGGCGTCGAGTACGGCCGGGTTCATCGGGGTATCCCGGGTCGCGTTCAATGCGTCCGCTGGTGCTCCCGCGAGGCCCTTATTGAAGTGCAAGGAGACCGTCCAGTGCCGGGTGCTCGCGAACAGCGCATCGGTCAGGCGCCCCCGCTGAGCAGGGGCCACCAGCGCGACAGGCAGCCAGGTCGAGGTATAGCCGTACAGATATTGCCCCGCTTCGCCGACGTTGCTCGTCCAGAAAACATTGTCTGCCGGCGCGCCCGGACGATCGTCAATCTTCAGCACGCCGGGCAGATGCTGCATCATGAACTCAGCGTCCCACAAACGTCGCGCCGGCAGGCTCAGCACCTGCGGCGGTGTTGTCGTGCAGCCGTGGGCGGGCTCCGCGATCCAATCGAAAAACGGTTGCCAGACTCGTGCGGCATCGTCCTGGTTCATGCCCTGAAACAACATCGAAATGCCTAACGTGTTGTCGGCGTGGAAGGCGACCGTTTCGCCCCAATGCTCGCTCACCAGATGGTCGGCGCTGAATGCGACGAACTCGCCGATCAGCGCTTTGAACGCGTCATCCGACGATGCCTTCACTGTCGCGCGTATCAGACCGAACTGATCGGGCAACTCATGCGTGCGTAGCGTCAGGCTCGTAACGACGCCGAGACTGCCGCCACCGCCGCCCTTCAACCCCCAGAAAAGATCCGGGTGCGAGCATGCATTGACGATGCGCACCTCGCCATCGGCCGTGACGACTTCCGCCTGCAACAAACTCGCGGCGGCGGTGCCGAACCGTTTCGAGAAACTGCCGAAGCCGCCCCCTTGCACGAGTCCGGCCACGCCCACCGTCAGGCAGCCGCCGCCTTGAACATAGCGGCCGCCACGCGTGGTCACGGCGTCGTACACGTGTCCCCACAGCGCACCGGCGCCTACCGTCACCGCGGACGCGGGCTTCAGGCGCCCTTCGCATCCTGCCGGCACGAACGCATCGTGCAGGGTGATGTCGCGCATGGATCTCGTCCAGACCAGCAGCGAATCGGCCGCGTTCGACGTGCCCTGGTAGCTGTGACCGCCGCCTTTGACGACCAGCCGCAGACGATGTTCGCGCGCGAAATCGATTGTGCGCGCGACGTCGTTCGCGTTGGCGACAGCCACCACGTAGGCGCTCGGCGCCGAGGTCCATGCATCGAGCCATCCTGATGCCTGCGTCAGCGCCGGGGTGTCGCCGAGGTAGTAGGGGTTTTTCAGGCGCCCGAAGACTTCCATGCAAGCGGTGCCTGCAGGCGTTTGCGCGCAGATCGCCAATGGCGAAGTGACAGCGCTCAGGCGGCCCTCGACGGCCCGGTTCAGCTCCTGCCAGGCCCGCGCCGACGGCCATGACGGGTCGCCGGGCCGCATGCGGCGTCGGGTCGGGCCCGGCGGCGGCTCAGTTGGACCGTTCGAAGCGTGCTGGGCGTACGCAGGAGAGCGCGCTGCTACGCGCAGCAACGGCGCGGCGAGCGCGCCTTTTAGCAAAGTCCGCCTATCGAGTGCACACATCGCGTTGCGTCACCTTCGAACATGAACAGGGGCAGCATAGGACCATTAACGTCCGATGGACTACCCACGAGTTTTCGTAAGGACGGCAATCGCGCGGGCCGGCCGGGTGGTTGAGCGGCCGAGATCATGCGGCTCTTGCGGGACCGCTGAGTCCCTGCCGAGTGCCTGCCCGGCACGCATGGCGTTAGACTACGCTCCACTTCAGCCAACCTCGTCAACCGACAGATGAGCTACCTTCTTTGCTATTCGCCTGGCGCGGCCAGTATGGCGGTTCACTGGATGCTGATAGAAATGGGCGTCGAGTTCCAGACCCGTCTTGTCGACATCAACGTCGGCAAGCAGCGCGACCCTGAATATCTGCGGCTGAATCCCTCTGGCCGCGTGCCCACGCTGATGGTCGACGGCACGCCGCGCCATGAGTCGGCCGCGTTGCTCATGCTGCTGGCCGAACGGCATCCCGAAGGGGGCCTTGCCCCCGAGCCCGGCTCCGCTGAGCGCGCGGCGTGGCTGGAGTTGATGATCTATCTGGCCAACACGGTGCTGCCCGCCATGCGCGACTGGTTTTACGCGGATAGCGACGGCGATCCCGCGGGGGCCGAAGGCGTTCGGGCGCTTGCGAGACGCCGCATCGAAGAAGCCTGTGACCGGCTCGACACCGAGCTCGCCGACGGACGCGATTATCTGGTCGGCGGCAAGCTCAGCACAGCGGATTTCCTCGCCGTCGTGCTAATGCGCTGGACCCGCCATATGCCGCGTCCGGCACTCGGCTGGCCGCATCTCGCGCGCTATATCCGCGGACTGCGCGCGCTGCCGTCGTTCATCGAATTGAATGCGCGCGAGGGGCTCACCGAGTGGCGCAATCAGGACGATTGAGGCGCGCTCAGTTCAATCGCGCGCCGGCAGTAGCCATAGCAATCGCGCCGGACAGTCTGCGGGACCGGCAAGCCGGGAGAAAGCGTTAGTGCGCTCGCGTGCCGACGATCACAATCCCGCGCGAAAGTCCACTGACGTAGTCGACCGCCAAGGCTCCCGCGTACAGTTGCGCGACCGGCACCCACGCCGCCGGATACTTGTAGCGCGCGACATCGAGCAACAGCGCGCTATCGCTTGCGGCGTCGTAGGCGGCCAGTGGCGACCAATGGCCGCCGCCTGTTTCACCGATGTCCACGCGCCTGAAGTTCAGCAACGCAAAGCGGCCGCTGCGGCTCGTCGTGTCGCGAATCAGATCGCGAAACTGGTCGAGCGTCAGATCGTTGGCATGGAACGCCTTCACCTCGACAGGAAATGCGCTCAGGGCCACGCTGAGCTGGTCGAGCGTCATGCCCTCCTTCGATACCCGCGCGGCATTGGCCACCTGCGGATCGACGTCGCGAAAGAAATCCTCTTGCGAGAAGTATGGGAAATCCGGATACAACGTCGACGCGGGACGGCGAATGCCCAGAGCATTAAGCGCCATCACCGAAGTCGCGACCGAACAGTAAGCCTCGTTGCGCTGCGTTTCGAAGTATTGCGAAAGCGGCCAGTACGAGCGGTTGTGGGCGGTGGCCATCAGGCGCTTCTGGCCCGCCGGCTGCGTCAACGCGATGAGATTCGGGGGAACCGGTAGCGGCCCGTCGGCTGAGCGCACCGCAACCGAAGCAGGCGCTTGCGGCGCGTCCTGATGCTGGGTTTGATCCGCAGCCGGATTTGCAACCGGATTTGCAACCGGCGGTAGCGGCGCGCAGGCCGCCAGTGTTGCCGTCAGCACAGCAACGATCCACTCAGGCCGGCTTGCACGCTCCAGGGCGCGCATCAACGAATATCTGGACATTGACTCTTCCGCTGCGGATGACTTCGGAACACGGCAGCCGTGCCGACGTATTTCATCGCGTATCGGCAGGCCCCGATTTTTTAACACGAAATAAGTCGGCGCGTGCGTTCGCGCGCGAGGCGCAGGGTTGTGCAGCCGCTTGCTATACTCCCGCGGGCCAATTCTGGAGCGCGCGGCCGAACGGCTGGCCGCCGCGCTCACAGCCAATTCAAGTAGAACGGATCCGGAAATGAGCGACTTAAAGAGCGCTGCGTATGACACGAAATGCCAGCCTGGCTCTGCGGGGGCATTCGATAAAAAGCAGGATCAAGCCAGCGCAAGCGCCGGACCGATCGAGCCAATTGCAGTGATTGCACCGATCGCAACGGTTCCCTCGCCTTGCATCGACATCTGCAAAATCGACAGCAATACGGATTGGTGCATCGGCTGTCTGCGCACACGCGACGAAATTCGCGGATGGAAACACCTGTCCGACGAACTGCGCATCGTGTTGATCGACGAACTATCGCGCCGCAAGTCGACGCTGACGGCTGAAAAGGCCGCGACGCTCTAATCGGGTGGGCATCATCAAAGGCGCGGATCAATTCGCCCCGCTCGCGAACGCGTAACTGTTCTTGCCACTACGCTTGACGCGGTACATCGCCTCGTCGGCGGACGCCACAAGGCGCTGATAATCGTCGACGGGATCGGGAAAACTGGCAATCCCGATGCTGGCGCGAACTCCGCCGACCCCTATCTCCCGGTCCGTTTGAGCGACGCAGGCAATCAGCCGCCGGGCGATTTCGCCCAGTTCCGCACTCGTCGAAAACTCGCACACCAGAATGGCGAATTCGTCGCCGCCGATCCGCGCAACCACATCGCCTTTACGCACCGACTCACGAAAGCGCTTCGAAACGGCGATCAGAAATTCATCGCCGACGCGGTGGCCGAGCGAATCGTTAACGTGCTTGAAGCCATCCAGATCCACATACAGCACGGCGATTTTGCAAGGCGCCGCGAACGCGTGCGATTTCGTCACCACCTCTTCGAGTGAGGCGAACAGCTTGCGCCGGTTCGGCAGGCCGGTCATTGCGTCGTGCAGGGCCGCCCATTCGAATTCGTTCGACCTGCCTGCCAGCAGGCGATTGCGTTTCGCATACATCCCCAGCGCGGTGATCAGCATGCAGAACAGCAACGCTGCCAATGCGATCAGCGTGCGCGCAATGTGAGCAATCCGCACGCGTACGTCGGCGCTGTCCGCGTCGCGTTGTGCTCGCCACCAGGCCGACGCGGCACCGAGCGCGGCATCCGTATCGCGCAGATCGGCGTCGGGTCCAAGCGAAGATGCGGGCAAACGCGGCGCCGCCGATGGACTGGCATTCACCAGCGCCGCGAGTGACGCGAGCCGCTGAGCAAGTTCGGTTCGCGCCTGCCGGTACCCCTGAGCCCGCTGGTATCCGGCGGCTCCGGCTTGCGCAGCGTCGGGCAGTCGCTGCCAGATGCCGACTACGTTTCGCGCGCTTTCCGCGCGTTCGACCGCTTCGAGAACGAGCCCCGCATACTCCTGCTTCAACTGGTCGGAGAAGATCGTCCGGATCTGCAGCGCCAGGTACAGAAGTCCTGTCAGCAGACAAATCAGCGCGGCCGCGGCGATCACAGCCGGGCCCGGCCTGAAGCGGATGGCGAGCGCGGGCCTCCCGGCAGCGAACCGGTTGCGCACTCGCTCAGGGATGGGAATAGATGTCTTGCTGGCTTCCGGTGCCATGCTGACGATAGCTCACGCGACGAAAGAACGAACCCATGCGGGCGAACAGACTGCTCTTATGCCTGGCATTGGCCGTCGGCGCAGAGCGGCGATCCGACTGTGCAAGACGCGCGTCTCTGCCTGGTCGGGCGACGCCCGATTGCTGCACGGGAGGATTGGCGGGAGACGCCGCGTGAAGAACGGCAGGCTGCGAAGCGGTGGCCGGAGTTGCGTCGGCTACGTCCGTCCGGCTGACCGTCGGCGCGGGAGGACGCGTAACCGGGCCGGACCAGGAGGCCTCTTTTGTCCCAGCCTCTTCCATGGGTGATGCTGCCGCTGCTGTCTGCGCGGGTACTGCGTGCGCGGGTACTGCGGCCGATCCGGGCGGTGCGATCGAATGCGCGGGTTCCGCGATCGCCTGTCTGACCACCGTCGACCCGGCCGTGCCGAGCGCCTGCCGCGCGCCCGAGATAGCGTCGGCATACCTTTGCTGGTCGTGGTTGAACCAGACGCCATACGCGACCGTACCTACCACGCCGACAGCTAGCGCACTCGCTGTTGCAACGCATAATGCAAGACGTCCGAACCGCATGGGTGGCGGCGCAGCCGACGACGGCCGGCTGCCGGCGTCGAAGCGAGTATCTGGACGCTCCATGGCGGATTTTGGCAAGTCAGTATCGTTGGACATCGCAATACTCTCCGGAATCCCCTATGTCTGCCTTATAGGGCAGACTTTGTTCATACGATTCAACGGCGGGTGATGTTTGAGGAATTTATTTTGTTGGATGAATCTATTTCGCGTGTCGTGCAGCCTCGCTACGGCAATGCTGCACTTTAAACAGCAGCTTGACGGGTCCGGTACACGTTGGCGAAACAGGTAAAAGATTCAACGCCGCATGTATCAATGGGCGACACCGCGAGCACTTGCGGTACAACTCCGGGCTGGGCTGATGGGACGCGGTACGAACATGCGCGGTGCATCCTTATTATGCAATAAGCACGCCAACAGGCGCGCTGCCTGCGGGCAGTTGCCGCTTTAAACGCGACGCATGACTGCGTGAGCGCGTAGCGCCCACGCAGGATCCGGCACCTATTGCACGGTGATCGTCTCTTTCATATTCGGGTGGATGCCGCAGAAGATCTTGTACACCCCGGGCTTGTCGAACTTGAACTGGTAGGTATCGTTTTGATCCAGCGCGGCAGAGCGAAACATGCCGGCGTCGTTCACGACAGTGTGCGGCTCGCCGTCGAGATTTTTCCACGTCACCGTCGATCCGGCTTTGACGGTGAGCTCCATCGGCGAAAACATGAAGTTCTTGATGACCACGGTGTTGGGCGTCTGGGCTTGTGCAACGGAAAGCCCGGCCGATGCGGCGACGAGCGCCGAGCCGCCGAACAACATCACAAGCGTACTGTATAGAGAATTATTTCGCATAACTGATCTCCTGCGTGAAAGAAAATCCTGCAATCAAACGAGTGTTGTATCGTCAAGCGTCGCTTTGAGCGGATGGCGCTCGATCTTGATGCTGGTCACGCCGAGCATCTTTGGAAGTTGATCGCTCGCTACCGTGAGCGGCCCGGGGCCGGGACCATTGCCGGCGGTTGGTTGCGGATAGGCGGTCGAGCGAGCGGTATGGAACGTGATATTGCCTTCGACCTTCGACACGATCTGATGAATATGGCCGTTCAGTACGGTCACCGAGCCAAAACGCTTCAGATAGCTCATCGCCTGACCGGCGTCGCCCGTGCCCCATCCCCAAGGCTCGTAGATCGTCCACATCGGCATGTGGGCAAAGACGACGATCGGCGTGCTGGACGAGCGGCTCTTGAGGTCGTTTTCAAGCCAGGCGAGTTGATCGTCGCCGAGGCTGCCCAGGCCGTTAGGCTTGAAATGCATCACGTTGACGAGCGCGACGAAATGCACGCCATTGTGGTCGAAGCTGTAATAGCCTTTGTTGTCCGAAGCCTTGCCGAAGCGGCTGAAGTACTCGGTTCCTGGCCCGTCCGTCACATCGTGTTCGCCCGGCACGGTATGAAGCTCCGTGATATTCAACCCTGACATCAGCTGCGCCGCGAGATCGAATTCCGCCGGCTTGGAAAGATGCGTGATGTCGCCCGTGTGGATAGTCAGCGCGGGCTTGACCGGCATGGCATTGACGTAGTCGATCGTTTGCTTGAGCGTGCCCGCGACGTCCGGATTCGCCTCTTTATTGAAGCCGATATGTGAATCGCTGATCTGCAGGAAAAGCGGCACACCCATCGATGTCGCGGACGATTTCGCGTCGGCCGCAAGCGCCAGCTCCACGGGCGTGAGAATGCCGCCCGCGAGCACGAACACCGTGCCTACGCCCCCGAAAGCAAGACATTTCAGTGCGCCGCGGCGCGATGGGTTGAATGAATGATGTGACGACATGTCGACCTCACGATAAGGATTCGCAGGCAAACCGCGGGATCATCCGGCGGGCCACACGACTCGGTTCACCTGCAAGACCACGGTGTCGCCGGCTTTATTCCCGGAAAAACGAAAATAGTGGTGGCGGGCGAATTCAGTGCCGGCGGCTTACAGGCTAAATACGATCGTCAACGCGGGAATAGCCACGCCGCGTCCGCAGTCTTGCAGGTGAGAGAACCTGAAAGGAGTAGTCAACATGGACATCATCGACATGGCTCGTACCTCGGGCATGGCCGTCATCCTCGACGGCAGGATCGGCCGCGAGGAATATCAGAGCGTGTGCGGCTCGCTGTCCGCGCTACAGCGATTCGCCGAGGCGGTGCGCCAGAGTACGGCACACGAGAGCCGATCCCGCAAGCGCGCGCTTACGCCTGCTCGCAAAGCATGAGGAACGCAGAAACCCGGCAGGCGCCGCGATATGCTCGACGTGACCCGGCTGCGGCGGCCCCTCAAGCCGTTTCTACGCAGCTTACGAATGGAAGGGAGGGTAAAGTGCGAGCGGAACTACGGCCTCTTCTGCGCCGCCTGCAACTGGGGTCCGGCGTCGTGCTGCTCATCTATCTGTCTTTGCATCTGGTCAATCATGCGCTCGGAATCTGGTCGCTCGATCTAGCCGGGCGCGGACTGATGCTGGCTCTATGGGTATGGCACAGCGTGCCCGGCACGATCCTGCTGTATGGTGCCGCCCTGCTCCATTTCGCGCTGGCTGTGCGCACGATTTACGGGCGGCGTCACTGGGCGCTCCCGCCGGACGAATGGATTCGCCTGTGGGCCGGGCTCAGCCTGCCTCTGCTGCTCATCCGGCATGCGGTCACAACGCGCCTTGCGGCGTCGCTATATGGTTTCGAGCCGAACTACGAGCGGATTGTGATATCGCTGATCACAAGCGGCACGCAAGGTCTGCAACTTGCGCTGCTTGCGCCGGGCTGGATTCATGGTTGCCTTGGCGTGTGGTTCCGCTTGCGTCATCATCCGGCGGCGCAACGCGCCAGACCGGTACTGTTTGCCCTGCTCGTTCTTCTGCCGTTGCTTTCGGCCGTGGGTTTTCTGCGAATGAAGCGGGCGGTCGTCGCAATGCATGCCGTTCTCCCCGCGCCCGATTCGAAACTGCTGACGCATCAGCTTGCGCTCGATACATGGCGTCACAGTCTCGTTACGCTGTATCTTGCCGTGCTCGCTAGCGCGCTTCTGGCGGGCTTGTTGCGAAACTGGCTGGAGAGCAGACCACGTTCGGCTTGAGGTGGCGATGGCACGGATCTGATCGTTCGAGATGGCGCCTTGCTCGATGAGCACCGCTCGCGGCGTATGGCTCCGATGGATGCAGTCGTACCGTGGCCCGCATCGCGAAGAATGCGGGCCACGTGACGGCTCTTTCACGACGGCGCGAGGCCGTCTGCCCACCCTGCCAGGCTTATTGCGCCTGCTGCGCCTGCGGCTTCAGCTTGAACTTGCCCTGATAGCGGATCGTCGGACGCAGGGACTGTGTCGTCGGCGCCGTCATCAACAACTGACGTGCGAGCGGCGTAGCCGTTGCGCCGCCCAGCGAACCGATACTGCTTTCACGCGACGGATCCGCCAGACCGTTCTTCACCAGCAGTTTGGCCTCGAGCTGCAAACTGGTCAGCAACACCGGGTCCTTCAGCGCGTTACCTTGCGTCAGCAACTGACTCCACGCGTTGTTGCTGTAGTTCGTCACGTAGTAGTCGAGGCCGCTCGGATCCGCGAGCACGGCGGAACAGCCGTTCAGACGCACCTGCATTTGCGTGTCCTTCATCGCAACCGTCTTGCGCGCGCTCAGTCCATCACCGTAAGCGAGCGTCAACGGAATCGTCCATTGCGTGCCGGGGTACTGGTTCTGGTTAGGGAACGGCGACTGCTTCAACGTGACCACGGTCTGATTGGTCGTCAGATCGCACTGGGTGTCGAGCGACAGCAAAGGCACGCCGGTTTGGCGCACGAAGCTGTCGCCAATCGCGACCATCGGCTCGCCGCTGGCCTTGGCCAGTTCGTCCCACAAACGCTTAGGCGTGCCGTTGCCGAGCGCGTAGTCGGCCAGATACGACTGCAACCCCTTGCGCAACACCTCTTCGCCGAGATAGTTCTCCAGCATCTTCAGCACATGGCCGCCCTTGTCGTACGTAAAGGCGCTTGCGCTCAGCACGAAGTCGTTCGAGGCCCAGCCGTTAAAGTTCGGCTGCACCGGGAAGGAAGTGGACTTCAGATCGGCATTGATCACCGCATACTTGTTCTTCACGTCGTCGACCCAACTGAAGCGGTCCGGGAAGAAGCGCACCTTGGTCTTGTTCTCGAAGAACGTCGCGAACGATTCGTTGAGCCACACGTCGTCCCACCAGTCGAGCGTGACCAGATCGCCGAACCATTGGTGCGCGGCTTCATGCGTCAAAACCGTCACGCCATAGTCGGACATCGGGGTGCCGGGCGGCGGCAGAATATCGTCGGCGAACTCGAGAATCGCGCCCCAGTTCTCCATGCCGCCGAAGTTCAGGTCCTTTTGCTCCTTGAAGGCGTCGTTCGCGGCAATGGTGTCGAACTTGGTGAGCGGCAACGGAATACCCGTGTATCGATAGTAGTAATCGAGCGCCTGCTTGGTCTGCTGCATGGCCGGCTTTGCCCAGTCACGCATGCCGGGTGGCGTGAAGATGCGCAGATGCAGACCCTTGTGATCGGGCAGCGGGCTCGCGAAGTCGTCTTCGAGAATGTCGAATTGACCACCGCCGAAGAAGAGCAGATAGGACGGCATCGGCGGGGTCTTTTCGAACGAGACCAGCTTGTAGCCGCTATCCACGTTCACCGCCGGTTTCTCCGCCGCGTTCGACACGACGTTCCAGTTTTGCGGAACTTCAGCGCTGACCTCATAGGTGGGCCGGAACGCCGGCTCATCCCAGCCCGGGAACCATTGGCGCGAGAGGTTCGATTCCCCTTGCGTGAGAATCGCGCCGCTGGTCGTGCCATCGGTCGACTTCAGATCGACGCGGAACACGCCCTCCGCCGCGGAGCAACCCGGATAGGGATCGTTGCCGCAACTGCCGCCGGTTTTGGCGACCGGGTCGTCATAGGTCTTGAAGTTGATGATGCCGCTCCACTCCATGTGCAGCGAGTAGTTGCCGGCGGCGATCTGCCCGCTCACGGGCCGAAGCTGGTAGAAATCGCCGTCATCCTGAGGCGTGGCGATCAACTGGATGTTGCCCGGCTGCAGCGTGATCGAGCCGTTGGTGAACTTGATGCGGTGGCCGGCGATCGTGATCGCGTTGACGGACTTCAGCACCTTGATCTGAACGTCCGCGCGGCCGTCGAAAGAAGACAGCGCCGGGTTCGGCCGGAACCACAGCTTGTAGTTGATCGGGGTGACCGTGTCGGGCAATTCGACCGGCGGCACGCTCTTGTTGATCGAGGCATCCGCGACGATCGGCGCGGTAGGCGGCGCGAGCGCCGCGTCGGAAGCGGCCGTGGGCGCCTGGGCGGACTTGCTCGAAGGCGTTGACGAGCCGTCTGAACCGCCGCAGCCCGCCAGGACCATTATCCCGGCTAACGCCAGGCACTGTATCTGCAATCGGAAATTTATACGCATTATTAATCCTCGACTGACAAAATCGGCATAAAGAAAGTGCGTTGAGTGCTTAAGCTGTGTTTCTCTTTTTTCAGCGAAAAAGGTCTCCCGCACTAGCCGCAGATTGCTAGCGAGAATATATGGACGTGTTGCTACCTCAGCACTTGTGGCTGATTTTTAAATTGCGCTGGCTTATCTTTACAATCCTTTCGAAAAGCTGGCGTGAGCCATTTTCTTCCGTTTTGAAGCGATCGCCAGACTGACAGACAACACAACGGCATACCTGCGTCTCCGGGCAGGTGAACAGGAACAAGGTCAGTTTTAGCGATAGTGCGTAGCCTAGTTTGGCAAACGTTCCCGTGTCAACTTCCTTTCACAATCTTTCCTGCACTAGTGCATGGTGTATGCAAACAGAATGACTCACGTAATAAACGGAGTTAATGCTCTAAAGGCTCGAATGCACGCCGGCTTCTACGAGAAACTTTATTTTATTGCGGCGCGGAGTGTGATAAGACGCGGGACAGCAGTCAATGCGCTGACGAAATTAATCCGCTGTCGAGTCCATGAAAGAAAATCCGCTGCTAACGGATGAAATGAGCGCAAATCGGCGTTGCCCTCAGGCGGGTATAAAACGCCGACTGCCCGCCGCCAACCTCGGCGAATTGATCGGCTGCGAGCGCCGAGCCGGCGGCCGCGCCGATCGCAATCGACACGATCGCGATGCGGCGTAGCCATCCGGCGCGGCCGGTCAGCGTGCCCGACACGCTGCGCCAACTGGCGAGCAAGGTCATGGCGAGTGCAACGATCGCGCAGCACATGACTGTATTTTCACGCGTTGAGCGCAGCGTTCGCGGCTGAGGTTGCCGAACGCACCGGAAACGGATTGCGCCACGCTTCGATCTCGTTCAGTTGATCGTGCCAGCGCTGCATTTCCGGAAATTCGTCAAGCGGCATGGCTGCGTTCTTTGCATAGGGCAGCGCAATGGCGACGGAGAAATCCGCAACGCTCAGGCCGTCACCAAGCAGCCATTTACGGCCTTTAAGATGCTGCTCGAGCACGCTGGCGGACTTCCGAAACATACCCTGCTCTTCGGCCACTTTCGACGGATCGGGGCCGCCGAGTCCAAACACCGGCTTGATAATGGACTCGAAGTAAAGCATGCCGGCATGCGGATAAAAATGGTGGTTGTTCCAGCTAAACCAGCGCAGCACGTCGACCAGCCGGTCATCGGCCGGCCAGAGGTTGGACTCCGCGCGCCTCGCGAAATGGCTGATGATCGCGTCGGCTTCCCAGATACTTCTCCCGCCATCGACAAGACACGGCACCTTGCCATTCGGATTGATCGCCTGATAGTCCGGCTTGCGATGCTCACCCTTCGTCAAATCGACGAAAGTGTATTCGATTGGCAAACCTAAATATTTTGCCACTGCACAGGTTTTTCGCGGAGCCAGTGTCTCCGCGTAATAGAGCTTCATATTCGACCTCGGTATGAGTTGAATGTGTTTTTCGACCTGCGTCAGTTGCCTTCGTCTTCCAGCCGAGCCATGAACGCGTCGAGCTTGTCGAGGGCCGTACCCCAGCCGCTCCGATGAGCATCGCGTGCGGCTTCGTCGAAGAACTGTGCGTGCGTGAGCGTGAGTTCGGTCCCCTCCTCGATCGGGCGCAGGCTGAGCGTGACCTGCGAGCGGCGCTCGGGCAGCGTAACCCATTCCCACGTGAAGACGAGCTTGCGGTCCGCTTCGACCTCCAGGTATTCGCCGCGACAGTCGTGCGTTTCGCCATCCAGTGTCTGGAACACCACGCGAAAGCGGCCGCCCACGCGCGGATCGGCTTCGGCGCTGAGTACCGGCCCGGCGTCGGGCCCCCACCAGCGCACCATCAGTTCGGGCCGGGTCCACGCTGCATACACTCGGGCTGGCGGTGCCTTGATGCGCCGCACGATAGTCAGGCTCGGCTTTTCCTGGGTCATTGCCCGTCTCCCTCCACAAAATCGGCGAGCCGGTCGAGGCTCGCGGACCAGAAACGCTCATAGCGTCTCAACCATGCCATTGCCTCCTCCATCGGCCCCGCGACCAGATCGACCGACACCGTCCGCCCGCTCTTGGTACGCGATACCAGACCCGCGTCGCTCAGCACGTCGAGGTGCTTCATGACCGCGGGGAGCTTGAGCGGCAGCGGCCGCGCGATTTCCGTGACCGACAGCCCGGGCTCCCGCTCGAGGCGAGCGAGGATGGCCCGCCGCGTCGGGTCCACAAGGGCGGAAAACGTGCGATCGAGCTGACTGACTGGAGACTTTGCCATATGGTGAACTATAGGTGGATCACGAGCCCTGTCAAGATTTTTCGCAGGCTGCCCGGATCGCGCGGACTTGTGTTTGCGGCGTATCGCCAGTCCGTTGAAGATTGCGAGTCAGCCACCTTCGAGCGAACTGCTAGAGCCGCTCGCCGCAAAAAGTTTATCGGCTCTGCTGTCAGAATTTGTCATCTGGTCCGACTAAAGCGGGCGTAGACTTTCGCGGCGAGGAACTTATGACGAATGACATCGATTTCGAATGTACTGAATGCGGCAAATGCTGCCACGATCTGCGCCTCGCGCTGACGGTTACCGAGGCTATCGCGTGGCTCGAGCGCGGCGGGAAAATGGAACTCATTTGCGAGGCTATCCCGTGGCCGGTCGAGCCCGAAGCCGGCAATGCGCAAGCGGAATACAAACGGGCCCGGTCGTCACCGGCCATGAGCGGAAGCTTGCCGGTCCGTATTTCGATCGTGCTCGCCGCGGCATTCGAAGGAGCCTGTCCCAATCTGCGCGCCGATATGCGCTGCAATATCTACGAGCAGCGGCCGCTGGTCTGCCGGATCTATCCCGCGGAAATCAATCCGTTCGTTGAGTTGATGCCGCAAAACAAGGGCTGTCCTCCTGACGCGTGGCAAAACAAGCCGCTGCTCCGGCAGGGAATCCTGGTCGATGCGGCAACCGTCGAGCAGATCGAGCAGTCGCGGCGCGCGAATCAGCTCGAGGCGCCGCTGCGTATGCAGGTGTGTACCGAGCTCGGCCTGAACGAGGCTGCGCTTGCGAACGAGGGCTTTGTGATGGTTTCGCCGGATAGCGAGGCGCTGTTGAGCGCCCTGCGCAAAATACACGCGAGCGACCTGTCGCAGGACGCCGCCACGCAGTGGACCTTCGTGTCGAATCGCACTGGCACGGTTGAAACGCTCCAGTCGGTAGGCGCGGCCGGCCACCTCGTTGAAACCAGCGTTGCCGGCAACGCCCGGTATCACGGTTTTTTCCCGCCGTCTTAGAGGCAAAATCGCCGGCGCCCGCCCGCGCACAGTTAGACGCCGCTGCTGCCGCCCACCGTCCTGATGCTCTTCCATTGTCCTTGCTGGACCTGGAACAGCGTGTACGGCGGCTTGATGAGATCGCCATACGGGTCGAAGGTGATGTTGCCGGTCACACCGGTCACCGTCACTTTCGACAGCGCGTCGACGATCTTTGCCCGGTCGAGCGAATCAGCATTGTGAATCGCCTTGATCATTGCAAGCGCGGCGTCGTAGGCAAACGGTGCGTACAGTTCGACATCCTGATTGAAGCGCGCCTTATAGCGCTTGCCGAATGCCTGCGCGGCAGGCAGCTTGTCGAGCGCCGGGCCGGGCTCGAGATCCTGCGTGCCGTCCCCTGCGGTGCCGGCGATTTGCAGGAACGCATTGCTCTTCAGCGCGCCCGCGCCGAACAGTTGCGCCTGCATGCCTAGCGAGCGCATCTGCTTGACCAGCATCGCGCCCTGTTCATCCAGGCCGCCAAAGAAAATCAGATCGACGTTCCTGCTCTTGAGCGTGGTGAGAATGGCGCGAAAATCCACCGCTTTGTCGTTAGTGAATTCGCGGTCGACGATGTTGCCTTTCGCTTCTCTCGCGCCTTTTTCGAACGCATCCGCCAGCCCTTGCCCGAATGCGGTACGGTCGTCGATGATGCCGATGCGCTTCGCCTTCATCTGCTCCACCACGAAATGGCCGGCTACGACTCCGCCGATGCCGTCATGCCCCATGGTGCGGAACACGTTCTTATAGCCTTGCTTCGTGAGCTGCGGATTGGTCGACCCCGGCGTAATCATCGCAACGTTCGCCTGGTGATAAACGGCCGAGGCGGGAATGCTGCAGCCCGAATTGTAGTGGCCGATCACGCCGACCACGCCGTCGTCGACCAGTTTCTGCGCCACCTGAATTGCCACGCGCGGGTCCGCCTGATCGTCCTGCACATCGAGCACGAAGGTGACGGGCTTTCCGCCAATCGTCGGGTGCTTCGCATTTTCTTCGTCGAGCGCCAATTGAGCGCCGTACTGCAGGTCCTTGCCCACGCGTGCAACGGGACCGGTCAACGGTCCGACGAAACCGATCTTGACGACTTCAGGATCGGCCGCCCACGCCGACGACATGGCCGTGGCAAGTGCGCAGACGGTGACACTCAACAACCAATAGCGGCGATTCATGATGCGCTCCTTGCGAGATATAACGTCGCGCGATGTGAAGGTTGGCCGATCCGATGCGCGACGCGTCGAAACCGTCCTCGGATACTGATCGTGAAGCGAGAAAACCTGTGCGCTCAAAGCCTCGATGAAAGTCAAAAACGCGTGGCCGAGTAAGGCGCGAGATCGAGAGGCGGCGCGCGCCGCGCGATCAGATCGGCGACGATGCGCCCGCTCACGCCGGCTAGCGTCAAGCCGAGATGCTGGTGGCCGAATGCGTAGATCACCCGTTCGCTCGCGCGCGAACGCCCAAGTACCGGCACGCCGTCCGGCAAGGTCGGACGAAATCCGAGCCAGCTGCTATCCGGCGTATCGAGCGCGGGTAAGGCTCGCTTCGACGAAAACGTCAGCAGATCGATGAGCGAACGGTTGCGGGTCTCGCCGAACCCCGCGAGTTCGACCGTGCCGGCAACGCGCAGCCCGTCGCTCATCGGCGTCATGTAGAAGCCGCGCTCGGCCCAGCCGACCGGCCGCGACACCAGTTGCTGCGCGCCTGGAAAGCGGACGTGGTAACCCCGTTCCGTATCCAGCGGGACGGGGTCGCCGCATTGTTTGGCAAACTGGGCGGAGCGAGCGCCGGTTGCGACCACCACGTGGCTGAAACGCCGCGTGGCGCCGGCGACGCTCAGGGCAGCACCGTCCCCGGCAGGCTGCACGGCGTCAACAGTCGAACGCTCGAGCTTCAATCCTTGCGCGGCAAGCTGTTGATAAAGCGTCTGAAGAAAACCGTACGGATCGGAAAAATGCCAGCTATTGCTGAACAGCACAGCGCGCTCGAATATCGGTGCGAGGAACGGTTCGATCTTGCGGATTTCGCTGCCGCCCAGCACGTCGAAGGTAACGCCTAGCTGCCGGCGCAGATCGAGTGCGGGACGCGCCGCATCGAACGAAGCCGCGCTCGAATAAAGATAAAGACATTCGTGGGGCCGGACAAAACGCGCCAGTTCTGCGTCCGCCAGCAGCGGCGCATAACCGTCATGCGCGCAATCGAGCAGCGCGGCGAGCGCGCCGGCGCTCGCTTCGTAGCGCCGCGGCAACGAACTCATCATGAAACGCACCAGCCATGGTGCAAGATGGGGCAGATAGCCCCAGCGCAATCTGAACGGGCTGTCTTTGGATAACAGAAAGCGCGGCAAGTCGCGGAATACGGATGGATTGTTGATGGGAATGCACGCATAGTGCGCGAAGGTCCCCGCATTGCCGAAAGACGCACCCTGCCCCACGCCGGCCGGGTCGAACAGCGTGATTCGATGGCCGTCGCGCATCAGCGCCGCAGCGCTCGCGAGGCCGATGAATCCCGCACCGATGATGGCAATCTCCGACATCACTTGCGTCCTTCCATCGAAGCGACGCCCATCCGCGACAGATAGCCGGTTGCGCTGCCTTCGCTTTGCCAGCGTTTGGCCGCCAGCAGATACGCGGCCGAGACGACGGCGAGACTCGCGAGGCTTGCCTCAGGAAAACTCATCGGAAAACTCCTGCTGACAGAATCGGGACACTGTCCGGCGACACCGCGACATGCACGCCACCAGACAAACTCTGACAATCAGAATCACACAATATTTTTTTGTGTGCAATTAAAAATCACATTGTGTGGCCCTGGCATTTTCCCTGGATGGTCCGTGGTTCGATCCTTGCAGCCAAGGGTGCTGCAACAGCCGTGCAGTCCCGACACGCTGGTTTTTAAGCGTTGCGCGGACGCTTGTCTGGTATAGAATCGGAAAAATTCCGCACAATCGCGGACAAAGTCGATTTTGTATGGAGACATCGGTTCTTATGGCTTCTGACAAAGACACGGCGCGTGGGTCCAACGGCGCGCCGGCGCAGATGAAGCGCTCCACCTACGTCGAGGTGTCCAGCTCGATCGAAAACGAGATTCGCAGCGGCGTTTATCCACCGGGCAGCCGCCTGCCGCCGCAACGGCAACTGGCCACTGAACTGGGCATCAACGTGTCGACCGTGTCCCGCGCGTACAAGGAATTGCAGTTGCGCGGGCTGGTGATCGGCAGCAAGCGGCGCGGCTCGCTCGTGACCGGCGGCGCGATGCCGAGCGTCGAACCCGCGCAGGCGGCCAGCAACGCGGCGATCGATCTGACCGTCAACCGGCCGGCCACGGGCGAATTCCTGAACTGCCTCGCGCGCACGCTGGCGGAATTGCCGCGTGATCCGCGTTACCCGCAATTGCAGGAGTATCAGCCGCCGCAAGGCCCCGTCTGGGCGCGCGCCGCCGGCGCACGCTGGATGGCCGCGCCGGGCTTCACGCCGTCACCCGACCACGTGGTGGTCACGAGCGGTGCGCAACACGGTTTGTATGCGGTGCTGAACAGCCTGATCGGCACGGACGGCGTGATCCTCGCCGATCAGCTCACCTACTACGGGCTGAAAGCGCTGGCGCCGGTGTTCCAGTTCGAGATCGTCGGCATTCCGAGCGACCGCGACGGCCTCCTGACCGACGAGGTGGAGCGTGCCTGCCGGCGCATGCCGGTGAAAGCCATCTTCACGGTGCCTAATCTGCAGAACCCGACCGTGACGACGATGAGTCTCGAGCGTCGCATGGCGCTCGTCGACATTGCACGTCGGCACGGCGTGGCGATCATCGAAGACGACGTCTACGGGCCGCTGGTTTCGCAGCGGCTGCCGACCATCGCGAGCCTGTGCCCGGAACTGACGTTCCACCTCGCGGCGACCTCGAAGATTCTCGCGCCCGGCCTGCGGCTCGGCTATCTGCTGAGCCCGCCGGACAGTTCCGCGCTGTGTGCGGAGGCGGTACGCACCACCGCCTGGATGCCCGCGCCGATGTCGATGCTGATCGCGTCGATCTGGATCGAGGACGGCACCGCGCGCCACATCATGGACGCGCAGCTCGCCGAAATTCGCGCCCGACAAGACCTCGCTCGCGAGTTGTTGCCGCAGGAATGGCTGCAGACCGATCCGGCGTGCATGTTCGTGTGGCTCAAGCTGCCGCCGCCGTGGCGTGCCGACGACTTTGCGGCGAATGCGAAGGCGCGTGGCGTGGTGGTGATGCCGTCGTCGGCGTTTGCCGTGGACCGCTCGGAGATCGAGCACGGGGTGCGGATCAACCTCGCGTGCGCCGCGAGCCGCGATCAACTCGTGAGTGCGTTGCGGCTGCTGACGGGCACGCTGAAGGATCGCCCCCGGGCTTTGTTCGGCACGATCTGATCGACAGCCGCCGTGCCCCGCGGAATGCGATGGCCTACCGCTTCACGCCGTACAGGTCTCAGGCAGAGCGCGTGGCGAGACGCTCCACACTCAACCACCGGGCGATGCGTTTCAGTGCGTGGCGCACGCGGCCACGCAGATGCGCCTGTCGCATATGGCGCCAGAAGCGGTCCGGCACAAAATCCGCGAAACGCGCTTCTCGTTCCAGCAAGGCCTTACCACCTGGCAAGTGGACAAACGAACAGCAGCGAAACCAGCGCACGTCCCGATAGTTATTGCCGGGCCAATGGCGGCCCACCGCCTGATAGGCGCCCACTTCGATCAGGCCCTGCCCCTCGTCGGCCAGGATGTTGAGCGCCGCCGAAATGAACGCTTCGTCGCCGTGATGTCCGAGCCGCTCGATTTCGCTGATATAGCGCGTATAGCTGGCGCGAGCGCGCGGCACCAGCCGGCGCAATGCAGCGGGCGTCGCCATGAGAAACTCGCCGCCGTACCAGCGCGGATTTTTGAGCCGCCTGTCCGCGACGATTTCCAGGTCGGCGACAACGCGTTCGCTGCCGTACGGCGGAAATACCTGATCCGAAATATCGAAGGCGCCGAGCCCTGCTTCAGCGCAGCGCCCGATCAGATCGCGCGAGAGCGGCTGCAGCGCGACCATGTCGGCATCGAGCAGCAACAGCATCGTGTCGGCTGGCAGCCAGCCGGCTATCTGATCCATCAGATCCAGCTTGAAATGCGCGGCGTAAAACGGCGTGTTTTTCGGCAACTCCATCGTCGCCTTCAACGTCATCAGTGCGGGCCGGCGCTCGGGCGTCACCTTGTCGAGCCGGGGCGCGACCAGTGCCGGCGCATTGGTCACGATGGTCAGCTTCGGCATGCCGACCTGCCGCAAGCTGTTGTTCAGGCAGATCGCCTGACTCACGTACGACAGCGGATCGCGATTCCTCGAGTTGGGCCCCGGATTCGCATCGACATCCACATACACCAGCGTGCAAGGAAAAAGATTCACGTTGTTCCTCACCATGTGTGAGAGACGGTTCGCTTTTTCCAGCGCTGCCGTAATCGTTCGCGGATTGATCCACAGGCCGCATCGGGCGGCAAGCCAGAAGCCCGCGCGAGGTGGTGCGAGAGCCGTCGTGCCGCGGCTCGCGCCCTGGTGGCGTCACGCTCGAGCCGGGTGATGATCCGCGGCGATGGAATCGGATGAACCGGGCCGCGGCTATCAGGTATGAGCTATCGTTTCACGTCCTTGCATCCCCTTTCCGCCAAAAGCCAGCGAGACGCAACGCGGGCGCCGTCAATCGGCTTTCGGGAGGTCGAAAGTACGCGCAGCGATCCAGTGTTTTGACATTTGCGTGAATAACTTACTTGGGTGCAGCAGTTGGGTGCATTAGCTGGGGCGCTTTAGCTGGGCAGATTGGCCAACGCCGCGCGACCTTCGCATCAGCTTTCGGCCACGCTGCTGTCTTCCCCCTCGCGCATACCGTGCGAGATGAGCAAACGGTACAGCGTGGTGCGCGAAATGCCGAGTTCGCGCGCGGCGTCGCCGAGTCGTCCGCGATGGCGCAGCAGCGCGAGTTCGATGGCCTGGCGTTCCGCCGTCTCGCGCGCCTGGGCGAGCGTCACGGGCACGACTTCGACGTAGTTGGAGAGTTCGAGGTCGTCCGCGCCAATCGTTCGCCCTTCCGACATCACAATCGCGCGGCGCACCCGGTTAATCAGTTCCCGCACATTGCCGGGCCAGTCGTATTGATGCATTGCTGCGATCGCGTCCGGCGAAAAACCGTACACCCGCCGGCTCGCATCCTTCCGGTAGCGGTCCAGCGTGTACAGCGCGAGCAGTTCGATGTCTTTGCCGCGCGCGCGCAGCGGTGGCTCGTCGATTCTCAGCACGCACAAGCGGTGGTACAGATCCGCGCGGAAACGCCCGTCGTTAATCGCGGCCTCCATATCGACGTGGGTAGCGGAAATGATGCGCACGTCGACATCGATGGCGTCGATGCCGCCCAGGCGGTCGATCGTGTTTTGCTGCAGGAAACGCAGCAGGCTTGCCTGACTTTCGAGCGGCAGGTCGCCGATTTCGTCGAGAAACAGCGTGCCGCCGTGAGCGGCCTCGACGCGCCCTATTTTGCGTTGACTCGCGCCCGTGAACGCGCCGCGCTCGTAGCCGAACAACTCGGACTGCAGCAGATGCGGCGGTATCGCGCCGCAGTTGATGGCAACGAACGGCTCGTTACGGCGGGGCGAACGCGCATGAATCGCCGCCGCGGTCAGCTCCTTGCCGGTACCGGATTCACCGTAAACGAAGACGGACGCGTCGGTCGTTGCGACCTTGCGGATCGAGCGGAATAGCGCGAGCATGGCATCGCAACTGCCGATCATCTCGCCTTCCGCCATCGACGTATCGACGAACGCGGGTTCGCCGAGCGCGATCATGCCGCAGGCATGGCCGACGGTATCGACAATCCTGGCGTGCGCGGCAGGGAGTGTCACATAATCGAAGCAGTAGTCGCGCACCAGTCGGCGCACGGCGGGCTCATCGAGCTCCGGCGTCGCGGTCATTGCCACCCAGCCGACGTTCGGCATTGCCAGGCAGCCTTCCAGCGCGGCAATGTCGTGAACGTCGAACACGCTCGACAGATCGACCAGTCCGGCCGCCAGCGAGCCATCGTCCACGGCGCGCCGCACGTCTCGAACCGAGCCGATCACCTCGACCTCCCAATCGCGTTCCTCGAAGCTCGCCAATAGTTCTGGCGAAGCGTCGCGCGTGAAATAGATGACACGCCGCGTCATGGCCTTCATTGTCTGCATTGTTTTTGGTTTTCCCGCAGAGCCTGCTCTGAGACGCGTTGTGCCCAGACCTGCGTCACTGCGTTGTTCTTGTTGCCCTGCCGATCATACGCGGCCTCCGTGGCACCGCAATGCGCCCTGACGATATTTGAAGATTCGCTTCGGAACACACGCCGGTCGTGTCGGCCAGGCACATCATCGCCGAACCGATCACGCCATTGAATCGACACCTAGTGCCTCAACTTCCTGAAAAATTTGCGAATCTCGGTTGCGAGCAGATCCGGTTTCTCCATCGCGGCAAAATGGCCGCCGGCCGGCATGTCGCTCCATTGCACCACGTTGAAGGTCCGCTCGAGCCACGTGCGTGGCGGCTGATTGATTTCCTTCGGAAAGCAGGCGAATCCTACCGGCGGCACGACGCGAGCCCCATCGGCGAAACGCATCGGCTGCAGCCGGTTTTCCCAGTACATCTGCATCGACGAGCCGATACTCTGGGTGTACCAGTAAAGCGAAATATTGGTGAGCAGCTCGTCTTTCGAAAACACCCGCTCGACGTCGCCGTCGCAATCGCTCCATGCGCGAAACTTCTCGCCGATCCATGCGGCGAGCCCCACCGGCGAATCGTTCAGCGCCGCCGCCGCGGTCTGCGGTTTCGTGCCGTGCATATGCGCATAGCCGCCTTCGAGCGCGGCCCATTCGTTCTTGTGCCGCAGATAGGCTTCCTCCGCGGGCGTGAGCGGTGTTTGCGCGGCGCCGCTTGCGGGCTCATACGAGCTCGGCAGGAAGTTGAGATGAATGCCATCGACGCGTTCATGATGCCTTGCCGCGAGCGCGATCGAGACACCCGCGCCCAGGTCGCCGCCCTGGGCGCCAAAGCGTTCATAACCGAGACCCCGCATCAGCGAGGCCCACAGGTCCGCCACCTGAAACGCGGATGTTCCGGCCTCTGTCGGAGCCTGCGAGAACCCGAAGCCGGGCAGCGACGGAACGACGACGTCAAACGCATCGGCCGGATCGCAGCCGAAGGCGGCCGGGTCGCACAGGCGGTCGAGCAACGCGTGGAACTCGAAAAACGATCCGGGCCAGCCATGTGTGACGACGAGCGGATAGCACGCTGGGCCAACCCCGCGCCGATGCACGAAGTGCACGCGCTGTCCGTCGACCTGCGCGAAAAATTGCGGCAGCCGATTCAGCTTGCGCTCGGCTTCGCGCCAATCGAAACGCTCGGCCCAGTACTGCGCGAGTTCGCGTAGCCACGCGGAATCGGCGCCTTGCTGCCACGCGGGCGATGGCGTCGCCGGGGCCCAGCGGGTTGCGCGAATACGCCGGCGAAGATCATCTATGTCGGCGTCAGGCACGGCAATCTGAAACGGCTCTATCTGCATGTCAGTTCATCCGGCACAGCGTGTGGGGGAATAACGGGCGCTTCACATTCGACCTTCGTCGTGCTGACCACGTCCACCCGGCGGCAGCGAAGGCACAAAGCGGGCACGGCAATCCGCATGGTACACAATGAGCGGCCTCGGAGCATGAGGGCGGGACCGCTTCGTCGGCGAGAACAGAAAAGCCCGCAAAATGCGGGCTTTTCTGCTTACCTCTGCACCGGCCGGTTAGAAACGGTGACGGATACCCACCATGCCGACCACCTGCGAAGTGACGCAGGTGCAGTTGCCCGCACAACGCTTCAAGGACGCGGCGCGAGGGTCAGGCTCGGCGCGCCGCCGGGTCCGGCCGGGTCCGGATTGCCGAACGCGGGCAGAGCACCGTCGGCACGGGCACGGGCGATTTCCGCACGCACCTGTGCACGTGTTATCGCCCCGCCTTCTGAATTCGCCGACGTGCCGGCGGCGGGCGTGAGTTGCGGCGCCGATTGCGCCGATTGCGCCGATTGTGCCGATTGTGCCGATGCGGCTTGCGCGGTTAGCTCGGCTCGCGGTACGGACTGCGCAGTTGACGCTGGCACGGTCGGCTTCGAGTCAGCCGGCGCGTCGGCCACGTTAGAGACTTCCGCCACCCCAGCGGGAACTGAGGGTAATGCGCGTCCAGTCGCAGGAGCGTCAACGGGACTCGCTGCCCCGCTCAACACGCTGCCCGCGCCAGCAGTAGTCACCGCTGTTTCTGGAACCCGCCGGGTCTTCGCATAGCTTGCGGGCACGCGCTTCGGCTGTTCGCGCGTCGCCACGTGACCCTCACTAGAACGGACCGTGTTGCTGGAAGACAGCGACGCAGCGTGAGCCGGTTTGATCCCTTGCCGCGTCGGCTGGCGCACCTGCACGGCGGCCTGCGCTTGCTGTGCCTGCTCCATGCGTGCCGCGACTTCTCTTTGCAGCGCGCGAACCTGATCGTCGCCCCGATGTGCCGGCCGTACCGCGTCCAGTTGCGCTTGCGCGGCAGCCAGATCGTTGCGCTGCAGACTATGGCGCGCCGCGTCGAGATTCCCGGCAATAGCTGCCGCCGAGCCGCCGGATGTCAGGACGGGTCCCGAACTTACCGAACCGCTGTTCGTGCCGCCGCCTGCGTCGCGAGCCAAAGTGTTTCCGTGCTCGAGACCCAGGTCATCCGCTGGCAGCCAGTTTTTATCCGACTGCGAAATATAAGCCGCGATCCCGAGCGTGCCGACAATCAGGCTCGTGAGAACGATCTTGCTGGGTTCACTAATCATGACGTCTCCCCTCGAATCGTGGACGTACGCGTGCGCGTTCGCGGTATCGCAAACGTGCCCGAATTCATCGGAGGGTTCGTAGCGAATTAATCGATGCCGCCGCAACGACCGCAAGTTCGGGCCGGTACAGGCACGTACGAACAGGAGTGCAAGCTGGATGCGTGCTATGTGCTATTTATAGCCACCAAACGTCGATCTGTCCGCATGTGTCTGGCGTGTTGTCCGAAAAAGCCAGCTTGCTGGCCAGCCATTTCCAGGACGATTGTTTGAACTGCGAAGCAATCAGCAGCGAATTTGAATTCAGCGTTTGAATCCGGCGCATGCGGGGAGCCCGGTACAGGCCTACACGAGCGGCCCTTCCGCCTGCTTGCCTCGCACCGCAACCACAATCGAGCTGCCGACAATCAAGGCAATGCCGAGCAGCGACACGCTGCCGATCGTCTCGCCCCACGCGACATAGCCGAATAACGCGGCCCATACGATGCTGGTGTAGTTATACGGCGCGAGCGCACCGGCGTCGGCCTGTCTGAATGCCATCGTCATCAGCAACTGCCCGGCGGTGGCAAATCCGCCCAGCAGGGCCATCACCGCGAGCGCTTGAAGCGATGGCGTGCGCCACGCGAAAAATAGCGACGCCCCGGTGACGATCGTGCCGATCACCGTGAAATACAACACCGTGGTGCGCGAATCGTCGGTGGCACGAATCCGCTTGATCTGAATGATCGACAACGCGCCGCAAAATGCGCTCGCAATCAGCAGGACCGGGCCGAGCCAACTCGAATGCGAACCGTCCGGCCGCACCACGAAAAGTACGCCGATAAAACCGATCGCGGCGGCGAGCGCATCGCGTGGCTTGAGCGTCTCCTTCAGAATAAGCGGCGCCAGAACGATCACCAGCAAAGTCTCCGAGTAGACGATCGCCACCGCCTCGCTGAGCGGCACATAAGGCAGTCCGGCAAAGAACAATCCTGAAGCGCCGAGCAAGGTCAGCGCGCGCACGGTCTGCCCCCGCACATCCATATGCCTGAGACGCTCGATGAGCGGTTTGCCGCGCAGGCAAACCGCGATGGCAGGCAGCAGGCCGAATAGCATCCGGAAAAAGGTCACTTCATTGGCCGGATAGGCGAGCGCCACCGACTTCGCCAGCGCATCGACCAGCGCGAAGCAGAACATCGAGACGAGGATCAGCGCAATGCTGCGCAGCGGCACGGCGGTGTTCCGGACTGCAGTGATGGGCGGCATGAGTTTTCCTGACGGCGCACCCGGCGGTGCACCGCCTGGATTGCACCCCAATGAAAGGGTTGCGTAATCGGAAAACGGATTATGCCTGCCGCGCCTCCTTTGCGGCGCCGGCATCGGCTGCACCCTCGCCTGACACCCTGCCCCCGCGTCTACGCCATTCCGGGTAAGTACCGATACAGGTCTGGCCAACTAATAATATTATTCATATCGATTTCCGCACTCATAGGAGCCAGACCAACTGTCAGAGGCCCTATGCGAGTTTAATAATAATTATGACCATCAATTAAGCGGGGACATCAGGAGATACAGGTGCGCAATTACTTTGTGCTGGCAACGCTCGCCATGCTGGGCGCTTGCGGCGGCAATGATGGTTCGCCGGACGTCGCCGCGTCGGCGAACAGGCAGATCGCGGCAGTCGATTCCTCAGCAGCGTCGGCGGCAGCCGCGGCCTCGGCAGCGGCGCTGGCGGATACGGCCAACGTGGAAGCCGAGTTCAGGGCGGCGAAGACCATCCCCCTCGGAATGAAGACAACGACGCCGCCGCTCGTGATCGCCGACCCCACCCTCAACCTTCCGCCGTACACGCCACCACCCCCGCCCACACCGGTTTCCACCACGACCCTCAACTTCGGCGACTTCACGAGTTACCTCGCGCCGGGGTCGACCCAAGGCTGGCAGCCCGGCACGAGCAGTTCGACCATCACGATTCCGCCGCCGGCCACCAACGGCACGGGCGCCGGCGACAAAACGGTTGCGCTCGCCAGCACCTATGCCACGGCGTCTTACGAAGCGGATGTGACAGTCAGCGCGCCGGTCGGCAGCGGCGCGGCGAACGCCGGTTTTATCGTCCGCACGACGAACCCCACCGCAGGCGGCCCGGATAGCCTGACCGGTTATTACATCGGCCTCGATACGGGTTCGCACGTGCTGCAGGTCGGCCGGGAAAACAACAACTGGACGAGCTTTATCGCGTACCCGATGAGCACGATCGTGGGCGGCAGCACGCACCACCTGAAAGTCACGACGAGCGGCACGGCCATCACCGTCGATCTCGACCAGCAGCGCGTGATCAGCGTCAACGACGCCACCAACGCGCTCCCCACGGCCTTCCAGTCGGGCAGCTTCGGGCTGCGGCGCTTCGGCGTCGGCGCGAGCTTCAGCAACATCACGATCCGCACCTATCCGACCGTTACGTCGCCCCGCTTCGATTTCTCGAAAGTGGTCGGCGCGGTCTACACGCCGTCCAACGCGGTGAACGCGATCGACTTCTGGGAGAACTACGACCCCGAGATCGTCAATCGCGAGCTGACGTATGCGCAAACGTACGGCATGAACACCATTGCCGTGTATCTGCACTACCTCGTGTGGGCAAACGATCGCGTCGCATTCCTCAGCAAGTTCGAAAACCTGCTGAAGATCGCCGCGCGGCATGGCATCAAGGTCTCGCCGATCTTTTACGACGACTGCTGGAACCCGACGCCCGCGTATGGCCCGCAACCCGCGCCGATCTGGGGCGTGCATAACAGTCAATGGGTGCAGTCGCCAGGCACGCCGGTCGAGCAGGCGTACTTTCAGCCTACAGTGGCCAATGCCGGCACCACATATAAGGCGAGTCTCGCGAGCTACATCACCGACTTCGTCGCACCGCACCGCAACGACCCGCGCATCATTTTCTGGGAGCCGATGAACGAACCGGGTTGCAGCGGCAACGGTTCGTTGCAGCAAACCCGCGCCGTGATGATGAACGACGCGCGCATCGCAATTCTGAATGCCGGTGCGACGCAGCCGATCAATTCGCCCCAGGTGCAGGAGGACGAAGGCACGTATTTCTCGGACTTTTATGCGTTCCATCCGTACAACAACCCGTACACGGGACCGGTGAACGGCAGCAATGTCAGCGCCTTGAATTCCGAAACGCTGCAGCGCGGCTTCCCCGGCACGACGGGACAGACGATGCCGGGCATTGTGTCGAACTATGGCGGCACGACGGGTTTCGTCGTGTGGGAACTGATGATTGGCCGCACCAATACGCGCTTCCACTGGGGTCAGGTGCCGAGCGCGCCCGCCACCGTCGAACCGGCCACGCCCTTCCAGGGGACGATCTATCCGGATGGCCACCCGTGGCAGACGTCGGAGGTCCAGGCCTTGACGGGCGGATTCGATGTGAAGCTGCCGGTGCTGCAAGTCGGCTACTACAACGATCCGACTTTCAACAGCGCGCCGGTCAAGACCTCGGTCACGCCGTTGATCGACTTCGACCTGAATACCGAGCGCGTCACCGATTCGCCTGATGCCTCCGCGGGCGTCAACGCGACCGGTTATGGCGTGCGGTGGACCGGCGCAATCGAGGCCGCCAGAACCGGGCTCTACACGTTCTCGATTAATAGCGACAACGTTGCGCGCCTGTGGATCAACGGGGTGCGGGTCATCGACAAGAAGACCTCGGCGCTGGCCACCGTGAGCGGCACCACCTGGCTCACCGCGAAGCAGCGCGCCTCGATCAAGGTGGAGTATGTGCACGGGTCGGGCCCGGCGAGCATGCACCTGTCGTGGTCGAGCCCAATGGCGAAGAACCCGGGGGCACTGAGGATCGTGCCGTCGGACTCGCTCGTGACATCGAACTAACGGAGCGATCGTTGCGCCAGTCGGCAGCGCCGCAGCCCAGCAACAACTGCCGACTGGTGGTGTCGTCAATCCGCGGGTTCAGCCGTTACCGCCGTGCCACAGCGTGAGCTTGTTCACCACGACCAGCACACCCGGCACGGTTCGGGCGATCTGCTCCGCCTGCCGGATCTGCTCGGCGCTATGCACCGTGCCGCTCAAGATCACCGCGCCGTCCCGTGCGCGCACGAATACGCCCGCCACATTGAAGCCTGGGGCCTTGTCGAGTGCTCGCCGGACTGCTATCGCCAGATTGTCATCGGACTGCGACCCGGTTTTACCGCTTGTCGTTGCGGGCGGCACGCCGGCGTTCGCCGTCCCATCACCGGTTTGCACGCAGGCCGAAAACGCCGCCGTCATGCAGACGGCTGCCAACAGACCGGGTACTCGTTTGCGGTTCACGTGGATGTCCGGTGGAAATGCGCGGCCTTGCCTCGAAACACTGTATAAAAACACAGTATAATAGCCTTTACGGATGGCCCCATTGCTTCGTGTGCGGGCTATTGCTCCCCAAGGTTTGAATCATGGTGTTCCAGCCAGGCCTGTTTGCCCCCGAACCCTTATCCCTCGTCAATGACGCGGAAGGCGGAATTCGATATTTACCTGATTCGATCCCCGCAATTGCCGCGCAACAGTGGTTCGAGCAGTTACTTGAAAATATCGGCTGGGTGAGCCAGCAGCGCATGATGTACGACCGGGAAGTGGCGGTGCCGCGCCTGCTCGCCACCTTCGCCCGCGAAGCCGAAGATCTGCCTGCGCCGCTTGGCGAAGCATTCGAGGCCGTACGCGCGCTGTTGGGCGCGCCATTCAATCGCGTCGGCCTGAATCTCTATCGCGACGGCAACGACAGCGTCGCGCTCCATGGCGACAAAACCGAAAAGCTGTTACCGGGCCAGCCGATTGCCATCGTCTCGCTCGGCGCGTGCCGCCGTATGTCGATCCGGCCAAAGGCGGGTTCCGGCCGGATCGTGCATGTGCAGTTGGAGCCAGGCAGTTGCATCGTCATGAGCTACGCCTCGCAGTTCACCCACGAGCACGGCATTCCCAAACTGGCGGGCGTGACCGAGCCGCGTATCAGCCTCGCGTTTCGCTGCTATGCGGGTTGAGGCCGACTGAGGCCGATTGAAGTCGATTGAGGCCGACTGAGGCCGATCGAGCCTGCCGCTAACCGAGCTTCGCGAGCAACGCCTTGGCCGCCGCTTCCGACGACGCGGGATTTTGCCCCGTAATCAGATTGCCCGCGATCACCACGTGCGACTGCCAGTCCGGCCCCTTCGAATAACGTCCGCCATGTTTCTTCAACATGTCTTCCACGAGGAAAGGCACGACGTCGGTAAGACCGACCGCCGCTTCCTCGGAATTGGAAAAACCGGTAACCGGTTTGTCGCGCACGAGCGGCGTTTGATCCGCCAGCTTCGTATGGCGTAGCACGGCGGGCGCGTGACATACCGCGCCGACGGGTTTTCCGGCGTTGTAGAGCGTTTCGATCAGCGCAATCGAGTGCGGGTCTTCCGCGAGATCCCATAACGGTCCGTGGCCGCCGGGATAGAACACCGCGTCGTAGTCCGCGGCCGACACGGTGGAAAGTTTTACGGTACTCGCCAACGCGGCTTGCGCGTCCTTGTCCTTGCCGAACCGGCGCGTCGCATCGGTCTGCGCATCGGGATCGTCGCTCTTCGGGTCGAGCGGCGGCTGGCCGCCTTTGGGCGAAGCAAGCGTCATCTCGACGCCGGCATCCTTGAACACGTAATACGGCGCGGCAAACTCTTCCAGCCAGAAACCAGTCTTCCGGCCGGTATTGCCGAGTTGGTCGTGTGAAGTCAGCACCACCAGGATTTTCATGGAAACCTCGCGAGTCAGTTCAATTCGCGTGGCGCGGCACCGTGCAACGGGATCGCCGGCGCCGCGCGTTCTGGCAGTATAGGCGGCTATCCGACGCGCAGAAGCATCCCGCTCAAACTAGACGGCGTAAATTTCCGTGTTGTCCACTAAAGGCAGAAACTGTCCTGTACGCCCGTCGAGCGCGAGCATCGTGCCGCTTTCGATATCGAAGATCCAGCCGTGCAGCCGCACCGTTCTGTTTGCCAGCCCCACGGCCACGGATGGATGCGTGCGAATGTTCGCGAGTTGAGCTATCACGTTATCCTTGACCAGCGCTTCGAGACGCTCGGTGTCCGATGCGTAGGTTCGTGACGCGTTGATCGCTTTCGCGGCGTCGGCGTGACGCAACCAGCCTGCCACGGCCGGCAGATGGTCGAGGTTCTTGCACGTGCAGATTGCCGTCATTGCGCCGCAATTGGAGTGACCGCAAATCACGATGTCCCGCACGCCGAGTACCGCCACTGCGTATTCGACCGTGGCCGATACCCCGCCCGGCTCGGGACCGTATGACGGCACGATGTTGCCCGCGTTGCGAATGACGAACAACGCGCCCGGCTCCACCTGGGTCAGTAATTCGGGAACGACCCGGCTATCCGAGCAGGTCACGAACAACGTCTTCGGACTTTGCGCGGTCGATAAGCGCTTGAACAAGGCGCTTTGCTGCGGGAAGACTTCACGTTGGAAGCGGATGAGCCCTTCGATGATTTCTTTCACGATTTTCTCCGGATAGTCAAAGCCTTAGCCTGCCGGAACTGCGGCAAAGGTCCAAGGCGTGTCTGCGATCGGTTCGCGGGACTATACCGCAGTCGCGGTTGCCATTTCATCCGGCGGCAAGCAAGCCGCAAACAAAAAAACCCCGGCTGTTACCAGCCGGGGCCAACTCTCTCGTCCGCACACCGGAAACCGTGCGGGCATGAATACTGTATCTGCGCAGACGCAGCGGATATACACGCGACTCTGGAAGAGTCCTTTCTACCAGTCGTCTCCGCTCTACATCGCTCTCCACCGCTCGCCGGCTGCGCGGCGAAAACCCGAACGCGTTGCGCTAATGCGCGCTGCCACATTGCTGCATCGCCAGACGGCAACACGCACCGACACGCATAAGCGCAACACAACCAGGTCAGTCAATCCGCGCCGCGTTTCCGGCAAAGCTCACGGTTTAACGGCTGTACATGGCATTCCAGTCCGCGGCAGATACTGCCGGACGGCCGCTTTGCGACGATCCCGCAACGCTGCCACCGTAGCCGCTCATGTCGCCATTGCGGGCGGCAATTCGTGCCTCCGCAGCCTGAATCGCTTCAGGATAATGCGCCTGGTCGCCGTCACCGACGTGATACCCGGCCTGCTGGAGTTGAATCAGTTCGGCACGCACCTGCTCGCGGGTGATGCGGGAATTCGATTGCGCAAAAACGGTGGCCGAAGCGGCAAGCGAAGCAACGATAACGACGGCCTGGATCAAAGACTTCATGATAAAAAACAACCTCCGATAGTTAAGGGTGGGCGGTCAGTCGATTCATACTCGTCGTGCCCGCTGAACCCAATATAGGCGCCGCTTCCTCACGGAGTAACGGGCGCTCATCGAAGGGATTGTTGTTGAATCTGGAGAAATCAGCCGGTGCGCCGGCGAAAAGCAATCAGGGCGGGCCCGGCACAAAGATGCCGGACCCGCCCTGCCGTGTCAGGATTCGGGCCGCTCAGGCCTCAGTTGAAATCCCCGGTTTCGAGTTCCACTGACCGTCCCCCGTTTTTTTCGAGAACACGCCGCGTAGCATTTTCAATCCGCGCGCGATTGGCCTCGAAGGTCCCGACCAGATCGTGGGCCGACGGTCCCTCGTTGCCGAAATGGTTATTCAGCGCGTCCAGCGACACGCTGCACCAGACGTCGGCTCCATCGACATTGGCTTCGAAGGCGACGCGCGCCGCTGCCACCACTTCACGGCGTCCGGTGAATTCGATCCTCATAATGACCCTCCATTTGGTGAAAGTAATGCCGACGCCGCAATGGCCATGCCAAGCCGATCCGGTGCCACTTCAATACCGGCCTGACCCGCGCCGCCGCTAGCCGCGTTCAGCACACATTCTCCGCAAGGTGCATACTCGAGATCGGCCGCCTTCGGGCGGCCGCGCTTATGCGTCGCGGCATGCGTGTTGCCTGTTGTGCCGTCAGACGCTTCCAACATCCTAATACTACCGCCCCCATGTCCCGCAGCCCGCAATCGTCGCGTCGTTTAGTCATTGCCGCCGTCATGGCTTCAATGGCAATGGTCGCCATTGAAGCCACCATCGTTTCCACCGCCATGCCGCAGATCGTCGCGCAACTCGGCGATCTGCATCTGTATAGCTGGGTCTTCTCGTCGTTCCTGCTAACGCAAACCGCAATGACCGTGGTATTCGGCAAGCTTGCCGATCTGTACGGACGCAAGCCGGTCATGCTCGCCGGCATCGCGATCTTTCTGCTCGGCTCGGTGCTGGCCGGCTTTGCGTGGTCGATGCCCGCGATGATCGTGTTCCGTCTGATCCAGGGGGTCGGCGCGGGCGCGATCCAGCCGGTCACGCTGACCATCGTCGCCGATCTCTATCCGGCGCGCGAACGCGGCAAGGTGCAGGGTTATCTCGCCAGCGTGTGGGCGATTTCAGCGGTGGTCGGGCCCATGGTGGGCGGCTTCATCATTCACAATCTGTCGTGGGCGTGGATCTTCTGGATGAACGTGCCGATCGGCCTTGCTTCGGCAGCCGGCTTCATTGCGTTCCTGCGCGAATCGGAACGGCATGCGCGGCCGTCGATCGACTTCGCGGGCGCGGCGCTGTTCATGGCGGCGATCGCGGCGCTGATGATGGCGCTGACCTATGCGGGCGACGACGACCTCGTCAAAGCCTCGCTCGCCGGTGGCGCGTTCATGCTGTGCCTGCTGTTGTTCGTGTTGCAGGAACGCCGCGCGGTCGAGCCGATGATCTCGTTCGCGCTCTGGAGCCGGCGGCCGATTGCGGCGTGCAATGCCGCCACCGTGCTGGCCGGCATGATCCTGATGGGCGCCACCACCTTCCTGCCGATGTACGTTCAAGGCGTGCTGCACCGTTCGCCCGTGGTCGCGGGTCTTGCGCTCACGATGATGATGGTGGGCTGGCCGGCGGGCGCGACGCTCGCGGCGAAGTCATTTCACCGCATCGGCTTGCGGCGCATTCTGATCGGCGGCAGCGCTTTCGTGCCGCTCGGCGCGGTGTTGCTGCTGTTCCTGCAGCCTGGCGGCTCGCCGCTCATCGCGGCGTTCGGCTCGCTCATCATGGGCTTCGGCATGGGTACGTCGAGCGTCAGCTCGCTCGTGCTGATCCAGGAGATCGTCAAGATGGACGAACGCGGCAGCGCGACCGCATCGAATCTTTTTTCGCGCAATCTCGGCAGCACGCTGGGCGCGACCTTGTTCGGCGCGGTGCTTAACTTCGGGCTCAGCCACTCGAAGAATGTGGCCGTGGTCACCTCCGACCAGTTGAAAGCGCTGCTGCAGAATCAGGTGACGAGTCTCGCCGACAGCGACATGATCCGCATGGTGCTGCATCAGTCGTTGCACCTGACTTTTATCTCGATCTTCGCGATTGCGATTTTTGTGGTCGTGCTGCTCGGCTTCGTGCCGCCCATCTCCATCGGGCCGACCAAGCAGATTCCGCTTGAAGCGTTGTCGCCGCTCGAGGATTGAGCGCCGCCGCGTGATATGTGGCGCTACGCGCCGCTCGCCGGCAACGCGGCGGCGAAGAAATCGATCGCCCGCTGGGCCGTTTGTGCGTGTACAGCATCCCGATCGACACCCGGATTGTCCTTGCAGATAGTCGCAAGGCGATCCATTACACCGGGCAGGCAGGTGTCGAGAAAGGTGTAGTGCGACGCGCCCGGCACCATCGTGACGCTTGCCTTCGGCAGCAAACCCGCGATGCGGTGAATGTTGGTGTCCAACGGCGCGGTCACGTCGGCCTCGCCCGCGAGCAGCGAGACGGGAATGTCGACGTCCGCGAACGAGTGGCTATCGAATGCCTCGCCTAGCGCCGGCGCGATTGCAAAGACCGCCTTGACGCGCGGGTCGCGGTACGAGTCGCCGGCGCGGTCCCGCGACGCCTTCGTTTCCGGCGAAAGCGTGGCGAGTGTCAACGCTGGGGCCTGAGGGTCGTCGTGGATTCTGGCGGCTTCCGGCGGATGACAGATCGCATCGGCCTGCGGCCCGGAGCAGAAACGCTCGAAGGCCGGTAAATCGGTTCGCGCGCCGGCCAGTTCGAGAACCGTGTAGCCACCGAGCGAGAAACCCACCGCGCCGATCCGGTCACGATCGACATGCGGGCCCAGCATCGGATCGGCAAGGACACCGTCCAGCACTTCGCTCGCGTCCGTGGCGCGCTCCCACCAGAGCATGAAGCCGTCGCGCGTCATCGGCTCCAACGCGTTGTTACCGGGATGATTCGCGCCCGCCACGATATAGCCCTGGGCCGCGAGCGCCGAGGCCAGCCAGTCGAGACTGTCCGCGCTACCGCCGGTGCCGTGCGACAGCACGAGCAGCGGATACTTCGCTCGCGCGCCCGACAGCGGCACATCCACGACGGCCGGGTGCCCATGAAACAGCGGACGTCCCGGTGCGCCAAGATCATGGGCGAGTTCCGGGCTCGCCGGATCGGCCGGATACCAGATGGTCGTCACCAGCGCCTGGGTCCGAGCCCCGCGCCAGTTACGCGCCGCGGCCGGGTGCAACACACGCGCGGCCTCCCCCACATGCCAGGCGGGCGGATCGGCCGGCGCAGCGGCGTCTGCCCACAGGAAGGCCGCCGAACACGCGATGGCGGCACAGCAGAAACGAAACATGACTAATCCTTGCGAATGGGGATCATCAGATCCGTGACGCACGCATGCTGCAACCCGGCAATCGCCGGGTTCCGGTACACCTCGAGCAACGGACGGTTGTCGCGTGCATAGCCGCTTTGCGGCAGCCAGCCGCGGTAGAGCGCATGGAAGGTCGGTGCGATCAGCGCATACGGGCCGACCAGCCGATGGACCGCGTACAGGCCGCCGTCCACATGCATAGGCTCGATTGCCTCGCCGTCTTGCGGCACGTCATGATGCGACGCGACAAGGCCCGCGTGATAATGGAAACCGGCAGGCTGCGCCGGATCGCGCGTACAGACGCCGATACGCTGATCCTCAAGCGTGTTCGCGCCGCAGCCGAGCCGCTCCATCAGCGAGCGAAAGGTCTGCCCGATCGTCGCGACCGGTCCTTCGTGGCGAAGACACAGCAGATCGAGCGGCGCGATCTCGGTGAGTTCAACCGACGGCAGAGCCGACATCCGGCTTTCAGCCGCGTGTTCGCTGCCGGCCCCGTTTGCCTCATTGTCCCGGCGCCCTTTGGACGGCGTAGCCAGTCGCTTCTGCCGCGCCTTGAATTCGCTCGGCGTTACCCCGGTGAAACAGCGAAACGCGCGCGCAAAAGCCTGCGGACTGTTGTACCCGGCATCGTGCGCGACCATCGTGACCAAAGCCGCGGCATTGGTCAGCCGTTGCGCGGCCTGGGCGAGCCGCAGGCGCTGCACGGTCTCGACCACGCTTTCGCCGGTTAGCGCGCGATAGATCCGATGGAAGTGATAAGGCGACAGATGCGCCACCGCGGCAAGACTCTCGAGCGTATGCGGCGCGCCGGGTTCCACCAGAATCGCCTCGATTACGCGGGCGATCCGTCGACGATAATCGCGTTCGGTGCTGGGCTTCATCATGGCGCTAGGATAGCGGTCTCATGGACGGAAGACGGTGCAGAACTTGCGGCATTTACCCGGGCGCAGGCTCGGGTTTCAATACTACAAATGGACGGGTCTGGCGGGATGCGTGACGGCATCTGCTGTGCATCAAGCCGTCAAGCGCCATCCCGGCAGAGCTTCATCATCCACGCATAGACCGCGTCCACTGCAGCGGAGCGAGCCGGCTGAGCCGAGCGCATCAGCCAGAGCGGCGCCAGCGCGAACCCGGGCACCTGCGGCAAGATTTCCACGCGCCCGCTCGTCAAGGCCTCGCCCGCGGTTAGCCGCGACACCATCGCGATGCCGGCCTCCTGCTCGGCAGCCGCCACGAGAAAACGCGAGTCGCTAACCGTCATCGCCCGCCGCGTACGCAACCCACCCCGCCGCAACTCGGGCAACCATGGCGCCCAGTCCGCGTGCGCCTCGTGAACCAGCAAGGGAGCTTGCGTCAAAACATCCGGAAACGGCATAGAGCGCAGACGGCGTGCGGTCGCAGGGCCGCAGATCGCAAGCGCCTCTTCTTCAAGCAGCAATTCGCACACGACTTCCGGCGTGCGAATCTCTTTCTCCGACACCACCAGGTCGACGTCGACACGATCGATCTCGTTGACCTCTTCACCCGTCACGAGCCAGATCTCGAGGTTCGGCAATGCCTCCGAAAAAGCCCGCATGCGCGGCATCAGCCAACCGGATGCGAACTGCGGCGCACACACGAGGATCACCGAATCCGGATTGCCATACGGCTCGATCCGGTCGCGCCCGTCGGCCAGCGTGGCGAGCGCGGTCGTGACGGTTTGCGCATACAGCACGCCGGCGGCGGTCAACGCGACACCGCGTCCGATCCGCCGGAATAAGGGCTGGCCGGTCCATTCCTCGAGTTGCAGGATTTGATGACTGATTGCCGATTGGGTCAACGCCAGTTCCTGCGCGGCGCGCGTGAAGCTGCCGAGACGCGCGGCGGCGTCGAAAGCAAGTAAAGCCTGCAAAGGGGGAAGTCTACGCATGGACATGGGGCATGGGGGCTCACAGCCAGATATTAAAAATATCGATACTTCCAGCAAGATTCTTCGCTTTTCGCCGGATTATTGCCCCGCAATCATAGCGCCAACGCCCTTCCCGTGGCTTTAGCCATTTCGCCAGACATGAACAGTGTTTGTGTCATGGCGTCCTTTGAAACCGACTGGATCGATCTGTATGTCCCAGACCCTTCACCAAAACCTGCACGCCCCGCACGCCGAAGCCATGCCCCCGGCGCGCGCTGACACGGCCACCGCCGGGCACCCCGCCGGGCCCACCTACGCCGGCGTGCTGTCCTTCATGCGCCGCCCTTATACGCGCGATCTCGCCGGCGTCGACGTCGCCGTATCGGGCATTCCGCTCGATCTCGCGACCACCTTCCGCCCCGGCACGCGTTTCGGGCCGGCCGGCATGCGCGCGGCCTCGGTGCAACTGGCGGACCTGGGCGCGTTTCCGTGGGGCATCGATCCCTTCGACCATCTCAACGTGGTCGACTACGGCGACTGCTGTTTCGACGCCCACAACCCGCTCGGCATTCGCGACGCGATCGTTGCCCACGCCCGGGAAATTCTTGCCGCCGGCACGCGCATGCTGACCTTCGGCGGCGATCACTACATCACCTATCCGCTCCTGATCGCGCACGCTGAAAAATTCGGCAAGCCCTTGAGCCTGATCCACTTCGACGCGCATTGCGATACCTGGCCGGACGACAACCCCGATTCGCTGAACCACGGCACGATGTTCTACAAGGCCATTCGCGAAGGGCTGATCGACCCCGCCCGCTCGGTGCAGGTCGGCATTCGTACCTGGAACGACGACTTCATGGGCGTGCGCATTCTCGACGCGCCGTGGGTGCATCGCAACGGCACGCAGGCGACGATCGACGAAGTGTTGTCGATCGTCGGCGATGCGCCGACCTACCTCACCTTCGATATCGACTGCCTCGACCCGGCCTTCGCACCCGGCACGGGCACGCCGGTGGCGGGCGGTCTGAGCTCGGCGCAGGCGCTTGAAATTGTGCGCGCGCTGGGCGCCGTGAATCTGGTGGGCGCGGACGTGGTGGAAGTGTCGCCGCCCTACGATCACAGCGACGTTACCGCGCTCGCCGCAGCGCATCTTGCTGCCGACATGCTGTGCCTGATGCGTAACCAGAAACTGCAACGTCAGCAGCGCGAGTAAGCGCCTGCGTGTAAGTGTCGTTACTCCTCCGTTGAAATCTCTCTGGATGATCACCATGCCCCATACCGTCATGAGCCGGGCGCCCGCCGCGCCAAAACTGGCCGCGCTGTTGCTCTGCGCCTTCTGCGCGTTCAGTTCGTTCAGCACCGCCGCGCACGCGGACGACAAGCAGCTCAATCTGTACAACTGGGCTGATTACATTGCCAAGGACACCGTGCCGAACTTCGAGAAAGAGTCCGGCATTCACGTGCGGTACGACGTCTACGACGGCGACGAAACCTTGCAGGCAAAACTGCTGACCGGGTCGACCGGCTACGACGTCGTGGTACCCACCTCGAACTTTCTCGCGAAGCAGATCGAGGCCGGCATCTACCAGAAACTCGACAAATCGAAGCTGCCGAACCTCGCGAACCTCGACCCCAGCCTGTTGAAGCTGGTCGCCGACGCCGATCCCGGCAACCAGTACGCCGTGCCGTGGGCGTGGGGCACCACGGGGCTCGGCTACAACGTGACGCGGGTCAGAAAGATTCTCGGCAACGACGCGCCGCTCGATAACTGGGACATCCTTTTCAAGCCCGAATATCTGAGCAAGCTGAAAAGTTGCGGCGTATCGGTGCTCGACGCGCCAACCGATGTATTCGCGGTCGCGCTGCACTATCTCGGCCGCGATCCGAACAGCGCGAACCCCGCCGACTACCAGGCCGCGTACGAAGCGCTAAAGAAGATCCGCCCGTACATCACGCAGTTCAACGCAACGAGCTATATCAACGATCTCGCAGGCGACGATATCTGCTTCGCGCTGAGCTGGTCAGGCGACGTGTCGATGGCGAGCCATCGCGCGCGCGAAGCCGGCAAGAGCTACGAGGTGAAATACTTCATTCCTCAAGGCGGTGCGCCAGTCTGGTTCGACATGATGGCGATTCCGAAAGATGCGCCGCATCCGCAAGCCGCGCTCGACTGGATCAACTACATCGAACGGCCCGAGGTTCATGCCGGCATCACTAACGAGGTGTTTTATCCGAACGCGGACGCGGCCGCGCGCAAATTCGTGCGGCCGGAAATTCTCAACGATCCGACCGTGTACCCGCCCGATTCCGTGCTGAAAACGCTGTTTCTGCTCAAGCCTTTGCCTGCCCCGATCAAACGCCTGGAAGGCAGGCTGTGGGCGCAGCTAAAAACCGGAGGGTAACGAGTCGGCGCCGCGCGAATCAGGCGCCTTTCGCGTACAGCGTGGACTCGGCGAACCCGTCCGCGGCGAGTACCTGCCCCACCAGAATCAGCGCCGTACGCTCGATGGAGGTCGTTTGTACTTTGCCGACGATATCGTCGAGCGTACCGACGATCTTCTCCTCATCCGGCCAACTCGCGCGATAGACCACCGCGATTGGACAGTCGCCGCCGTAATGCGGCCGCAACTCATCGACGATGCGTGCCAGATGACGCACGCCGAGGTGAATCGCCATCGTCGCGCGATGTTTCGCGAGGTCGGCGAGTTGCTCGCCTTCCGGCATCGTTGTCTTGCTGGCGAAGCGCGTGAGGATCAACGTCTGCGAGATATCGGGCAGCGTCAGTTCGCAACCGAGCGTCGCCGCGCAAGCCGCGGTTGCCGTTACGCCCGGCACGATTTCGTAGGGAATAGCGAGTTCGCGAAGCCGGCGAATCTGCTCGCCGATTGCGCCGTACAACGACGGATCGCCGGAATGCACCCGCGCCACGTCCTGGCCTTTGTCGTGTGCGGCCTTGAGCAAATCAACGATCTGATCGAGATCGAGTTTGGCGGTATTCACGACCTGCTCGGCACTATGCCCGTCCAACACGGCGGCCGGCACCAGCGAGCCGGCGTACAGGATCACCGGGCAGCCGCGCACGAGGCGCTGCCCTTTCACTGTGATCAGTTCCGGGTCACCGGGACCCGCGCCGATAAAAAACACCGTCATTCAGTACTCCATGATTCGATTGGCCGGAATGCCATGCATGTGCCATTCAAGCTGAGACTCGCAACGCTTCCAGCAAGTCGCCCACGTTTGCAAACTCGCGATCGACCGCGGGCAATTCAGGGCGACGCAGCATCACGACCGGCAAGCCGCGTTCGCGCGCGACTTCGAGTTTCGCCTCGGTGGCGCTACCCCCGCTGTTTTTGCTGACGACGACGTCGAAGGCTTCCGCGCTGAACAGCGCTCGTTCGCCTTCCAGCGTGAACGGGCCACGTGCCGCCAGAATCCGCGCACGCGGATGCGTCTCGTGTGCTTCGAGACAGCGTATCGTCCAGAACTGCAGCGGCGGTATTTCGTCCAGATGCGCAAGCGGTTCGCGTCCGAGCGTGAAAAGCGGCCGCTTGAACGAAGCGAGCGCCGCCGTGAGTTCGGCCCAATCGCCGACCATGCGCCAGTCGTCGCCGGCTTGCGGCAGCCAGGCTTCGCGCCGCAGTGCCCAACACGGCACGCGCGCCGCGCCACTCGCTTTCACAGCATTAGCGCTAATCCGCGCGGCGTACGGATGCGTCGCGTCAATCACCAGGTCGATACGTTCGTCCGCGATATAGCGCGCCATCCCTTCGCTACCGCCGAAGCCGCCCACACGCACCGGGCACGGCAGATCGTCCGGCACCTTGCCGAGGCCCGCGAGACTGTACACATGCTCATGACCGAGTTGTCTGGCGATCCGCACAGCATCGCCGGTGCCGCCGAGCAGCAGAACGCGCTTCATTGCACGGCTCCGATTACGGTTGAGGTGAGTTGCCGGACGCGCCGTGCGCGCCGTCGGCCTGTTTTGTGACCTCCAGCAACGTAATCGGCAACGCCTGACGCCACGTATCGAAACCGCCGAGCGGCTGAGCCTCGGCCAGCGCGATGCGGGTCAGCGTGCCGCCATGCTGCTCCCGCCATGCCGCGAGCGCCGCCTCGCCCTGCAACGTGACGGCATTGGCGACCAGCCTGCCGCCTGCGCGCAGACTCGCCCAGCAGGCGTCGAGCACGCCCGGCACCGTCACGCCGCCGCCGATGAACACGGCATCTGGCGCGGCCAATCCTGCCAGTGCCTCGGGCGCGCGGCCGGCCACCAGTTGCAAGCCCGGCACGCCCAGCGCATCGCGATTGTGTTCGATGAACCGCTGACGCTCCGCATGCCCTTCGATCGCGATCGCGCGGCAGCCCGGATGCGCACGCATCCATTCGATGCCGATCGAGCCACTGCCCGCGCCGACGTCCCAGAGCAATTCGCCAGGCGTCGGCGCGAGGCGCGCCAGCGTGATCGCGCGAACGTCGCGCTTGGTCAACTGACCATCGTGGCGAAAGGCGTCGTCGGGCAAGCCGGTGGTCAACGGCAAACGCGGCGCGCCTTCCGTTGCACGGCATTCGAGCGCCACCAGGTTGAGCGCCGCCACGTCGCCCGCGGACCACTGGTCGGCGCGTCCGTCGATACACCGCTCCAGGTCGCCGCCCAAATGTTCCAGCACGCTCATTCGTGTCGCGCCAAAACCGCGCGCGTTCAGCAACTCAGACAGCGCTGCGGGCGTACGCCCGCCAGCGCTCAGAACGAACACGCGCGCGCCGTCGTACAAATGGGCATTCAGCGCCGGCAATGGCCGCCCCACCAGCGAAACCGTGGCGACGGCCTGCAATGGCCAGCCGAGCCGCGCGGCCGCTAGCGATATCGACGACGGCGCCGGTAGAACTCGCAACTCACCGGGCGGCAACCGCCGCGCCAGCGTCGCGCCGACGCCGAACAGCATCGGGTCGCCACTCGCCAGCACACACACGGGCCCACCACGCTCCGCCAGCAAAGGTGCAAGATCGAACGGCTTCGGCCATGCTGTCCGGCGCGCGGCCAGACGCCCGGGCAGCATCGCCAGATGACGCTCGCCGCCGTAGATCACCGACGCTTCCAGCAAAGCACGCCGCGCGGGCCTCCCCAAGCCGGCGAAACCGTCATCGCCTATGCCCACCACAGTCAGCCACGCCGGCATGCATCCATCCTCATTCTGTGTCTTCAAATCTTGTGCTGTGCCACGCCGGTCAAAGCGTCCAGCCTCGTTCTGCTGTTCGAAAAAAGGCATAATACAGCCGCCGGTGCCCTTCGGGGCCGAAGAGGGAACACAGTATCGCTGTGGCTGCCCCCGCAACTGTATGCAGCGAGTCCGCCTGCGCTACGCGCCACTGGTTTAACCGGGAAGGCGGCGGCGGACGATGACCTGCCAGCCAGGAGACCTGCCGGCCAGACTGTTCGTGCCAGCCACCATCGGGCGGGGTGTACCGATGCCGCAGCAATGCCTGTAAGGGCGGCGCTCGGGCTATCGCGCGACGCTCAACCCGGTGTCCGTCTTGAATCAAGCTTCGCCCTCCACTGTTTTGCCTGACGCGGCGCTCGCACTGCGGCCTTCGGCGTGTCCGGGGCTGCTGCGCATCGTCGCCGCGCGCGACGGTGGGATCTGCCGGATCAAACTGCCCGGCGGCGAGTTGAGCGCCGCACAGGCCATCGCGATTGCCGAGGCCAGCAGGCGGCATGCAAGCGGTGTGATTGAGCTGACCAATCGCGCGAATCTGCAGGTGCGTGGCGTGCGCAGCGGGCAAGAAGCGGCACTGATCGCCACGTTGCTCGACGCGGGCCTCGGACCGGCTGTCGAGCCGATTCGAGCCGACGCTGCGGTAGATGCCGCCAAGTCGCTGCTCGCGACTTCGGCGGACGACGTGCGCAACGTGATGCTAAGTCCGACTGCCGGGCGCGATCCATTTGCACTGTTCGACACGCGGCCTCTTTGCACCGAACTGCTTGCCTTGCTGCAGACCGAAGCGCGTTTCGCGGCGCTGTCGCCCAAATTCGCGCTATTGCTCGACGGCGGCGAGCGCCTTGCGAGAGTCGATCATCCGCACGATGTCTGGCTGGCGGCGACGCAAGCCGAAGACGGAGTGCGATTTGTGTTCGGCCTGGCCGGTTGCCCCGCTGCAGAGATGAACGCGAAACCTGGCGCCCTCGGCGCCGTTCTGCCTAAGCAGGTCACCGGCCTGGTTCGCGCGCTGCTGCATACGTTCCTCGACCTGGGCACCGCCGATGCCACGCGCATGCGTCATCTGCTTACCGCGCATTCCATCGACGCCGTCTTGCAGCACGCTCGTCAGTACGTCGATTTCCCGCTGTCACGCGACGCGTCGCTCGCACACTGGCAACGCGGCACGCTTGCCGATGCCACGCTGCGGCTCGGCGCGCATGCTCAACGCGTGGTGGGCCTGCAGCACGCGGGCGGGCAGCCGCCGCTTGGGCGCCTCGACGCCGCCGCATTACGCGGCCTCGCGGAACTCTCCCAGCAGCACGGCAACGGCACGCTGCGCATCACGCCCTGGCAAAGCGTATTGCTTCCCGATATCGCGGCGCATAACGCATCCGCCGCGCTCGCGGAAATGAACGCGCTAGGTCTCGCCTGCGATCCCGCGCAGCCGATTACGCACCTGATCGCCTGCGCCGGTTCCACGGGTTGCGCAAAAAGCCTCGCCGACACCAAGGCCGATGCACTGCTTCTGGCGAATCGCTTGCCCGCTGGCGTCGACGTTCATCTGAGCGGCTGTCCGCGCTCATGCGCTGCGACCCATTGCGCGCCGTACACGCTGCTGGCCACCGCGCCCGGCCTCTATGACCTCTATCGACGCAACGGCGAACCGGATTTCGGTGCGTGCGTCGCGCACCAACTTACGATCGAACAGGCCGCCGACATGCTCGACTCATTGGCCCACCCGGCCCGGAGCCCTTCAGATGCTTGATTACATTCGCGACGGTCAGGAGATCTATCGCCAATCCTTCGCGACGATACGTGCTGAGGCCGATCTTTCGCGTATTCCCGCCGACCTCGAAAAACTCGCGGTGCGTGTGATCCACGCCTGCGGCATGGTGGACGTCGTTGAAGACCTGCGGTTTTCCGCGGGGGCGGGCGCCGCGGGCCGCACGGCGCTGGCACAAGGCGCGCCGATTCTGTGCGACGCCGGCATGGTGGCGCAGGGCATCACGCGCGCACGATTGCCCGCCAACAACGAAGTGATCTGCACGCTCACGCATCAGGACGTGCCCGCGCTCGCGCGCGAACTCGGCAATACGCGTTCGGCCGCCGCGCTCGAATTGTGGCGGCCGCATCTGGCCGGCAGCCTCGTGGTGATCGGCAATGCGCCGACCGCCCTCTTCTATCTGCTAGACATGCTCGACGACGATGCACCGAAACCCGCGCTGATTCTTGGTTTTCCAGTCGGCTTTGTCGGCGCCGCCGAATCGAAAGCGATGCTGGCGGAAAATAGCCGCGGCGTGCCCTACGTCGTGATTCATGGCCGGCGCGGTGGCAGCGCGATGGCCGCCGCCGCGGTGAATGCGCTGGCGACGGAGGTCGAGTAAATGACCGTGCGAGGACGTTTATTCGGCCTGGGTGTCGGCCCCGGCGACCCGGAACTCATCACGCTAAAAGCGCTGCGCGTGCTGAAAGCGGCCCCCGTCGTCGCGTATTTCGTCGCGAAGGGTAAAAAGGGCAATGCCTTCAGCATCATCGAGGCACATCTGCATGACGCTCAGCAGCATCTGCCGCTCGTGTATCCCGTCACGACCGAAGCGCTCGAACCGCCGCTTTCGTATGAAGCGATCATCGCCGATTTCTACGACACCGCCGCGGAGATCGTTGCCGGCCATCTCGACGTCGGCCGCGACGTCGCGGTGATTTGCGAAGGCGACCCGTTTTTCTACGGCTCGTATATGTATCTGCATGACCGCCTTGCCGCGCGGTTCGAGGCCGAAGTGGTACCGGGCGTGTGTTCGATGCTGGGCGGTGCGGCCGTTCTCGGCGCGCCGCTGGTGTATCGCAATCAGAGTCTGTCGGTGCTCTCCGGCGTGCTGCCCGAGGACGAATTGCGCCGGCGTCTCGCCGATGCCGACGCCGCGGTCATCATGAAACTCGGCCGCAATTTCGAAAAGGTGCGGCGCGTGCTCGTCGAACTGGGGCTCGCGCATCGGGCGCTTTACGTCGAACGCGCGACCATGGGTAATCAACGTATTGTGGCCCTCGACGAAGTCGACCCGATGGCTTCGCCGTATTTCTCGCTGCTTGTGGTGCCAGGGGAAAAATGGCAAGGATGACGCCGCCCGCCATCGTCATTCTCGGCACGGGCGCGTTGGCAACCGCACGGCGTATCCAGACGCTGTATGCCGGTTCCCAGGTGCACGCCTTGCAGGGGCGCGTCGAAGCTGACGTCTCGTATGCGGAACTCCGCGCGTATCTGTGCGATCTGTATGCGCGCGGCACGCCGATCGTTGCGCTGTGCGCCGCCGGTATCGTGATTCGCTGCATCGCGCCCTTGCTGTCGAACAAGGGCGTCGAGCCGCCGGTGCTGGCCGTCGCGGAAGATGGCAGCGCGGTCGTGCCATTGCTCGGCGGCCTTGCAGGCGTCAACGTGATGGCGCGCGAGATCGCGGCTGAATTAGCTGTGCCGCCTGCGATTACGACGAGTGGCGAACTACGCTTCGGAACGTGTGTGCTCAATCCACCCGAAGGTTATGCACTCGCCGATATCGCGCAAGGCAAGCGCTTTGTTTCAGACCTGCTCGCTGGAGAAAGCACGCGAATCGAGGGCGAAGCGCCGTGGCTCGACGATGCGCAACTGCCGCGCTCCGAATCGGCACGTCTCGCGATTCGCGTGACACCCCGTGCGTGGGATGGGCGTGATGATGAGTTGGTGATTCATCCTCGGAGCGTGGTGGCGGCAGTCACCGTGCCGGGTGCGGGCGCGGGTGCTGCCTCGCCCTCTGCTACGAACGCAAATCTCAGCGCAAATTCCAGATCGGATTCCCAGACGGGTTCGGGCGCGCGGATCGCTGCCTTGGTGCGCGACGCATTGGACACGCACGGTCTTGCGCCGCTTTCGCTCGCGGCATTGCTGGCGCCTTCCGAACACATGTTGGACGCGGCGCTCGCCGATGCCGCAGCGAGCCTGAACGTGCCGCTGCGTTTTGCCCAGCCGCGCCCGCAGGACGGCGAACCGCCGAGCAATCTGCTGCACGCCGCGCTGCGCGCCCCTTATCAAACGCTGCACGACGATGCGGACGCAGGCGTTGCCCTCGCATTGGCCGCGCTGGCCATCGACCCGCACACGATTGGCCGCGCACGCGGCCGCCTGACCGTGATCGGCCTGGGGCCTGGCCGCGCCGACCTGATGGTGCCCGCCGCACGAACCGCGCTGAACGAAGCCACCGATATTCTCGGCTACGAAACCTACGTGAAAATGGCCGGCCCGTTGCGCGCCGATCAACGCGTGCACGGCACCGACAATCGCGAGGAAATGCAGCGGGCCCGCCATGCGTTCGAACTCGCTGGCACAGGACGGTCGGTGGTGATGGTGTCGTCGGGCGATCCCGGCGTGTTCGCGATGGCGGCTGCGGTGCTTGAGGCGCTCGAAGAAGGCGGTTCGGCGAACGCCGATTGGCGTGCGGTCGAACTCGCCATCGTGCCGGGGGTGTCGGCAGCCATGGCGACTGCCGCACAGGCCGGCGCGCCGTTGGGTCACGATTTCTGCATGCTGTCGCTATCCGACAATCTGAAACCGTGGACCATCATCGAAAAGCGCCTCCGGCATGCGGCCGAAGCGGATCTGGTGATGGCTTTCTATAACCCGATCTCGCGCGCACGACCGTGGCAACTGGATAAGGCACTGGATATCCTGCGGGAATATCGCACGGCAGCAACGAAGGTGGTACTCGGTCGCGATATCGGCAGACCGGGCGGCGCACTGCGTACGGTCACGCTTGGAGAACTGCGCTCGTCCGATGTGGATATGCGGACGATGGTGATCGTCGGCTCGTCGACCACGCGCGGGTTTGCCAATTGCGTCGACGGTGGCGAGTGGGTGTATACGCCGCGCTGGTATGAGTGAGCGGTCGGCTCGCTCATACCGCCCTCCTTTGGGGTAGCCGCCTGGTTCAACAAAGGCGCCCCGCTTAGCCCGCTAAGCCGCCACTTTCAGATCGTCAATCGCCCGCTGCCGCACCCCCAGATCGTCCCAAAGCTCCGGATGGCACGTGAACACCAGAATCTGGTGCCGCGTGGCCGCGTCGATCAATGCGCGCTTGATCGAGTCGCGCCGTGCCGCATCGGTGTGCACGGCGGCATCGTCGAGCATCAGCAAGGTCGGGCGTCCCGATGCCTGCAACAGATCCGCATAGGCAAGCCGCGTCAGGATGCCCAACTGTTCGCGCGTGCCGAAACTCAACGCATCGAGCGTATCCGCTCGACCATAACGATCCAGCGTCGCGGGACTCAGATCGTCGCCGAGCGCGATCGTCGACTGCGGGAAAATCCGCTTCAGGTAGTGTCCGAGGCGTTCGGTCAACGGCGCGCGCAGTTGGGCCACCGCGGCATCGCGTTCGTCGACCAGCACCTCGTCGAGCAAACTCAACGCACCTGCCCGCAAGCTCAGTTCGTCTTTACGGCGCGTGGCCTGTTCCAGCGAAGCGTTCACGGCGGCGAGACGTTCGCCAAGCCCGGACGCGCCAACCGTCTCCAGTTGACTGCGCAATTGCGCAATCCGCACCTGCCGCTCATGCTGCTCGTTGCGCGCAAGCTCAGCCGACGCGCGATAGCGTTTCGCTTCAGCCGCCGGATCGTCGAGACGCGCCGCTTCCAGTTCGCGCTCACGTCCTTCGAGCTGTTTCTTCAGCGCTTCGACCTGCACGCGCTGCTCGACGATTTTCGTCTGCCACTGCGCACGGTTGCGGCAAAACGCTTCGTCGCCCAGCTGGGCTTCCTTGCGCTGCAACTGAATCGCGAGCGACTCTGCCGTTGCGGTAGCGGTGGATCTGCTTTCCGCGGCCTGCGCCAGCACCTTTCTGGCGGCTTCCAATGCATCGCGCGCGATGTCGGCATTGCGGCGAGCTTCGTCGAGCGGCAGCGCAGCGGACGCATCGGGCAATAGCGCCAGCCGCTCATTCGAGGTCTGCAAACGTGCAGCAGCCGTCGCCAAGGCGGCACGCAACGCGTCGATACCCTGCGGCGCATGCACTTCGAGAATCTTCGCCTGACTTTTCTGCTGCGCGACCAGCGTCTTCCACTGCTCGTGTTGGGCCTCGGCCTCGCCCAGCGACGCCACGCCCAGCGCCTGCAATAACTGCGCATGCCGAACTTCGAGCGACGCCAGCTCGGACAACTGCGCCGACAGATCGGACACGCCCGGAATCACGCGCAATTCGCCAAGCTCGCCAAGGCCGATCCGCTTCTCCTCATCGACCCGTAACACACCATCACCGCTTACCTGCGTATCTCCGACGCTAATCGCACCCGTCAGCCGGTATTCGATGCGCGTCATCGCCGCTTCGGTACGCGCGCGCAGCACGGTCAATTCGGCATCGAACGATTGCAGCCGCTTCAACTGCGCTGCGTCGATTTCGAGCGCGGCAGCCGCGCGTGTCGCCTCCAGCACGGTCTCATTTGCCTTGTCGGCAGCCACAATCGCTGCTTCAAGCCGCTCACTTTCGGCACGGTGCAGCGCAATCTGACTGCGCAGATCGCCCGCGGTCACTGCGGCGTTCGCCAGTTCCTGCGCACGCGTGGCGTCGGCGTACACCTGCTCGAGTTGCGTCACGCTCGCCTGAGCCTGCGCATGTTCGTTCTGTATCGCCGACACGTTAGCGCGCGCGGCATCGAGTTGCTGCCTCTCGCGTGCGACGGCCGCTTCCAGTTCGTTCGCCGCCTGCTCCTGTTGCAGCGAGAGGGCCAGTTCCGCGTCCTTCAATTGCAACGACTGTGAGAGCGCCTGAAGACTACGCTCGAGTTCCGCCGCGGCATCGGCACGCTGTTGCGCCTGCACCGCTTTCTGCTCGTGAAGCTCCCAGGGGCGTTTGCGTTGCGCATCGTCGAAAGCTTCCTGCTGCGCGGCAAGCCGCACGATGTTGTCGTCGAATTGCTGGCGCTGCTGCTCCAGTTCGTCGCGTTCTTGCTGGAGCGCCGCCAACGCCTGTTCGGCCTCGGCCAACGGCCCGGTGGACTTCTGCGTACGCGCGGTAAGCAGTTGCCGCAATTCGCGCTGCACGGCAGCGATCAACGCGTCCTCGCCCGCGGACTCGCTGCTGCCCGAGAGCTGTGAAAGCGCGTCGCGCAGATACTGCGCCGCGTGCCCGGTGGAGTCGCGCACCTCCTGCGTGGCGCCCTGCTGCACCCACAACAAACCGGGGACGCCGGCGTTTTCCGCCTTGAGCGGCCCACGCGCGGCACGCGAAAAGCCGAGCAATGCGGCGAGCTTGTCTTCGGCTTCATCCTCACCGAACACCGCCTGACCGATCTTCAACTCACAGCGCTGCCGTGTGACGAACTGCTTCGACAGGCGGCACGCCGTGCCGTCCAGATCGAACGTCACTTCAACCGAGGGCTGCCCGCCCGCCTTGCCCCACGGCAACAGGTCCTTCAGATGCGAAGCCTTGTAGCGTTCGAGGAACACCGCTCGCACGGCTTCGGCGATCGTGCTTTTGCCCGCCTCGTTCGGACCGGTGAACAGGTTGAGCCCGGGCTGCAGATCATCGATGACAAGGCGGCCGGTGAACTGCCTGAATTCCTGAATCGCAATACTTTCCAGCTTCATGCGGACCTCGCTTCGCGCGGCAGTTCACGTTGAAAACGCGCGAGAAGCAATAACGCCTCCGCCGCGCGCTTGACCTTCCGCGGGTCGGATTGCGGGTCTTCCTGCAAGCTTCGCAGACGCGCCACCACCTTCGCGAGGTAGCCGCTCTGCGCGCCGAGTTCGGCGAGGTCGGCGGCGGTAGGCAGCACCTGCAGGCCGCTCAGATCGACGCGCAGCGCACGCACCCGCGCGCGGGTTTCTTCCACCGCGACGTGAATCGCCTCCGCGTCGGCCAACGCGGCCGTGCCGCTTACCGTGACCCGCAGCACGTCGTGACTGCCCAATGCGCCAAGGCGCGTTCTGAGCGAATCCACATCCGTCGGCACCGAGATCGTTTCCTCCCAGCGATGCCATTGATATTTCCCCACCCGCACCGCTTCGACGACCGGTACGGCGCCAGGCTCGCTCAGCGTGACATCGAGCATGAAGCCCGGCTCGTTGGCGCGAAACCGGTCCTGCTCGTGCGTACCGGCATACCAGGTACGCTCGTCGACCCGCAGATGGCCGTGCCAGTCGCCGAGCGCAAGATAGTCCAGACGGGCGCTGGCAGCACGCGTCGCGGCGATGGGGTTCGATGAATCGATACCCTCCTGCAGGATTCCGCTCACGCTGCCATGCGCGAGTCCGATGCGGTGATAGCCCGGCGGCGTTTCGGTTGTGTCGAAGAAGCCCGTGGTGTCGTCGTAGGTGATGCGTTGCGTGAGCGGCGCGCACAGCAATGCGCATTGGCAGGCGTCGAGGGTCACCACGCCGGGTTCGAGCACCACCCGCACGTTCGGCGCGATGCAGTTCAGGCGCTGTGCACGGGTCCACACGCTCTCGACCAGCGCGGCATCGTGATTGCCGGGCAGCATGATCCATGGGCCGGAAAACGCCTGCAACGCGCCGAACAGACGGCGAATCACTGTGTCCGAGACGGTCTGCAAGTCGAATACGTCGCCCGCGACCAGCACGGCGTCGACCTTGCGCGCGGCCGCTTCCCCGGCGATCCGCCGCACGGTTTCGAAGCGCGCTTCCGCGAGGTGCGCGGCATCGTCCGGCTCGAACTGGCCGAATTGCGTGCCTATCTGCCAGTCCGCGGTGTGCAGAAACCTGATCACTGTGCCTCCATTCCGTTCAATTGCCTCGTGACTCAACCGTCATTCGGCGCTCATGTTACCGCGCCGGCCGCTCAAAGAAAGTCCCGGGCCGGTGCCACGCAGCAGGAACAGCGGCGCTACACTCGCGTTTCTGGACGATCGGATCAATCGCACCGCAACATTTAATCGACCTGCCCACGCTGCCCTGCTGCCGATGAACAAAGAAACCGACCTGAAGAAGGCCAAACGCACCCCCTTGCTGTTGCTGGCGGCCGCCACCTGCATTTTTGTCGTAACCGCTTTCATGCCACGTGGCCTCTGGGTGGACGGCATCAAGGCCGTGGCGGAAGCCGCCATGGTCGGCGCGCTCGCCGACTGGTTCGCGGTGGCCGCGCTGTTTCGCCGTGTGCCGATCCCGCTCGTCTCCGCGCACACCGCGATCATTCCAAGGAACAAGTACAAGATCGCCGACAACCTCGCGGTGTTCGTGCAGGACAAGTTTCTGGACGTGCCCTCGCTGGTCGGGCTGATCCAGAAGCACGACCCGGCGCAAAGCATCACCGGCTGGCTGACGAAGCCGGCCAACACCGCGCGCCTGGGCGACTACGTGGTCAGGCTGACGGGCGGCATTCTCGAGCTGACCGACGACGTGCGCATCCAGGTCTTCATCAAGGACGCCTTGCGCGACGTGCTGGCCAAAGTCGATCTGTCGCAATCCATGGGTGCGATTCTCGACACGCTCACCAAAGACGGCCGACACCAGGAACTGCTCGATGCCGGCATCGAACAGGTCGTGGCGCTGCTGAGCGAGCCGCAGGCGCGCGAGTTTATCGCGGAACGCATCGTCGAGTGGGTGAAGAACGAGTATCCGAAGATGGAGATGATTCTGCCGTCCGCATGGCTAGGCGAGAAAGGCGCCGAAACGATCGCCAATGTAGTGAACCGGATGCTCGAGCAGATCAGCGAGAACCCCACCCATCAGTTACGCCAGAAGTTCGACGAGGCCGCGCAGAAGCTGATCGTCAAACTCAAGAGCGATCCCGCCTTCCTGCAAAAAGGCGAGGAGCTGAAGCGCTATCTGGTGGAAGGCGAAGCGCTGAGCACGTATGTGAAGGACATGTGGGGCGAATTGCGCGCATGGCTCAAGCGCGACCTGCAAAGCAGCGAGTCGGCCCTGCATGCCCGGGTGATGGCAATGGGTCAATGGGTGGGCCGGGAATTGGCGCACGACCCCGCGTTGCGCCAGTCGCTCAACGACCACATGGAAGAAGTGGCGCGCGGCATGGCGCCGGACTTCGCCCAATTCCTTACGCGCCACATCAGCGATACCGTGAAGAACTGGGACTCACGCGAAATGTCACGGCAAGTCGAGTTGAATATCGGCAAGGATTTACAGTACATCCGCATCAACGGGACGATCGTGGGCGGCTTCATCGGTTTGCTGCTGTATGCGAGTTCGCGCCTGTTCGAACTGTTGCGGGTGCACCTGGGCTAGGCGGAAACGGCCGCCGCCCATCAAAACGCCTACAATCCAGGCATATGAATTGCTCGGGCGCTTTATCCATCCGCCGCCTTGCCATTCGCGCGTGCCCTCAGACCAAGCGGCAGCGCCACCATATAGAGAAGTGTGCTTATGAAAATATCGTTACCGCCGCATGGGCGGCCGAACCGCGTATACCCGCCGGGCACGCCCAGCCTGCACGGCCTCGCCTCGGTCATCACCGGCGTGGTGGTGGTGTGTGCGCTGTACTTCGGCCGCGCGGTGCTGATCCCGATCACCCTCTCCGTGCTGCTCAGCTTTCTGCTCGCCCCGCTGGTGCAGGCGTTGCGGCGCCTGCACATGGGTCAGTTGCCGTCGATCTTTATCGCCGTGCTGTTCGCCCTTGCCGCGTTGCTGGCCATAGGGGGGCTGATCGGCGCGCAACTGGTGCAACTGGCGGGCGATCTGCCGCAGTACCAGGAGGCGATCGAGCAAAAGATCGAGACGGTGCAGGAAAAAACCGTCGGCCGGGCCGATTCGCTGATGAGCCGCGCCGCCGCCGCGCTACAGCGCGTCGCGCCGACCAAGCCGGCCCCGCCGCGCCTGACCGGGCGCGCGGCGCGCAACGCACCCCCCGTACCGACGCCTGTAGAAGTGCACGAACCCTCGCCCACGCCGCTGCAACTCGCACAACGGGCGCTGTCACCGGCGATCGCACCGATCGAGACGACCTTCATCGTGCTGGTGGTGACGATCTTCATCCTGTTGCAACGCGAAGATCTGCGCGACCGTTTGATCAGTCTGTTCGGCTCGCGCGACCTACACCGCACGACCACCGCCATCGACGACGCCGCCGGGCGTCTGAGCCGCTATTTCGTCGCGCAACTGGGCGTGAACCTCAGCGCGGGGGGCATCATTGCGATTGGCCTCGCGATCATCGGCGTGCCGGGGGCGCTGCTGTTCGGCGTGATTGCCGCGTTGCTGCGTTTCGTGCCGTATATCGGCATCTGGATCGCCGCGATTCTTGCCGTATTTCTCGCCGCCGCCATCCAGCCCCAATGGACCATGGCGGTCTACACGCTGATCCTCTTCATCGTCGTCGATGTAGCGGCCGGTCAGATCGCCGAGCCGCTGCTGTATGGCCATCGCTCGGGCCTGTCGCCGCTGGCGGTAGTGGTGGCGGCGATTTTCTGGAGCTGGCTGTGGGGGCCGATCGGCCTCGTGCTGTCCACGCCGCTCACGCTGTGCGTCGTCACGCTGGGGCGCTACGCCGATCGTCTGAACTTTCTCACGGTGCTGCTGGGCGACCAGCCCGCGCTGACGCCCGCGCAGAACTTCTATCAGCGGCTTCTGGCAGACGATACCCATGAGGCCATCGTGCAAGCCGAGCGCCTGCTGCGCGAGATGTCGCTGATCGACTACTACGACAACGTCGCGCTGGAAGGTCTCAAACTCGCGCGCAACGATGCGATGCGCGGGGTATTGATGCCCGAGCAACTGGCGCGCATCAACGATGCGCTGGTCGATATCGTCGAGAACCTGGAAGTCGCCGACGGACTGCCGGATCGCCTCTCGCGCACGGAACCGGCCGGCTCGGCGGGTGCGATGCTGGCTTCGGCGTCAGCGGACCTTTCGGACCGGCACGACAGCCACAATCCGGCCCATACGCCGCCGCGCCACGAAAGAGAAAAGACCTCGGTGCTGTGCGTGCCTGGACGTGGCGCATTCGACGAGGTCACCGTGGCGATCGCCGTGCAATTGCTCGGCCGCCACGGGTTTGCACCGATCATGGCCACGCACTCGGGTTATCGCAGCGCCCATGCCGACGAGCCGACCTTCAGGGACGCGCCGATCATTTGCATCATCTCGCTCGACGCGCCCGAATCGCCGCCGTATCTGCGCAATATGCTGCGGCGTACGCGGGAATGGCGGCCGAAGGCGACCCTGGTGGTTGGCGTCGGCGGAGCGCCCGAGGGCAGTCCGGAAACCGGTGCAACCAGCGCTTCGCATGCGGCGCCGACCTTCCGCGCGATGATCGAGGAATGCCAGGCGACGACGAGCGCGTACCACCTGCGCCAGCCCTTGCATGCGACCGGCGCGGATTGAGGTAGTCCGCGCGACGCCGGCATGGATCGAATGAAAGAGGCCGTGAGGTGCTGGCGCACCCCGCGGCCTTTCTGTTTGCGCGGCTTCGATGCACCGAAACGCGAATACACCCATGCACCGGCGCAATGTACCCAAAATGAGGACAGCCGCGGGGCACCCCTCCTGCATACTTCATCGATCGATTCGCACCGTCTTTAGAGCGCGTTCAACGCCGTGGCGGGCGGTCCCCGGCATTGAAGATCCAGGAGACATGCATGAGCCGCAGCTTCAAACCCTATCCTTTCACGCCTCGTCATTACGCGGGCGCGGTGCCGCCGCTGGTCGACGGACGCGACCCCGTGCGGCGCGCGGTGGCGATTGTCGGCGGCGGTCCCGTCGGCATGACGCTGGCGCTGGCGCTGGCTCGCCTGGGCGTGCGCTCCGTGCTGATCGAAGCCGACGACGGCGTTTGCACCGGCAGCCGCGCGATCTGCATTTCGCGGCGCAGTCTGGAGATTTTCAAACGCCTTGGCGTCGTGCACGGCTTCCTGCAAAAAGGCCTGCCATGGACCGGCGGCCGCAGCTTCTACCGCGACGCTGAAGTGTTCCGCTTCACAATGCATCAGGACGACGAGCAGTCGCTGCCGCCGATGATCAACATCGCGCAATACCAGATCGAACAGTTGCTGCTCGATGAAGTGGAACAGCACGCCGATCTGATCGAGGTCCGCTGGCAAACGCGCGTGACCGGCATCGAGCAGCATGCCGGCGACGGCGCCACGGGCGCGACGCTCGCCCTGAGCACCGGCGACACCGCATGGACAATGCGCGCGGATTGGGTCGTTGCATGCGACGGCGGCCGCAGCACGATACGCGAGGCGCTTGGCCTCAAACTCAAGGGCACGACCTACGAGGGCCGCTATGTGATTGTCGATATCGAACTGGAGAGTGCGCGCGCCACCGAACGCCTCGCCTATTTCGATCCGCCCTCCAATCCCGGCTCGACCGTGCTGGTGCACAAACAGCCTGACAATGTGTGGCGCATCGACTACCAACTTCGCGACGACGAAGACCCCGAAGCCGCGGTCAAACCTGAAAACGTAATGCCGCGCGTGCAAAGCGTGCTCGATTCGATGGGTGAAACCGGCGCATGGTCGCCAATCTGGATTACGGTCTACAAAGCCAATGCGTTGACCCTCGAACGCTACCGTCACGGCTCGGTGCTGTTCGCGGGCGACGCCGCGCATCTCGTGCCGATCTTCGGCGTGCGCGGCGCGAATTCCGGCATCGACGACGCGGACAATCTTGGCTGGAAACTCGCTTGCGTGGTCAATGGCATCGCGTCGGCACGGCTGCTCGACAGTTACAGCGACGAGCGCGTTTTCGCGGCACGTGAAAATCTGAGCTACGGGATGAAAAGCACGGAATTCATGGCGCCCCCGTCGTTCGCGTTCGACCTGATGCGCAAGGCCGTGCTGGGACTTGCCGAACATCATCCCGCCGTGCGGCCACTGATCAATCCGCGGCAAACGCATGCAATTGCGTACACCCAGTCCCCGCTCAATCAGGTTGCGGCCGCAGCGTCGGACGCGTTCGCCAAAGGCCCCGCGCCAGGCACGGTGCTGCCGGAGTGCCGCCTGCAACGCCTATGCGACGGCGCACCGGTCGACATCCATCTCACCGACCTGCTTGGGCCATGCTTCACCGCGCTTCGCTTCGGCCCGAACGCGGCACAAGACGAGGCGTGGCAGCAACTGCATCATGCGCTCGGCGAACACAGCATTCCGTTCAAGGCGGTCACGCTGGTCATGGCCGACGCGCCGCGCACCGCCTGCCCGAACGTGGTCGATCCGGCGGGACGCCTGCACGAGATGCTCGACGCGACGCCGGGCACCGTCTATCTGATCAGGCCCGACGGTCACGTGCTCGCCCGCTGGCGCAACGGCAGCGCGGCGAATGTGCAAAGCGCCGTGACGGCCAGTCTGACGAAATGACGCAAGAGGAATCCACACCGTGACCGATAGCGAACTCGACCGCGTCTACACGACGCTCTGCACGACACTCACCACCGAAGGCGAAGCGCAAGCGCCTTTGTATCTGGCGCGCCTTGCGCTGCTAGCCATGACGGAGCTCGGCGATATGCAGCGGGCGTTGTCGCTGATCGAAGCGGCGAAGCTGCCGCATGCCCCGGCCGTGAGCGCGTAACGCGTATCGCGACAGCAATCCGGCGCAGCGCTGCCGAAGCAAGCCATCAGACGAAAAAAAAACGCCCCGCGAGTGAACTGCTCACGCGGGGCGGTTTTCTATGACTACAGTTCACTGTCGGGGGTACAAGCCCAATGTGCTCGCATGCAAGCGCGCGAGCCCGAGTAGCGCGTCCGTGTACGGCGTCGGCACATCGGTGAGTTGCCCCAGTTCGCGCACCGCGGCCACCAGCGCGTCGAGCTCGACGGCCTTGCCCGCCTGCACGTCCTGCAGCATCGAGGTTTTCATCGCGCCGAGTTTGAGCGTGACCTCGTGCCGATCCGCCGGCGCCTGCTCGATCGGAATACCAAAGCGTGCGCCGATCTCCTTCGCTTCCAGCATGATGCTGGTGACGAAGTTGCGCACCAGTTCGTCGCTGAGAATCCGGTCGGTAGTCGCGCCGGTGATGGCGCTGATCGGATTCATCGTCATATTGCCCCACAGCTTGTACCAGACGTCGCGCTGAATCTGCTCCGACAGCGACGCATTGAAGCCCGCGGCGCTCAGCGCGGCGGTGAGCGTTTTGACGCGTTCGCTCGGTTGTCCCGACGCCTCGCCGATAATCAGCCCATTGCCCTGATGGTGACGGATGACGCCGGGCGCTTCGATCAGACAACTGGCATGCACCACGCAGCCCACCGTTTGCGCAGTGGGAATCGCGGCGGCAATCGCACCGTCAGGATCGATCGACTTCAGCCGCTTGCCGGCGAAATCGCGGCCGAGTCCGTCGCAGAACCACCATGGCACGCCGTTCATTGCGGTGAGCACGGTGGTTCGCGAGTCCAGCAGCGGCGCGATATGCGCGGCCACCGACGCCATGGCCGGCCCCTTCACCGCCACCACGACGAGATCCTGCACGCCCAGATCCGCCGGCTGTTCGCTCGCCTTCACCGGCACGGTGTGCGTCACGCCACCTTCGATCAGACGCAAGCCGTGCTGCCGCAACGCATCGAGCGTCGCACCGCGCGCCACCACGCTCACGTCGTGGCCGGCCTGCGCGAGCTTCACACCCATCCAGCCGCCGATCGCACCCGCACCGTAGATTGCTACTTTCATCGATTCAATCCTTGCTTTGATTCCTGAGCCTGGCTTTGCGTTAAGCCTTGCGTTATTGCTTGCACTATTCCTTGCGTTATTCCTTATAGCTCGCGTCGATGCGATCCACGCGCCGCACCAGCGCGTCGAACACATCCTGTCCCGCACCGTGGCGCGGATCGAACTGCAACGAATCGCGCGAGCAGCGAATCGCCACATCTTCCGGCACCGGCCGCGCGCGGCCCATCGAGAACGTGGCCATCTGGATCTCGCACGCGCGGTTGAGCGTCCACAGGATAGCGAAAGTCTGCGGCAACGTGTGGCCCCATGACAGCAGGCCATGGTTGCGCAGGATCACCGCCTGTTTGTTACCGATATGTTCGAGCAGGCGCGGCCCTTCCTCCGCATGCACCGTAATGCCTTCGAAGTCGTGATACGCGATACGGTCATGCAATTGCGCGCTATAGAAGTTGGTCTGCTCTAAACCGTTTTCGAGGCAGGCCACCGCGACACCCGCCGTGGTGTGCGTGTGCATCACGCAGTGCGCGTCGGCCAGACCTTCGTGAATTGCCGCATGCACGACGAAACCCGCGGGATTCACCGGATACGGCGAGTTGTCGAGCACGCGTCCCTGTGCGTCGATCTTCACGAGATTGCTCGCCGTCACTTCGCTGTAATGCAGCCCGAACGGATTGATCAGGAAGTGACGCTCGTCACCGCTGACGCTCGCCGGTACGCGCAACGTGATGTGGTTGTAGATCATCTCGGTCCAGCCGAGCAGATCGAAGATGCGATAGCACGCTGCCAGTTGCACGCGCGCCTGCCATTCGTCGGGATGCATCGCCGCGGACTTCGGTGGGCTCGCCGGTTGTACTTCGAGAATCGTCATCAGGGTCTCCATTGTTATCGTTCACCGAGTCGAATGCGCAGCCGTTGCGCGTCGCAGCGCTTAAGCGCCTGCCACCACCGCCGCGATCGACGACGCCACATAGCCCGCGTTGCGCGCATTCAATCCGGCCACGCACATGCGCCCCGAACGCAGCACATACACGGCATATTCGCTGCGCAAACGCTCGACCTGCGCTTCGCTCAGGCCCGTGTAGGTGAACATGCCGCGCTGCGCGACATAACGCGCCCGCATCACTTCATCGACGCGGCCTGCGAGGCCGTCGTGAATCGTGCCGCGCATGGCCAGAATCCGTTCGCGCATAGTAGCGAGTTCCGCTTCCCACGAAGCCCGCAAGGACGCATCCGACAGCACATTGGCAACGAGCCGTGCGCCATGCGTCGGCGGATTGCTGTAATTGGCGCGCACCGCCGACATCAACTGGCCGAGCACGCGCGCCGCCTCGTCCCGGCTCTTGCACACCACGCTCAATGCGCCGCAGCGCTCGCCGTACAGCGAGAAGTTTTTCGAAAACGAATTGGCGGCGATCAACGGCACGCCCGCATCGGCGAGCAGGCGCACGCAGGCGGCGTCCTCCTCGAGGCCCGAACCGAAACCTTGATAGGCCATGTCGACGAACGCAATCAGCTTGCGGCGTTGCAATACGGGCACCAGTTCCGCCCATTGCGCGGGGCTCAGATCGACGCCGGTCGGGTTGTGGCAGCACGCGTGCAGCAGCACGATGCTCTGCTCCGGCAAGCGGCCAATCGTGTCGATCATGTCGGCGAAACGCAGGCCGCCGGTGTGTTCGTCGTAATACGGATAAGTGTTGACCGTGAGGCCCGCGTTTTCGAACACCACGCGATGATTTTCCCAGCTCGGATCGCTGATCCATATCTGCGAGGCCGGGAAATAACGCTTCAGAAAATCCGCGCCGACTTTCAGCGCGCCCGATCCGCCAATGGTCTGCAAAGTGGCGATGCGGCCCGCCGCACGCGCTTCGTGATTCGCGCCGAACACCAGCGCCTGTGCGGCGTCGCGGTACAGCGGCAGACCCGCCATCGGCAGGTAGGAGCGCGGGCCGATCGCGCCGAGCAGCGCGGTTTCGGCGTGCCGCACGGCGTCCATCACCGGCAACTTGCCGGCGTCGTCGAAATAGATGCCGATGCTCAGGTTGACCTTGTTGGGCCGCGGGTCGAGTTGAAAGTCCTCGTTCAGGCTCAGGATCGGGTCGCCCGGATAGGCGGGAATGTGGTCGAACATGGCAATTCCTTGAGTGTGGCCCCGCGTGGGCAAGACGAAAGTCTAAGCGGGTTCCCTCCTCGCGTCGACCAGCACGAGTGTCGACCAAGGGTTAGCCACATACAATCAATCGTTTTTTCACGATTAGTAAGTTTTTCTTTAGAATCGCCTGATGCCACTTACACGCGTCACCATCCGTCAGTTCGAAGCCTTTCTCGCCATCGTCGATTTGCACAGCATCGGCGCGGCGGCGGACCGGCTCGGGCTGACCTCGTCGGCGGTCAGCCAGTTGCTGGCCGAACTGGAAACCGAACTGGGTTTTCGCCTGTTCGACCGTACGACGCGGCGCGTCAATCTGTCGAGCGCGGGGCAGGATTTTCTGTCGTCGGCCGAATCGGTGTTGCGCCATGTGCGCGCCGCCGCCCAATCCGCCGACGACATCCGCAATCGCGCCGCCGGCATCGTGCGGGTCGGCGCGCCGCTAGTGCTCGCAGCGACCGCGCTGCCGGTAGCCATCGCCGAATATGCGCGCGACAAGCCGAAGGTGGTCGTACGCATTTGCGATACCGTGGTCGAGCAACTGGTGGAACGCGTGGAAAGTGGCGACGTAGACCTCGCAATCGGCCCGGATCGCCAGAGCGGCACGCGGGTGCGTTGCGATCCGGCTTTCGCGAGCCCATGGGTGATGTGGTGCGCGGCAACGCATCCGTTGAGCGCGCGGCGCCGGGTGCAGTGGCAGCATTTGCGCGACGTGCCGATCGTGGCCACCGGCCGCGATCACGAGCGCGCTGTCGAACAGATGCTGGCGAATCTGCCGGTGGAAGCGCGCATCATTCCGGTGGATGTGGTGGACAACGTCACCACCGCGTTCGGCCTCGCTTCACAGGGGCTTGCGGTCACGCTCGCGCCCGCCTATGTCGCGCCGCTCGCACGAACCTTCGGTCTGGTGATGAAGCGCATTGTCGATCCGGAGACCATCCGCGAGGTATGCGTGTATCGCTCGACCGAACGTGCGCTGTCGCCACCGGCCGACGGCTTCGCGGAATTCATCATGCCGTGGCTGAAGCGCTGGGATCGTGAGACGCAGGCCGATGGACGGGCTAAACGGGGGTGATTGTCGAGCCGGGCGCGATTGCATTCCGGCTGTTCCGCGCGAGCCGGTCGACCGCGGCGCCGCGAAGCGATGGCTGCAACTTCGGCGCGCCGGGTTGGAACCGTTCAGGCTCTCTCAGGAACGCTCAGTTGCACTCAGGCAGCAGAACATAGCGCGAACAATTGGCGCTGGCTGGAAATACCCAGCCGGGCGTAAGCGCGCTTCTGATACGTAATCACGCTAGTGGCCTTGATCCCCATTTGCGCGGCGATCTCGGCCGCATTGGCGCCTTCCAGCGTGCCGCGCAGCACGTCGATCTCGCGCGGCGTCAGCGTCGGGCAGGCCCGTCTCACGCGCGCCAGCATCGCGGCTGCCGTACCTTGCTGATGCTGGCCATTGAGCGCGTAATGGCTTTTCGCCGCATGCGCGAACAGGTGCGCCACGCTCTCCACATGCTCCAGTTCACCCGGTTGAAACATGCCATAGGCGCGGTCGCGATACAGATTGATCGACAGCCAGACGCTTTCCATTGGTTGCAGAAGCAACGATAAGCGGTCGGACACGTTGGGCTGCGCATAGCAGGCGGCGCGGTAGGCTTCGTTTTCGATTTCTTCGCTTTGCTGCTGGTGCAGCACTAACGCCTCATGCGGCTGCTTCGCTTGCGGACGGCCGATGATGGCGCGATTGCCGTCGAGCGCATAAAAGTGCGTCGCGTAGTGGTCGGCGACATTGCGCAGAAAGCGGCCGCCCCGATGGTCGGCGGCGGAGACGGTACGCGGCCGCGCGTCGAACTCATAGGCAAAAATCGTGCACTGCGAAACGGGCAGCGCGTCGCCGACGGTTTTCAGAATACTTGCAGCAAGCGCGTCCGGGTCGGCATGCGAGATCGACATGACGAGGTCGGTAACACGCGAGGTATTGATGTGCCCGCTGCGGGGCGGTGTGGATACGCGCCAGGAACGCATGATAAAGGCGAGCTTGCCAAGCTTGGGTTTCGGTCCGGCAAGCGTAGCACAACGGGGCGCGAGCCAATGTCGAACGGGACCCGGCGTGGCAGCGGTTTCTGGAAGCGCGGGTCGCAAAACAGCGCAGTCTTCTGCCACGCGCCAGCCCGGTTGATTGACAATGGGCGGGGTTAGCGGGTCCACTGCGCAACGACCGTAGCCCGGCCGTCGCGAAAGACACCGGCTATCGCGCCTTGCAGCAAACCCGCGCGTCCATCAGAAGCGATAGTTGATCGAGATATCGGCTACACCGGTGGCCCTGGTGTGCGTAATCGGACTATTGCCCGCACTGCCGACCAGTTGTTCGAATGCGCCGTCGGCCGTGGCAAACCAGTGCTTGTCGAATAGCCATACCATGCTGACGCCGAAGCCCACCGACTTGAAACCCGCGCTCGCGTGATACTGCGAATATTGCGAGTGCGCCGCCTGATTCTGGTTCACACCATACCAGGCATTCATGTAGTTAGAGTCCGCGAGCGTCACGTTCGGCCCGGCGAACCAGAAGAATTTCTTGGAGCTGCCCGGCAACGGCATATAAGCGCCGAGATCGCCGATCCAGCCGTTCGAGCCGCCGAAATAGCGCCGGACATCCGCGCGCAGCACGAGCGGGAAATCCTTCGACACGACATATTCCCCGGAGAGTTTGAGGCCCGGCGCGGGATTGATGTTGCCGAGTCCGTTCAACTCCTGCTGATCGTCATGCGCGCGGCGCCCGAGATCGTAGACGGCTGCAAGACTCGCGCGCCAGTTCTGCCCTTGGGCGAAGTTGACCCCGAGGCCTTCGCCGCTCGAAAAGAAGAACAGGTCCTTGTAACGCACGTCGACGCTTGGACCCGCCATCAGGTGATACCTGTCCGAGCCTTCGTAACGCGGCTGGAACGACGTCGCCGCGCCAACACGCACCTGCCAGTCCGGAATCTCCGGTTGCCACATCTTCTGCAGCGGAATGCCTACGGAATACTGCCATTCGCCCAATGGCGAAGGCGTTTGAGCCTGCGCCGAGCCCGGCAGAACGCCGATACCACCCAGGGTCACGGCGACCAGAGACTTTGCCGCGATACTTGTTCGTTTATTACGAATCTTGCCGATTCGCTTTCTACGGCTGTTCAACACCAGAAGCCTCCGTTCTCGCATTTCGCGAAGGGTTTAGGTTCTCGCCCGGACTCCAGAACTGATCACAAACTTCCGGGCGAATGCCGCATTTACTACGCGCAGCATGTAATTCTTTCAGCAAACGACACGCCTAGTCTGACAAAACGCGGTGTTCGAACCTGACGCCGCCCCGTCAATGCGCCTTGATACGAACCGGGACCCGCGAAAGATTTGTCGACGCATGCTGCTGTGCAAAATGCGGGCCTGGTCGCTGGAGGACCGGTTCGGACAGGGACAATGCAAGGATGGACCGACGGATGCTGACAAGCATGCCGTGGCGATGGTGACAGGCAGAATACAGCCACAAAAAAACGTCCGGCGCCGCGTGACACGGCGCCGGAACAGGAAGATTGCCGCCCGCGCGGCGTTTGCGTTGCTACTGCGCCGCTTCGACCAGCACGGGTTTGTCGCGGTAGAGATTCGGGAACAGCCGCTTCAGATTGGCGATCTTCGGCATATCGTTGATGGCGATATAGGCGGAGTTCGGGTGCAAGGTCAGGTAGTTCTGATGGTACGACTCGGCCGGATAAAAGCCCTTGAACGGCTCCGTCTTCGTGACGATCGGCGCCGGGAAAGCACGCGCTTTGTCGAGTTGCGCGATGTAACTTTGCGCGACATGCCGCTGTGTGTCATTGAGCGGGAACACTGCCGAACGATATTGCGTTCCGCTGTCCGGCCCCTGGCGGTTCAACTCGGTCGGATCCTGAATCACCGAGAAGTAGACCTGCAACAACTGCCCATAGCTGACCCTCGTGGGGTCGAACGTGACCTGCACGGATTCCGCGTGGCCCGTGTCGCCGCCGCTGACGGTTTCGTACTGCGCCGTATCGCGCTGACCGCCCGAATAACCCGCGACCGCCTTCGTGACGCCTCGCACGTGCTGGAACACGCCTTGAACGCCCCAGAAGCAGCCGCCCGCGAACACGGCGGTTTCTTCGTGCGCGCTCGTGGCGGAGACGGGTTCGTCGAGCGCGGGCGGCGCAATGACAACCCCGGCTTCCGACGAAAAGGCTACGCGCTGCGCCAGCAGCAGCGCCAGCGCGCCGAGCCCGAGCGAAAGCGCGATGGCCGCGCCGCGCGAGCGGGCCGGTTTGCCGATGATGCGTTTCTCGATGTTCATGATGTCTGTCCTGATTCGATCAACTGGTACCGCGCGCAGCGGGCGTGAAAGTGAGCGCGAGGCCGTTCATGCAATAGCGCAGGCCGGTCGGTTTGGGACCGTCGTCGAATACATGCCCCAGATGGCCGCCGCAGCGCCGGCACAGTACTTCGTCGCGCGTCATGCCGAACGACTTGTCGGTCCGCGTGATGACCGCGTGATCCAGCGGCTGCCAGAAACTCGGCCAGCCGGTGCCGCTATCGAACTTCGTTTTCGACGAGAACAGCGGCAGCGCGCAGCCCGCGCACGCGAAGGTGCCGGCGCGGTGTTCGTCGTTTAGGGGGCTGCTGAACGGCCGCTCCGTGCCCGCCTCGCGCAGCACGCGGTACTGCGCATCTGTCAGGCGCTTGTGCCATTCGGCGTCGCTGTGCGCGACCTCGTAAGCTGCCGCGGCGCCCAACTCCGCCGCGCGTGCCGTGCGCCACGCGGCGGTGCTGCCCGCGAGCGACACCGCCCCGATTAACCTGAAGAAACTTCGTCTGCTGCAAGCCATGATGATCGTCCCGGAAAGTCCGTACCGTTCACCCGTTCAGGCGCTGAACGCGCCGCCCGCGAGTGGTCCCGACACTTAGTCGGCCAGCCACGGCGTTTATGACAGCATGCGCGTCTTTTTGCGTGATGGCGGTGGTTACAGCGGAAATTTCGTGGTCGACAGAATCTCCTTGAGCACCATAAAGGAGCGGATTTGCCGGACGCCCGGCAGATAGAGCAACTGCTCCGCGTGAAGACGATTGAAGCTCTCGCTGTCGCGCGTGCGGATCGTCATGAAATAGTCGAATTCACCGGTCACGACGTGACATTCCATGCAGCCCGCCACCTTCTGCGCGGCTTTTTCGAACTCGGCGAACGACTCCGGCGTGGACCGATCCAGCACCACGCCGATGATCACCAGCATGCCCGCCCCGGCCGCCTTCGGGTCGATCAACGCGACGACGCCGCGAATCAGCCCCGACTCCTTTAGCCGCTCGACGCGCCGCAGACAGGCCGGCGCACTCAGTTTGACTTTGGCCGCCAGCGCCACGTTCGAAATCGACGCGTCGGTTTGCAATTGACGCAGGATCGCCCGGTCGATGCGATCGAGCGCGTGGAGCGAGTCGGCTCGCGCGGTTGCGCTTGGGGCGGCGGGCACCTCGGCGGCAACGGATCTGCTACGAACTTTTATTGTGCTCATTGTTTCCTGACCGGTTTTTTATTAGGTCATCTTCGATTGAATATTTTAAAAAGTATGCTGGAGAGAATTTATTTGCAAGCTCATTTCGAGCGCTTTTCCCTACCATCTGGATAGCGCGGCGGCTTGCTGCTCGCGCCGAACCTATCATTTCGGAGCTGCCATGAACCTGCAACGATTCGCACGTTACCCCCTGACTTTCGGGCCCACGCCGATCCAGCCGCTGAAGCGTTTGAGTGACCACCTGGGCGGCAAGGTGCATTTGTATGCGAAGCGTGAGGACTGCAATAGTGGTTTTGCGTTTGGCGGCAACAAGACGCGCAAGCTTGAGTATCTGATTCCTGAGGCGTTGGCGCAGGGGTGTGACACGCTGGTATCGATTGGCGGCATCCAGTCGAACCAGACCCGTCAGGTAGCGGCGGTTGCCGCGCATCTGGGGATGAAGTGCGTGCTGGTGCAGGAGAACTGGGTCAACTATTCGGACGCCGTATACGACCGGGTCGGCAACATCCAGATGTCGCGCATTCTGGGCGCTGACGTCCGGCTGGTTTCCGACGGTTTCGACATTGGTTTCCGCAAGAGTTGGGAGGACGCCCTGGCGAGCGTGCGTGCTGCGGGCGGCAAGCCATACGCGATCCCGGCTGGCTGTTCGGACCACCCGCTGGGCGGCCTGGGGTTTGTCGGTTTTGCTGAAGAGGTACGCCGGCAGGAGGTCGAACTCGGTTTCAAGTTTGACTATATCGTGGTGTGTTCCGTGACGGGCAGCACTCAGGCGGGGATGGTGGTGGGTTTCGCTGCCGACGGCCGTGCCGAGCGGGTGATTGGCATTGATGCATCTGCGAAACCTGCGCAGACGCGGGAGCAGATCATCCGAATCGCGAAGCAGACTGCGGAAAAAGTGGCGTTTGAGCGCGACATTACGAGCAAGGACGTGGTATTGGACGAGCGCTACGGCGGCCCGGAGTATGGCTTACCGAACGACGGCACATTGGAGGCGATTCGCCTGTGCGCGAGACTCGAGGGCGTTCTGACTGATCCGGTGTACGAAGGAAAATCGATGCACGGCATGATTGACATGGTTCGCAACGGCGAATTCCCGGAGGGCTCACGCGTGTTGTACGCGCACCTGGGTGGCGTCCCCGCACTGAACGGCTACAGCTTCCTGTTCCGAAACGGGTAAAGAGAAAAACGGACGAGGGGTCATAGAAATACGCATCGGCGCGCGCAGCGCCGCCGGAGGTATGACTGCCTTGTCACCAAGGCGGAATGCGCGAGAACACAGATTCCAGATGCACCACTACCGTGGCTGCGCGAGGGACCCGCTTATGAGCTAGCGGTGTAAAGCCGCTTTCTTTTGCCTACTTTTCTTTGCGGCCGGTGTATGGACCGGAGACATAGGTAACAGGTGTGCGGAGACATGGGTAACACTCTGGGCGAGCGAATCGCCTGGAGCCGGTTATGCCCTGGAACCCGAGAGACACCATGAATCTGCGTCTGGAGTTCGTTGAGCTGGCCTCGCAGGAAGGCGCCAACCGCCGTGAACTGTGTCGTCGTTTTGGCATCAGCCCGAAGACCGGCTACAAGTGGCTTGATCGCCACGCGCAGGGCGGCGCCACCGCGCTGACGGATCATTCGCGACGGCCCCGGCAGAGTCCGGCACGCACGACACCGTCGGTCGAGCAGCGGGTGGTCGAACTGCGGCGCGCGCATCCGGCCTGGGGTGGGCGCAAGATCAGCCGACGTCTGTGCGATCTGGGTCACACGGACGTGCCCGCGCCCAGCACTGTGACCAATATCCTGCATCGCCACGGGCTGATCGACCCGGCCGCGTCCGACGCCGCCACGGCCTGGCAGCGCTTCGAGCATGCGCAGCCCAACGATCTCTGGCAGATGGATTTCAAGGGCTGGTTCGAGCTGCAGGACGGACGGCACTGTTCGCCACTGACCATGCTGGACGATCATTCACGCTACAACGTGACACTCGATGCCTGCCTCTGCACCGACACCCGGATCGTGCAGCATCATCTGGAGCGCACGTTCCGCCGCTACGGGCTGCCGCTGCGCATCAACGCGGACAATGGTTCGCCGTGGGGCAGCCCCAGTCAGCCGGGCCAGTTGACCGAACTGGCCATCTGGCTCATCCGGCTGGGCGTGCGACTGTCGCACAGCCGCGTGGCGCATCCGCAGACCAACGGCAAGGAGGAGCGGTTTCACCGCACGCTGAAGGCCGAGGTGATCGCCGGGCGCCATTTCAGGGACCTGCCTGGCGCCCAGCAGGCGTTCGATGAGTGGCGCCCGGTCTACAACCATCAGCGCCCGCATCAGGCGCTGGGCATGGCGACCCCGGCTACGCGCTATCGACCCAGTCCGCGCGCCTACCCCGAGATCCTGCCGCCAATCGAGTACGGCGCAAACGACCAGGTGCAGCGCGTAAAGTGGAACGGTGAACTACGCTTCAGGAACCGGCGATTCAAGGTATCGAACGCATTGCAGAACCTGCCCGTGGGCATCCGCGAGCGCGTCGGTGAAGAGAACTGCTACGACCTGTTTTTTGCGCATCACCGTTTCGGAACCATCAACCTGAACCAGCAGGAATGAGCGGATCATGTGTTACCCATGTCTCCGCACACCTGTTACCCATGTCTCCGGTCCATACACGGCCGGCAAAGAAAAGTAGGTGCCGCCCCGCACAGGGGCAACGCTAATAGACCACTAACAAAACAAGGAAAGGCCAAAAGAGCAAAAAAAACCAGCTCACCCTCTCAACCCCTCCCTCAAAAACTCCACAAAAGCCCGAATACTGACCGAACTCTGCCGATGCTGCGGATACACCGCATAAACAGTAGCCGCCGAAGGCAAAAACTCATCAAGCACACTCACGAGCAGCCCACTCCCAACCGCCTGAGAAACAATAAAATCAGGAAGCCGAACAACCCCAAGCCCGGCGATCGCAGCATCGCGAATCAGCTCCCCATTGTTGGCCCGCAGCGGCCCATGCACCTCAAACCCCTTCAAAACCCCATCCACAACAAAATCCCAACTCACAACCCCACCGTGCCCATACAACAGGCATGAATGCCGCGCCAGATCGGCAGGCCCAACCGGCGCCCCACGCCGCCGCACATACCCCGGACTACAACACACCACCATCCTCACATCGACAAGCTTCTGCGCGATCAGCGTCGAATCCGGCAACGTGCCGATCCGGATCGCCATATCGAACCCCTCACCCACCACGTCGACGGTGCGATCGCTCAACTCCATATCGAAGCGCACCTCCGCATGCTCACGTAGGAAACTCGCCACCAACGGCGACAGATGCGTCATCCCGAACGACATCGGCGCACTGACCCGCAGCAACCCACGCGGCCCCGCGCGCCCCGCCGACATGGCCTGTTCCGCATCTTCCACCTCGCCGAGGATGCGCCGCGCGCGCTCATAAAACTCCTGCCCGAGTTCGGTCACGGCCAGCTTGCGCGTATTGCGGATCAGCAACTGCACGCCAAGCCCTTCCTCCAGCGCCATCACGCGCCGGCTGACGAACTGCTTGGACAGCGCCAGCCGCTTTGCCGCCGCGGTGAAGTTACGAGCGTCGACCGTGGCGACGAAGATCCGCATGTCATCGAGTTGCATCGTATTGTCCACCTCATCGAGACACTGTTTCCTGTTTACACCCGATTATAACCATCCTGATTGACCTAAACTGTCGTTCATGGATCGCGGCCAAACATCTGGCCGGATCGTCCACCAGAACCAGGAGAAACACGATGCTCGATATCAGACACGCCAATCAACGCGGCCGCGCGGAACACGGCTGGCTCAGCTCGCGTCATACGTTTTCTTTCGCGAACTATCACGATCCGAAACAGAACGGCTTTTCGGACCTGCTCGTGATCAACGACGACCGCGTTGCACCGGCTCAGGGTTTCGGCAAGCACCCGCACCGCGACATGGAGATTTTTTCGTACGTGCTGGAAGGCGCGCTGGAACATAAGGACACGATGGGCACCGGCTCGGTGATCGTGCCCGGCGACATCCAGTTGATGAGCGCGGGAACCGGCGTCGCGCATAGCGAATACAACCATTCGAAGAGCGAGTCCGTGCACTTCATGCAGATCTGGATTGCGCCGGCAAAGCAAGGCACCGCGCCGCGCTACCAGCAACGTCATTTTGGCGCGGACCAGAAGCGCGGCGTGTTGCGTCTCGTGCTGTCGCCGGACGGTGCGGACGGTTCGCTGGTGCTGCAACAGGACGCCCGGGTCTATGCCGGTCTTCTGGACGGTGACGAAACTGCACGCCTCGAACTCGCCAGTAATCGCTATGCTTATATTCATGTGGCGCGCGGCAGCGTCACAGTGAACGGCGTCGAGCTTGGCGAAGGCGACGGCGCACGGGTCCGCGACGAACAAGCCTTGACCTTCACAAAAGGTCACGACGCGGAGGTGTTGGTGTTCGATCTGCGCAATATTGAAGTGTCGGAGTTGTGGGCTTAAGCGGTTCAGTGAAACGAGCCGATTAAGCGGCAGGCTTAAGCGTGGCTCGCTGCGCAGTTCGCGGCGAGCCGCCCCCTTTCCTTACCTTTTGAGAAAAATCATGCGCTATACGCTATTCGAAAACCAGAAAGACGCCGTTGTTCTCGTCGCCCGTATCCTGTTGATGGTGTTGTTCGTGATCTTTGGCTGGTCGAAGCTGACCGGCTTTGCCGGCACCGTCGCTTATATGACGTCCACCGGCGCGCCGGTTCCGGAATTGTCGGCGGTCATCGCGGTGGTGATGGAGTTTGTGGTCGGCATCGCGCTGCTGGTGGGCTTCTACACGCGCCCGCTTGCCCTGCTGCTGGCGCTTTATACACTGGGCACGGCGATCATTGGCCACCACTTCTGGAACATGACGGGCGCCGCCCAGTACGAAAACATGATCAACTTCTACAAGAACATCAGCATCATGGGTGGATTGCTGCTGTTGTGTGTGACCGGAGCCGGCAAGTACTCGATCGACCGCCGTTAGTACCACAGTGCGCGTATTCCGCAGGCCCAGCAAAAAAGCCGCCCCAATTTCCCGGGCGGCTTTTATTTGCATCATCAAGCGGTGCGCGCTAGCCGGCAAACTGCGCCAGCACTCGCTCACGAATGGCCGGCCGGATATTCGACTGCGCCATATTGCCTTGATAATGCGCGACCACACGCGGGTTCATCACGCGGAACCACAGTGGTGGCACATACGCGAGCATGATCATCGTCGCGTAACCGGAGGGCAACTGCGGCGCGCCGTCGAAATGACGCAGTGCCTGATAAGAGCGCGTCGGATTCGCATGATGATCGGCGTGACGCTGCAACTGGTACAGAAACAGATTCGTCACGATGCGATTGCTGTTCCATGAGTGCTGCGGCTGGCAACGCTCATAACGGCCGCTGGCGAGCTGTTTGCGGCCTAGCCCGTAGTGCTCCAGATAATTGACCACTTCGAGCAACGAAGCGCCATACACCGCCTGAATCAGCAGAAACGGAATCACCGTTTTGCCGAACAGCGCAACCATCGCGCCCCACAGCACCGCAGTCATCGCCCACGAATGCAGCACTTCATTGCGCCATGTCCAAGGCGACTTGCCAAGGCGTTCGAGCCGCTGCTTCTCCAGGCGCCACGCCGACGCGATGCTGCCGAATACGGTGCGCGGCAGAAAACGCCAGAACGATTCGCCGTAGCGCGCACTCGCCGGATCGGGCGGCGTTGCCACGCGCACATGATGTCCACGATTGTGTTCGACGAAGAAATGACCGTAAGCGACTGGCGCCAGCGTGATCTTGGCGAGCCATCTCTCGAAGCCGTCGGTCTTGTGGCCCAGTTCGTGCGCGGTGTTGATCGACACGCCGGTCGCGGCGCCCAGCGAGAGCGCGAAACCGAGATAGTCGTACCACGTCAGGGCGTGCGTGCCGACGATCCACAGTGAGCCGAAGAACGACACATATTCGATGAAGGTGGCGAGATACACCACCCGGCGGTAATAGCGCTCCCGTTCGAGCCTGGGAACGACGTCTTCCGGTGGATTGCTCGGATCGTCGCCGATCAGATAGTCGAGCACCGGAATAATGCCGAACACGAAAATCGGCCCGAACCACCAGAAGATATGCCAGCCGGTCTGCAACGCCAGATTGGCGGCGTGCAGCGGCAAGGTGATGGTGAGCGCACCGAGCAGCCACAAATAGCGCTTGCCGTCGACCCACCGGGCGGGGGCTGCTTGCGATATTGCCATTGTCTCCCTCCTTGTTTTATGTCGCCTGGCGGCAGCACGCTGTGCGCTTGCAAGCCAGTACGCCTGTCGGCGGCACGCGCCCGACCCCAGATTTATATGGCCTGAGCGGTGGGATAGCCAAGGAATTGGCCCAGGTGGGAGGCTCCAAACAAAGGGGCGCTCAACGCGGCAGGAATGATGGGCGTCGAGCGGGTGAATGAAACGGGCGTTTGCCTGTTTGCTGCAGTGCATTTCGGAGCGTCGGCACCGCCGTCACGCGAAAACGCGTGCGATCGAAGCCGCATTCACGCGAATCCAGACCGACCACAAACAAAAACGGCGGCCCGCAGGCCGCCGTTCTCTACTCACACAACGCTTATCAAACTGCCGCTTCAGCTTCCGCCTCGCTGACCACTTCGTCTGCGTCGCTGTTGCGGATCAGGTGATCGAACGCGGAAAGCGACGCCTTCGCACCCTCGCCTACGGCAATCACGATCTGCTTGAACGGAACCGTGGTCACGTCGCCGGCCGCGAACACGCCCGGCACCGACGTTGCGCCGCGCGCATCGACGACGATCTCGCCGTGCTTCGACAACTCGACCGTGCCCTTCAGCCATTCGGTGTTCGGCACGAGGCCGATCTGCACGAACACGCCTTCGAGTTCGATGCTCTTCGTTTCGCCCGAGCGCAGGTCCTTGTAGACCAGACCGTTGACCTTCTTGCCGTCGCCGGTGATCTCCGTGGTCTGTGCCTGCGTCACGATGGTCACGTTGGCGAGACTGCGCAACTTGCGTTGCAGCACTTCGTCGGCACGCAATTGCGCACCGAATTCCAGCAGCGTCACTTCACGCACCAGACCCGCGAGATCGATCGCCGCTTCGACGCCCGAGTTGCCGCCGCCGATCACCGCCACGCGCTTGCCCTTGAACAGCGGACCATCGCAGTGCGGGCAGTACGCCACGCCGTGGTTACGGTACTCGCGCTCGCCCGGCACGTTGATTTCGCGCCAACGCGCGCCGGTTGCCAGAACGATCGTCTTTGCCTTCAGCACCGCGCCATTCGCCAGACGCACCTCGTTGATGCGGCCCGGGATCAGCGCTTCGGCGCGCTGCACGTCCATGATGTCGACCTCGTAGCTCTTCACGTGCTGCTCGAGCGCCATCGCGAACTTCGGTCCTTCGGTTTCCGTGACGGAGACGAAATTCTCGATCGCCAGCGTATCGAGCACCTGGCCGCCGAAGCGCTCGGCCACCACGCCCGTGGCAATGCCCTTACGCGCCGAGTAAATCGCCGCGGCCGCGCCGGCAGGGCCGCCGCCGACGATCAGCGTATCGAACACCGGCTTCTTTTCCAGTTCCTTCGCAGCACGCGCACCGGCATTGGTGTCGAGCTTGGCAAGGATTTCCTTCACACCGCTGCGGCCCTGGCCGAACACTTCGCCGTTCATGAACATGGTCGGCACCGCCATGATCTGGCGCGCTTCGACTTCGTTCTGGAACAGCGCGCCGTCAATCGCCACGTGACGGATGCGCGGGTTGAGCAGCGCCATCACGTTCAGCGCTTGGACGACTTCCGGGCAGTTCTGGCACGACAGCGAAAAATACGTTTCGAATTGATAGTCGCCGTCGAGATTGCGGATCTGTTCGATCACCGCGTCGTCGAGTTTGACCGGATGGCCGCCGACCTGCAACAGCGCGAGGACGAGCGACGTGAATTCATGCCCCATCGGAATACCGGCGAAACGGATGCCCGTTTCCTTACCCGGTTCGCCGATCGAAAACGACGGCTTGCGCTCGCTGTCGCCGCGGCGTTCGATCACGGTGACGCGTTCCGACAACGTCGCGATATCGTTCAGCAACGCCAGCAGCTCTTGCGATTTCGCGCTGTCGTCGAGCGAAGCAACGATCTCGATAGGTCTGCTAACCTTCTCGAGGTAGGATTTCAACTGAGTCTTGAGATTGGCGTCCAGCATGGCTTTCGATTCCGTGACGAGGGGTGTTGGGTCCCGCGCTGTGCGCATCCGGATAGGAGCGCGCAGCCCGGAGACGTACGAACCGCGGTAAGACGCGGTCCGCACGGCGATGCGCCGTGAGGCGCTTACTGCCAGAGGTCTTTAGACCTTAGATCTTGCCGATCAGGTCGAGCGACGGGGTCAGCGTTTCAGCGCCCGGCGTCCACTTGGCGGGGCAAACTTCACCCGGGTGAGCCGCGATGTATTGCGCAGCTTGCACCTTGCGCAGCAGTTCGCCAGCGTCACGGCCAATGCCGTTGTCGTGGATTTCGGCCAGCTTGATCTCGCCTTCCGGGTTGATCACGAACGTGCCGCGCAGTGCCAGACCTTCTTCTTCGATCAGCACGTCGAAGTTGCGCGAAATCGCCAGCGTCGGGTCAGCCAGCATCGGGTACTTGATCTTCTGGATCGTGTCCGACGTGTCGTGCCATGCCTTGTGCGTGAAATGCGTATCGGTCGACACGCTGTAGATTTCGACGCCGAGCTTCTGGAATTCGGCGTAACGGTCGGCCAGGTCGCCCAGTTCGGTCGGGCACACGAAGGTGAAGTCAGCCGGGTAGAAAACGAAAACCGACCACTTGCCCTTCAGGTCTTCTTCAGTGACGGTCTGGAAATCGCCGTTGTGATATGCCTGCGCCTTGAACGGTTTGACTTGACTGTTGATGATCGGCATTTACTGAGTCCTCTTTCTGAGTGGTTGGAAAGTGGAGTCAGTATGTCAGACACTGCTTAATAGGTAAAGTGGTGTGTTTCAATTATTTTGATAGTTTATTACTATTTGCACGGCTGCCGGAGGCTATTGCAGCGCATCAATCTTCCGGTAAATCCTTCATCAGCCGCCAGAGGGTTGTGCGACCGATGCCCAGCGCCCGGCTTGCTGCGGCGCGGTTGCCGCCGGCCTGTTCGAGCGCGCGTTCGAGGTCCCGACGGCTGGGTGAACGACGGACCGGACTATCGCCGGTGAGCCTGGTATGATCCATCGCGCCGTCCCCGTCTGCGGCCACCTGACGCATCCGCCCGAACTCAGGAAACACCGTTTGCAGGTCCTGCCACTCGTCGCCGGCCGCATTGTTCAGATAAATAGCGGCGCGCGCGAGCAGATTTTCCAGCTCCCGCACATTGCCAGGCCATGCATAGTGCTTGAACAGGGGCGTGAGAAAGGTCAGCACCCGCTCGAGCGCAGCCTCCGATAGCCCATATTGGCGCGCGCTGCGCTCCAGCAGGTGCCGCGCCAGTTGTTCGACATCGTCGCGCCTTTCGCGCAGCGGCGGCAACGCTATCTGAAGCAGATTCAGACGAAAATACAAATCCGCGCGAAACACGCCCTGCGCGACCAGCGCGTGCAGATCGCGATGTGTGGCGGCAATGACCCGCACGTCGACAGGCGTCGCGCGCCCGGCGCCGAGCTTCATCACTTCACGCTCCTGCAACACGCGCAGCAGCCGGCTTTGCAGCGCCGGCGGCATCTCGCCGATTTCGTCGAGAAAAATCGTGCCGGTATGAGCGATTTCGAAAAGGCCCGGCTTGCCGCCGCGGCGCGCGCCGGTAAACGCCCCTTCCTCGTGGCCGAACAACTCGCTTTCGATCAGCCCTTCGGGGAGCGCCGCACAGTTGAAGGCAACGAACGGGTTGCCGCGCCGCCGGCTGGCATTGTGGATGCCCTGCGCGACCAGTTCCTTGCCGGTGCCGCTTTCGCCGCTCAACAGGACGGTGGCGTCGTGAGCCGCACCCGCGCGGGCGAGCCGCCGCACCCGTTCGAGCGCTGGCGAGTTGCCGACCAGATCGTCCAGATGGTGCCGCGCGACCAGGTGTTTGGGTCGTTGACTGGTGCGTAGCGAGCGGTCGATCCGCTGCGCGACCAGCGCGTCCTGCACCGTCAGCACCGAGCCCGAGCGCAGGCCCTGCTCGACGATCGGCATACAGTTGACGATCAACGCGCGGCCGCCGATCTGCTCGATTCGCTCCTCGACCGGCATGCCATGTTCGAGCGTCCCGCGCAGCAGCGGGCCGACAGCGCGTGTCAATTGCGCCGCAACGTCCTGTTCGCGGTTGAGGCCGAGCAGATCCAGCATTGCCGGATTGATGGCTTCGAGTTGGCCGGCATCGTCGAAGGCGGCCACGCCGTCGCGCAAATGGGCGACGATCGTGTTCAGGCGCACCCGCTTCGATTCCTTCTGGCGGCTCACACGGGCCAGTTCGACCGAGCGCTCGAACGCTTCTTCGACCGCGCCGAGCGAGTACAGAAAAACACTCTCCATGCCGGCTTGCTGGGCGAAATCGCAGGCCATGCCAGGGCCGATGATTACGCTGCAGCCCTCGGCCGCCAGATTCGCGACAGCCAGCCTCACTTCGTCGATCGAGCGATAGGCGCGCTGCTTCAGGCCGATGTTCAGCCACGCGCGCAGGTCCGCGAGTTCGTGCGAGATGGTTTCATGCAGGACGAGGCCGATCTGCGCGCCCGGCCAGCTCGTGGTGGCGCGGGTGATCGCGCTCAGCACGTCGAAACCGTTCACCTTGACCATCACCACCGGGACGCTCAGGTTGTCGCGCAGGTAGGCGCCGTTCGATCCAGCGGCCAGTACCACATCGACCGAACCCGCGTCCACGTAGGCCTGCAGGGCCGTAACGGCAGCGCCGTAGCCTTCACGGACCGAAAAAAACCTGGCGCGATCGGCATAACGCGGCGCGACCGTCTCGCAAACCGATTGCAAGCGGCTGATACTGACCAGAGCAACACCTGGCAGGCCCGGTTGAGGACCGGCAACAGACGACGTGAAAATAGACACTGCAGCGCTCCGTTCACAACTGAAACGTTCCATGAAACGTTTCATGGAACACACCAGCATTCTGCCATGAACCGAGCCTCTGCTCCCGCTCAGCCTAAGCTACTGATTGTTCGGCATTAATTCCAGGACCCGGCGAATGGCATGGTTCCTGCGCAGTCAGGCCTAGCTTCCATCACTTACTTCCCATCTGGAGACATACCGCCATGAGCACTTCCGCCACCCGCCGCGCCGCCTTCCGCGCCAAAGTCAATCAACGCCAGGGCCTGCTCGTGCCGGGCGCCTTTAACGCGATGAGTGCACGCGTGATCGAGGACGCCGGCTTCGAAGCGATTTACATCACGGGCGCGGGCGTCACCAACATGTCGCTCGGCCTGCCCGATCTCGGCTTCATTGGCCTCGCCGAAGTCGCCGAGCATTGCGCGCGGATTCGCGACGCCGTTGCCCTGCCGCTGATCGTCGACGCCGACACCGGCTTCGGCAACGCGCTGAACGTACGCCAGACCGTGCGCGTGCTGGAGCGCAGCGGCGCCGACGTGATCCAGTTCGAAGACCAGATCATGCCGAAGAAATGCGGCCACTTCGCCGGCAAGGAAGTCGTCAGCACAAGCGAAATGGTCGGCAAGATCCGCGCGGCCGTCGATGCCCGCGAAGACGGCAATCTGCAGATCATGGCCCGCACCGACGCGGCCGCGGTCCACGGCATTGAAGACGCGATCGAACGCGGTCATCGCTTTATCGAAGCCGGTGCGGACATTCTGTTTATCGAAGCAACCGAATCGCTCGCCGATATCGAGCGCCTTCCAGGACTGTTCGACAAGCCCCAACTGATCAACATCGTGATCGGCGGCAAGACGCCGGTGCAATCGCGTGAAGCGCTCGCCAAACTCGGCTACGGCATCGTGCTGTACGCAAACGCGGCGCTGCAAGGCGCGGTGCTCGGCATGCAGCGCGCGCTCGGCACGTTGAAGAGCAACGGCCGCCTCGATGAAGACGCTACGCTGGTCGCGCCGTTCAGCGAACGCCAGCGCCTCGTGAACAAGCCGCTGTACGACAAGCTCGACAAGGAGTACGCGGCGAAGGATTGAGCGGCAGTTCACCTGCTGGCGAAGACCGAACTGTTTCCGGCACCCATCCGCGCGCTCGCCGTCGGCTTGCCTTACGCGCTGACCGCTGCGATCCTCGCAGGTACGACCGGGTTTGTTGCGTTACGATTCGAGGCTAGCAGCCATGAGTCGTATCTCGACTGGTACGTCGCCGTATGGTCTGCGATCCTGTTGATCGTCTATATCCGGATGCCGGAAACACGTTTTCGAAAGGTAGTCGCAAAAACATGAAGTCAACACGCGCTCTGAGTACGCGCCGGCGCGGCGGCGTCAGCGAATCCACACGCGGTGCGATGAGGAAGAGCTCATGACCGGCGGTGGCGCACGCAATTCGCACGTCGGCTGGCTGCCGTACATTGTGGCCGCCACCTTCTTCATGGAGTATCTCGACACCACGGTAATCGCCACAGCGCTGCCGCAAATGGCGCACTCGTTCGGCGTCGGACCGAACAGCCTGAGTCTGGGCATGACGGCCTATATGCTGGCGCTGGCGATTTTCATCCCGGTGAGCGGCTGGGTTGCCGACCGCTGCGGCTCGCGCACGGTGTTCGTCAGCGCGATCGGCGTGTTCACGGTGGCTTCGGTGTTGTGCGGCTTGTCGCAGAATGTGGCCGAATTTACAGCCGCGCGGCTGCTGCAAGGCATGGGCGGCGCGATGATGGTGCCGGTCGGCCGCCTGATCGTGGTCCGCAGTACGGAGAAGAGCCGCATGATGCAGGCGATCTCGACCATCACATGGCCGGCGATTGCCGCGCCGGTGATCGGGCCGCCGGTGGGCGGCTTCATCACCACGTATGCGAACTGGCGCTGGATCTTTCTGTTGAATGTGCCGTTCGGTCTGGCCGCAATGGCCATTGCGCTCGCGCTGGTGCCTAACCTGCGCGGCACCGAACGCAAACCGCTCGACGTCGTCGGGCTCCTGCTGAGCGCCACCACGCTGACGGCGATCCTGTACGGCGCCGAACTGGCGAGCCAGCCCGGCGAGAATCCCTGGGTGGCCGGCGCGGTCATCCTCGGCGGCTTGATGATGGGCGTGCTGGCGTTTCAGCACGCAAAACATCACCCGCATCCGCTAATCGACGTTTCCACGCTGAAAATCCCGACTTTTTCCGTGACGGTGATCACCGGCTCGTTCACCCGCATCGGCATTGGCGCGGTGCCGTATCTGATGCCGCTGCTGTTCCAGGTGGGTTTCGGCTTGTCGGCATTCAAGTCGGGCCTGTTGTTGCTCGCGAGCGCGCTCGGCAATCTCGGCATGAAGGCCCTGACCACTCGCATCCTGCAACGCTATGGTTTCCGCATGGTGTCGATTATCGACGTAACGGTGGCCGGCATTTTCATCATTGCCTGCGGACTGCTGACGCCGAACGTGCCGCTCGTGCTGGTGTTGTTCGTCGTGTTCATTTACGGCGTGGCGCGCTCGATGCAATTCTCGACGCTTGCCACGCTCGCCTACGCCGACGTCTCACAACCGCAGATGAGCGCGGCCAGCACGCTATGGAGCGCCGCCGCCCAGATGACGATCGGTCTGGGCATTGCCTTCGGCGCCGTTTCGCTGCGCGCGGCAGCGGTCTTCAATGGCGAGACAAGCGGCCACGTTTTCACGCTGGACGATTTCCGTCTGGCGTTTCTGTTTGCCGGTGTGCTGACGCTGGTGTCCGTGACCGGTTACCTGGGCCTCGCACGCAACGCGGGACAGAGCATCGGCGGCGGCTCGCGCAGCGTCGAGGGCCCGGCGAAAAGCTGACGACAACGCGGGCCGTGAAGCGGCAATGGAAGCGTGAATAGAGACGTAACGAGAAACCGCGCTGCCCTGCCGGCACTGCCTCCTTAGATTGCTTAACCAGAACAGGCGGAGAGACGCGATGCCAGCGAACGAGCTGACAATTTCAGACAACAAGGCCGATCTCGACATCGAGATGATCTATGCGTTCCTCTCCCAGCAGACCCCATGGGCGAAGGGCATGCCACGCGAGACGTTCGACCGGGCGATGGCCGGCTCGCTCTGTTTCGGCGCGTATATCGAAGGCAGGCAGATCGCGTTTGCCCGCCTGATCACAGACCAGGCGACCTTCGCCTACCTGTGCGACGTCTTCGTGCTGCCGGCCTATCGCGGCAAGGGATACGCTTCGGCGTTGATGAAGCACGTATTTGCCAGCCCACAGTTGACCGGTTTGCGCAGGATCGTGCTGGTCACGACCGACGCTCACCACGTCTACGAGCCGCACGGCTTCAAAGGACTGACGACGCCGGAGCGTTATATGGAATTGCACAATCCGGACGTTTACAAGACTGCTTGAGCGAAGCACGGGCGGCCGGAAGCCGGTCCGGGCATCACGCGGCCGAATAGCGGAAAAATCGCGCTCCCCGCGCATTGCATTGCTTGCGCGTCAGCCGTAGGCCCGCTCGCGCATCCACTTCGTCATGATCCATTTGTCGCCGCCGAGCACCGGCGCACCGCCGTGCAAGGTCAGCGGATCGAGTTGGCGCTGGCCGTTCATGTAGCGGAAATACACCGCGCCGCCTTGTCGCGCCGCGACCGACATTCCCGCTTCCGGGAAAATCGTTTCGCCGCCGTCGGGCACGTCGTTCAGATAGATCACGAGGGTTGCCACGCGCTGGCCGCCCTGCGCGGTATGAACCGCGCTGCCGGCCTGATCGGGCGGAAAATAGTCGAAGTGCGGACGATATTCGCCGGTCGTGCCGTAATGCAGGATCTGCAGCCCCTCGCCGTTTTCAACCGGCCAGTTCATCAGACTCGCTATGCGCCGGTCCAGCCGCTCGATGAACGCGTCTTCCCCGCGCTGGTACCAGATGCCTTCGCTGGTGCGGTTACGGATTACATCTTCCTTGCCGGTGGCGGGATTGACCGTAGTCGAGCGCTTCAACCGATGCCGCGAGCGTTCGATCATCTCGTTGCATTCTTCGGGCGACAACACATCCGCGAACACGATTACCTGCGGCCGCTCGCAACGCATCAGCACGCGGACGTCGCGATCGTGCGCGCGGATCACATTGCCGCGCGCAACCGGCGGCGTGTCGTACTGGTAGGTTTGCGGCGCGGCTTTCGCCAGCGCGGCCTCGGTAGCACCCGGCGGCGAGCCCCCCGCGTCAACCGGGCCCTTGCCAAACGCCCTGTGCACTTCCACGCGCGCGGCTTCCGTCGCGAAGCCGGCCTGCACCATCGCGTCGATCATCGAGTCGATGCTGCAACCGCGTGCCACATTGCTGCTCAGCCACGCTTCCCACGACGCATCCACTACCGGCATAGCATTCCCCGCTTGTTCATATCACGAAATACTGCATCAACTGGCCGGGGCATAGCAAGACTGGATGGAGCAAAGCGGGTTGATCTCCGGCTGGTCTCCGGTTGATTTCTTACGCGCTGCGCTGTCTGCGGCGATAGAGATCGAGGCCTTTTCTTGCCTGTGCCCTGATTGCGCGCTGCACGAAAGGGGTCCAGCCGAGCAGCACACCTTTGACGCCTAAAGCCTGACGCGTCCACCGCCAAAGGTCGAACGCATCGCGATGTTCGACGATGCGACCCTCGCGAAACCTGAAGCGGGCGTCGATGCGGTTGACCACTGTGCGGCCTGTCTGACTGAAAGTGTAACGGGCCACCCAGTGAGCGCGACCATTATGCTCATCGGCTTCGACACCGTCGAACGTCAGCGAAAAGTCCTGCGCCCGCGCCACCAGCATGCGCCACATATCGCGCGCCTCTTCGCCGCGCAGCTCGCCAAAGGCCGGATCGCTGAAGACCACGTCGTCGGCGTAGCAGGCGGCCATGGTGTCGGCGTCGCGCTGCTGGAACGCGGTGTAAAAACGCTCGATCAGTTCGGTATTGGGATGGCTCATTTGAAATGGCTCATTGCTTGTGCTGAAGCGTTGCCGGCCGTGGAGACGATCCGGAAAAGGAGCGCGCACCAGGACTTGAGGCGCGCAGGCAGCACACGATAGCGGAAAACGGCGCGGCCGGGGTGCGGCCTCTGTAACACTCGCGCCGCCTTTCGTTATATCCTGTCGAATATCACGGTATGCTTCGTGAAGCGCGGCTCGCCCGTCGCCCGCGCACGATGAAGCGAAACAAGCCAGCAGGAGCCAGCAGCGGTGCGTAATCCAGTTACAGCGCAACTTACAGCGGGACCCGCAGCGCCATCCACCTCGCGACCGATCGTGCGGCCCACCTCGGCCAACCCTTCGGGACGCGTTCCGAAGGATTTTTCGTCGACCATTGTTGCAGTCAAGTCGACGTCCGAACGAGGCCGCGCCGAGTTGATCCGCGATGTCGTCGATGCTTACCGGCGCCTTTATGGCAGCGTGCAGCGCTTCGTGTCGATGCTGACGGACGATCGCCTGAACTTCGCCTCGGTGGGCACCTCGGGTTCGCACTCATTGAACCAGTTGCTCTCGGTCCTCGCCGAAGAGGCCAGGGCGGCGGCGTTCGTCCGCCTGCGCGAGCTGAAAGCCTCGATTGAAGAGGCGCGCTCGGCCGAGCAGCTTCGCGACGCGATTTTCTCGGACATCTATAGCAACGATCTGGTCGCGTTGCGCAAGGTGGTAGCGGAACTCGAACGGCTCGACACAGCCTTTATCGGCCTGTGCGTCGGGCACGTGCTGGATCGCCATAGCCACAAATGAACGTTTTTATTTGCCCAGCGCTATATCTTTTCGAATATATCGAAGGCGACGCTTGCGTGGCGTGCATGACCTGCATGCCGAGCACGCAGGCTCAGCCAGCCTGACGCCAGAACCGGATTCGAGGTCCTCATGCACACGCCCCCGTTTCGCCTTGCCCAACCCTCGCGTCTCAAGCTGTCCAGCGACGAACTGGCCGGCACCGGCTTGCGCGCGGCCGATCCGTGCTGCACGCCCGCCAAAACGTCGTTCTCGAACGCCAAACGGCGCGCGCGCCTCGCCGAGCTCGACGGCCAGTTGCATTGTTCGATCATCGGCACCTGTCTCAGCACACATGAGCTGCGCAAGCTGGTGCCTAAATTCACTACCCTCGACAGCCGGGACGCGAGCGATCTGGAGATTCATCACTCGGCGGTCGAACTCGCGATCGATGGCGGCGCGGGCGCCAAAGCCCTGCACAAGTTGCTCGACGAGCGCTATGCGGCCGCGATCCGCCGCTTCGACAAAGCCGCCGACCAGGCCGAACTGCAGAAGCTCTGGGACGAAGCGCTGAAAAACGGCGACATCCCACCGGCTTACTGGGCGTTGATGACGCATCCGTATGCGAACCTGCACATCCGCCAGAAAGCGTTCGGCGAACTGCACATGCTGTCGCATCTGGTCGGCGCGGCGAATCGCGCGGACATTCGCAGGCTGGTTGCGCTCGAAGCGGAAAACGCCGAATTGAAAGAGAAAATCGAGCGGCAGCAAGCCCGTTTGCAGGAAATCAGCAGGCAGCGCGATGCGTCGATCGCCGCGCTCAATGAGCAGATCGCGCAGCTCACCGCGCTGACCGCGCGCCAGATGCCGACGGACCCCACGGACCTCGAAGCCGAAGTGTCCAGACTGCGCGACAAACTGGCCGACACCGACCAGTGGGTGGCCCTGCATACCAGCCGCCGCGAGGCCGCGGAGCAGCGGGTGCTGCAGGAGCGAGGCGCGGCGCTGGCGTTACGCAAGAGCCACGATCAGGCGCTGGCGCTCCTCAAACTGGTGCAAAGCGAATGTGATGCACTCGAGCGCGCAACGGTGGATGCCGCCCAAGGCCATGGCGCCGCCCGGACGCGGCAAGCGAGCCTGGACAGCGTACGCGGCAAACGGGTCGTGTATGTAGGCGGCCGCCCCGGCTCGAATGCCGCGCTCAAGCGGCTGGTGGAAGCCGCCGGCGGTGATTTCGTGGTGCATGACGGCGGCGTGGAAGATCGCAAGGGTTTGCTTGCCGCTGCGCTGCCGGGCGCGGATATCGTCGTGTTTCCGGTGGACTGCGTCGATCACGATTCGATGACGACGCTCAAGCGGGTATGCGAGCGCCATCAGATCGACTACTACCCGTTGCGCACCGCGAGCGTGGCGAGTTTCGTCGAATTGATGGACCGGCTGCGGCCCGAGCATCTTGCCCAGTTAGGTAATCCGCCGCCCTCGGCGTTTTGCCTGCGCCACGGTTGAGTTGCCGGTGGTAAGAGGCAGTCGCCAGCCGCTTACGCTTAAACCCCGGACACTGAACCGGATAGCGCTCCGACGCTTACACGCGGATCAACCGGGTCAACTCGGCAATCTGTTTTGCGCAGCTTCGTTGCGCCTCGATTTCGACCTCGCGGTACAGACGAATAATGTCTTCGCCCACCGGCGTCAACGTGCAGCCGCCGCCGCTTTGACCGCCCTGCTCCGAATGGGTAGCGGGCACTTTGAGCGAGCGGTTCAACTCGTCGATCAGCAGCCATGCGCGCCGGTACGACATGCCGAGACTGCGCGCCGCCGCCGAGATCGAGCCGTGTTCGCGCACAGCTTCGAGCAGTTCGACTTTGCCGGGTCCGAGCGCAACAGCGTCGCCGCTCAGAATACGCATTCTGAAGCGCACTTCGGGGCGCGGTTTCGCGGATTTCGTCGCGGGTCTTGGTTTGGTTTTCGCGGTATCAGCCATGCGCGAAAGGATACACGAACCGCCTCGCCCTGCCACCCACGCTAAACGGCCTTCAATGGCCGCCGGGGAAGCAATGCCGGTAGTCTTCGCAACCCGGACAACCTGGAGCCGGGCCGGGCTCAAGCCCTAACGAAAGCGCGCGCTGCTGGGCAAGGAATTTCTTCCAGCGCAGATTGTCGACATTCAAGGCTGCGAGCTTCGGGAAATAACGCGTCAGCATCCAGGTGACCTCTTCGCGGCCCGCAAGACCGAGGTCGCGCCACAGGTGATCGGGCCGCAGGCATGCGTGCGCGATGATCGAAGCAAGACAGTGGGCGTCGTCCGCGTCGACGGTGCCGCTGGCATGCGTGAGCAGGAGCGCGCGCAACGTGTCGACGAATGCCGCGTATTCGCCGGTGTCCACCGGTGGCAACGCGGATAGCGGCGCAAGCGCGGCCGCATGCGCGAAGTGCCGCGCCACTAGCGCGCGCCATGCGGGCTGCGGCAAGCCCAGCAGCGCGAGTTCGTGACGCACGTCGCGCACGGCAATCAGTCTGGCGAACAGTTGTGTATCGGGCGAGGCGGCGTCCGCCGCCCCAGCCAGCCACCTGGCCGCGCGCTCGGCAACCGGCGCATCGAGCGGCGTACGCAGCGGCGCGGTGCCGGGCACGGCACCTCCAACAGCAGGCGAAAGCGGTTCGTCAGGCATGGCGGCAACGCAATGATGAGCAACGGACCATGTTACGCCAGTCGCCCAGATCGCCTACCCCAACGGCCTCAAAACATGCGCCTCGATACGGGCGAGTCGTTTGACATGGCGTGGGGCGGGCAGAATGTCCGAACCGGAAAACAGAATCGGCGCGCCGTCTTCGGCGTCGAGCGCGCGGCCGCCGCATTCGTATGCGACCAGCACGTTCTCGCCGATCGGGCTGTTGAACAACTCATGCCATGAAAACGTCACAACGTAACCATCGTGTCCCACGGCCACGAATACCGTACGCTTGAACTCGCCCGGCACCTCGTTCGGCAGGCCCGCTTCCGAGAGCAAGGTCGTCAAACGCACGCCGCGGTATGGCTCGACGCTGCGGATAAAACGGTTCGTCGTATAGCAGCGCAGGTCGAACGGCGTGGACAGCACGCTTTCGTACGCCTTGAGCCGCTCGAGGTCGAAAGACAACGGGCGCTGAAATCGTCCGCACAGGACGAGCGCGCTTTCGACGGCGGGCGCGGCAATCACATTCACACTATTCATATGCGTTTATCTCCAGCGTTTCGTGTCCGAGCGGCTTGTTCGTTCGTTATGTCCGTGTGTATATTACGCTGCGATGATCGCCATGGCGCAAAAATGCGTCGGTATGCGCCGGCAGCACGGGCGGCACCAGCTACGTGCGCACCTTGCCGCTCAATTAATCGATCGGACCAGGCGCGCAACGACGCACAACGCAAGGCGATGACGTCGTAATATATCGCTCCTAATAACGCATCGGGGTTAATCGCATGATTCGCAAGCTGCTGGCATCTTTCGTTGTCGTCACCGGCGTGGTGGCGGCCGCACCCGCCTTCGCGCAGGACAATACGGTCAACGTGCTGTACGCCGGTTCGCTCGTCAATCTGATGGAGCGCAGCGTCGGGCCCGCCTTTGAAAAGGCGACCGGCCAGCATTTCCGTGGCTATGCAGCGGGCTCGAACAAGATCGCCAACGAAATCAAGGGCAAACTGCGGCGCGGCGACGTATTCATCAGCGCCAGCCCGAAGGTAAACAGCAGCCTGATGGGCGAGGCGAACGGCAATCACGTGACGTGGTATGTGAACTTCGCCGAATCGCCGCTGATGATCGGCTACAACCCGCAAAGCAGATTCGCGGCGGACTTCAGGAGCAAGCGCTGGGACCAGGTGTTGCAGGAACCGGGCATCCGCATCGGCCGTACCGATCCGAAGCTGGATCCGAAGGGCGCCTTCACTGTCGAGATGATGACGAAGGCCGCGGCGCTCTACCATCAAGCGGATCTCGTCGAAAAAACGCTGGGCGACGCGGAAAATCCCGCTCAGGTTTTGCCTGAAGAAACGTTAGTAGGCCGTCTGCAATCCGGTCAACTCGACGCCGGCTTTTTCTACTCGACCGAAACCTCCGACCTGAAAATTCCGGCGCTCCGTCCGGCGCCCGAATTGCAGGCTAAAGCAAGCTACACGCTGACGATTCTGAGCGACGCCCCGAACCGCGACGGCGCGAGCAGCTTCGTCGACTTTCTGCTGAGCGCGCAAGGCCGCGCGCTGCTCAAGCAACACGGCGTCGACGTGATCAAGCCGACCATTACCGGCGATGTACAGGCAATGCCGCCTTCGGTCCAAGCCGTGATCGACGCGGCACAGTAAGGTGGCAAAACAGCTGGTAAACCGGTCCGCCGCGCGACCGCTGCTGTGGCTGGCGGCGCTGCTTGCCGTCTATCTGTGCGCGCCGTTTGTCGCGAGCGTGCCGCAACTCGGCGCGGCCGACTGGGCGAATGTCGACTGGCGCGCGGTGTGGTCGGCGGTCGGCATCTCGGCGGCGAGCGCCAGTGTGGCCTCGCTCGTGATTCTGCTCGGCGGCGTGCCGCTCGGCTATCTGCTGGCACGGTCGAACTCGCGCAAGATGGCGCTGCTCGGCTTCGTCGTACAGTTGCCGCTCGCCTTGCCGCCGCTCACGAGCGGCGTGCTGCTGCTGTTTCTGCTCGGCCCGTATAGCTGGGTCGGCCAGTTCACCGACGGGGCGCTGACGGATTCGTTTGCCGGCATCGTGCTCGCGGAAGTCTTCGTGGCCGCGCCCTTCCTGATCATCGCCGCGAAATCGGCGTTTGCCGCCGTGGACCCGGTGCTCGACGACGTGGCCGCCACGCTCGGTCACCATGCGGGCAGCCGTTTTTTCCGCGTGATGTTGCCGGTCGCGTGGCCGGCGATTCGTGCAGGACTCGCGCTCGCGTGGTTGCGTGCGTTCGGCGAATTCGGCGCGACGGTGATGGTGGCCTATCACCCGTACTCGCTGCCGGTGTATACGTACGTAGTATTCGGCGGCCAGGGTCTGCCGGCGATGATGCCCCTGCTGCTGCCAACGCTCGCCATTGCGATTGTGTGCGCGGCGCTGTCGATCTATAGCGTTCGGCAGAAATCCGCGCTCGAACAAACCGAAAACGGCGACGACGCGCCGGAACCCGGCACGGATCTCACCGCCAGCCGGGGCGAGACCACCGGCCGGCGTCTCGCCTTTCATTTGCGACGGCGCCTCGGCGCGTTCGAACTCGACATCGCATGGACGCCCGCGACACGACGGCTCGCGATCATCGGACCGTCGGGCTCCGGCAAATCGCTGGCATTGCGCCTGATTGCGGGGCTCGAATCCAACGCATCCTGTTCGGTCCGGCTGGGCGCCACCGATTTGAGCCCGCTGCCGCCCGAGCGCCGCCAGATCGGTTATATGCCGCAAGACTACGGTCTGTTTCCGCACATGACGGTCGCGCAGCAACTCGCGTTTCCGGTCGACGCCGATGCCGCCAGCGCGCGTTACTGGCTCGAACACCTGGGTCTCGCGCAACTGGTCGCGCGCTTGCCGCATCAGTTGTCGTTCGGTCAGCGGCAGCGTGTGGCGCTGGCCCGGGCGCTCACGCGTCATAGCGAATTGCTGCTGTTCGACGAGCCGTTCGCGGCGCTCGATACGCCGCGGCGGCGGCGTTTGCAGCAGTCGTTGCGAGCCTTGCAGCGCGAGATAGCCGCGGTGACCATCATCGTCACGCACGATCCCGACGAAGCGGCGCTCCTCGCCGACGAAGTGCTGGTGGTCGAACAGGGCCGGGTGTTGCAGGCGGGTGCCATTGCCGCGGTATTCGAACAGCCGGCTTCGATGCGGGTCGCCGAACTGCTGGGCTTGCACAATGTCGGCGAGGGTTCGGTGACCGCCCCGGGTCGGATCGAGATCGGCAATGGTTTGACAATCGCAACGGCTCACGGCGACCAGGAGATTGCCCTTGGGCAACGCGTGATGTGGCGCATCTCTTCCCATGCGGTGCTTCTTTCTGCCGATGGCGCGCATGCCGGCGTGGTCGAGGCGGTTGAATTACGGCGCGGCGAGCGGTATGTCAGGCTGAATATCGCGGGGGTACGGTTCGATATCGCCAACGGGGACACCCGCCTGCGCGAAGGAAGCCCCTGCCGGATCGATATTGACGATGCTGGCGTGTCGGTCTGGAAGCTCAGTTGACCCGCGGCTAATTCTCGCCCGCGTGAGCCCGCTTCCTGACGTCGGAAAACGCGGTGTCCACGAGCAGTTTTCCTGAATCGAAAACGGTGACGAGCGCCTCGTCCCAATCGCCTTCAACGGTGCGCTCGTCCCACGCCACCGGCAGCGTCGCCGTTCGATACTCGCCGGTGTGACGATTCTGCAGCAAGGTAAGCCGCCCTTTCATCGACCGCTTGCCGGCATCCGTAACCGGATCCTTGTGGACGTCGTGCCATGCGTCGCCAAGCCGGATGGCCGAACATTTCATGGCGAATCGCTGCGTATCGCGGTTGATCTGCTGCAACAACGCACCGCCCATGCCGAACACAATGTTGTCCGCGGCAAAGCCGGCCTGATCCATGCCGGCAAGGATCGCTTCGATCGAGTCCGGATTCACACCGTCGCCCTGAATCACGCGGACGTTATTGAGCACGCGCCGCCCCTTGCCGTTCACCGTCGAACCGAACGAAGCCTCGAGTGCCTGCATGGTTTGCAGAACGATCGTCAGCGGATCGCCGGAATCCGGCCGGATCACCAGCGTGCCGCCCGAGTCGAGCACCGCCTGCTTCAATTCCGTGCCCCATACCTTGAGCGCGGCAAACAGGTCGTAGGAATCGGAGACCACCGACACGATCGCCCCCGGCTTGCCGAACTTCGCGATCATGTTGCGGAAGGCGTCGGTTTCCCGCTCGCGCCCCCATGACGTGATCGTGCTGTGCTCGGCGGCCGGCACCGAGAACGCCGCCATCGGCTCGTTGTAGTAGTGGTTCGCGGCAAGCACGCCGAGCACCGTATCCGAACCCATGAAACTGACCAGATGCGCGGAACCGCCGATCGCCGCCGACTCCGCGCTCGACACGCCGCGCGCGCCGAAATCGTGCAGCTTGAACGGCAATTGCGTGAGGTCGTCGCTACTTTTCTCCAGCCAGGCGCGGATCGTTTTGCGCAGATGCCAGCTTTGCGTCGCGACCGTGATCGGATACCACACGCGCAGCAGCATGGTTTCCAGATACGAGGCCAGCCAGAACACCTGCGGATCGTCGCACTCGACCGTCATCAGCACATTGTGCGTGGGCACGACCGAGCCTTCCGGCACCGCGCGAATCCGCACCGGCAGATAGCCGCCGCGCTGCTCGACGATGTAACGCCAGCCGGCTTCGTTGAACGGCTCGCCGTGCGCCGTGAAAAACGCCTTCGCCTGGTCGATCATGGCCGCCGTAATCGGGCGGCACAGATACTCCTTGATCAGCATCTGCAGGCCGAAGAACAGCGTGCGGTCATAGCGGCCGCCGCGCGACTCGATGTATGAAAACATCGCCGACGCCTCGGGCGGATATTGCAGATAGTGCGACGCCTTATAGGAATCCGTGTTGAGGATCGGATTGGACAGGATCGACGCCATGTCGTTGAACGGGTTGATATCGCTTTGCATGGGTGACGTTGCGCTGATGCGGCTCTCTCAAGGGTAATCGGGCCGGCCGGGTATCTTGCCGCTTATGCCGTAGCCCGAACTACACCATACATCGTCAAAACACGCCCGGAATCACCCGGAACCGCACCTTACCCCGATACGCCCGATACAGCTCGTCTTCGGACAGGAGCCGTTCCTCCCGCACAATGCGGCCAATCTGCAATGCAAACTGGCATCCGTAGACAATCACGTTCTGAATTCCGAAGTTCGCCAGCAAAAACCCGATATCCGTCAGGAAATACCCCAGGTACATGGGGTGACGCATGAACCGGTAAGCGCCGTGGGAGATCACCCCGCGATTGGCGGGCAAGATGCCAAAGGACCGGCTCAGCGACACCTTCGCAAACATCTGCCAGAAGATCCCCAGCAACTGCAATGACGCACCGGCCAGTTCCGGAATGAGCTGGGTTCCCGGCGACAGCCGCACGGCCAGAAAATAGAAGGTTCCGCCTACCGAGCAGATGAACGCAAAAGGCGTCCAGTCACGTTTGCTGGGCACCCGCGCAAACAGCGACAGGCCGAGAGTCATGAACGCGCTCACCACGAGCAGCAACAAGGTGATACGGGTGGGCGCAACAAGCCATTGCCTGACCGCCGCATAGGTAAAAATGCTCAGCATGAACCCCGCGGCGACACGCGCGGCGATTTCGACCGCCGCCTCGCGCCAGCCGCCGGCCGCCATCGCGCGGTCTTCCCCGCCGTATTCACCGCGACCTTCACCGCTACCCTCGCCGCCGACGCGAGCTGCCGCGCTGGCCGGCTCGCGGTTCGCGACATTCTCGAGCGAACCCTCTCTATCGACTTCCCCCGAGCGTGTGGTTTCTGTCATGCGTCACTCACTTCGATCTGCGAATTATTTTTCAAGTCTGCTGCATGAAGATTTCTGCTCCACCCGTGCCGCAGCGTAGCAGTCGCAACGGGCCGATGTCCATATCATGCCACGCGTCACGCCACCCGCGCCCGGATTCAGGCCGGGCGTGCGGGTTCCAGCGATCGGCCTGGTTCAGTGGCCCGGCTTCAACTGCGGCGGCACGTTAGGCCGCGCAGCGAACAGGCGGCCGAGCATGCCTTTGCGGGGCTCGGCGATGGCGGGCCACAGCATGTCGGCGAGCAGGCAGATGCCGCGCGCCAGCGCGCTGTCGTGGGCGGTGGTGACGAGCGGCACGCCGCGGTTGAGCGCCTCGTTGACCTGCTTGTCGTCACGCGGAAGCTGGTGCGCGACCTTCGCGCCGAGGGTCTGTTCGAGGGTCGGCAGATTGATGCGAGCGTTCTTGTCGTATTGATTCACCACGACCCGCACCTTGCTGGGCGGATAGCCCAGTTCCCTGAAAATATCGAGCATCCGGCGGCCGCCGTGCAGGTACAGCGGATTTTGCCGCACGACCATGCAGATCGCATCGCTGTGATCGAGCGCATGGATCGTCGACGGATTGAGGCTCTGGCCGATGTCGATCAGCACGGCGTCATAGCGCTCGCGCACCAGCGCGAGAATCTGCTCCAGTTGCGCGGGCAACATCGCAGCCGCCTTGAGCGGATCGCCGGCTCCCGCCAGCACGTCGAGGTTCGCGTGGACGTGCATCACGCAGGTATCCAGCAAAGCGGCGTCGAGACAGTCGATCTGCAGGCATAGATCGGCGAGCGTCACCGGCGGCGGCTTGTCGGCGAGGAGCAGGCTCGCGTCGGCGAATTGCTGACTGAGGTCGATCAGCAGCACGCGCCGGTTACGCTGCGCGGCCAGCGACCAGGCGAGATTCACGGCGATCAGCGTCGTGCCGCTGCCGCCCTTGCACGATGCCAGTGACACGATCCGCCCGGCACGACGCACGCCCGCGCTTTTCTTCCCGGCGATATGCGTGAGCGCCGCGGCAATCTCATACGCGTCCAGCGGCCATGACAGCACGTGCCGCACGCCGACGCGCATTGCCGCGGTCAGCAGGGCCGCGGACGGCGCCGGCGTGACCAGCATGCAATACAACGCGGGCGAGCAGGCCAGCGCCTCTTCGACACCGTGCAACTCGCGCGCGCTCAGATCGACGTCGTCGACAATCAGCAGATCGGCGCTCCTGATTTCGCGGGCATGCACGCGCAATTGCCGCGCCGTGCCATAAGCGGTGCGCAAACGAAATACCACGCCGCTTTCTTCGAGGCGCGCGACGATATGCGGCGCGCGCTCCGCGCTGGACGAAATCAGAAAGATGTCGATCATGTCGGGCCTCCGCCGAACTGAAGCCTTCCGGTGGGTAAGGCCACGTCAATCCCGCTCCACTTTCAGACGTCGTCGTCGGGATCGGCTGGGTAGATGGCTGCGCCCCGATCGTGATCACGTTCGGGCAAAACCGGAATTTCATAGATCGCTTCGCGTAACACGTCGCGCTGAATCTCGGCCTGAGCCTTGCGTTTGATTGCCTCGGCGATCACCAGCGTGAGCAGATCGGCCGACGGCGCGGCGATCAACGACTGCTGTTGCGCAAAGTGCCGCGAGTAGAAGACGCCGGCGCCGTACGCCGTGTTCTGGTGATTCAGCCGCAATGCGGCCGGCTTGCTGATCGTTTTCATGACACCCCCGAATGAAGAGCCATTGCAAGGCCATCTCCAGGTAAGCCGTGCCCGCCTTGATGCGCGGGCACGGCGCCCAGTTCTCCTCGTAGCGTGTGCCCCTCTGTGGAGACTCAGGCCATTCCTCCCCGCTTCGTCGCGCCGGCCGTACGGACCGTGCGCTGCCCCTTCCCCGCTGCCGCTTCCCTATTCTTTGCTTCGCATGCCCGTAATCTGCCCGAGCACGGTATCTGTCGCTATGACGATCAGCCTCGACCGTTCACTTTCAAATCCGTCCAGTTCGACGGATAAAGTGGCGAGGTCAATGCTTCACGTCGTCCGGTGACGGAATGACCGATACTTCGTATCGCTCATTCGCCCCGTTTTTTTGACGTCCGTTTTTCAGTGGCCCCGCCGCACCCTCGTAAGACACATTGGCTTCCCCGGCCGCGCTTACGAAGACAAGTTTTGCCGCTGGGCTCCAGTTGCTGTTTCCCCGTGCATCCGGAGCCTGGCGGCAATCAATCTGCTTGTGAGACTCCTATTGCAATGGCTGTGCCATGCATCATCAATCCCTTGCTGGATGGAGTATTTGCTGCAACGCACCGCGCCAGGCCGGGTCACGCGGCACAGCTTGATTCGGATTTGACACGCGCCGGATTCAACGGCTAACGCAAGGCGGAAGGATCTACCTGCGCAGGCCATCGGCGCACTTTTTATCGGCCCCTTTCCGGCCACGCTTTGCGGCGTGCACCGGTCAAATATGCCGACGCTTCGGGCCACAAAACGGCTTTCGCAGCCGCTGCCCAAAATGTCGCAAGCTTGAGACGCGGTAATGCCTGGAAATTCGACGACGCGTCATTTATTGCCTGATTAACAGCATGAGATTTGCGGTCACTATGTGGTCTTACACTCACAGCCGGGCTTGACCTGCTATTTTTGAACGGCACGCCGATACGTTCCGGTGCGAAAAACGCTTCCTGATCCGGAATTGTTTATATGGCGCTCCAAAGCGCTTTCGCATATCGTTAGGCCATGCGCCGCTTAGAGCGCCTGTGCCAGGCCACCGAGGTAATAAACGGCTTTTTGTGATTCGGGGATGAAATAGTCAGGCAGTTTCAGCGGTGAACACTTATTCTGCTGCCTGTCCGAAATGCAGCGCCCTGCGGCTCACGCCGCTCCAAGTCCCCGTCATTGCCGCTACCGTGAATTTGCCACTGCCGGTCTGTCCAATTCGTCGAAAGCCGTTCTGAGAGAAGCAACGATCCGGGGGTAACATGAATACGATTAGCGCACCTGTCGACAGCGAACGCACCGTTCTGTACGTGTCGAGCGCGCCCGATCAGAACCTTGCCCACTTCCTGGCCGCATCGGGCTGGCAAGCAGTGCACGCCAAAAGCACGGCGATCGCCGAGCGCATGATCGAGCGCGCCAATATCAAGGTCGGCCTCGTCGAATTGCCCACGGACTGCACGTCCCAATACCTGTCGGCTCTGGCCTCGTGCATGCGGCGCGTCGAAACCAACTGGGTCGCGCAAATCGCGCCGGGCCAGTCGGAGAACGAACTGGTTAGCCGCTTTATCCTCGATTACTGCTTCGATTTCGTCACCCGGCCCTGGTTGAACGAACGGCTCGTGTTCGCGCTCGGCCATGCGCACGGACTGTCGAGCCTCAGGCACGCGCCGGTCGTCACGGAACCCTCGCTCGGCCGGCACGGCATGGTCGGGCAATGCGAGGCGATGCAGCAGTTGTACCGCCGGATCGACAAATGCGGCGTGACCGATGCGCCGGTGTTCGTCGCCGGCGAATCGGGCACCGGCAAAGAACTGACCGCACGGGCGATTCACGAGCGCTCGCCACGCGCGGGCCGGGCGTTCGTCGCGATCAATTGCGCCGCGATTCCGCCGAGCCTGCTGCAAGCCGAACTGTTCGGCCACGAACGCGGCGCCTTTACGGGCGCGTTGCAACGCAAAATCGGCCGGATCGAAAGCGCCAATGAGGGCACCCTGTTTCTGGACGAAATCGGCGACATGCCGCACGAGTGCCAGGCGGTCCTGCTGCGTTTCCTGCAGGAAGGCACCATCGAACGGCTGGGAGGCAGCGGACCGATCAAGGTCGACGTGCGGGTGATTTCGGCAACCCATGTCGATCTGGACCGCGCCGTCGACGACGGCCGTTTCCGCTCCGACCTGTATCACCGCCTGTGCGTGCTGCGGCTCGTCGAGCCGCCGTTGCGCGAGCGCGGCGGCGACATCAAGCTGCTCGCCAACTACGCGCTCAGCATGTACCGGCAGGACGGCGCGCGCAAACTGCGCGGGCTCTCGAGCGACGCGATCGTCGCCATGTCGAACTATCCGTGGCCGGGCAATGTGCGCGAGCTGATCAACTGCGTGCGCCGCGCGGTGGTGATGAGCGAGGGCCGCTTTATCACCGCGAGCGACCTCGGCTTGCCGGAAACCGACAGCGGGCCGGCCGTGACGCTCGCGGAGATCCGCAGCAAGGCTGAAAAGGACGCCATCGAGCACGCGTTGCAGCGGCATGGCTACAAATTGTCCGACGCCGCGGCCGAACTCGGCATTTCACGCGCCACGCTGTATCGCCTGATGCATGCGAACCGGCTGCATCAGGAACCGGCGGTCGGGCGTGCGCCGAATGCCAACGGCGGCACGGATGCCGACGAGGAGGCGGAGCGGCAGGCGCCGTATCTGGTTTGATTTTGCCGGCCGCCTGAACGGGCGAAGCTGCGTAAGTCTGGCGGCCCGGGCCGGGTGCGCCGGACGCGCCGGGCAGGATGGTTATCGCGGTCCAGCGCGCCAGAAGTCGTAACCGCCTATCGGATCTCTGCTGGCGTTGCTATGCTGAAAGCCGTTCATCCACCCGGGAGTGGACTTGGCCGATCCGCACGCTCCGGCGCTTGCGCGCCGCCCTTCCTCCGTCCTTCCGGCCCAGGCGAGTCCGTGCGACACGCTTGCCATCCACGCTCAGCCCCTCGGCCTCGGTCCTCCCTGCCGGCGCAAAAAGCTCGTGCTTGCCGCGACTATCCTTGGTTCGAGCATGGCGTTCATCGACAGCTCCGTGGTCAACGTCGCGCTGCCCTCGATCCAGACCGAGCTGGGCGCGAGCGTCGCGGCCATCCAATGGGTGGTCAACGCCTATCTGCTGTTTCTCGGCGCGCTGGTGCTGGTGGGCGGCTCGCTCGGCGATACGCTCGGCCGCCGCACCGTGTTTATCGCGGGAATTGGCGTGTTCACGCTGGCGTCGATTGCTTGCGGCCTGGCGCCGGACGCCCGCGCCCTGATCGCGGCGCGCGCCGTGCAAGGCATCGGCGCGGCGCTGCTGGTGCCGAGCAGTCTGGCCATTATCGGCGCAGTGTTCGACGACAAGGAACGCGGCCGGGCAATCGGCACCTGGGCCGGCGTCGGCGCGATCACGTCGGCGCTCGGACCCGTGGCGGGCGGCTGGCTCGTCGACGCGTTTTCGTGGCGGGCGATTTTTTTTCTGAACGTACCGGTTGCGTGCGCAACCATCGCACTGGCAATCGTCTCCGTGCCGGATAACCGGCGCAAGGACGAGCCATCCCGCCCGGTCGCGGCGCTCAACCAGCCCGCGCCGTCCAGACTCGACTGGCGAGGCGCGGTGACAGCCACCGCAGGACTCGCCGCGCTGACCTACGGCCTGACCATCGCTGCGGCGCTCGGTTTCGGCGACCACCGGGTGCAGGCTTTGATCCTCGCGGGCATGCTGGTGCTGGCCGGCTTTGTCGCGCTAGAAGCGAAGTCCCCTGATCCGATGATGCCGCTCGACGTGTTCCGTTCGCGCAACTTCACCGGCGCGAACCTCGTCACGCTGCTGCTGTACTTCGGCTTGGGCGGCGCACTGTTTTTCCTGCCGTTTACGCTGATTCGCGCCTATGGCTACAGCGCGACGCAAGCCGGCGCCGCACTGCTGCCGGTGCCGGTCACGATCGGCGTGTTATCGCGTTTCACCGGCGGGCTGACGAGCCGCTACGGCGCGCGGCTCCTGCTGGGCGTCGGACCTGCAATCGCGGCGCTCGGCTTTGCCATGCTCGCGCTGCCCTGGGTACGCGGCGAATACTGGCGCGGCTACTTTCCAGCACTGGTCGTGCTCGGACTCGGCATGACGATTACGGTCGCACCGTTGACGACCACCGTGATGACCTCCGTACCGGCCGCGCGCACCGGCGTTGCGTCAGGCATCAATAACGCCGTTGCCAGGGTGGCGAGTCTGCTGGCGATCGCCGTGCTCGGGATCGTGTACGTGTGGTCGCACGACGCGGCGCTCGACGCGCGGCTCGACGCGTTGCATGTGCCCGACGCGGCACGCCAGACGGGACGCCTGGCGCAAACGGGCCTGGCGCAGGCAGGTAGCGATGCGGGGGCCGCGCCGTCCGGTGTTGCGCGGAGCCCTTCGCATGCCGAAGTGAACGCGGGAATGACCGAAACCCGGACCGAGACCCGGACCAAGACCGGCGCCCAAACCCAGGCCCAGACCGAGGCGTTGGGTGCGGCGCTGCGGGCGGTGGCGCTGGTGTCGGCGGCATGCGCGCTGGCCGGCGGGTTGCTCGCGGCGTTGACGATCCGCTCGCAACACGGGCCCTAGCGAGGCCGCGCTATTTTCATCGACAGTTCAGAAGGCGGTGAAACGTCGTGGTCAGCCGGTCGCCATACTGGCAACTGGTTATCTCAGACCATCACTGCCACCCGATCGGGAGCCTGCTCATGACAATTACCTGCTTTATCCGCTATCAGATCGACCCGTTCCAGCGCGAAGCCTTCGACGAGTACGCTCGCAACTGGGGCCGCATCATTCCCCGCTGCGGCGGCCATCTGATCGGCTACTTTCTGCCCCATGAAGGCACCAACGACATCGCCTGGGGCCTGATTGCATTCGACAGCCTCGCCGCCTATGAAGCCTATCGGGCGCGTCTGCGCAGCGATGCGGAAGCGCGGGAAAATTTCCAGTTCGCGCAGACGAGGCGCTTCATTCTGCGCGAGGAGCGCACCTTCACTGAAGTGGTCGAAGGCACGCTCGGGGTGGCGGCATCGGGCGCGGTGGACGCAACGGAATAAGCGCCGGGTACGCCGGCGGGTTCGCGACGGCGTGGTCGTCGGTGCTGGTGTCGGCGACGGCATCGTCCGACAGGCAGGCTTTTTGCTGGCGGACGTTACAATCCGGACCATCTGGCCAAGCTTTCGCGTGGCCACCGAAAGCCGTCACGGATGGAACTTGTACGATCAATCCCGTGTCGGTTCAGGGTCACGCCGCCGAACCGGTTCACGCGTCCCGGCACCACCGTCCGAAGCTGGTACCCCGCTTTACACCCTATGCGCAAAATACTTCAAGCCTGGCTTTTCCTTTTTCTCATTCTGAGCACCGCGCCGGTCTTTGCCGCCGCGGTGCAACCCGCCGCCGCCTCCGGGGCATCCGCCGCCGCGCTTACCCTGACGCCCGAACAGGCCCGTCAGGCCCTCAGCGTCCTCAATGACCCCGCCCGCCGCGCGCAAGTCAGCGACACCCTCCGGGCGATCGCCGCCGCGGGCGCCCTCAGCGCTCCCCCTGCCTCAGCGGCAACCGCGGCTTCAGCGCCGGCTGCGGCCAGCAGCGCCGCCGCCCTCGTTCCAGCCGCATTCCAGTCCAATGGCCTTGCCTCGCAACTGGCGCGTCAGGGCGCGCATTGGGCCGTGCGCCTCGGCGCATCGCTGCGCACTTCGCTCGCCGCGCTGCTTGACGTCGCCTCGGTGCGCGCCTGGTGGCATTGGCAATCGACCAACCCGCAAGCGCGCAGCATCCTGGGCCAAGTGACGTGGTCTCTGCTGGCGGCGCTGCTGCCCGCGTTCGGAATCGAATGGCTCGCGCGCCGCCTGCTGCGCCGCGCCTACAAGGCCCTCGCCGCACGGCGCGAACAGGCGGCCGACGACGCCAACGCGCCACCCGCCGATCCGCCGGGCGCATCCGCCAGCACGCCCACGTCCTCGCCCACCAGCGGCAAAGCCATCGAGGCCAAAGGCAAGCAGCACGCCGCGCATCACTGGACGCTCCTGCAGCGTCTGCCGCGCGCGCTGCTGACCGCCGTGCTGCGCCTGTTGCCGCTGGCGATATTCGTCGCCACGGCAAGCGCGCTCATGTCGATCTTCACCACCGACGGCACGCCGCAGGACCGCGCGCTCGATTCGATCATCGACATCTACGTACTGTGCCGCCTGATCGTGATCGGCAGCGGCTTCTTCCTGCAACCTACCGCGCCACGCCTGCGTCTGTTGCGCATGGGCGATACCTGGGCTGTTTTCTTGCAGCGCTGGATCGTGCGGATCGTTGCCGTGGTCGGCGCCGGTTCGGCGATCGCGGAGATCGCGCAGTCGCTCGGCCTGAACGATGCGGCGCATCTCGCGCTAATGAAGGTGGTCGCGCTCGCCGGCCACATCATGATCTCGATCCTGATCCTGCGTTGCGCAAAGCCGGTCGGCGACCTGATCCGCAAGCGCTTCGCCGCGAGCAAGTCGCTGGAAATGTTCGGCCACGCCCTCGCCGACGCATGGGCGTGGTTCGCCGCGTTCATCGTCATGGCGCTCTGGTTCATCTGGGCGCTCGACGTGCAGAACGGCTATCACACGCTGCTGCATCTCGGCGGCATTACGCTGGCGATCCTGGTCGGCGCGCGGGTCGTCGCGATCGTGATTTTCGGCGCCATGGCGCGGCTCTTCAATGTCCAGGGCGATACGGCAAAGTCACTCGTGCAGGAGCATGCTTACCGCTATTACCCGCTGCTGCGGCGGATCGTGTCGTGGATTATCGGCATCGTCACCGCACTCGCGCTGCTGCAGGTATGGGGTGTCGACGTGGGCGAGCTGTTCCAGACCGGTTCGATCGGTCATCGGCTGGCTTCGGCGCTGGTCACGATCGGGGTCGCTGCGGGGATCGCGCTGGTGGTGTGGGAAGGCGCCAATGTGGCGATCGAAAAGCGGCTGGACCGCTGGACCACGAGCGGCGACCTGGTGCGCGCCGCGCGTCTGCGCACGCTCCTGCCGATGCTGCGCAGCGTGCTCTTTTGCGTGATCGCGCTGGTGGTAGTGCTCACCGGACTGAGTGAGATCGGCGTGAATATCGGCCCGCTGCTGGCAGGCGCGAGTATCTTCGGGGTGGCGCTCGGCTTCGGCTCGCAAAAGCTGGTGCAGGATTTCATCACCGGCATGTTCCTGCTGATGGAAAACGCCATGCAGGTCGGCGACTGGGTCACGCTCGCGGGCGTGTCCGGCACGGTCGAGTATCTGTCGATTCGTACCGTGCGGCTGCGCGGCAGCGACGGCTCGCTCTATACCGTGCCGTTCAGTTCGGTTTCGACAGTGAACAACACCAATCGCGGACTCGGCAATGCGGCGGTGAAAGTGAATATCGTGTTCGGCGAAGATGTGGATCTGGCAATCGCCACGCTGAAGGAAATCGGCGCCGCGCTGCGCGAGGACGAGAAATACAAGGACGGCATCCTGTCCGACTTCAGCTTCTGGGGCGTGGATGGCGTGGATGGCTCGGCGGTAACGCTGGCCGGCCAGATCCAATGCCGCGACACCGCGCGCTGGGGCGTACAGCGCGAATTCAACCGGCGCATTCTCGATCAGTTCAGCGCGCGCGGCATCGCCATCGCGAACCCGCAACGGCATTTGCTGACGTGGGACCCGGACAGCGTGGCGGCCAAAGTCGAATCGAACGGCACGCCGGATGACGCCCCCAAGGCCGCACCGGAAGGCCCGGCGCCGGCAACGCCGGCAGCCGATACCTCGCCGAAAACGGCGGCCGCCGCAAAAGCCGACTCAAAGGCCGACGCGAAGCCCGACGCACCGCTCGACGATCAGCCGCCAGCCGACCCTAAGCCGGCCGGTGACCCAGGAACGCCAGCAAATCCTGGTTCAACCTCTCCGCATGCGTGAAGTAGAGGCCATGGCCGGCGCCTTCGTAGACGTTCAGCGAAGCGCCTCCGATCAGCGCCGCCGTGGGCCGGCCGGTCAATTCGAGCGGCGCTGAGGCGTCGCGGTCACCCTGCACGACCAGCGACGGCACGCGGATGCGGGCCAACTCCGCGCGAAAATCGGTGACGGTCTGAACGCGGGCGAGTTCGAGCATGGCCTGATGCGAGGTTTGCAGCATCATGCGGATCGTCCAGTCCAGCGGTGCGCGCGACGTGCCCGATCCGAAGTAAAGCGCGGCATTGGCCTCGATCCAGTCGGGGAAAGAGCGCCGCAGCGCAACGCGGCCTTGCTCGAAAAGGGCGGCGTCGATCCCGTTCGGGTTGTCTTCGGTTTTCAGCAGATACGGCGTGGCGGCCGGCGCGATGAACGCAACCCGCGCCACACGTTCCGCCCCATAGCGCGTCAGGTAGCGCACCACTTCGCCGCTCGCGATCGAATGCGCAACCAGCGTCACGTTGCTTAGATCGAGCGTGCTCAGTACGCTATCGAGATCGGCGGCGAGCGTGTCGAAGTCGTAGCCGCGCCCCGGATCGCTCGAACGGCCGTGGCCGCGGCGGTCATAAGCGATGCAACGGCAGCCGAGGCGCGACAGCGGCTCCATCTGATAGGCCCACATGTCCGAATTCAGCGTCCAGCCGGACAGGAACACGAGCGGCGTGCCGTGCCCCCAGTCGCGGTAGAAAAGACGCGTATGGTCCGCGGTGCGGACGGTGTTGGGTTCGCCGGTGAGATACGGTGCGGTTGCGTTCATGAGAGCCTCTTTACCTGGAGTCGCTGGGTCGGAATCGTTGTGCCGTGCCGCCACTTTGCCTGGGGGCGGTACGCAGGTCGATTACCTGGGAGGTAAAGAGATCGGCTTATGCCGATGGCGCGCCTGTTGCGCCTGTTGCGTTAATTGCCTCTATTGCACCTGCCACCAGCGCGGCAACAGCCGGCGCACTTCCGGCCGCCGGTAGCGGTCGTCGATCAGATGCACCACGCCCTGATCCTGCTCGGTCCGGATGACCCGTCCCGCGGCTTGCACGACCTTCTGCAAACCCGGATACAGATACATGTAGTCGTAGCCGTTGCCGAACTTCGCGTCCATCGTGCGTCGCATCTGCTCGTTGACGTCGTTCATTTGCGGCAGACCGAGCGTCGCGATGAAAGCGCCGATCAATTGCTGCCCGACCAGATCGACGCCCTCGGAAAACGCGCCGCCTAACACTGCAAAGCCGACACCCTGCCCCATGGTGCGAAAGCGCGCGAGGAACGCATCGCGTGCTGCCTCGTCCATACCCGGTTCCTGCGCCCATACCGGCAGGTCCGGATGACGCTCGCGCATCAACCCCACCACCTGCTGCAGATACTCGAAGCTGCTCAGAAACCCGAGATAGTTGCCCGGCTGCGCGGCGTACTGCTTCGCGATCAGCTCGACGATGGGCACGAGCGAACGCTCGCGGTCGCGCCAGCGCGTCGATACATTGCCCGCCACGCGCACCTGCAACTGCTCGGCGCGAAACGGCCCTTCGACCTCGAGCCAGTTGGTCTGCTCAGGCAGACCCAGCGTGTCGCGATAGAAACGATGCGGATTGAGCGTGCCGGAAAACATCACCGTGGTGCGCGCGGCAGCGTAGCGCCCGGCGAGAAACGGTGCGGGGATCACGTTGCGCACGCACAGCGTGGCGTTGGTCTTGTCGCGCGGTGCGTAGCGATCCGTGCTGAGCGTGATGTCGAAAATCGAATGCTCGCCGAACTGCTCCGCCAGCGCGACGAAATGCATGGCGTCGAAGAAGAACCGCAATGACGCCTCGCCGATTGAAAGCGGCGCTTCGGCCAACTGGTCCGTCACTGCGCCGATCAGGTTTTGTGCGGCCGCAAGCAGCTTGCCGGGTACCTCGGCGTAGACCTGATAGGTGGCGGTCTGCGCGCGTTTGACGGCGTTCCATTCGCGCTGAAGCCGTTCAAGCGGCCTCTTCAGGGTTGCCGGTGCGGTTTTGCGGGCGAGCCGGAATGCCGCCTGGTCGAGCGACGCGCTGTACATGCGGCGTGCCCGCTCGAGCAGGTTGTGCGCCTCGTCCACCAGCACGCCGACGCGCCACTGATTGATCTGCGTGAGCGCGTACAGCATCGCGCTGCTGTCGTAGTAGTAGTTGTAATCGCCGACCACCACGTCGGACCAGCGCGCCAGTTCCTGCGCCAGATAGTACGGGCAGACCTCGTGCGCGAGCGCCGCTTCGCGCACCGACACGCGGTCGAGTTTCGGCCCGGCCAACGCCGCGCTGCGGGCTGCATCGAGCCGGTCGTAGAAGCCGCGCGCGAGCGGACAGGACTCGCCATTGCAGGCTTTGTCGGGATGCTCACAGGCTTTGTCGCGAGCGACCAGTTCCAGCGTTCTGAGCGGCAACCGCGTTGCGGACAGCGCGGCGCTCCGATGCAGCGTTTCGATCGCATCGAGGGCGAGCGCGCGGCCCGGCGTCTTCGCGGTGAGGAAGAACACGCGGTCGATCTGGTCCGACGCACACGCCTTGAGCAGCGGAAAAATTGTCGCCAGGGTCTTGCCGATGCCGGTCGGCGCTTGCGCCATCAACGGCGTGCCGTCTCGCGCGGCACGATACACCGACACCGCGAGTTCGCGCTGCCCGCTACGGAACGTGCCGTGCGGAAACTGCAAGGCGCTGAGCGCAGCGTTGCGCGCCGCGCGATGGGCATCTTCCTGCACGGCCCAATCGAGAAAGCACTCGCATTGCTCGACGAAGAAAATCTCCAACTCACGTGCACTGTGTGTTTCGGCCAGCGACGTTTCCTTCTGGGTGCCGACATCGAAGTACACGAGCGCGACCGTCAATTCGGCGAGCCCGCGGGCACGGCATAGCAGATGGCCGTACACCAGCGCCTGCGCCCAATGCAGGGTGCGGTGATTGGCGGGCATCCGTTCGAGCGCGCCGCGATAGGTCTTGACCTCTTCCAGCCGGTTCGACACCGGATCGTAGCCGTCGGCGCGGCCACGCACCGTCAGGCCACGATGCGTGCCGCTTAGCGTGATCTCGGTTTCATAGCCGCCCGCGCGCCGCCCGGCCACCGTCACGTGGCCCGCCATGCCCTCCAGCGAGGTGGGAGCGGGCGTGAAGCGCAGATCCAGGTCGCCGCGCCTTGCGGTAAATTCGCACATCGCCCGTACGGCGACCACGTAGGTCATATGGCGCCCTCGTTCGCGGCACCCGCGGTGAGGTTTTCGGGAGCCGCATTCCGAGCCACTGTCGTGACCGCTGTCGCCGCCTCCCACACCGTCGTTGTCCCGGCCACAGCGGCATCATCATCGGCCCAGCGCACATCGAGCACGCGTACCGGCATGCCGTGCTGCGCGCAGTACGCGAGCCAGCGGATCTGGTTGTCCTGCAAGCGGTCGCCGGGGCCCTTCACTTCGATCAGCTCGTAACGACGCTCGGCCGGCCAGAAACGGATCAGGTCCGGCAGGCCTGAGCGGTTGCCGCGGATATCGCGCAGCAAACGCTCGAACCAGAGCTTCAGATGCGCGGCCGGCAGGCAATCGAGCGCCAACGCCACCAGTTCCGGCGTCAGCAAGCCCCAGAATACGAACGGCGATTGCAGACCCGCCTTGCTTTGCAGATGCCGCAGAATCGTTTCGCGATAGGCACTGCTGTCGAGTTGCGCAAGACAGGTGGCGAACTGGTCCGCGCGGCGCGCATGAAAATCCGGCGCATGCAGATCGGCCGGCCCGCGCTGGAACGGATGGAAGAATGCCCCGGGCACTGCCGCAAACACCGGCTCCCAGCACAGCAAACCGAACAACGAGTTGATCAGCGCGTTTTCGACGTAATGAACCGGCGCCGACTCGCAAGTCAAATGATCCCGGGCAACGTATTCGACCGGTTGTGGCGCCTCCGGCCTCGGCAACACCAGTGTGCCGCGCTCGACCGGCCGTGCGGCAGGCACGCGCGCCACCCGCTCGCCGCGCTTGCGCCGCAACCGCGGCAGCATGCGCGCGACGCGCTGCATTTCCTCTTCGCTCTCAGGCGTGGCAGCGGCTTGCGAAGCGAGCGCGAAGGCTTCGTCGAATCGTTCGCTGCGCTCCAGCACCCGCAAGCGCCGATGACGCGCGCCTGGCCACGCACAGCGCTCATAGACGGCCAGTGCGGCGGGCCAGTTCCATTGACGCTCACAATGCTGGCCTAAACGAAACAACAGTTTCGCGCGCCGCGTTTCGAGCCAGGGATTCGAAATTTCGATTGCGGCAATCGCGGCGACGAGTTCGTCGATCGCCGCGGCTTCAGCGTCTCCCGCAGGCAGCCATTCGAGTGCTTCGCGGCAGGCCTGCAGCGCAAGATAGACGTCCACGTCCGCACGTTGCTGGAATGCGCGCGACGACGGCGCGAACGCAACCTTCTCGTACTGGAACACGCCGAGATCGGCAAGCACGAACTCCGACCAGTCCTGCTGGAGATTGCCGAAGAACATCAGGCGCAGACGCTCGCAGAGCGGCGCGACGGCGACATGGAAAACACGGTCGGTGGTTTTGCTATGCCATGTGGACAATGGATACGCGGTAACGCTTTGTTCCTCGCCTTCGTCTCCGCGGTCGGCGAACAACGGCCGCAGCGCTTCGAGCAGATCGGGTTTGCGCAAGCCCTTCGCGCCTGGAATCAACGCGATGGCGTCCGCAAAGATCAGCAGCAACTCGGGACGGGTGGTGAGCGCAAAGAGATCGTCGAGCGTCAGCCGCGGTTCAGTGTCGACCCAGCCGAGCGCCGCCAGAGGCGCAACGGCCTCGAAGGGACAACCGATCTCGTCATAAGAAAGACGGCTGGCGCGGAACAGTTCGCCCTTGCGCATCAGCATGCGAACCAGCAACGCACGCGAAGGCTGCGGCAAAGCGGCGAAATCGCGCAGAAAACCGTGTTCGTGCGCGTCCAGCAGATCGTCGTAACGCTCGGCGAGCCACGCGAGCGCGCGCTCGAAGTTCAACAGGTAGTAAGGGGCATCAGCGCGGAGGTCTGACGGAGCATCTATTGCCACGGGGTTTTGACGAAACCTGTATGTTTATACAGTGATGATAGCAAAAACCGTGGAAGAACCAGCTAACCCACGCCTTATTGAAAGTGGTGCGAGGTGCAACGGTTCTCAAAGCGTTGCCAGAAGCTTCGACGCCGTGGACTTGAACACTGCGAAGGCCTCTCCGAACGTCGGCCTCATCGCTCCATAGACAAGCGGCAGCAGCACCTGCTCATACTCACGTTTCGTCTGCGCTTCTGTTTCCGCAGTCGCGAGAGCCGCGGTCATGGATTGCTTTGGATCGTCGACAAACGCGGCGTGATGGTGAAACTCTCCGCGATCGTACTCGACACAGTCTTTAAAGTGGGCAGCCGCTCGATCGACGAACGCCGCGTTCGAGCCCACGATGCAATAGGTGTCGTAAATGTGGCGCACCAATGCCTGATCCCACTTTTCCCGCACGCCGGCTCTGTGTTCCGCGTGACGGCGCAAAAACGACAGGACTTTTTCCGCGAGTGTTTCTTCGATAGCCGCACACGGCATACGGATCGGCGCCCTTTCGCGGCCCGCCAAACGGTCGATCAGATAGCCGATAGGTTTTTGCACAACGGCAAAGCTCGGCGTACGCACTGTAAATTCGAGGCTTAAATGAGGTCGTAAGCTGGTGTGAGCGGTATAGCGCGTGTTGTAACGCCAACCGGACGCGAAGTAACGGTTCGCGTTAAGAGCCCGTTTTTCTTCTTCGACGAAGTGGAAGCCCAGTGCCTTCATCGCGTCGATTACGGCGTTTTTTAGCTTGCCGAGATGAGTCTTCACGCCGCTTTGCGTGAACCCGTGATCGGCATTCAACACCACTTTCAGATCGACGTCTTCGGACATCCGTTCGATCAGACCATGCGCCTTGGACAGGCTCGTACCACCGCAAAAAACGAACTGAATGTGCCGATGCTGAAGTTTCGCCAACGCATGCAAGGCGTCAGTGACGTGGATATCTTTCTCGAGAACGAAGGCAGAGAGGTTTCCGGCCAGCCCTTCCGCGGTAATCGAATCAATAAGCTCTTTCTGTTCTTCTGAGATTATTTTCATATTGAACAGTTTTATTGCCGAAACCTAATTTCCGCACGATGCGGCGATTGCCGGTGTTGATTACCGTGCCGGCCGGCAATTGAGTCGTTTCACCCGCGTTGTACAACTCGACTTGCCTGCTCGGGTAGACCTCGACACCCATCCTCGTCAAGGCTTGCTCGGCTAGAACCTCAACCGGCTGAACCGGGATCGGTACGCCTGACAGGACACTACGCTTGGCTTTTGCATACACGCCAACGCCGAGTTTAACGATGACCCCACTGTCGAGCAGTTTGCGAAGCGCCCGGCCAAGCTGGGCCTCGCTACCAAGACGGGCAAGCTCGGTCCGCAGGAACACATCGGACTCCCGCCTGGCAATTGCTATCTTCAGCCGGTCTTCGAGGACCATGACAAACTCCGCTCATAGAGTTGACCTAAATCAACATGCAACCCAATGATTATAATAACAAAAATCGAACAAATACCGATCATCGAGTTAGTATAACACGTGCCCGGATGAGATCGGGCGTCGTCCCCTAAAGCCAGGCCTGCACCAGATCCCTTACGACCCCGCCACCCACACCACCGTCAACGACCTCACCCCCTGCGCGCCGCGAATCAGCACGCCTTCAATATCCGCCGTGGCCGAAGGGCCTGTAACCAACGCGGCAAAGCGCGCGTCGCGAAAGTCATCGCGTCGGTACACGTCCTGCAAACCGTCAAGTAACTGCGCCGGATCGAGCAGCACCACCAGATGCTGCACGATGTACCCCAGCGCATTGACGCCATATTCGCGCTCGCTGAACCACACCGAACCCGTTTCAGCGACACCGAAGCGCGCCCGCACCACGCCCACCTCGACGTCCTGCAATGAAGCCGGCTCGGTTTCCGCCGTGACCTCCCGCGTGCCGGGCACTTCGAAAGTCGCCGAGGCCACCGACACCGCGTCGCCGAACCGCTCACGGATCAGCGCCGGCACGTCGGCCGCCGACGAAACGTCGACGCACGTGCCGCCCATCGCCTGCAATGCCGCCGCGAAGCGCGCCCGCAAATCCCCGCCCTGCGAAGCGAACAACGGCACCTCAGGCCGCGGACGCGCCGCCGGTTGCGCCTCGCGCACCTTCGCCAGAAAAGCTTCACGCGTTGCCATCGCCACCTCCGCGATTCTTCTTGTACCAGGCGTGGAAGGTCAGCTTCGGCGCCTCCGGCAACTCACGCTGCCGGCCCCAGATATTGAGCGGGTTGTACAGCACGAAATTCGGCAGCCGCCGCAGCGCGCCGCCCATCGACGACACCGTCGCCCGATACAGCGTCGGACTCGCGAGCAGACGCCCCGCCATTTTCAACACTTCCTGCTTCACGAACGGCACCTCGTGACGCTCGGCGATCACCGTGCGCCATTTGTAGATCTGCTCGTGAATATTGATCTTCACCGGACACACATTCGTGCAACTGCCGTTGAGCGTCGACGCGAACGGCAACGCGCTATAGCGCTTCAGATCGAAAGTCGGATTGATGATCGCGCCAATCGGCCCCGAATACGTGCCGCCATACGACAAACCGCCGCTGCGCCGATACACGGGGCAGGTATTCATACACGCGCCGCAACGGATGCATTTGAGCGAGTACCAGAAATCCTCCATCGCAAGCCGCTCCGAACGGCCATGATCGACGAGGATGAAATGCATCTCGGTGCCCGGACGCGGCGCGCGAAAATGCGAGGTGTATTGCGTAATCGGCGAACCGAGCGCACTGCGCGACAGCATGCGGACGAAGACGCCGAGATCCGACACCTTGGGAATCAGCTTTTCTATACCGATCGACGCGATATGCAAAGGCGGCACATTCGCCGACAGGTCGGCATTGCCTTCGTTAGTACACACAACCACGGTGCCCGTCTCCGCCACCGCGAAATTGCAGCCCGTCATGCCGGCGGTTTTGCCGGCGACGAAATACGGCCGCGTGTTCATCCGCTGGCTTTCGGCGAGGTAATGAATATCGCTGTTGTTCGGATCGGTGCCGATGGTGCGGCCGAACAGTTCGGCCACGTCGGCGCGTAATTTGTGGACCGCGGGCACCACCATGTGGCTCGGGTCCTGGTGATCGAGTTGCTGGATGCGCTCGCCGAGATCGGTTTCCATCACCGTGATGCCGCGCGGTTCGAGGTACTCGCGCATCTTGCATTCGTCGGTGAGCATCGACTTGCTTTTGACGAGCGTGGTCATGCCGCGCTCGGACATCAGCTTGTGTACCAGCGCGTTGTGTTCTTCCGCCGTCGCGGCCCAATGCACCACAACGCCGTTGGCTTCAGCCGCGGTAGAGAACTGCTCGAGGTAGTCCGACAGATGCGACAGCGTGTGTTCCTTGATACCCGACGCCAGGTCGCGCAGCGTCTCCCATTCCGCAATGCCGTGCGCCTGCGCATCGCGCTTCTCGCGCAAATCCCATAGACGCTTGTCGTGAAACGCGACGTGCTCCGTCTTCCTGATGAAAGCACCCGCGGCTTTCGCGTGATCGATGCGGCTCATGCGCGTGCTCCGTTAAGGACCTGCGCGATATGAATGAAGCGCGCGTCGGCTTTCATGCGTTCCGCGCAACCTTGCTGGTGCATCAGGCACGACATGTCGCCCGATACGATGTACTCGGCGCCCGCATTGAGATGATCGCGGACTTTGTCCTGTCCCATGCGGACCGACACCGGCTCCTCGGTCACCGAGAAGGTGCCGCCGAAACCACAGCATTCGTCGGGCCGCGACGGTTTGACGAACTCGATGCCCTTAACGCCTTCGAGCAAGGTGCGTGGCTTCGAAAACGGCGTCGCGGCGATCTCCGAAACCGATGCTTCCTTCAGATGCCGCAACGCGCTACAACTGTTATGCAGCCCGACGCGATGCGGAAACTCGGCCCATGGAAACTCGCGCGCGCCGACCACGTCGTGCAGAAATTCGACGAGCTCATAGGCGTTGGCACGAACCTTCGTGACTTCATCTGTCTGCGCGATCGCGGTCAAATGCTCGCGCACGTGATGGATGCAACTCGCGGACGGCCCGACGATGTAGTCGTAGCCGGCGAAGTTGCGCGCGAACACGCGCTCGGCGCCGGCGGCCTCGGCTTGCGCGCCGCTGTTGGCCATCGGCTGGCCGCAGCAGGTTTGCTCCTGCGGATAGTCGACCTCGATGCCGAAGCGTTCGAGCAATTCGAGCGTGGCGATGCCCACCTCGGGGTAGAACGCATCGATAAAACACGGGATAAACAGGGCGACTTTCATAAGCTCATTGAAAAGAAAGGCGGCGGCCGGCGATTCATCCACTCTAGTGCTGGAATCGTCGCGGCGCAGGTGTTTTCCGCCGACGCCATGCGTCTGGCCGGTCAGCGCGGTCGCTCGTCGTGAGCATGCATTGTGAGCACTCAGTCAGACTGGTCATGTTGGTCTGACCATGAATTATATAGGGAGCGCACCGCACGATGTCAACCGGAAATCAGAGCAGGAGCGAGTTGAGTGGGTCGACAGGAGGCGCGCAGGCGCGCAATGCGCCGCTCGCGAGGCGAGCGCGAATGGAATTCGAAAGCTCAGATAAACCGGAACATCAGACGTCCGGCGGAATCAGGAAATCACGCTCGGCGCAGGTTTCGTCGCGTCGTCTTTGTACATTTCACGCACAAAGGTCAAATGACGCTCGGCGGCCTTGCGCGCTTTTTGCGCGTCGCGCGCGATGACCGCGTCATAGATGGCCTGATGCTGACTCATCAACTGTTTTTCCATCGCCTCGTCATAATCGATCAGGCGATGGTACTGGCGCATGCCTTCGCGAATCAGCGTATGGATGCCGTGCATCACATGGGCAAGCGCGATGTTATGCGTAGAGTCGGCTATCGCGAGGTGAAACGCGGCGTCCAGTTCCGCCAGGTTCACGCGATCTTGCGACTGCGAGCCAGCCTTCAATGCTTCGAATGCTTCGGTAATTTTCTGCAGATCGGCCGCCGTGGCACGTTGCGCCGCATACACTGTCGAAATCGATTCGAGACCCTGGCGCAGTTCGAGAATATCGGCACTGGTACGCGGATTCTGCAGCAGCAGTTCGGCAAGCGGCTTGGAAATGATCGGCGCGGTGACGTCGACAACCGTAAAACCGCCCCGCCCCGACGTTTCAATATAGCCGTCCGCTTCCAGCCTGATCAACGCCTCCCGCAACGACGGCCGCGACACGCCGAGTTGCGTGGCCAGATCCCGTTCGGCCGGCAACCGGTCGCCCGGCATCAGTGCGCCGTCCGAGATCAGTTGCTTGATCTGGTCGGACACCACGTCGGAAAGTCGTTTGCGCGTGAAGGACTGGATCGGGAGAAATGGCATGGGCGGCGCGGGTGAAGAAGTGGACGAATTATACCGTTCGCCGACGTTGCGCCACTGACGAAGCTAGCTCGCACCCGCCGCATAGAAGCTCGCCAGATCCCGCTTGAGGGTATGCAACGCGGCATCGTCGAGATAGATCATGTGGCCGGTCGGGTAGTAGGCGATACGCACGTTGGCATGCAGTTGCGCATCGACGCCCAGATGCGCAAGCGCGTACTCGGTTGCATAGAACGGCGTGGCAAGGTCGAAATACCCGTTCACCGACATCACGCGCAGATGCGGGTTCTGCCGCATCGCTTCAGCGAGATCGCCCGCGGCGTACGGCTCGTTCAGGTGTTCTCCCCACCACTCGCGATGCTTCCAGTCCCATTGCGTCAACGCCTCGTTGTTGAAGACGCGATAGCGGTCCGCGGGCGTGAAGTGCAGATCCTGCGCCAGATGCTGATGAAGCGCGGCATCGAAAGCGCTCGACACCCCGGCCACCGACGCATCGAAATCGGGCCGCTCCGACACCCCGTCATACTCGAGCCCTTCGAAACGCGCATCGAAACGGCCGACGCTGCGCGATCGATCGCGCAGCAACTGATCGCGAAAGCGCGACGGATAGAGGCGCAGGCGGCTCCGCTTCACATAATCGACGTCGAGTCCGGTGAACTGCGCGACGCGCGCGGCAATCTCGTCGCGCTGCGCGTCGGGTAACGCGTCGCCCTGCGCAAGCGCTTGCGCATAGGGGCCTCGGGCGAACGCGCGGGCTTCGTCGAGAAAGGCCGGCAGGTTGGCCGGCTTCGGCACGATCTTGTCGTGATACCAGGCAACGGCCGCGAAGCTCGGCAAGTAGCTTTCGCTCTGGAAATCGGAGCCCGGTGAAAACGCCGCTGAATCGAGCACCGAGGACATCAGGATCACGCCATTGAGCGAGATATTGTTTTGCCCCAGCTCATACGCGAGCATCGCGGCGCGCGCGGTTCCGTACGATTCGCCGAGCAGATATTTCGGCGAATTCCAACGCTGGTTGACCGTCAGGTAGCGATCAATGAACTGCGAAAACGCGGCGAGGTCTTTATCGACACCCCAGAAGTCCTTCCCCGTGCCGTGCCCAACGATTCTCGACAAGCCGGCCCCCACGGCGTCGATAAACACCAGGTCGGTGGTGTCGAGCAGACTATCGGGGTTGTCGTCCAGCACATACGGCGCGGGCGGCGTGTTCGCGGGACTCGCCGTGCGCACCCGCTTCGGACCGAACGAACCGATCATCAGAAACACGGTGCCCGCACCCGGTCCGCCGTTGAAGAGGAAGGTGACGGGACGCGTCGCGGGATTTTTCGTGGCGACGGTGTAGGCGATATAGAACACGCTCGCATTGGACTGGCCGCTATTGTCACGCAGCAGCAGGTTGCCAGCGGTCGCGGTGTAATCGATCTTGCGCCCGCCGAGCCGGATCGAATGCTGCGTCGCCGTGGCGTTCTCCGGCGGCACCGGAATCGCCGGAGTTTCCGGCTTGGCGTTATGCGGCGCGTTGTCTTCCGACTCGTTCTGACTGGCGGCGGCAACCCGCAGCGGACGGCCAGGGCGTGCAGGGTTGGCGCCAGGCGCCCTGACTGGCTGACCGTTCGCATCGACGGCCTGACCGGCTGTTCCCGCCTGGGTACCCGGTATGCCGGGCGCGCTCGCCGGACTGGCCGGCAACGCGGCGGTTCCCGCGCCGGCGGTGGCAGCGGAAGGCTCGTCCAGTTCGGCTGCCACGCACATCTGGCTGAACGCGGCGATAACGGCGAAGACAAGCGCCATCGCAATCAGCGCGGCCGCCACGGATCCGGCCATCAATGACCGGCGCAACGCGAGATAAAAGCGAATGGCCATGCAGTTTCCGTCCGCAAGTCGATAGGCGCCGATATTCCGGCCGTCCAGACTAAGACGAACTCGGCGAACGATTCTTGACGCAAGCAGGAAGGACGTCAATCGAAAACGGGCTCTAACGGGCTTTAACGGACTCTAACCGGCTCAAAAAAGCCCGTCCCTTGCATCGCGTTGCTTCTTCGAGGAGAAACGAAAGCAATTCGAAACAGTTAAGAAAGCCGACCATTTATCCTGCCCCCCGCCAGCGGTCCACCTGTGTCCGAGCTTTCAGCAGCTTTCTTTGCGCCCGTTTCCCCCTACGCCCGGTTGTGCGCCGGCAATCCGCCGACGAATGCGGCAATCCGCTCGCATGCATCGATCAGGCTCGCTTCGTCGACTACGAAACCCAGCCGCACGAAACCGTTCGCCGTTTCGCCGAACGCACTGGCGTCGAGCAACGATACGCCTTGAGCCCGAAACAGTTGCCAGGTGAAATCGACCGTGTCGAGACCGGTGCCGCTGACATCGACCATCATGAACATGCCGGCTTCCGGCAACAGGCAACGCAAACCCGGCACGTGGCGCAACCGTTCGAACACGACGTCGCGACGACGCCGGTATAGCTCGCGCATCCCGGCTACGATCGGCGCCTTGTTCTGCAGAGCCGTCAGCGCGGCCTGCTGGATGAAACCCGGCAAGCCATAGAGCATGGCCAGCGCGAGCCGCCCCATATGCTCGATCAGGAGAGCCGGCCCGATTGCCCAACCCACGCGCCAGCCTGCCATGGCATGCGATTTCGACAGGCTGCCGAGCGTCACCGTGCGCTCCGCCATGCCCGGGATCGCGGCGATACTGACGTGCTCGCGCTCGAACGTGAGATCGGCATAGACCTCGTCGGACAGCACCCACAGATCATGCCGGCAGGCAAGCTGCGCGATGCGTTCGAGGTCGGCACGCGGCATCACCACGCCGGTCGGATTGCAGGGTGTGGCAAAGAAGATGGCCTTGGTGCGCGGCGTGAGCGCCGCCTCGAGCGCGTCGCAGTCGAGGTGAAACGCCCGCGCGGAGTCGACCGGCACCGGCACGAGCGTGGCGCCCGCGGCGCGCACGCAGGCCTCGTACGTAAGATACATCGGCTCGGGGACGATCACTTCGTCGCCTGCTTCCAGCAGACACAGCGAGGTGGCAAACACGCCGTTCTGCGCCCCCGCCGTCAGAATCACGTTGGCCGCGCTCACGGCGCAACCGGTGGTGCGCACATGTTCTTCGGCAATCGCCGCACGCAGCGGCTCACGCCCCGAGACGGCGCTGTAATGCGTATCGCCGCCGCGCAACGCCTCGATTGCACGTTCGACGATCGGCGCGGGTGTCGCGAAGTCAGGGTCGCCCACGCTCAGCACGATCACGTCTTCACCGTTGGCGAGCGCCTGCTGGGCAACACGGTGGATTTCCCACGCCGACGTGCGCCTGCCTTGCAAACGCTCGACCAGATTCGAGTACTTCATTGACTCATCCCGTTTCGACTTGACCCGCCAATGTAATGGGGCACGCGCGAAACGTCCAGATACGAAAAAGAGTCACGCGAGCGGTCAATCTCGCGCGACTCTACGGTGAATCCCGGCTTTAACGGCAGTGAAGAACGTTCAGACCTGGCGGCGCAGTTCGGCCGGCGGCACTTTCATCAGATGGCGGTACTTGGCCACCGTACGCCGCGCCACCAGCACGCCCTGATCGGCGAGCATCTTCGCGAGCGTTACGTCCGACAGCGGGTCCTGCGTGTTTTCCGCGGCGATCATTTCCTTGAGCAGCGCACGCACGGCCGCGGCCGAGCAGGTGCCGCCGCTTTCCGTGCCGAGTTCACGCGGGAAGAAGTGCTTGAACTCGAAGATGCCACGCGGCGTAGCCATATATTTGTTGCCGGTCGCGCGCGAGATCGTGGACTCATGCAGACCGAGCTCTTCGGCCACGTCGCGCAGCACCATCGGCTTGAGCGCGATTTCACCGTACTGGAAGAAGGCCTTCTGATGCGCGACGATGCACTCGGCCACGCGCTGAATCGTATCGAAGCGCTGCTGCGCATTGCGGATCAGCCAGCGCGCTTCCTGCAATTGCTGCGCGAGCGGCGAACGGCTCGCACCGGCCGACTGCGCGAACAACTCCGCATACATGCGATGGATGCGAGCACGCGGCTGCACGGCCGGATTGATCGACACCACCCACTTGTTGCGCACCTGGCGCACGATAACGTCCGGCACCACGTAGTTGTCGTCGGTACGGCCGTAGCTGTTGCCCGGCTTCGGATCAAGCTTGCGCACCAGCGCGCAGGCCACGCGCAATTCCGTAGCGCTACAGCCGATCTGCTTTTGCAGTTCAGCCTGTTCGCGACGCGCGAGACGTTCGAGATGATGCTCGACGATTTGCTTCGCCACATCGCGTCCCGGTGTATCCGCGGGTAGCGCGTCGATTTGCAGCGACAGGCACTCGGACAGCGAGCGGGCGCCGAGGCCGGGACGGTCGAGCGATTGCACGAGGCGCAGCGCGACCAGCAATTCTTCTTCCGTCAATTCAGGCGTGAGGTCGACACTTTCCGCAAGCTCGCTCAACTCCTGACGCAGATAACCATCGTCATCGAGTGCCTCGATGATGAAGCGGGCCACCGCGCGGTCTCGGTCGTCGAGTCGGTACAGGCGCAGCGAGTCGTGCAATTGCTCACGCAAGGTCGGTTGGGCGCGCGCCCATTCCGCGGGATCGCTGTTTTCCGAGTCGCCGTTCTGGCGCGACGAACCACGGCTGCTGTAGTCACCCGTGTAGTCGCCCGAAAAGTCGCCCGAAAAATCACCGGGCATATCGTCTGGCCCCGCGCTTTCCATTGTGTCGCTGCCGCTGCTTTCAGCCAGCGGTGATTCGGACTCGGCCGCGGCGACCTGGTCCGTGGCGGGCGTAGCGCCAGAGTCTTCGCCTGGCGTTGTAGTGGCGAGCGCGACGTCTTCCGTGTCGGTCGAGTCGTATTCGAGAAACGGATTGGTATCGAGCGCGGTGCGCAACTCCTGCTGAAACTCCAGAGACGACAACTGCAACAGACGCACCGATTGCTGCAGACGAGGCGTGAGTGCGAGAGACTGCCTTGTGCGTAGTTCAATTGACGGCATTGTAGTGAGGTCCGGTTATTAGCTGAAAAATCGTACGTGACCTCTATAGAGCAACTGTCATACCAGCTTTCCCAACACGCTGTTTTTTCTAAGTTTTGCGTTTTCAGGCCCGCCGATTGCGCAGGCGCCGAGCCCCATTTTTACAAGTACCCGGCAATTTCCGGTCCTATGGCCGGTGCGGCGCCGGCCGGCGGACCGCACCGGCGTGTCCTCCTATTCTTCAGCCTAAATGCATGGGCGGTAACGGCTTTTTCCGGCAGTGCGCCATGCTGCAGCGGGCCAGGCACATACCTTGCGGATGAACTCGGTGTGGACGGGCGCAGCTCGTCGCCAGCAGACGATCGCAGGCAATGACTGCATCTTTGAACGCATCCTTCATCAATACCCAATGGAGAAACCATGAAGACTATTCAACTTCTGAAAACCGCCGGCAGCATCGCTTGTGTTGCATTCGCACTGAACGCCACGGCGCAGACCAGTGCATCGGCCCCGTCGGCAGCATCCGAAACCATCGGCCAGCACGTGGACGACGGCACCATCACCACCAAGGCCAAGGCTGAACTGCTCAGCGCGAAGAACGTCAAGTCGACCCACATTCACGTGAAGACCCGCAAGGGCGTGGTATGGCTCACGGGTTCCGTGCCGACTGCCGACGACAAGGCTGCGGCAGGCGAAGTCGTGAAAGGCGTCGATGGCGTCTCGAGCGTGAAGAACCATTTGAAGGTCGTCGCGGAATAAGCGCGGACGATTCTCCCGCTGGAATGCAAACGGCCCGACAATTTGTCGGGCCGTTTGTGATTTACCGCGTCTACGCCTGAACGAAACCGCGTGCATTGATCGCTTCACTCAAGCATGCTTCTCGCTGAATTCATTGAGCGGTTCAGGTGTTTTGCGTGGATCGAAATCGGCCCAACGCCCTTGCTGCCACCGCCCGCTCGCGCGCTCGATCGCCGCGCCCCCTGCTTCGCGCAAGACCCGAGCCGCGTCGAACTGATTGTCGGGCGACACATGAACGGCGACCAGCACGCCGGAGTCGCGCGACTCCTCGTGAAACGCCACGTGATGGCCGGTATGACCGCGTTCACGCGTGCGCAACATGGCGCCGATCAGCGAGCCCACGTAAGCACCGACACCCGCTGCAATCAGCGACACGAGCAGCGGCGCCGAGAAAGTCGCAAATATACCGACGCCGACTACCGCCCCCGCCACCGCTCCAATGGTGACGCCGATACCCGCGCCTTTCGGCGCTTCCTTCGCGGCCGGGTCGGTGCCAGTATCGCCGCCAATCGGGTAGCGTGCGTGCTGGCCGCGCGGATTGACAAAAAACAGCGTGACGTCTTCTTCGACGAACCCCGCGTTGAAGAGTTTTTGCGCCGCATCTTCAGCAGCGGGGAAAGTGGTGAAGCGTGCTGCGACGATGAGTGACATAAGACCTCCTTGCATCGTTAAGTCGCGTTTCGCGGACCTTGCCGCCGCGCGGCCTTTTGCGCTGCACAAACGCGCGCAGACGGCAGGCATCTATCAGAACTACGCGGCAGAACTACGCGGCGGCGCCGCGATCGGGTTCCATGCCTTCCACCCTGAACAATCCACTATGCAACACTACGCCTTCTCCACCGTTGCGGTCGAGTGCTTCCGCGCAAACCGAACGGATACGGTTGCGGCCCCGGTTGAAGGCTGTGATCAACGCGGATTCGAGCGCGGAATCGGCGCCGAAATGGTCTTCCAGCGCTTCGGCGCTGATCGCGCAAGCCACCGTTTCGCCGTCGACGCGCGCCATGAATTGCACGGTCAGATTCGCGCCGTCGAAGACCGGCGGGTCGTCGGGAAAAGTAATGTGCATAAGGGAATCCTCATAGGCCGGACGCGGCAGGGTCGCGCTCATGACGAACCCTTCATTGCGCCGGCGAGTTGTTGCGCCATCGCGAGATGATGTCTGATGGTCGGCAATGCGTGCGCGGCGGCCGCCTTCAACTGCGAATCGGTACCGCTCTGGCTCTCCTGCTGGAACAGATCGACCGCGCGCTGGTGCGCCTCGAGGCCAATCTGCTCGACGTAGGCCTGATCGAACTCGCGACCCTTGAGCGTCTGCAGTTTGCCGACCAGCGCGGAGTCGGCTGCCGGCGTCACGGTGAGCCCCTTCTTCGCGACGAGCGCGGCCATGCCGTGCGAGAGTTTCGTATGGTCGGCGATCATCTGTTGCGCGAATTTCTTGACGTGCGGATCGCTCGAGTTCTTGAGCGCGATCCTGCTTGCCGCGATCTCGGTGGCGTCGGACTGCGAGGCATCCTGCACGAACTGCTGGTCTGCCGGCGAAAGTTGAGTGGCGCTCGTGGGCGCGTCGCTCGCGGGAGCGTCGCTGGCTTGCGCGCACACGGTGCCGACCGACGCCACGCCAAACCCTAGCGCAACGGTCATCACTTGTAGGGAATACCGGAATTTCATGCATTTTCTCCCTGGTCAACCTGTCTATCGAAGCGGGCCGGCCAACCTGGCCGCCAATCGCGTGCTGCCGTGCACGGTGCTCTCCACGCTGTCGTCGAAATACATAGCAAGCTACAGAGCAAATACAGAGCAAGCCTTATGCCTTGTGGTGCATCACTCGCCGCAAATCGAAGGAATGCCGGTTGCTCAGTTCTCCCTACATCGAAACGTAAAGGAGAAACGTCATGGCCAACCAGACTCAGACCCAAGGCGCACGTATCGTAGGTAAAGGCAGTGAGACCGCCGACGGTCCGGGCCCCGAGGTCATGGCAGCCGCCACCCTCGACGGCAACAAGGTGATCAGCAGCGACGGCGAGGATATCGGCAAGGTCAAGGACATCATGCTCGACGTCGGCTCGGGCCGCATCGCGTATGTAGTCCTCTCGAGCGGCGGCTTTCTGGGCATCGGCGACAAGCTGCTGGCCATTCCGTGGCGTGCGTTGACGCTCGACACGCAGCGGAAGTGTTTCGTCCTCGATATGACGGCCGAGCGTGTGAAAAATGCACCGGGGTTCGACAAGGATCACTGGCCGGCGATGGCTGACCAGACCTGGGCCACCTCCGTGCATCAGTACTACGGCAGCGAGCCTTACTGGGGACCCGCCCCGTATCATCGGCGCGACGACGTGGGGGTTGGCGATATTCCGGCGGCTTCGTCGGATGCGCCGGAAGCCGGCGGCGTAAAGCTATAGGACGGGAGGCAAAATCATGGCCGCGAGGAAAGCCACCGGCAAGACCAGCAGCAAATCGAAACGCCCCGCCACGGGCGGCAAGTCCGGGCGTCCGCCACGTCAAAGGCATGCTCGCGCGCATGCGGCGCATCGCGCGAAAACCGCCAGCCGAAGCGGCGCCAGGCAGCCGCAGAAGTGGTCGCATCACGTCATGGAGACCAGCGATGCGATGGATATCGAGCACGATATTTTCAAAACCGGCAGCGCGGAGTCGATCGCCGAATCGCTGAAACGATCGTCGACGCGAAGCCGCCGCCGCAAGGGCACGCCGTTCCAGTCGGCGATGTCGATGCTGAACTTCTATATCAATCGCGCAGGCAGGAATCTGCCGAAAGCGCGCCGCGACACCTTGCAACAGGCCAAACGCAAGTTGCGCGAGGCGTTCGGACGCTCACCATGAGATGACGCGTCCGAATGCCTAACCTTCCACCGGCCGCGCATGCTTCGTTAGCATGGCGGCCCTCACCTGCATGGTCACACACGGAGTCGTCAGAACGGAGTCGCTAGAATACGAGTCCTTGCACGCTGCAACAGGTTCCTTCCGTTCGATGACCGCTCCCGACAACTCAAGACGCGCAGAACGCGCGAATGCCGCCAATTCGCTGTTTGCTTTTCTCAAGACGCTGCCGCTCGGCGACCGCCTGGCCGAAGGCGGCGTGATGGCCGCGCAGGCGGTGGCGGGCGCCAGCCTCGCTTTCGCTATCGGCCGCTGGCTGCATACCGAACAGGCATTCTGGGCTGCGATTACGGCGATCGCGGTGAGTCAGCACAGTTATATCGACACCCGCAATCTCTCGCGCGATCAGTTCATCGGCGCGATGGTCGGCGGCATTTGCGGCCTCGTCGGCGCAACGCTCGGCGGCGGCAATCTCGCGGCTTATGCGGCCACCGTCGCCGTGGCAATCCTGACCTGCTGGGTCGTGAACGTCGGCAGCGCCGCGCGTTTGGGCGGCATTACCGCGACCATCATGCTGCTGGTGCCGGGCACCGGTTCGCCATGGGACAAGGCTCTGCTGCGCCTCGGCGAAGTCACGCTGGGCACGATCTGCGCGCTGCTGGTGACTCTGATCATGTCGTCGATCGAGAAACGCTGGTTCGGCAGACCCGGGAAGACTTAACCCTTAACGGGCATTCCGATCGCTCTCATGCGGTTGACGCCGGTAACGTCCCGGCGTCACACCTACGCTCTGCTGGAACGCCTTGCCAAACGCGGCTTCCGATTGATACCCCACCGTCTCGCCGATCTCCGCCGCGCTACGCTGCGTGCGCCGCAGCAGGTCGCACGCAATCGTCATGCGAATCCGCGTGAGAAAGTCCATCACGCTCATACCCGCGCGCTCGTTAAAGTGGCGCGCGTAAGTCGCGCGGGACATCGCGGCGATCTCACCCAGTTCCGCGATCGTCCATGCCCGCTCGGGCACGCTCAGCATGTTTTGGATAGACGCACCGAGGCGCGCATCGGCCAGTAGAGCCAGCACGCCAGGACTGGACGCATGCCGTTCCCCATGCATGCGCAAGGCCATCGCGAAGAGTGCAAGGCTCAGTGCGGTGACGATTGCAAGCGCGCCGGGCTGACGCCGTTCGGCTTCGGTACGCATCAGCGTAATCACCGTCTGCAGCGCGCCAAGTGTTTGCACGCCGCCGAGCGACACATGCAACGGATCGGGCAGCGCGTCGAGCAGCAACGCGGAGGAACCGGGCGCGTAGACGAACCGGCCGCACAGAAGATCCAGATCGACGCCGAGGTCGCACTCGCCGCTCGAATCGCGCGTGTCGCCGCCATTGCCGCCATTGCCGCCATTGCCGACGGGATTGCGTGCCGGGTTGCATGCCGCAGGACAGGCTTCATTGACGGCGTGACTGCGCTCAGCATCGCGACCATCATTGCGGCGCACAGGCAGCATGCCGTCATGACCCAACCTGATCGGTGCGCCGCCGCCAGCCCGTCCGATATCGCGCACCCGATGCGCGGCGCCGCGTGGAAACAGCATGAAATCCCCCGCGCGCAATTCAAGCTGCTCGCCACTCGCCGTCTCGACGACGCAAGCGCCGTCCAGCACCAGGTGAAAAGGCGCAATTCCCGCCTCCATCGGCGCATGATCGACGTCGAAGCCGCCGCTGAACAGGCAACGCAGGTCGAGGCTGGCTTGCGGCCTGGCAAGGTCGATCAGCCGGCTAAGGGTATCCATGAGACGATCGCGCTAAAAGTTGAGCGAATCGAGTATTCAGGATGTCGCGGCACAGCGCAATACTTTGTCTCACGGCACCGGCACCCGCCGGCTTGCCTCCAACCAAGGAGCTCTGTCATGTTGAACTGGATCGATTACCGCAAGGAACTGTTCGGCCGTATCGGCGAGATCGCCAAAATGTCGCCGGACACGGTGAAGGGTTATCAAACGATCTCAGCCGCGGGTCAGAAGGCTGACCTGCTCGGCGCGAAGACGCGCGAACTGATCTCGCTGGCGGTCGCGGTAACCGCACGATGCGACGGCTGTATCACCGTGCACACCGCCGAAGCGCTGAAGCACGGCGCGACCCGCGAAGAAATCGCCGAAGCGCTCGGTGTCGCGATCGCGGTGAATGCGGGCGCCGCGATGGTGTACTCGGCGCGCACCATGGACGCCGTGGCCGCTTATCAGGCGGACCAGTCACCCTCGGCGTGAGGGAAGCCGCAGCTTCCCATACGCCTCGCACGGGCTAGAGCGGATGGCGCGCTTCTTCAAGCTGTTTGCGGCGCGCTTCGCCCTGGCGCTCCAGCATCCAGCCCGGGTACTCGGCCGGCAATACGCTGACCTTGTCGAGCTTCGCCAGTTCGTCGGCGTTCAGCGTGACACTGGTCGCCGCAATGTTGTCGTCGAGTTGCTCGATTTTCTTCGCCCCGACGATGACCGTGCTCACCACGCGTTGATGCAGCAGCCATGCGAGCGCGATCTGCGCCACCGAAACGTTCTTCGCCTCCGCGATGTCGCGCATCACGTCGATGCAGTCGTAAGCCCGCTCGCGATTGACCGGCGGAAAATCGAAGGTGGTGCGGCGGCTGCCCGCTTCGCCCTGCTGCTCGCGCCCATATTTGCCGCTCAGCAAGCCACCCGCGAGCGGACTCCACACCATCAGCCCAAGCCCCTCGCTGCGCAGCATCGGCACGAGTTCGCGTTCGAGGTCGCGTCCCGCCAGCGTGTAATACGCCTGTAGCGTTTCAAAGCGCGCGAGACCGAGACGCTCCGCAACGCCCAGCGCCTTCACGATCTGCCACGCGGCCCAGTTCGACACGCCGACGTAGCGCACGTGGCCATGCTGAACCAGCGTGTCGAGTGCGCGCACGGTTTCCTCGATCGGCGTGGCCGGATCGAAGCCATGGATCTGGTACAGGTCGACGTGATCGAGTTGCAGGCGCTTCAGGCTCGCCTTGACACCGTCGATGATGTGATAGCGCGAAGCGCCGCGTGCGTTCGGAAACCCGGCCGTTGGACCGAACACTTTGGTTGCGACCACAACTTTGTCGCGCGGCACTTTAAGATTCTTCAGCGCCTGGCCTGTGATCTGTTCGGACAGTCCTTCCGCGTAGACGTCGGCGGTGTCGATGAAATTGATGCCGGCATCGAGCGCCCGGCCGACCAGCCGCTCCGCGTCCCCTTGCTGCAGATCGCCAATCTGCTTCCACATGCCTTCGCCACCGCCGAAGGTCATCGTGCCTAGGCATAGCTCTGAAACAAACACACCGGTACGGCCTAACGGGTTGTATCGCATCGTCGAGACTCCATTGAAGATTCGTGGTTCGGTGAGCCCTACAGAGTACTTCACCCGGCAAATTTCCACAGCGCGCGACACGTCGCACAAGCAGCCACCGAACGGACGTATGTTTCAAATTCATTACAGCGAGACGTCACTGTTACCGCTGAATGTTTCGCCTGGAAAAACAGTCCGATCCCTGGTGAGCCAGTCGCCATGCGGGTCTCCGGCAAACGTCGGCGATTTGCAACATATTCGTCAGTTATGCCAGGGGCATTTGGAAAGTTTCGGTAAGACGTGTATAAGTCGGACCATTCCGCTCGTATGGTGCAGTGCCTTTCCCAAAAGGACCACGCGTATGAAGAAGAAGAAAAAGTTTGGAATCGGCTTGGGCAGCGTCGTCCTGCTCTCCAGGGCACTCACCCCTTCCGCGATGGCCGCGTGCAGCAATACCGCGCCGCCGAGCGGCACCACAGTCTCCTGCTCGGGCAGCGGCCTCCCCGCCGTCGTCGCGCAAACCGGCAGCACCGGTGTGACGATCAATGCCGACAACACCGCCTCTGGCAACTTCGTACGCAGTGCCACCCCGGTCGTCTTCAGCGTCGACACCAACAGCACGATCACCAGCAGCGGCACTTTCTCGCTGACGGGCGGCGGCGGCACCGGCACCGCGCGCGGCGCCGTGCTGCTCGGCGTGAACAACGGCAATCAGATCACCAACGCGAACGGCGCCAGCATCACCACGAGCGGCGCCTATAACGACGGCATGGCCGCCAACGGCAGCGGCAACACACTGACCAACCGCGGCTCGATCACGACCAGCGGCCCCAACGCTTACGGCATGACGGCCGCGTGGGGACAAACGAACGTCGGGCAGTCGAACAACACGCTGATCAACAGCGGCACGGTGACGACCTCGGGCAGCAACGCACGCGCCGCATCGATTCTGGGCGGCAACGGCACCATCAACAACAGCGGCACGCTGTCCACCTCCGGCGCGAACAGTCCAACCGCTTATCTGCAAGGCAATAACGACCAGTTGATCAACAGCGGCACGATCACCGCGAGCGGTGCCGGCTCCGATGCGGTGTTCTCGAATACCGCGGGATCGAGCTTCGTGGCAACGATCCAGAACCTCGCGGGCGGCAGCATCATCAGCCAGAACGGCTCCGGCATCCGCACGCTCAATGGCAGCAGCACCATCACGAATGCGGGACTCGTGCAGAGCGGCATCGGCACGGCGATCACAATGGGCAACGGCAACAACACGCTGATCCTGCAGACCGGCTCCGTGATCAACGGCGCGGCCGACGGCGGCGCCGGAGGAACGGCCACGGTGATCCTGCAAGGCTCCGGCACCGCATCGAACGCGTTCACCAATTTTCAGACCTTGCTGATGCAAGGGGCCCTGTGGAACTGGACCGGCAGCGGGACCTTCTCGCTCGCGCATGTGCAAACCGGCACGCTCAATCTCACCGGTACGCTCGGCGCAAGCGCGACGGCGCTGGTCGATAGCGGCGCGACCTTGCAGGCGAATGCGCAGAACCTGCCCGCGAGCGTCGCCGACAATGGCCTGGTACGCTTTGCCCAGGACAGCGCGGGCACCTACGCAGGAACGATCAGCGGCACCGGCGCGGTCGATAAAACCGGCGCCGGCGTGTTGACGCTCGCGCCGACGGCGACCACCGGCAACATCTACTCGGGCGGTACGACTATCGATCAAGGCGGAATCGCGGTGGGCGCGGACAATGCGCTCGGCGCGAACACAGGTGGTCTGACGTTCAACAGCGGCACCTTGCAATTGACCTCGAGCTTCGACCTCGCCGGCACGCGCGCAATAACACTGGCAGCGGGCGGCGGCACCATCGACACACAAGCGTTCAACTCCACACTCACGCAGGCCGTAAGCGGAAGCGGCGCCTTGACGAAAGCCGGCAGCGGCAGTTTGCTGATGACCGGCGTGAGCACCTATAGCGGCCCCACCACGGTCGCCGCGGGCAGTCTCGCGATCGGCGACGCTAGCCATGCGAACGCCGCGCTGACCGGCGGCGGCGCCACCACGGTGGCCGCCGGCGCGACGCTCGGCGGCTATGGCAGCGTGACGGGCGCCGTCCAGAACAATGGCACGCTGGCGGTGGCGAATGCACTGCCCTTGTTGGCCAGCGAGGGGACCGGCGCGTTCTCGATCAACGGCTCACTGCTCAATGCAGGACTCGTGCAGACTGGCGGTCCGGCCAGCGCCGGCGTCGGCAATGCGCTGAACGTGACGGGCAACTATACCGGCCAGAATGGCACCATCGGACTGAACACCGTTGTCGCCGGCGACGGCGCGGCGTCCGATCGCCTCGTACTGAGCGGCGGGACGGCCAGCGGTTCGACCCGTCTGCAAGTCACGAACATCGGCGGCCAGGGCGCGCAAACGATTGCGGACGGCATCGAGATGGTTCAGGCGGCCAACGGCGCCACCACGGCTTCGAGCGCGTTCACGCTGGCCACACCGGTGAAGGCCGGCGCGTACTCTTACTACCTCGCCAAAGGCGGTGTGAGCGGCGGTACAACGGACAACTGGTATCTGCGCAATACGGTCGCGCCACTGCCCACGGCTACACCGGGCGAGCCGCCTGGCACGCCCGGCGAGCCCCCGGTCGCCGAACCCGGCGTGCCGGTTGCAGCCGAGGGCACACCGCCCTTGCCGCCCGCACCGCCGGCCGGCTCGGCCGCCACGCCGCTCTATCGCGTCGAAGTGCCGATCTACGCCGCGGCGCCCGGTGTCGCGCGTGAACTCGGCCTGATGCAGATCGATACGTTTCATGACCGCCAGGGCGATCAGGCCTTATTGAGCGAAAGCGGCACATTGCCTGCCGCATGGGGCCGCGTATGGGGCGGTCATAGCGTGTTGAGCCAGAGCGGTACGGCAAGTCCGCAATTCGACGGGTCCGTGTACGGCATTCAGGCCGGCCAGGATCTTTACGCGGATCACGGCGCGAGCGGCCAGCGCAACCACTACGGCGTGTTCGTCGGTTTCGCGCGGGCCACCGGCGACGTCGACGGCTTTGCGCTCGGCATGCCCAATCTCGCGGTGGGCCACCTTGCGATCAACGCGTATAGCCTCGGCGGTTACTGGACGCATGTCGGCCCGAGCGGCTGGTACACCGACGCCGTGCTGATGGGAAGCTCGCTGAACGTCGATCCGCTCTCGCGCGACGGCGTCGGCACGACGACGCACGGGAATGCGGTCAGCGGTTCGCTCGAAGGCGGCTTGCCGATTCCGCTCAGCGCGGGCCTCTCGCTCGAACCGCAGGCGCAACTCGTCTGGCAGCACCTCGCGCTGTCCGATTTCAACGACGGGGTGTCGAGTGTCGGCTTCAATAGCGGCAATACTTTTGTCGGACGAATCGGTGCGCGCATGCAAGGTCAGTTCGATGCCTTCGCGACAGCATGGCGCCCTTATCTGCGCGTCAGCCTCTTGCGCGAATTCGGTGCCGACGACAAAGTCACCTTCGGCGGAGGAACCGTCATGCAGGGCACGGTCGGACAAACCGAGGCGCAGCTCGGCGCGGGTGTGGTCGGCAAATTCAGTGCGTCCGGCAGTGTGTTCGCGACGCTCGGCTGGCTGACGAACCTGGGCGGCGCGCATCAGAGAACGGTAACCGGCGACGCGGGCGTGCGCTGGATCTGGTAGTTTCCGCATAGCCAGGCAAGCGCTGCCGGTGCGCTGCGGCAGGATCCGCGCCGGTAGCCATTGCCAGCGCGCTTCACACCTTCCTTGCCACCCGTCGGCCCTCGGCAAAGCCGGTAAAAACCTGCCAGACTGAACGCTGATCTTCGCTACAGGCCGGCGCTTGCCGTCCTCTGGATATGGCACGCCGCGCCCCCATCTATGCCAGCATGACTTCGGCCTCGACATCCGCGACCGCCTTGCGCGCGCACCCTGATTCCGCCAGCTTCGATCCGGCCTCGCGGACGGCGCCGGACGCCGCTGCGCGTCCCGCCTCCGGCCTTTCAACGGCCACTGTGCTCGATGACTTCCATCCCGCGGTCGCCGGCTGGTTCCTGAAGACCTTCCCGGCGCCCACGGACGCGCAGGCGGCCGCCTGGCCGCAGATTCGCAGCGGCCGCTCAACGCTCGTCGCCGCGCCCACCGGTTCGGGCAAAACCCTCACCGCCTTTCTGTCCGCGCTCGACGAACTGGTTCAGCAAGGCCTCGCCAACGGCGGTGTGCTGCCCGACGAAACCCTGGTGGTCTACGTCTCGCCGCTCAAAGCACTTTCCAACGACATCCGCATCAATCTGGAAGTGCCGTTGCAGGGCATCGCCGCGGAACTCGACGCCCGCGGCCTGACGCCGCTCGAAATTCGCACCGCCGTGCGCACCGGCGACACTACGCAACAGGAGCGCAACGCGCTGAAAAAGCGCGCGCCGCATATTCTCGTAACCACGCCGGAATCGCTCTACGTGCTGCTCGGATCGGATTCCGGCCGGCGCATGCTGTCGACGGTGCGCACGGTGATCGTCGACGAAATTCATGCGCTCGCCGGCAGCAAGCGCGGCAGCCATCTGGCGCTCAGCCTCGAGCGGCTCGACGCGCTGTGCGAGCGGCGCTTGCCGCGGATCGGACTGTCGGCGACGCAAAAACCGGTCAGCGCCGTTGCGCGCTTCCTGGTGGGCGGCGCGAGTATCGAAAGCCCCACTCCCGCGGATTGCGCGATCGTCGACGTGGGGCACATCCGCGAGCGCGATCTCGCGCTCGAGATTCCGCCCGTGCCGCTCGAAGCGGTGATGCCCAACGAAGTATGGGAGCGCGTCTACGACCGGCTCGCCGAATTGATCGCAATGCATCGCACCACGCTGATTTTCGTCAACACGCGCCGCATGGCCGAACGCGCCGCGCGTCATCTGAGCGAGCGCCTCGGTAAGGACGCGGTCGCGGCACACCACGGCAGTCTTGCGAAGGAACACCGTTTCGACGCCGAGCAGCGCCTCAAACGCGGCGACCTGCGAGTGCTGATCGCCACCGCCTCCCTGGAACTGGGCATCGATATCGGCGACGTGGATCTGGTCTGCCAGATGGGTTCGCCACGCGCGATCGCGCCATTCCTGCAGCGCGTGGGGCGCTCGGGCCACCATGTCGGCGGCATGCCGAAGGGTCGGCTGTTTCCGGCCTCGCGCGATGACCTGATCGAATGCGCGGCGCTGCTCGATTGCGTGCGGCGTGGCGAACTCGATGCACTGCGGATCCCGCGCGCGCCGCTCGATGTGCTCGCCCAACAGATCGTGGCCGAGGTGTCGAGCAACGAACTGAGCGAAGACGCGTTGTTCGACATGGTGCGACGCGCGGCCCCCTACGCCGAACTCGAACGCGAGCAATACGATGCCGTGCTGCGCATGCTCGCGGAAGGCTACACGAGCCGCAACGGCCCGCGCGGCGCCTATATTCACCGCGACGTAGTGAGCGGCACGCTGCGCGGCCGGCGCGGCGGAAAACTGGTCGCCGTGACCTCGGGCGGCACGATTCCCGAGAACGCCGACTATGCGGTGGTGCTCGAGCCGCAGGCGATCAATATCGGCACCGTCAACGAGGATTTCGCGGTCGAGAGTCTCGCGGGCGATGTGTTCCAGCTCGGCAACGCGTCATATCGCATTTTGCGGATCGAGAGCGGCCGCGTGCGAGTCGAGGACGCGCAAGGGCAGCCGCCGAATATTCCGTTCTGGCTGGGTGAAGCGCCGGGGCGCAGCGATGAACTGTCATTCGGCGTGGCGCGCCTGCGCGAAGAGATCGAGCGCCGGCTTGCCGGGAACGCGGACGATGCCGGTATCGATACCGATTCCATGGCTGAACGCCTGCAGCACGCAATCGACTGGCTCATCGAAACGCTCGGTCTCGACGAAGCCGCCGCCCGCCAGATTGTCGACTACCTCGCTCGTGCACGTGCCGCCCTCAGCGTGCTGCCGACGCAAAACACGCTGGTCATGGAGCGCTTTTTCGACGAATCAGGCGGTACGCAACTCGTGATCCACGCGCCGTTCGGCAGCCGCGTGAATCGCGCGTGGGGGCTCGCCTTGCGCAAGCGTTTTTGCCGGACCTTCAACTTCGAACTGCAAGCCGCCGCCACCGAAGACGCGATCGTCCTCTCACTCACCGGCAGCCATTCGTTCGTACTCGACGACGTATGGCGCTATCTGCATTCGAACAGCGCCGAGCATCTGCTGATCCAGGCGCTGCTCGACGCGCCGCTGTTCGGCGTGCGCTGGCGCTGGAACGCGACCACCTCGCTCGGCCTGCCGCGCTATACCGGCGGGCGCAAGACGCCGCCGCAATTGCAGCGCATGCGTAGCGAAGATCTGCTGGCAAGCGTGTTTCCGGAGCAAGCCGCGTGCCTGGAGAACGTTGTCGGCGAGCGTGAACTCCCGCGCCATCCGTTAGTGGACCAAACCGTCGACGACTGCCTGCATGAGGCGATGGATAGCGACCGGTGGCTCGCTTTGCTGCGTCGCATCGAACAGGGCGACGTGCGGTTGATCGCCCGCGATCTGCCGGCGCCCTCGCCGCTTGCCGCCGAAATCCTCAACGCAAAACCGTATGCCTATCTCGACGACGCACCAATCGAAGAGCGTCGCACGCAAGCGGTACTGAACCGGCGCTGGACCGATCCGGCCAGCGCCGACGACCTTGGCGCCCTGGACGCCGACGCGATCGACAGCGTACGCGGCGAAGCATGGCCGCAGGCACGCACCGCCGACGAGATGCACGAAGCGCTAACGGGCCTCGCGTGCATCACCGGAACCGAAGCGGGTCACAACGAAGGCTGGCCGGCGTGGCTCGCGTCGCTTGCCGAATCCGGCCGCGCGACCCGCCTGCGGTTCGGCGGCGACGACGTGCTGTGGCTACCCGTGGAGCGCCTGACCTGTTTCCAGGCGCTCTATCCGGACGCGCCGTTCGAGCCGCCGCTCACCGCACCGAAGGGCTTCACCGAGACCTGGAGCGCCGACGACGCCCTGCTCGACGTGTTGCGCGCGCGGCTGACCGGTTTTGGCCCGCTGCCGGTGCAGGCGATTGCGCAAGCGCTGCGCTTGCCGGCGGCATCCGTCGAACAGACCTTGCTGCGCCTCGAAGCGGAAGGCTACGTGATGCGTGGCCGCTTCTCGCCGGGCGCAAGCGAGGAAGAATGGTGCGAGCGCCATTTGCTGGCGCGGATACACCGCTATACCGTGAAGCGCTTGCGCCGCGAGATCGAGCCCGTGGAACGGCACGACTTCATGCGCTTTCTATTCGAGTGGCAGCATCTGACGCCGGACACCCGCAGTGAAGGACGTGAAGCGTTGGCCGCCGTGCTTGAACAGATGGAGGGTTTTCAGGCGGCTGCGGGCGCATGGGAAGAAGACATTCTGCCGGCACGCGTGAAGGCGTACGCAAATACTTCGCTGGACGAACTATGCCGGGCCGGCAAGATCGTCTGGACCCGTCTGACCGAACGGGCACGCGGCGCGGCGGGGCCGGTGCGCAGCACGCCGATCGTGTTGCTGCCGCGCGCTCAGGTGCGTGTCTGGAGCGCGCTGATCGATCCGTCAAAGCAGCCGGAGCTATCGGCGCGGGCGCAGCTCGTTTATGACACGTTAGCGCAGCACGGCGCGATGTTCTTCGACGAATTGCTCACTGAAGTAAGCGGCTTGCGGATGGAACTGGAGAACGCATTGGGCGAACTGGTCGCAGCAGGCCTCGTGAATTCCGATAGTTTCGCTGGCTTGCGCGCGCTACTCAAACCTGCCGCCAAACGCAGTACGTATTCGAGCAGCCGCCGTGTCAGGTCGGGTGCATTCATCGGAGGAATGGACGACGCGGGACGCTGGGCGCTCGTCAATCGGCAAACCGTTGCCGCCGCGCCGGAAACTTCGCCCGCGCGTCGCCAGCAGTTCGCGCCCGAGACACTCGAACACATCGCGATGACGCTGCTGCGCCGCTATGGCGTAGTGTTCTGGCGTTTGCTCGAACGCGAGGCCGAGTGGTTGCCGCCGTGGCGCGATCTGTTGCGTGTTTTCCAACGGCTCGAAGCGCGCGGCGTGGTTCGCGGCGGCCGATTTATCAATGGGCTCGCCGGCGAACAGTTCGCATTACCGGAAGCGATTCCATTGTTGCGGGAAGTTCGGCGACATGCGAACGACGGTGCATTTGTGTGCGTTGCCGCAACCGATCCTTTAAATCTCGCGGGCACTTTACTGGTCGGCGAACGGGTGCCTGCTGTCGCCGGAAATCGGATTCTGTATCGCGATGGTGTTGTTATCGCGACACTAATTGCGGGGGCATTCTGGTTTGCCCCTGACGTGGAAACGATTCCCGCCGAACGGGAGCACGCACGAAGCCTGCTGGCGCGGCGATTCTAAAGCGATTTTGATTCGATTCTGAAACAATTTCTATGCGTTTTCGCGAGCTTCGCACGCATATGTGGCGCAACAAAAGTTTAAAGACAAAGCCCATTCGGATCGTTAATGTTTTATGGGCCCGAATATCAGTTGCTTCGCTACAATGAGGCAAGTCTTTAAGTATGATGAGACTGTTTGCCGCCAATCCACCTTCATGGTGGGGCCCATCGGCACACCGCCCAGGGATCTCATGAACGACGACCAACACGATCAGGTGCTTTTTGCGCAGTTCGGCACAAGCAGCCCTTGCTGGCGTTTGTCGAACGACAGCAACGCATTGGAACTCACGCCGGTCAGCGGCGACGTGCCGGCTAACGTCGCAATTCCGCTGAATCCCCAGCAGGCCTCGCAAATCCGCTGCCTCACCGGCATCACTTCGCACCTCGTTCTCGACGTGCGGCTGTTCGGCGAGCCGCTGCGCCTGCACCTCGTCGGAAAAAAACTCGCCAGCAATACCTGGGCAGGCACCGCTTCGGCCTACGACGATACGGAGTCCGTCGCACGCGATCTGGTCCATGGTCTGTCGTTCGCCGAACAGGTCGTCTCCGAAGTCAATTCGGTTGTGGTCATCGTCGACAAACACGGCCGTATACAGCGCTTTAACCGCCTTGCCGAGGAGCTCACCGGCGTCAAGGAAGAAGACATTGTTGGGCGCAATGTGTGGGCGTTGTTCATGAGCACTGAATCTGGCGCGGCATCGAGCCAGAACATCGCGGGCTTCTTCAATCGCGGCGTCTCGTACGAAGTCGAGCGGCGCGTGAAAACCCTGCGCGGCGAACGGCTCTTTCTGTTTCGCAACAAGTTCGTTCACAGCGGCAGCGGTGTCGACGAACAGTTTCTGATCTGCTCGGGCACCGACATCACCGAAGAACGGCTCGCGCAGGACCGGCTCACTGAACTGGCGAACACCGATTCGCTCACCGGCCTCGCCAATCGCAATGCGATCCAGGACAAGATCCGGACTGCGATAGAAGATGCGGCGCCAGGCGAATCGGTCGGCGTGCTGTTCCTCGATCTCGACAACTTCAAGAAGGTCAACGACCACTACGGCCACGTTTTCGGCGACCGGTTGATCTGCGACGTATCCTCGGCGATCCACGCCTGCCTGAACGAAGGCGACGCGCTCGCGCGCCTCGGCGGCGACGAGTTCATCGTGCTCGCCACCAGGTGCACCGCCCACGATCTCGAAGCAACCGCGCAACGCATTCTCGAACGCCTGCGCACGCCGTTTAGCCTGGGGCTCGTCGAGGTCTACACCGGCTGCTCGATCGGCATCGCGCTATATCCGGAGCACGGCGACAACCTCGAATCGCTGATCCGTTCCGCGGACACGGCAATGTACGTCGCCAAAGACGAAGGCAAGCGCACCTATCGCGTGTTCTCGCCCGACATGAACCGCAAGGTGGCGGAGTACATGTGGCTCGATACCAACTTGCGGCGCGGCCTCGAAGAAGGCCAGTTGACCCTGCACTATCAACCCAAGCTCTCGCTCGCCACCGGCGTGGTGCAAGGCGCGGAGGCGCTGGTGCGCTGGAACTCGCCCGAGCGCGGGCAGATCATGCCGGCGGAGTTCATCCGCTACGCGGAGGAATCCGGCCTCATCGGCGTGCTCGGCCGCTGGGTCATGGAAACAGCCGCGCGGCAAGCCGCCAAGTGGAAGGCCGACGGCTATAACCTGCGCATCGCGATCAACGTGTCGGCACGGCAACTGGTCGATACCGCCGTGGTGCGCCATTTCAGTGAAGCGCTGCAATGCGCGAATCTCGATCCCTGCCTGATCGATCTGGAGCTCACCGAGAGCTGCCTGATCGAGGACGAGGCGGCGGCGATCGATCTGATCACGCAGTTCCGCCAACTCGGCGCGCAGGTTCACCTGGACGATTTCGGCACAGGCTACTCGTCGCTCTCGCAACTGGGCCGCATTCCGCTCGACGTCATCAAGCTCGACCGCAGTTTCGTCCGCTCGATCAATGCCGACACCAAGGCGCAGGCCCTGGTGCGCTCGATGGTGGCGGTCGCGCAGGAACTGAATTTCAAGGTGGTCGCCGAAGGCATCGAAACCGAGGCCGAAGAGGTGTTCATGAAGGGGCTGGGCGTCGACTACGTGCAGGGCTTTCTGTACGGTCAGGCCATGCCGGCCGCGGAGTTCGAACGCTGGTTGCAGGATAGGCAGAAGCTCAGGCTGATTGCCTGAGCTTCCGCGCAACCGGTGGCCCACAGGAAGTGCCCCGCCCCGAAAGAAGTTCCCGTGGAGTATTGGCGGCCCGCGCCCGCTGCGGTTCGCCGTCGTCGAGACGCGGATCGATTCAGGCGAAATTGGCCGCACTGGAAGCTGTCTGGCGCAAATTTGAAGTACGGCGATTTTGCAGCATCACCAGCCGCTCCATGAAGGCCAAGTCCTTCTCTTCGATCATGAAGGCGGCATTCACCCAGTCCTCGGTAATTTCCATCAGTTCGGCGCGCGAGAGTTGCAAGACGCGCTGACGCGCCCGCAGCATCGCGCGGATTCCGTTCATCTTCGGCTTGAGCGTGTCAATGAACGTACGCGTCGCCATATAGGCGTCGCCCGGCTCGAACAGATGGTCGACCAGCCCCTTGCTGAAGTGCCATTCCGCCGTATGCGATTCGCCCACGCCGATCAATTCCTCGGCCAGACGCATGCCCACCTTGCGCGCGACCAGCGAATAACCGCCCATGCCCGGGAACAGATTGAATGCGATCTCCGGAAAACCCATGCGCGCATCGTTCTGCGCCAGCACGAAATGGTGCGCGAGCGCCGCCTCGAAGCCCCCACCCAGTGCCGTGCCCTCCACCATGGCGATCGAAATCGCTCCTGTGTCGAAGCCGCGTGCCGCCGCATGCACACAATCGACACAGGCTCGCGCGTACGACAGCAGCGACTGACGCTTGCCCGAGCGGATCGAGTCGGCAAAGAAATCGAGGTCGCCGCCGACATTGAACATGGTCGGAATCAGCGAGCCCGTTACCCAGAAATCGATCGGCAGGCCGGATTCTCGTGCTGCCTGCGCGAGACCCAGAATGTCATGGACCAGTTCGAGATTGAAACAGGGACGCGGTTGTGCCCGCAGCATCATCCACATGATGTTGCGGCCTTCTTCATAGTAAGCCGAGATTTGCGACAAATTGCCGGCCTCGAGGAACGGACGGCAGGCGTGGTGATTATGTAGATTCATTTTGAATGATCCTTTTAAGGTTAAACATTGGCATTGCAATGCGAGCCTAAAGCAGACCGGAATCGGATGGGAGCGGGGTAACCAACAGATGAATGCAACAGGTTCCCGGAGCACCGCCGGACGGGGCTCTGCGGGAAGGCAAAATAGCGGAAAAGAGGATCGACGGACGCAAACGCTTGCGCACCGAAGATGGGCGAAATTAGGCGTGGATTGGGCAGCCGGTCACGATAAATTAGCGAACGAACGGTGTCTGGATTTCGTGCCGGATTTGAAAGAAAAAGAAATGGCTTTCGATTAGGTAATGCAATCGAAAATAGTGTTTGCAGGCGATTGCTTTCTGATTTGTGACCTAACAGACGGACTATTCCATACGCATAATAAAATACGGGCGCCTCATGGCGCCCGCTGATTTGCCTGCAACGTTATTGCAAGAAAAGGGAAAGCAAAGTCCTGGTTAAGGCGCAGCCGCGATCACCTGCGCCACGGCCGCCGTCAGCTTCTTGCCGTAGGACACGTGCAGAAACTCGTTGGGCCCGTGCGCGTTCGACTTCGGCCCGAGCACGCCGCACACCATGAACTGCGACTTCGGGAAGCCCGACTTCAGCACGTTCATCAACGGAATCGTGCCGCCCTGCCCCATATAGGCGACGTCCGCGCCATAGTGTTCGCGTGACGCGTCGTTAAGCGCGCTAGCGAGCCACGGCGCGAGTTCGGGTGCGCTCCAGCCGCTCGCCGCGCCGGCGTCCGGTTTGAAGGTGACCTTGGCGTTGTACGGCGGATCGAATTCGAGCAGCGCCTTCAGTTCTGCGACGGCCTTTTCCGCGTCGATCATCGGCGGCAGGCGCAGCGAGAGTTTGAATGCCGTGCGCGGACGCAGCACGTTGCCCGCGTCGGCGAGCGCGGGCAAACCGGCCGCGCCGGTCACGGACAGCGAAGGACGCCACGTCGAGTTGAGCAAGGCTTCCTGCGGATCGGTGGTCGTGGGCAGCACCTGCCGGCCGTCCTGGCCACAGGCCCACGGCAGCTTCTTCCAGACGTCGTCGCCGAGAATCCGGGCGGTCGCTTCCGCTTCGCGCAGCCGGTCTGCCGGGATCTGAACGTGAAAACCCTTCGGCAGCAAGGTGCCGTTGGCGGAGTCTTCGAGACGGTCGAACAGTTGCCGCATGATGCGGAAGCTCGACGGCGCAATGCCGCCGTAGCCGCCCGAGTGAATTCCTTCGTCGAGCACCTGAACTTCGAGGTCGCCCGCCACCAGTCCGCGCAGCGACGTAGTGAGCCACAGCTGATCGTAATTGCCCGCGCCCGAGTCGAGGCACACCACGAGACCGACCTTGCCGAGCCGTTCGCGCAGCGCGTCGACGTACGGCAGCAGATCGTAGCTGCCCGATTCCTCGCAGGTCTCGATCAAACCGACACAGCGCGGACGCTCGATGCCCTGCCCGTCGAGCGCCGCCAGCGCCGTGAGGCTCGCGTAGATCGCGTAGCCGTCGTCGGCGCCACCGCGGCCGTAGAGCTTGCCGTCTTCGAGCTTCGGCGTCCATGGACCGAGGTCGTTGCGCCAGCCGTCGAATTCAGGCTGCTTGTCGAGGTGGCCGTACAGCACGATGGTTTCGTCGCTGCCCGAGCGGGTCGCGGCCGTTTCGAAAAAGATCACCGGCGTGCGGCCCGGCAAGCGGACCACTTCAAGTTTCAGGCCGCGCACGGGTTGTTGCTCGGCCCATTGCGCCGCGTCGGTGATGACGCGCTCGAGATAGCCGTGCTTGACCCATTCGGGATCGAACGCCGGACTCTTGGCCGGCACGGCGATGTAGTCGGTGAGCGCGGGCACGATCTCGTCGTTCCATTTGCGGTCTACGAATTCGCGTAGCGTGTCCTGGTTGATGCGCTGAGTCTGCTGGGTCGTATCGTCGGAGATCATGGTGGAGTGGTCCGTGGCGGATCTGTTCTGTCGAAGCATCCATGATAGTCCTGATGCGCTGTGCACTGAACCCCTCGGCCTACCTGCATGTTTCGCGGCGGCTCTGCGCAAACAGGACAATCGCGCGACAATCGGGGATACATCGCGTCCTGAGGAGCCAGGCTATGGGTGGCAACGTCGTGATTCAGGTCATCGCCGCGGTGCTCGCGCTGGCGCTGTATTTTCTGCCGAGCATTCTCGCCGACCGGCGCAAGCGTCATGACGTGCTGACGCTGGCGCTCTTCAATGCGTGCCTCGGCTGGACCGGGTTCGGCTGGCTACTCGCACTCTACTGGGCGATGCAGCCCAACCCGCCGAAGAACGTGGCCGGTGAAGTGATAGAGACGCGCAAGATCGTGCGGATGCGGGCGTTTTCCTCGGCGCTTCTGGTGCGTGTGCAAAGGCGCGCCGCGGCGCGTGAGCGCCCGGAAAACAAACAGCCGTAGTTCAAAGCGCAAGCGTGCGCAGCAATCGCAGCCGGCCAGTTAGCGGCGTGTCTGCTGCCGCGCGTCATAGCGTTCACGGGCAGCGTCGAGTTCGGCCGCGTTGTTCTCGGCCCAGTCATCGAGCGCCACCAGTGCGTCACTGAGCGTTCGCCCCAGCTCGCTGAGCCGATACTCCACGTGCGCCACTGCGCCCGGCTGCTCCTCGCGGATCACCAGACCGTTGCGCTCGAGTTCCTTGAGCGTCTGCGTCAGCACCTTCTGCGAGATGCCGCCGATCTTGCGCAGCAACGCGTTATTGCGCATCGGACCGGGCAGCAGCGCCGGCATGATGAGCAGTGTCCATTTTCCCGCGATCAGTTCGAGCGCAAGGCGCGACGAACAGGCCGCGTCGAAAACGTCGCCGCGATAGGCTTGTTCGGCCGATGTGAGGGACGCGCTGGCGGACTCGGGGAATGCCATGGTTACCAGTGGGTAAGTAATGGTGAGCGCATCACTATAGCTCTAAGCTGGCCGCTCATTAACCACTTACCGATGGGACTCATGATGGCATGGCTTATTCTGCTCGCCGCAAGCGCGGTCGAAATCCTGATGGCGCTGGCATTGAAATATGCAAATGGATGGACACGTTTGTGGCCGAGCATCGGCGGCGTTGCGGCCGCGCTCGGCAGCGTATTCTTACTGACGCTGGCGATGAAACACCTGCCGGCCGGTACGGCTTACGTGGTATGGACAGGGATCGGATCGCTTGGCATCACGGTGCTTGGCGTGGTGCTGTTCAACGACCCGGTTTCGGCACCCCGGGTGATTTGCATGACGCTGATCGTGTTGTCAGTGGCGGGGTTGAAACTGATCGACGGATAAGCCGGCTCGCGGGGCTAGTGCTAGTACGTGCCTCTGGCTGCTTCTCTCAAGCCGCCCGGCCGATCTTGCCCCACGTCACCGAGCCGGCCGGAATCGAGCGCGGTTCAGCCCGCACGCTCTCGTGCGCGAACATCTCGCGGCGCAGTTCGCCCTGTTCGTCGAACCACTCGCAAATCAGCCAGTCGCCAGGATTGAGCGCCACCGGCCCTGCGTAGGTCACGGTCATGCGCGGACCGCCTTCTTTTAACGTGACGACGTCACCGACACTGAAAGGGGCGGCTGGCGGTGTTTCAAATGCATCAATGATAGCGGTCAGCATATTCAATCCCTACGGAACCCGTTGCGCGGAAATAGTTATGGCCTGGTGCTTTGCAACATCGAACTGCCGAAGGAAAACCCCAAAGAGCTCGCCAAGATTAACAATCCGAATTAATCGCGGCAAGCGCTTTTTATTGATACCGTTTTCATAGGCGCTGGAATGGGTTTTCCATACCGGCAGCTAAGGCAAGACGCGCGAAAACCCGGCAGATCAAGCCAGCAGGCCGTCCGAGCAATGCCATCCACATGCAAAAATTACTCTGGAAAACCCGAATCTCAAGTAGAAAATGCGGGTTGCATTTGTCATATTTAATGCATGCCTGACAAGCCGCTCCGGGTTTATTCCAATCAGCTTAAAAGCAGAATTACCAGTGAACAAAAAACTAGCCGGTAAATCTCACACCACGAACCGGTTGGAGCGAGGGCATAAAAGTCGGCGGCGGCTTCAGTTGAAAACGATTCCCGGCCGGTTATTTTCAAACCGGCTGGGCGGCGTTCCGACGCAATGCGAGTTGCTGATGCCGTACCAGCAGCACGCTCAATCCGATACACACGAACATCAGACACGCGTTGATCGCGAGGCTGTACTGGAACGCGTGCGCGTAGGCAGCGGGTGTCTCGCGGCCGCCGATCACACCGAAAAACGCACCGCTGATGGCCGCCGTGCCGAACGCCGAGCCGATCTGCAAGGTCGACGACACTACGCCCGAGGCGAGTCCCGCCTTCTCCGGAACGACTTCCTGCAGCACGATGCGCATGATCGACGGCAGCAGCAGGCCGTGACCGACGCCCGCGCATACCAACCCGCAATAGAACAGCAGATCCGGGGTGGCGGCATGCGTCGCGGACCAGCCGGTAACCGTGAAACCGACCGTCATCATCGAGAAACCGAGCGCCAGCACATGGCCGCCGATCCGCTTGACCACCGCTGGCGACGTCAGCGGCCCAATCACGAAGCCGATCGCGAACGGCATGATGGCCATGCCCGAGGCCAGCGGCGACCAGTGCAGGCCGGTTTGCAGGAAGATTCCGTAGGTCAGGAAAAACGCGCTGTTGCAATAGAACAGAAATGCGAGCACGAGACCCAGCGCGAAGGCCGGGTTGCGGAACAATTGCAAATCCACCAACGGATGGCCGCCGCCGCGTTCGACGCTCCGCTCGGTCGCCACGAAGAGCGCGAACACGGGCACGGCAAGCGCGAACATCACGAAGGTCCATGCCGGCCAGCCGGCTTCGCGGCCGTGCGTCATCGGATAGATAACCAGCAGCAGCACCATCGAGAGCAACGCGACGCCCTTCAGGTCGATGCCGGTCTGCGTGGCCGGCTGATTTTCCGGCACGAACTTCCAGGTGCCGATGAAGGCCACGATGCCGATCGGAATATTGATGAGAAAGATGATGCGCCAGTCGAGCCCGAACGGATGATAGGTAATCAGCGCGCCGCCGCCCAACTGGCCGACGATCGACGACAGCCCGAAGACGAAACCATAGAGGCTCATCACCTTGGTCTGACGATGCAGCGGGACGACCGCGCGGATGGTCGCGAGCACTTGCGGCGCCATGACCGCGGCCGCGATGCCCTGCACGATCCGCGAGATCACCAGCATATGACCGCTGGTAGCAAAACCGCACAGTGCCGAAGCGACCACGAATGCCGCCATCCCCGTCATGAACATGCGACGCCGTCCAAACAGGTCGCCGAGCCGTCCGCCGGTGATCAGCAGCACGGCATAAGCCGACGCGTAGGCGGACACGACGAGTTGCAGTTGCGCGTCGGTCGCGTTCAGGCCGGTGTGAATCGACGGCAGCGCCAGGTTGACGATGAAATAGTCGAGCGGCGCGAGGAAGGCACCGACGAACAGCACGGCGAGCGCCAGGCCCGGACGCTCGAAGCCGGCCGCCGCCTTCCCGGAGACGGCGGCCGCGCGAGCGGCAATCGCGCCGGCACCAGGACAGACGGCAACGGCCCCAACCTCCGCCCCCGCGAGTGCCGCCGGAGCGGGCTTGATAGGATCTCTATTCATGACTGTTCGTTCAAGAATTAGGCAAAAAAAATTAGACGAGCGCACGCATGGCGACGTCCACGATTCCAACCAGCGCATCTTCCGTATGGGCGACTCGCCCCAGCACACGCAGCCCTTGCATCACGCACAGCAGGAAATCGCCAACGGCTTTTTCGTCGAGCGTGGAATTGAAGGCGCCGCTCGCCTGCCCGCGAATCACCGCCGCCGCCAGCAAGGTTGCCATGCGCCGCTGAATGGCGGCGACGCGCATACGCAAGGTCTCGTCGTCGCGCGGCATCTCCAGCGTGGTATTGGTGATGAAGCAACTGCGCTCGCCAGTCAGCGCGCAGGCAACCCGGGCGTAATGCAGCAAGGCGTTACGCAATGCCTCGTCCGGCGGCACCGGTGCGTTGAGCCGCTCGGCCAGCCGCGCGACCGAGCCTTCCGCGTAATGATCGAGGGCGGCGAGCATGATGCCGTGCTTGTCGCCGAAGACGCCGTACAGGCTGCCGCGCAGCAAGCCGGTGGCCTTGCAAAGGTCGTCAATCGAGGTGGCATGGTAGCCGTGATGCCAGAACACCTGGCTCGCGCTCGCCAGAACAGTATCCGTGTCGAACTCGCGCGGCCGCCCACGGGGGGCTTCGCCGCCTTTTTTCACGGATTGCTTCCAGTTGCCAGATTGCTTCATGAAGCGGATATTATGACTAACCGTTCAAGAAAGCAAGGCAAGTTTGGATAGCGGGAGGGTCCGGCAAGAATTCACGCGCCCGCCAGTCGCCATCTACCCTCACTCGCCGGTCTGCTTACCCCACTTCTGTTCGGCGGCCGTGAAGAGCTGGTTGATCTCGTTACCGCTCGCGGCCTCCTTCGTGTAGTTGAAGGTGCCGTGATCGCGCATTTCATGCGCCGCGCGGAGAAACGCGCCCAACGCCGCGCGCGCCAGCGAACCGCCGACGCTGACACGCCGCACGCCCAGCGAACGCAGATCGTCGAAACTGAGCAGCACGCCCTGCAGCCCCATCAGCACATTGACCGGACGTTCGAGTGCATCGACCACCGCGGCGATCTCTTCCCGCGTCTTGAGGCCAGGTGCGTAAAGCACGTCCGCGCCGGCCTCCTCATAGGCCCGCAAACGCCGGATCGTATCGTCCAGATCGGGCCGGCCCACCAGATAGTTCTCGGCGCGCGCCGTCAGCGTGAATGGAAACGGCAAGCTGCGCGCCGCAACAACCGCCGCACGCACGCGCTCCACCGCGGCTTCGAACCCATAGATCGGCTCATCCGCGTGACCGGTCGCATCTTCGATCGAACCACCGACCACGCCCGCCGCCGCGGCCTGCATGATCGTTTCGGCGCAATCTTCCGGGGCATCGCCGAAACCATTTTCCAGGTCGGCGCTGACCGGCAAATCGGTCGCTGCTGCGATGTCGGTGAGATGCGCCATCATCTGCGCGCGGCCCACCGCGTTGTCGGGCCGGCCGCGCGAGAACGCATAGCCTGCGCTACTGGTGGCGAGCGCCTTGAAACCCGCCAGCGCGAGCAGCCGCGCGGTGCCGATATCCCACGGATTCGGGATGATGAAGGCTTCGCCGGCTGCGTGATAGGACTGGAATTGCCGTGCTTTTTCGGTTTGTGTTGTCATTGACGATCCCATCGAAGACGTCGACCGGCCTCTCGCACTCGCGCGCGGCCGGAACGTCGTCATGTTCGTTAGATTACAAATGAGTGAGATGCACGGAACGCGGCTGCCGGCGGCAAGGTGCCCCCTGCCAGCCGGCGCTGCACGGATCTGCCGTGCACAAATCGCGTGCTCAGGTTTCGAGCTTCGCGTCCATCGTGATGGTGGCGTTCAGCACCTTGGACACCGGGCAGCCCGCCTTGGCGTCCGCAGTGGCCTTTTCGAACGCGGCTTTGTCGCCACCCGGGATTTTCACGGCCACATCGAGATGCACCGCGGTAATCGTAAAACCGCCGCCGTCCTTGTCGAGCGTGACGGTTGCCGTGGTGCCGATACGCTCGGGCGTGATGCCGGCCTTGCCCAGTTCCGCCGACAATGCCATCGAGAAGCAACCCGCATGCGCGGCCGCAATCAGCTCTTCCGGATTCGTGCCGATGCCGTCCGCGAAGCGTGTGGAAAACGAGTACTGGGTTTCCTTGAGGACGCCGCTGTCGGTAGAAATCGAGCCTTTGCCGTCCTGCAGGCCACCTTGCCAGACTGCTGATGCCTTGCGCTTCATCGCTCTCTCCTGTTTGTGCCCTGCTTCGTGCCGCTCCTCAACCCTACGTGATGCCGCCCGCAACGGTCCAGCCCGGATTTTCGTGGTATCGGCATCGGTCGCGAGTCGCCCGCAAGGATTTCCCTCGAGGGCGTGCCGCGCGGCGCGAGGGGCGCGGGCGTGGACCGGACTTCATGATAGGCGCTTCCGTGTGCCAGTGTCGTGACGGCAACGGCTTACGGTTCGAAAACGCGCGGAGCAAAACCCGGCGGCGAAACCTGCGCCCCCGCCACCCCCGCCGCCGCTATTCGGCGAAGGGCAAGCTCTCCTGCCCCACGGCGCGCATGTCGAACACATTCAGCGTCATTGCCACCAGGGCATAGTAGCCAAGCAATCCGACAAGATTGATCACCACCTGATGGCCAAAGCGCTCGACGGCCTTTGCATAGGTAGCATCGGACACGCGTTTGGTATCGTAGAGTTCACTCGCGAAATCGTGAATCAAGGCGTCATCGGCGTGAGCGAAGGACGGGCGATGCCCCAGGCGGATCGCCTCGGCATCGGCTTCGGCTACGCCCGCTTCCAGCGCGATCGGATAGTGGATGTACCACTCGGCCTGCGCCTGCCAGCGTGCCGCGGTCACCAGAATCGCCAGCTCCGACAGGCGCAACGGCAAGCCGGTGCGATAGCGGCAGAACGCGCCGAGCCGTTGCGCCTGCTGCGCCAGCTCCGGACTATGAATCCAGCCCAGAAACGGCCCGTTCAGGTTGCCGCGCGGACCGGACAATATCTCGTCAAGAACGGCCTTCTGTTCGGGCGTGGCATCGGACAGTTCGAAGTGCGGCAAGCGCTCGGTCATGGCAAATCTCGCGGAAATAGAAAGGGCATCAGATGGCGGCCAGTGCGCCTTCGATCGCATCGGTGAGACGGTTGACGATCTCGTCGATGTCGCGCGCCGTGCAGATAAACGGCGGCGCCAGCAGCACATGATCGCCGATCTTGCCGTCGACCGTGCCGCCCATCGGATACACCATCAAGCCACGCGCGAACGCCTCGCGCCGGATAGCCGCATGCAGTTTCAGCGACGCGTCGAACGGCGCCTTGGTGGCGCGCTCGCGTACCAGTTCAACGCCGACAAACAGGCCCCGCCCGCGCACGTCGCCGATATGCGGATGCTGCGCGTAGTGTTCGCGCAAGCGGCCACGCAACTGCTCGCCGCGCGCCTGCACGTTCGGCAGCAGCCGGTCGTCAGCGATCACGCGCTGCACTTCGAGCGCCGCGGCGCAGGCAGTGGCGTGGCCGATATACGTATGCCCATGCTGAAAGAAGCCCGAGCCGCCGACAATCGTCTGGTAAATGCGCTCGCTGACCAGCGTCGCGCCGATCGGCTGATAGCCGGCGCCGAGCCCCTTGGCAATGGTCAGCAGGTCCGGCGCGACGCCGTCTTCCTCGCACGCGTACAGGTAGCCTGTGCGGCCCATGCCGGACATGATTTCGTCGAGAATCAGCAGCACGCCGTAGCGATCGCACACGGCGCGGATCTTGCGGAAATACTCGCGCACCGGCGGCACCGCGCCGGCCGTCGCACCCACCACCGTTTCGGCGACGAATGCGGCCACCGTGTCCGCGCCGAGTTCCAGAATCTTCTGTTCGAGTTCATCCGCGAGACGTTGCGCGAACTGCTCTTCGGTTTCGTCGGCGCGCTGCTCGCGATAGGCGTAACACGGGCTTACGTGATGTGCTTCGATCAGGATCGGCAGAAACGGCTCGCGCCGCCACGCATTGCCGCCGATCGCGAGCGCCCCCAACGTGTTGCCGTGATAGCTCTGCCGACGCGCGATGAAATGACGGCGTTGCAATTCACCCTTCTCGACGAAGTACTGCCGCGCCAGTTTCAGCGCCGCCTCGATCGCCTCCGAGCCGCCCGACACGAAATACACGTGTTCGAGCCCTTGCGGCGCGCTCGCCACCAGGCGCTCGGCGAGTTCCTCCGCGGCCTGGGTCGTGAAGAACGACGTGTGCGCGTACGGCAATTGCTGCGCCTGGCGCTTGATCGCGTCGATCACGCGTTGATTGCTATGGCCGAGGCACGAGACGGCTGCGCCGCCTGAAGCATCGATGTAGCGCTTGCCGGTGGAATCGATAATTTCGATGCCGTCGCCGGCGATCGCGACCGGCAGTGACTGCTTCGGCGAGCGATGGAATACGGTAGACATGGTTTTCCTGTTCCTTTCTATGGGCGACGGCGGCTCAGGCGCGCAGCGGCGCGGGCTGCAAGGAGGCGACGACAGTCTCGAACGCACATTGACCTTGTCGATAAACCGTCATCGAAACACGGTCGCTGCCGATGTCGAAAAGCGCTGTGGCGAGCGTGTTTTCGTCGTCGGGATCGAAGGGGTCGTCGCGGTAGATCGGCAAGCCCTCAGGGGCGCGATCCTGCAACATATTCAGCAACGCGGCGGGATTGATTGGACCGGCGTATGTGCTCAGCAGATGCTCGACGCGAGCCTGCCGGTCGCGTGAAGAATCGGTGACGATTTGCGCCTCGGCTTCGCAGCCGGCATGAATCAGATGATTCGCATGACCGGCGATCGCGGACACCGTCTGCATGGAACAGCGCTGCGCGCTGACTTCGACGCTCAGAAGACGCTCGTCGCCCGCACAGCCGAGCGTGTGATGAAAACCGCTCGCGGCCGGCGTGCCGCGCAGAATGGACAATGCTTCGTCGAGCGAGGCCGCATCGAGCACCGCGCGCGCGAGAATCATTCGCGGCACGCCGGCCGCAGGCAGGCGAATACGCAGGTTGTTGATAGCCTGCACGAGGCCCGTGCGGTTGGCCGCGAAGGTGTGGCCCGGCAACGATCCCGGGTAGTAGAAACTGACAAAGCCGGGCTTGCCGGCAGGTTGAACCTCGACCAGCGCGCAACGCTCGCGCAGAAACGGATCGCCGTCTTCGTTGTGCGCGATGAAACGCGCATTGCCTTCGACTGCGGCTAACGTCGTGCAACCGTCCGGTGCGTTGTGAATCAACTCGCCGCGGCAATTCCACAAAAAGATATCTTCCGCCGACCAGCCCAGCCCTGCCGCCATGCCGTCGAGCTCGGCCAGCAGCGCCGGGAAATGTGCGTGAGCCGCGGCGCGTAGTTGCTGCACGAACGGCTCGCCGCGCCAGCGCCGAACCGCCCGCCACGCAATGCTTTGCTCCATGTATGCGGCGAACACCGGCCTCGCGAGTTCACCCAGCCGGAAGCCGATGTCATACGGCTCACCGCTCACCTGAAAAAGACTCAAATCCTGCCTGGACGCCACGGTTCGCACCTAATCAACAATCGGTACGTATTTATACTTCCAAACAACATTTGTTGTCAAACTGCATGTCGGCGAAACAAGCGGAGCGGGCCTGCTTCAAACCGCGCGGACCTGCACCTGGTTCAGACGACAAAGAAGAAGGACATCAAGGCACGTATGCGCCTTTGTCATGCAGCGATTGTTCTGCAATGCCGAGTTGTTCGACGGCCCCTGCCCCTTCCAGCGCGAGCAGATGCGCGACCAGCGATTCGGAAATCGCCGTGGCTGCCACCAGCGAAGGAAAGAACGACGGGCTTTCGTGCGAAAAAATCAGCACCTTGTCGGCGTTCAACGCGATCGGCGAGACCGCGCTGTCCGTGATTGCGATCAGCTTGCTGCCCTTTTCCAGCGCGGCCTCGGCGACACGCGCCGCCTCGACGGAATAAGGCGCGAAACTGATGACGATGGTAGCGCTGTCACGCGCCACCGTACGCAGTTGCATCTCCAGCGTGCCGGCTTCGCCGTTGAGCAGCGACACGGAGGGGCGAAACAACCGGTAGCCGTAGACCAGCCCGAACGCCACGGCATAACAGGAGCGAAAGCCCGCGACGTGCACGTGCGGCGCGCGCCGCAGCAGACGCGCCGCTTCCACGATCACGCGACTGTTATGCGCCGCGGTGACTTCGAGATTGTGTTGTTGCGCGACCAACAGGTCGTTAGCCAGCGCATCTTTCGATTTGACGAGCGAACGCGCGCGGCTGGTAAGCGGCTCGGGCCGCGTACGCACGCGCGCGACGAACAGGTTGCGCAATTCGTTCCAGCCGGGAAAACCCAGCTGTTGCGACAGGCGCACCAGCGAGGCCGGTTGCACCTGCGCCCGCTCGGCTACTTTGCGCATCGACGAGACCGCGACTTCGTCAGGATGGTCGAGCAGGAACGCCGCGCCCATCTGGAACTGCGGACTCAGTTCGGAGAATCGCGCCCTGATCAGGGCGGCGAGCTGGTCAAAACTGTCTGGCATGCGATGGTCCGGGTAACCGGCCGATAAAGATGACAACAAATGTTACCACCCGGGGCATCGCAGCCAACAGCGGATTCAGCGAAGATCCAGCGTGCGCCTCCTCGCGAAGGCGCGTATCTACAGAAGCGCCACTACCCGCACGTCACCCTGCTCGGCCGCCGACGCGACCACCTTGTCACCGATCCGCCGGAACGTGATCGATACCGACGAATCGCCGACTTTCAGGTCGCCGACTTCGAGCCAATCGATACCCTCAGGCAGCATGGGCTGTTCGATGATGACTTCACGCCGCTCCGCGTCGATCGTGATGCCCAGACAGGCTTCGAGCATCATGAACGGCGAACCCGCCGCCCACGCCTGCGGCAGACAGGCAACCGGATAGGCGGTGGGCGGCTCGCCGCGCCGCCGCGGGAAACCGCAGAACAGCTCGGGCAGGCGCATGTCGAAATTGACCGCGGCCTGGAAGAGCGCCTGCAGCAGCCGCACGGCCGCCGCCTTGCCGCCATAGCGTGACAGGCCGCGCGCGCAGAGCGCATTGTCGTGCGGCCAGACCGAGCCGTTGTGGTAGGCCATCGGATTGAAGCGCGCCTGGCTCGCGGCCAGCGTACGCACGCCCCAGCCGGTGTGGAACAGCGTGGAGTCGAGCTCGCGCACCACCGCTTCGCCGCGCTCGCGCGAAGGCAGACCGAAGGCCAGCAGGTGGCCCGCATTCGACGCCATGACGCGGCACAGCTCGCCGTGGCCGTCGAGCGCGATGCCGTAGAAGCCGGACTCTTCCATCCAGTACTTTTCTTCGACGCACTGACGGATTTTCCTCGCGCGCTCGCTGTATTGCTTTGCCTGATCGTGCTGGCCGCGCAGCTTCGAAAAGTGAGCCATCGTGTCGAAGGCGGCACTCGCATAGGCCTGCACTTCGACGAGCGCGATAGGACCGTCGGGGAAGCGGCCGTCGGCGTGGAAGACTGAATCGTGGCTGTCTTTCCAGCCTTGATTGGCGAGGCCGCCGTCGGACTCGCGCTGATAGTCCAGCAGGCCATAGCGATTCTTGTCGCACACGCCCGCGACCCATTGCGCCGCGCGTTCCAACGCCGGCCACAATTCGTCGATCAGCGCGAGGTCGTTCGTGCGGGCTGCATAGGCGCCGGCCAACACGATAAATAGCGGGGTCGTGTCGACGCCGCCGTAGTACAGCGCGAATGGCACTTCGCCGGTGGCGGCCATTTCGCCCTTGCGCATCTCGTGCATGATCTTGCCGGGCGCGGCATCGCGAAACGGCGAATTCTCGCGGGCCTGATGTTCGGCAAGAAAACGCAGTACGCCCGCCGCCAGCGTCGGTTGCAGCCACAGAGTCTGCAGTGACGTGATGACCGCATCCCGTCCGAACGGCGTCGAGAACCACGGGATACCGGCGTAGGGGTACGGCCCCGTGGCGAGATCGGTGGTCAGCAGGCCCAGGTCGGCCAGCGAACGGTCGATCCACGCGTTAAAGAGCGGATTGCTCGAACGCACACGCGCGGTGACGCGACGCCGTTCCCGCATCACCAGGTGGGCGTCGACCAGTGCGGCGCGCACGGCCGCGCGCCCGACTCGTGGGCGTTCCGCGTCGATCTGCGACAGATGGGCTTCACTCACTGCGTGCGTGGGTTGTGCGACTTCCGCGGCCGGCTTGTCCGCTTGCGGGACGACCTGCACCGAGACGGACAGATAGATCGACACGCACGCTTGCGCGGGCAGCTTGACGGTGTAATCCGCGCGATCGGCGAAGAGCTTGTCCGGTTCCGGCGAGAAGGCGATCTGCACATTGCGCGCCACGTCATCGAGACCGATATAACCGAGCAGCACCTCGCGGTTCTCGACACGTGCCGGTTCGACACGACCCTGTTTGTCGCGCTTGAGGCCGCGCACTTCGAACATGTCGCGGAAATCGCTGGCAAAGGAGATCGACAGCGGCACGACTGCATCGCTCGTGCCGTAGTTGGTGAGTTCGATGGCTTCGTTGAGCACGGTGCCCGAGAGCACGCGTACGCGTTCGACGTGGATCACGCCTTCCGGCGTGCTGTCGCCGCCGAGCGGCGGCAGCGGGCGATTGGTCAGATGCGCGGTGAACGAGGTGTTGTCGCTGCTGACGCTGCCTGACAGCAATGAGGGCGCGCGGCCGCCGAAGGTGAGGCGCAATGAGGACAGAACGCGGGTGTCGTTGACGAACAGGCCGTCGTCATGGCCGGTGATATCGCCGAGGGGGTCATTGACGATGAAGGTGTCGCCGGACTTCAGCACGTGCTGGGTAGCGCTCGCGACGTTGAGGTTTTCCGTCGGGATGAATGCGCCGTCCGGCTCGGGTTCGTGGTGGTCGATTCCACCCGAGTGGGATAGGCCGCCGAGGGCTTCTGGCTGCTGCATCAAGGGCACTCCTGTGGTGATCGTAGTCGGTGTGGGGGTCGCTTTCGCGGGTCTAGGGGTGGGGGCGCGGCTGCGCGGCTGCTTCCGATTGTAGAAGGTCTGCACGCGTCAGACGAACTTATCACACGAGAGTTTCGGTTTTTGGTTTTTTGTTTTTCCCTCGCCGGGAGGCGGGTCTGCTCGATGGGTTCGCTGCTGAGATGGTATTTTTTTTGGGGCTTTGGCCTTTCCTTGATTTGTTAGTGGTCTATTAGTGTTGCCCCTGTGCGGGGCGGCACCTACTTTTCTTTGCCTGCCGCAAAGAAAAGTAGGCAAAAGAAAGCGGCTCAAACCGCTAGCTCATAAGCGGGTCCCCCGCGCAGCTGCGGTAGTGGTGCATCTGGAATCCGTGCCCTCGCACACTCCGCGCCGTTGACAAAGGACTCATCAGCTCCCACTCCGCACTGAGTGCGTCGCGGACGGGTCTGCCAGCGAAACCTGGGGGCTTCGTTTCGTGCTGCGGGGGCCCTCGGCGAAGCGCTCCCGCCATGATTGGCGCCCCCTACTTCATAGAAGATGTCTGTGCGACGCTTTTCGCCGTGCGATCGCGATCGCTGCCGCGGTTATAGCTGCAGCAGCGAAGCAACGGCAAGTCATGGAACGGAGGCAAACGCGAGAGCAAAACGACATCCCGGATCAGCGACGCAACAGCGAATCGGGGAACGAGGACAACCGGGAGAATGAAACGCAACTCGGTGGCAGCCATGCAACGCCGAGTCAGGAAACGGGGTAATGAGGAAACGGGGTAAATGAGGGAAGCAAAAACCCGGCGAGCGGTTTTATGAAGTGGGTATCGGCGCGCGCAGCGCCGCCGGAGGTATGACGCCCTTGTCACTAAAGCGGAATGTGCGGGAACACAGATTCCAGATGCACCACTACCGTGGCTGCGCGGGGGACCCGCTTAAGATGTATTAGCCTGGACTCGATCTGACAGGTAGTCGGGAAACGAAGTAACGAAGCCG